>Ga0316204_10000102_pt1 | contig 356562 bp, 328 predicted proteins | sample 6monrhotite_MG_2_FD_205661 | JGI IMG/M metagenome (GOLD analysis project Ga0316204, IMG submission 205661) | Microbial mat bacterial communities from mineral coupon in-situ incubated in ocean water Damariscotta River, Maine, United States -... | ecosystem: Environmental > Aquatic > Marine >... | reverse complement strand
TTTGGATGCTTTCATCGCTTCCACTCCTTCTCCCAGCCAAGAAAGTAGCAGTCAGAAACTCCAACTCAAAATAGTCCAGTTTTCAGGGTGCAGAGCAGCCCCGGTACCCCGGCCACCGTGGCCCCCGTACCGGGGCCAGACTGGACGGGGGCCACTGTGGACCCCGTCTCGATCTCGGGTTCCAGCGTCGGGTCCAGCGCTTCAACCTTGGCTAGATCGATCCGGTAGACGACGGTGAACCCGTTCTTGCAGGTGCGCGAACCGGTCTCAACGAGGATGCCTTCCTTCAGGAATTCGCGCACGGTTCGCTTGACCGTTGTCTCCCCCAGCTCGGTGTGGCGCTGGATTGTTCCTTTAGAACACCAGATACCCGACCCATCATCCGACGCCTTGTCCGCCAGAAACATGATGATCTGCTTGCGCGTTGCGCTGCCGAACTTCCGTTCCGCGCATGTGTTTGCAACCCGCCAACTCATCGGATGGCCCCAAAGTGCGCAAAGACGTGCGAATTTTGCACAGGTTTTGTACGAGTTTTCCGCCGTTTCTGCAGAATTCGGACCGAAAGCTCACGGGACTTTCTGCACACTCCTGCACAAAGCCCTGTAAATAAGCCATATTTTTCAGGCGTTTTTGGTGACCCCGGCAGGATTCGAACCTGCAACCTGCCCCTTAGGAGGGGGCTGCTCTATCCAGTTGAGCCACGGGACCATCCGCGACTTCAATGCCTTCTAATGGGGGGGCGGGTCAACGGTTTGATGTCAGATGCGCATTGCCGGTTGTGTAACAGTGGCGCTTGGACAACTGGCCAAGTTTGGGTAACAGTGACGCCAACCGTTCACAGGAGCCGATCCTTGGCCAACGATACTTCTTCGCGTCCGCGCCGTCCGCTTACCCTTCGCGATGTTTCGGAGGTGTCTGGCGTCAGTGAAATGACGGTCAGCCGGGTGCTGCGCCAGCGCGGTGATGTCAGTGATGCGACCCGCAAAAAGGTTCTGGAGGCGGCCAAGCGGCTGGGCTATGTGCCCAATAAGATCGCCGGGGCGCTGGCCTCGCAGCGCGTCAACCTTGTGGCGGTGATCATCCCGTCCTTGTCGAACATGGTCTTTCCCGAGGTGATGACAGGCATCTCTGAGGTGCTGGAAGAAACGCCGCTGCAGCCGGTGGTTGGGGTCACGAATTATTCGCCCGAACGTGAAGAAAAGGTGCTTTACGAAATGCTGTCGTGGCGCCCCTCAGGCGTGATCATTGCCGGGCTCGAGCATTCGGACGCGTCGCGCGCGATGCTTGAAAATGCGGGCATTCCTATCGTCGAGATTATGGATGTCGACGGTCAACCGGTCGATGCGATGGTCGGTATCTCGCACCGTCTGGCAGGGCAGAAGATGGGCAAGGCCATCGCGATGCGCGGCTATAAAAAGATTGGATTTCTGGGCACAAAGATGCCGCTGGACCACCGGGCGCGCAAACGGTTCGAGGGGTTTACCCAGGCATTGGCGCAAAGCGGGCTAGAGGTTGCGGATCAGGAATTTTACTCGGGCGGTTCGGCACTGGCCAAGGGGCGCGAGATGACGCATGCGATGCTAACCCGATCGCCTGATCTGGATTTTCTGTATTACTCCAATGACATGATCGGTGCCGGCGGGCTTTTGTACCTTTTGGAAAAGGGTATCAGCATCCCTGATCAGATCGGTCTTGCCGGGTTCAACGGGGTTGAGCTTTTGGCGGGGCTACCGCGGCGTCTGGCCACGATGGATGCTTGCCGACTGGATATTGGCCGCACGGCGGCGCGTATCGTTGCGGACCGCTGCGCTGACGATAATGCAGAGGGTGGTCAACGGGTCGAGATGTCACCGAAGATCGAAGTTGGCGATACGCTGCGCCCGCTCTGACGCCTGCGATGGGGTGCCAAGTTGACATGTTGTGGCAACGCGCCGTATCGCTGGGGTATGAAAACCCGGTGGCTGATTACCCCCTACTTTTTTGAAAAGCCCGACGGCGCGCTTACCAGCGTTTTGCCAAAGGGGGCCGCCTATCAAATCAACACCCCGCCCGATGTTTCAGATCGGTCGGTGGCCAGTCTGGCGCGTTTGCATGGCCCGATTGCCAGCTTTGTTCAGGTCGCCGCAGGGGCCGGGGATCTGGCGGTTTCAGTGGCGGGTGATTGCGGCGCCAGCCTGCCAGTTATGGCCGGACTTCAGGCGGCGGGGCTTGACCCGGTTCTGGTCTGGCTGGATGCGCATGGCGACTTTAACACGATTGAAACGTCGCCTTCGGGCTTCTTGGGGGGTATGCCGCTGGCCATGATGGTTGGCTGTGGGGACCTGTCCCTGCCTCAGGCCTGCGGACAGGCGCCGGTCAATGAAAACGACGTGTGGCTGGTGGATGCGCGGGATCTGGACCCGCTTGAGCGTGATGCACTGCACGCGTCCAAGGTCAACCGCATAGACATTTCGCAATTGTCCAGGCTTCGGTTGGAACGCCCTGTCTATCTGCATATCGACAATGACATCGTTGACGCCGCGCAAGTTCCGGCGAACAACTATCCGGTCAGCGGCGGACCTAGCCTTGACCAGGTGACGCAGGCCTGCGTCCAGTTTGTCAAAGAGAACCAGATCTGTGCGATTTCGCTGAGTGGCTGGAACGGAACGTTGGACACCGATGGCAAGACTGCGGCCGCTTGTACCGCGCTCATAAACGCTGTTGCCGATGCCGTGTTGGCGCGAACTTGACTTGATGCGGTTTTAGATCTTTAGATACGGCCATGACCCAAATCGATCACCAAAAGGCAGCCTATTACGCCCGCTCCTGACTAGAGCGGTACCTTGGTGTTCACATCAGAAAGCCGCCGCAGGGCGGCCTTTTTGTTCGACTTCCGTGGTAGGAAGTAGAATGAAATGCACAGAAAAATACCTAATGAACTGCTGATCCGTGCGGCGATAGCAGATGACACAGACCAGTTGCTTGAGATGGTTTCGGCATTGGCCGATCATCATGGCGACCGCGCGCAAATAGCAGCCTCGGATCTGGCGCGCGATGCTTTAGGTGACCACCCTTGGGTGCAGGTTTTGGTCTGTGAGTTGCGTGGGCGACTGATTGGCTATGCCGCGCTTTTGCCCCTGATGCAGCTGCAGTTCTCAAAGCGCGGGATGGACCTGCACCATCTTTTCGTCGCGGCCGACTATCGCGGGAACGGTATTGGCCGTGCGTTGATCAACGCGGCCAAGGATTTGGCCCGAAACCATCTGTGCAGCTATCTGGTGGTCGGGACAGACCCCGGCAACACGGATGCACAGGCGGCTTACCTTGCTTGCGGGTTTCAACCCGTCAACTGTTTCCCGCCGCGTTTCCGGATTGGCCTTGATTGATCCAGAACGCTCGGCCGGAACGAAAAAAACCGCGGCCCCGGTGTGTTCCCGGGCCGCGGTCAAAGTTCATCGCGTTCCGGCGCTTACTTCAGCGCTTTGTCCGTGATCATATGGGTCCATGCACCGACCGGCTCTTTCGAGATTACGGGATCAGAACCACCTGCCAACAGGGTGGCCACAGTGCGGTTGAAATCTGCTTCGTCCAGCGCGCCGTTCGATCCGGCTGTCAGCTTGGCAATCTCACCCATCATGCGACGCTGGTGCGCTTCGGTCTGGGCGCCGGTCTCGTCGTTCTCCAGAACGATGTCAGCGGCTTCATCGGGGTTGGCCTCGGCGTATTTCCAGCCCTTCATCGAAGCGCGGACAAACTTGACCATCTTCTCCTGAAAAGCCGGGTCCTTGAGGTTGTCCTCAAGTGCATAAATTCCGTCTTCCAAAGTGGCCACGCCCTGATCTTCGTATTTGAAAGTCACCAACTCGTCCGGGCTGACGCCTGCATCAAGAACCTGACCATATTCGTTATAGGTCATGGTCGAGATGCAATCAGCCTGACGCTGCAGCAGCGGATCAACGTTAAAGCCCTGCTTGAGGACGGTCACGCCATCGGCCCCGCCTTTGGTCGAGATACCCTCTTTGGACATCCAGGACAGGAAAGGATATTCGTTGCCAAAGAACCAGACGCCGATTGTCTTGCCTTTGAAGTCCTGAGGCGACTTGATACCGGTATCTTTCCAGCAGGTCAGCATCAGACCAGATGACTTGAACGGCTGGGCGATGTTCACCACCGGCAGCCCCTTTTCGCGCGCGGCCAAAGCCGAGGGCATCCAGTTTAACATGACGTCCGCGCCACCGCCGGCCAGTACCTGAGGCGGAGCGATATCCGGACCCCCAGGCAGGATCGTGACGTCCAGTCCTTCTTCTTCGTAGAACCCTTTGTCCAAGGCTACGTAATAGCCCGCAAACTGGGCTTGGGTGACCCACTGAAGTTGCAGTTTAACGCTGTTTGAATGGCTGGCGGCAAATGCCGACCCGGCCGCAAATGTCAGGGCCAGCGCGGCCCCCGATAGCAGTTTAATCATCTCAATCTCCCTTGTTGATTCATTTTTTTGCTCAACCTCGCTGTGAAGGGTGCCAGAACGTGACCCCTTTTTCTATAAATGCGACCAGCCCATAAAAGGCTGACCCGGCAAGGGCTGCGACCAGAATCTCGGCCCAGACCATGTCCAGTGCAAGCTGTCCTACGCTTGTCGATATCCGAAAGCCCATACCGACGATGGGTGATCCAAAGAACTCTGCTACGATTGCACCGATCAGCGCCAGTGTTGTCGCAATTTTAAGCCCGTTAAAAACAAATGGCATCGCCGCAGGAAGGCGCAACTTGATCAATCCTTGCCAGTAACTTGCGCCCCAAGTCTTCATCAGATCCCGCTGCATGGCACTGGTTTCTGACAGTCCCGCCACCGTGTTCACCAGGATCGGAAAGAATACCATCACAACCACAACGGCCGCCTTGGACTGCCAGTCAAAACCGAACCACATGACCAGAATGGGTGCCGTTCCGATGATTGGCAATGCGGCGATAAAGTTTCCCACTGGCAATAGACCACGGCGCAGAAAGTCCGAGCGGTCGACAAGAACTGCAACGGCAAATGCCGCAACCGCGCCCATCAGGTAACCGCTCAGCGCTCCTTTGACAAAGGTCTGTACGAAATCGGCCCATAGCGTTGGGATTTCGGTGGCAAACCGGCCGACGATCTGGCTGGGCGGCGGCAAGATGACCAGCGGAACGTCAAGTCCCCGCACAACCATTTCCCACACCACGACCAGTGTGACACCAAAGATCGCTGGCACCACCAGCCGCACCGCCCGCGTTTGCGCACCGCGCCCATTTGCAAGGCTCACATTCAGCGCCCATGCCCCTGCCCAAATCACCAAGGCTGCGAAAACCCAGATCATGACGCGGCCCCGCCTGTTCTTCTTTGCAAAAATACTCCCGCCGGAGGCGGCAACCGGCGTTTCATCGGCTCAGCCCCATGCGTTTCAGCGTTGCCCGCTCAATCACGCTGACAATCCAGACCAATGTAGCGGCCAGAATTGCCGCGGCAAAAAGCGCAGACCAGATTTGCACGGTTTGGCCGTAGTAGCTGCCCGCCAACAGCCGGGCGCCCAGCCCACGAACCGCCCCTGTGGGCAATTCGCCGACAATTGCGCCAACAAGGGACGCGGCAATCCCAACTTTGAGCGAGGCAAAAAGATAGGGCATCGACGCAGGCAGACGCAGCTTCCAAAAGGTTTCATTGCGCGACGCACTGTAGGTGCGTAACAGGTCAAGCTGCATCACCTCGGGCGCGCGCAGACCTTTGACCATGCCGACAACGACCGGGAAAAAGCTGAGATAGGCGCTGATGATTGCCTTGGGCAAAAGCCCCTGCACCCCGACCGAGTTCAGCACCACGATGATCATCGGCGCAATCGCCAGAATGGGAATGGTCTGCGAGGCGATGGCCCATGGCATCACCGACATATCCATCGCTCTTGAATAGACAATCCCGACGGCCAGCAAGATGCCCAAGCCGGTGCCGATCGCAAATCCCAAAAGCGTCGCCGACAGGGTAATCCAGCCGTGAAATACAAGGCTGCGTTTCGAAGTGATCTTTTTCTCGATCGTCGTCTGCCACAGCTCCGCGACCACCTGATGCGGCGCGGGCAGGCGTGGGCGGTCTTGATTGAAAACCGTGGTCACTGCGCCGGGGTTACCCAAGGCAAGCGACCACCCCGACAGATCGCGCCGCGCCGATGCCGTGGCTGGCGCGACGGTCTGACCGGCACGTTCGGCATCGGTCAGGGATTGGTGGATGTTCATCGGGATTGCGGCGCCGTACCAAAGCACGATGATCGCAAAAAGAACGCTGAGAACAGGCGGGACCGACCGCATCACCTGCCCCCACAGCCATGGGCGCGCGGCTTGTCAGGCAAGGCCCCTTTGGGCAATGGCTTACCCATAGGCGTTCCCCGCGCGCAAACCTTCGCGAACCCGGTGCGCCACGGCCAGAAACTCGGGCGTGTCCCGAATGTCCAGCGGGCGTTCCTTAGGCAAAGGGCTGTCGATCACGTCGGCGATCCGGCCGGGGCGCGGAGACATGACAACGATCTTTGTGCTGAGGTACACCGCCTCGGGGATCGAGTGGGTGACAAAGCCGATGGTCTTGCCGGTCCGCCCCCAAAGCGCCAAAAGCTGTTCGTTCAGATGGTCGCGCACGATCTCGTCCAGCGCGCCAAAGGGCTCGTCCATCAACAGGATATCGGCATCAAATGCCAGCGCCCGGGCAATGCTTGCACGCTGCTGCATGCCGCCCGACAACTGCCATGGGAATTTCTTTTCAAAACCACTCAGTTCAACTAGATTCAGAACCTTCGCGACCCTTTCGGCCTGATCGGCTTTAGAGAACCCCATGATCTCTAACGGCAGCCGGATGTTTCCACCGATTGTGCGCCAAGGGTAAAGGCCCGCGGCCTGAAACACATAGCCATAGGCCCGCGCGCGCCGCGCCTCATCGGGTGACATGCCGTTGACGGTGATCTGGCCGGCGGTTGGTTCTTCCAAGGCGGCGATCACCCGCAGAAAGGTCGTCTTGCCACAGCCGGAGGGGCCGATAAAGCTGACGAAGTCACCTTTTTCTATGTCCAGCGATATCCCTTTCAGGGCGTGGACAGGTCCATCGCCTGTCTCAAACGTCAGATCCAGATCACGCGCAGAAATTACTGGCACTCGGCCTCCATCGTATTGAATTTCATGTGCCGGGTCGTGTTGTCCATCCAAGTTAAATCCCCGCCGGAATGTTCAAAGGGTCGCGCTTGATCATCTTGGGTGCATTCAACTCTTTCCACTTTGACAAAGCCACCGACGCACTTGCAAAAGCCGGTCGCGGCACGAATCGCCCGCGGCCCGGTCGGGGCTGACTGTTCTGCCCCCATGCCCAGATTACTTCGCCGCGCGACAAGGTAAACCGCGACTGGGCCTTTACTTCAAAACCCTCAAAAACGTTGTAATCCAGAACCGAGTGGTGGTTAGCGGGCGAGATGGTCTTGGTGATCTTGGGATCCCAGACCACGATATCAGCGTCCGCGCCTTCAACAATCGCCCCCTTCTTGGGATAGATGTTCAGGATCTTGGCGACGTTGCTTGACGTCACGGCGACAAATTCATTTGGCGTCAGGCGACCGGTCTCGACCCCTTCGGTCCACAGCACGGCCAAACGCTCTTCCAGTCCGTTTGACCCGTTGGGGATGATGCGGAAATCATTGCGGCCTGCGCGCTTTTGTTCGGTATTGAACGCTGCATGGTCCGTCGCCACAACTTGAAGTGATCCTGATTGCAGACCGGCCCACAGGCTGTCCTGATGGTCCTTGTTGCGGAACGGCGGTGACATCACGCGCCGCGCTGCATGGTCCCAATCCTTGTTGAAATACTCACTTTCATCCAGCGTCAGAAACTGGATCAGCGGCTCGCCGTAAACCCGCATCCCCTTTTGCCGCGCCCGGCGGATCGCCTCATGCGCCTGCTCACAGCTGACATGCACGATGTACAAGGGAACGCCGGCGGTATCGGCAATGGTGATCGCCCGGTTAGCCGCCTCGCCTTCCAGTTCGGGGGGCCGCGAATAGGCATGCCCTTCGGGGCCGGTAATTCCCAGATCCATGTATTTTTGCTGAAGCTCGGCCACCAGGTCGCCGTTCTCGGCATGCACCATCGGCAGGGCACCCAATTCGGCGCAGCGCTTGAAGCTGGCGAACATCTCGTCGTCCTCGATCATCAGGGCCCCTTTGTAGGCCATGAAGTGCTTGAACGAGTTCACGCCCATCTTCACCGCATCCTCCATCTCGGAAAACACGTTCTCATTCCAGCCGGTAATCGCCATGTGATAGCCGATGTCGCTGCAAATCTGCGGGGCGGATTTGCGGTGCCATTCGTTGATTGCGTTCTTGATCGACCCATCCGCGCCCGGCAGGCAGAAATCCACCAGCATGGTGGTGCCGCCCGCTGCCGCGGCCCATGTGCCGCTCTCAAAGGTTTCGGCCGCCGTGGTGCCCATGAACGGCATTTCCAGATGGGTGTGCGGGTCAATGCCGCCCGGGATCACATAGGCGCCCTCGGCATCAATATACTCGTCGCCTTTCAGGTCCTCGCCGATCCGGGCGATGGTCTCGCCCTCAATCAGGACATCGGCCTTCCACGTGCGGTCTGCGGTACAGACGGTGCCGTTCTTGATGACTTTGCTCATCTCAATCTCCCTGTCGCACCCTCATCTCTCAAAAGTGCATGCCTTCATTTCTCAGAAAATATCCCGGGGGTGCGGGGGCTGGCCCCCGACTATTCAACAATCCCCGCCGTCTCGACCACAGCATGCATCAGAACGTCCGCCCCGGCCTGGGCCCATTCCTTCGATATCTCTTCGGCTTCGTTATGGCTGAGCCCGTCAACGCATGGGCACATCACCATTGCGGTTGGGGCCATTCGGTTGATCCAGCAGGCGTCATGCCCCGCGCCCGAAATCAGGTTCATGTGGCTATATCCCAAACGTTCGGCTGCATTGCGTACCGCCGCGACACAGCCCTCATCAAATGTCACCGGATCAAAGCCGCCGGTTTTCTCGAAAGATACACCCAAACCCATCTCGTCGCATATCGCTTTTGCGCCGTCGCGCAGGCGGCTTTCCATATCCTCGATCACGCTCAGGTCGGGCGACCGGAAATCGACGGTAAAGACGACCTTGCCGGGGATCACGTTGCGCGAGTTTGGATAGACGTCGATGTGACCTGCCGCGCCCACGGCATGAGGGGCATGGCTGAGGGCAATCTGATTGACCAGCTCCAGACAATGGGCCAACCCCAGGCCCGCGTCGCGGCGCATCGGCATCGGGGTTGATCCGGTATGGCTGTCCTTGCCGGTGATTGTCACCTGGGTCCACGACAGACCCTGACCGTGGGTGACCACGCCGATGTCCTTGCCCTCGGCCTCAAGGATCGGGCCTTGTTCGATGTGTAACTCGAAAAAGGCGTGCATCTTGCGCTGGCCCACTTCTTCGTCGCCGCGCCAGCCGATGCGGCTGAGCTCGTCACCGAACTTTTTGCCCTCGGCATCTACCCGGTCATAGGCCCAGTCCTGCGTGTGCATGCCCGCAAAAACGCCCGATGACAGCATCGCGGGCGCATAGCGCGTGCCCTCTTCGTTGGTCCAGTTCGTCACCACGATCGGGTGTTTGGTCCTGATCCCCAGATCGTTCAGTGTGCGCAGGATTTCCAGGCCACCCAGCACGCCCAGAACCCCGTCGTATTTTCCGCCCGTAGGTTGGGTGTCCAGATGGCTGCCGACATAAACGGGCAGGGCACCCGGGTCGGTGCCGTCGCGCATGGCAAACATGTTGCCCATCTGGTCCAGCCCCATCGTGCATCCCGCCGCCTCGCACCATTTCTGGAACAGAGCGCGCCCTTCGGCGTCTTCGTCGGTCAGGGTCTGGCGATTGTTGCCACCTGCAACACCGGGCCCGATCTTGGCCATTTCCATCAGACTATCCCAAAGACGCTCTGGGTTGATCTTCAGGTTTTCCCCTGGTGCGGCCATTCGTGGTCTCCTCGTGGTGCGGAATGTTTTGACCAGTTGGTCAAGTTCAGGCTAGCAGAGGGGGAAGGGCAGTCAAGGATTTCACTTGGCAAATCCGCACTGATGTAGGAGACGCTGAAAAGATGGACGCAAAACCACCTGAAACGCGCATTCAGCGAAAAAACCGCAAGGCCATTCTTGACGCAGCCCTTGATGTTTTTTCGACGCAGGGTTTCCGGGGGGCAACGGTCGATCAGATCGCTTCGGTTGCAGGTCTGTCAAAACCCAACCTGCTTTACTACTTTCCGTCCAAGGAATTGATGCATGTCGAGCTGTTGTCTGGCCTGATGCACAACTGGCTTGATCCGCTGCGAAAGCTGAAGGACGATGGTGACCCGGTTGCGGAAATTCAGGCCTATATGCGGCGCAAACTTCAGCTAAGCCGCGACTTTCCGCGCGAAAGCAGGCTATTTGCCAATGAGATATTGCAAGGGGCGCCGCGGATCGAGGATGCGCTGAAGGGCGAGTTGAAAGAGCTGGTTGATGACAAGGCCGCCTTGATCAGCAACTGGTCGGAGGCGGGCAAAATTGCCGCGGTTCACCCCTATCATCTGATATTTTCGATCTGGGCGCTGACCCAGCATTATGCTGATTTCGATGTTCAGGTGCGGGCCGTTCTGGGTGACGCCGGCAAAGACCCATTTCCTGATGCTGAACAATTCCTGTCAGAACTTTATGCCCGAACACTGGCCGCCAAATAGCGGGCTAGGCGACTTCTTCCAGCGGAAAATCGACGTGGATGTGATTGCCATCGGGGTCGTGGATATTGACCTGAGCAATCTGCATAGCGCCCGAAGATATCCGCGCCTCGTAGAAGGAAATATCGTTTGACTTCAATTTGATCATGAATTCGTTGTAGCCCTTGGACGCAAGCGCAAAATGCTCAAGTGTCAGGGCCTGACCCTTGTCGGCTCCAATTTCATTGTCCTCGACAAGATGGATGATCGGGTGATCCCCCGCATAAAGCCAGGCGCCAGAAAACCGAAAATCCGGGCGCGCGCCCGGATGCATGTTCAGGACACGCCCGTACCATTCAACCGCACGTTGCAGATCCGGAGTGCGTAAGTTTACATGATCTAGATTGAAAATCATTCCGCTGCCTGAGAACTCGGGTTATTGGGGTGTGAAGTCCAGTTTGCGTAGTCGTCCGTAACAAGTTTTCCGGTTCTGGGATCGGTTGTTCCGGCCTTCATCGGCTCCATCGTGATACAGCCCTCAACGGGGCAAACGTTAACACAAAGATTACAGGCTACACATTCTTCGTCAATGACTTCGAAAACGCGGCCCTCGTTCATCGCGATGGCCTGATGGGATGTATCTTCGCAGGCGGCATAGCAGCGGCCACATTTGATACAGTCATCCTGATTGATGACCGCCTTGGCAACGTAGTTCAGATTGAGGTACTGCCAGTCGGTCACATTGGGCACGGCAGAGCCCATAAAGTCCGACACGCTGGAATAGCCTTTGCTGTCCATCCAGTCGGACAGGCCCGTTGCCATTTCTTCGACGATCTTGAAGCCATAGGTCATCACGGCGGTACAAACCTGAACGTTGCCACAGCCCAGCGCGATAAATTCGGCCGCGTCGCGCCAGTTGGTGACGCCGCCGATCCCGCTCATCGGCAGGCCGCGGGTCTGGGCGTCGCGGGCAATCTCGGCGACCATGTTCATGGCAATCGGTTTGACCGCGGGGCCACAGTAACCACCATGGCTTCCTTTGCCATCGATTGAGGGCTCGGGCGACATCGTGTCCAGGTTGACCGAGGTGATCGAGCTGATCGTGTTGATCAGCGAAACCGCATCAGCGCCGCCTTGCAGGGCCGCGCGTGCCGGATATCGGATGTCGGTGATGTTTGGTGTCAGCTTGACGATGACGGGCATCCGGGTGTTGGCCTTGCACCAGCGCGCAACCATTTCGATGTATTCCGGCACCTGTCCCACGGCGGATCCCATGCCGCGTTCGCTCATCCCATGCGGGCAGCCAAAGTTCAGCTCGATCCCGTCGGCGCCGGTTTCTTCAACCAGCGGCAGGATCGCCTTCCACGCCGCCTCTTCGCAGGGCACCATGATGCTGACCACCACGGCGCGGTCGGGGTAGTCACGCTTGACCGCCTTGATCTCGCGCAGGTTCACCTCGAGCGGGCGATCGGTGATCAGTTCGATGTTGTTAAGTCCCAAAAGCCGTCGGTCAGCGCCGTAGATCGCACCATAGCGCGGGCCATTGACGTTGACGACGGGCGGGCCGGCCTCGCCCAGTGTTTTCCAGACGACCCCGCCCCAACCGGCCTCGAAGGCGCGGCGGACGTTGTATTCCTTGTCAGTTGGCGGCGCTGACGCCAGCCAGAAAGGGTTTGGCGATTTGATACCTACAAAGTCCATTGTCAGGTCAGCCATGGGTCAGTTTCCTTCCATTGCGCTGGATTGGATGAGAATAAGATTGTTTTCGCTGTCGCGGATCATCGTCCAGCGCACGGCCTCTTGCCAAGGTGCGTCCTGAACCGGATGAACCAGCGTAACGCCCGCAGCTTGCAGGCGCTGTGCCTCGGCGTCGACGTCATCGCTGATCAGGCAAAGCGCCGGAATATCGGTGATTTCGATGTCATTGGCGTGGGTAAGATGCAGCATCGTTTCAGCGCCGGGGATCTGCATGAATATCCACCGCCAGCCGCCTTCGTAGGGGGCATCGGTCTGAACGGCCATCCCCATCTTGTCGCGATAAAACTCCAGCGCGCGCTGCTGATCGGTGACCGGCAAGGACTGAAAATTGATACGCTTGAACATCCTGCTAACCGTTCAGGGCCGCGTGAATGTCGCCCGCCGCGTCGCGCCCTTCGGCAACGGCCGTCACGGTCAGATCGTCGCCTCCCGAAGCGCAATCGCCACCGGCCCAGACACCTTTAAGAGATGTGCGCCCCAGGTCCGAAACCGCGATCTTTCCGGCATCAAGCTTCAAATTGCCCGAAGCGAATTCCATCGTCTGGCCGATAGCCTTGAGCACTTGGTCAGCGGGCAGGCGGATCGTCTCGCCCGTGGGTTTCAGCCCGGTGCCATCATCTGCGGTATAGGCCATTTCAATTTCAGCGGCCACGCCGTTGCCATGCACGGCGACGGGTTGAAGGTTGAACAAAAGGCGCACGCCCTTGGATGTGGCAAGGTCCTGCTCAAAGCGGCTTGCGCCCATCTGATCCTGACCGCGCCGATAGGCGATTGTCACGTTCTCGGCGCCCAATAGCTTGGACTGCACTGCTGCGTCCACAGCCGTCATGCCACCGCCGATCACGACAATGTTGCGGCCCACGGGCAGTTTGCTCAGGTCATCTGACTGACGAAGATCCGCGATGAAATCGACGGCGTCTGACACGCCGTCCTTGTCCTCGCCCTCCGCGCGCAGCGCGTTGACGCCGCCCAACCCGATACCCAGAAAGACCGCGTCATAATCGGCGATCAGGCCTTCCAGCGTCAGGCCATCGCCCATTGCGCGACCCAGATGCATGGTGATCCCGCCGATCTGCATCAGCCAGTTTACTTCGGACATGGCAAAATCATCGGGCGTCTTATAGGCGGCGATGCCGAACTCGTTCAGGCCTCCGGCTTTGGGGCGGGCATCAAAGAGATCGACGTCATTGCCCAGCATGGCCAACCGGTGCGCACAGGCCAAACCAGAAGGCCCCGCGCCCACAACCGCAATGCGCTTGCCGGTTTGGGCTGCGCGCGCAAACGGATGTACCCCCGCCGACATCAGCGTATCGGTGGCAAAGCGCTGCAGGCGCCCAATCTCGACCGGGCGACCCTCGGCGGCTTCGCGCACGCAGGCCTCTTCGCATAGTGTTTCCGTTGGACAAACGCGCGCGCACATCCCGCCCAGAATGTTCTGCTCAAAGATCGTCTTGGCCGCGCCTTCAGGGTTGTCGACCTGGATCTGTCGGATGAACAGCGGAATGTCGATGTCGGTAGGACAGGCCGTTATGCAGGGCGCATCATGACAAAAATAGCACCGGTCCGCGGCAACCGCAGCCTCGTGCGGGGCAAGTGCCGGGTGCAGGTCATCAAAGTTCCGGTTCAGCTGATCGGCGTCCAGTCGGGCAGAGGCGATACCGGGTGTCGTTGGGCTGTTGGACATAGGGCGCTCCGTTGCGTTTTTTTCAGCCTGCCACAGTTTCATTTTTTATCAAATGGTAAATTTTTGGAACTGGTAGATTTGTGATGGAAAAATGTTACGGTTTGCATGGTCGCGGGCCTGTTCGAAAGGCTTGCTTCGGGCAAAGGATTTGGTTAGGCAATGAGCGCAGCGTCGGGAGAACCGAGACCTCTCGGTGCCGAAGGAGCAACCGCCCCGGTAAACTCTCAGGCCAAAGGACCGCGCTGCAAGACAGAACTCTGGAGAGTGGTGCCATGCACCCGCCGAAGGGATAACGATCTCAGGCGAAAGGACAGAGGGGGCGTTTGCGGCAGTTGAACTGTCATGAATGCCGGTCGTACGTCGAACGCCCCGGCCTGAAATTTTGAAGGGGACGGCATGAGCGATCTCAAACGGACGGGGCTTTATCAACTGCACACCGATCTTGGTGCCAAACTGGTGCCCTTTGCGGGCTATGAGATGCCTGTGCAGTACCCAATGGGCGTGATGAAGGAACATCTGCACACCCGCACAATGGCGGGGCTGTTTGACGTCAGCCACATGGGTCAGGTGATCTTGCGCCCGAAATCCGGCGATGTGAACGATGCGGCACTGGCGCTGGAGGCGCTGGTCCCGGTCAGCATCGCAGGTTTGGCCGAAGGCCGGCAGCGGTACGCGATGTTCACCAACGACGCAGGCGGCATACTGGACGACCTTATGGTTGCCAATCGCGGTGACCATTTGTTTGTCGTGGTGAATGCAGCCTGCAAAGAGGCCGATGTCGCGCATATGCGTGCGCATCTCTCTGACCAGTGCGACATCGAGGTTTTGGAGGATCGTTCGCTTTTGGCGCTGCAGGGCCCGGCTGCCGAGGCCTTGATGGAGGCACATGCAAAAGGCACCGCTGCGATGCGGTTCATGGATGTCGGCACTTTTGCGTCCGATTTTGGTGATCTCTGGATTTCGCGTTCGGGTTATTCGGGCGAAGACGGGTTTGAGATTTCGGTCGCGACAGATCAGGCCGAAGCACTGGCAAAGGCTCTTTTGCAGCATGAAGAGGTCGAGCCCATTGGTCTGGGCGCGCGGGACAGTCTACGGCTTGAGGCAGGGCTTTGCCTTTACGGCTCGGATCTGGATGAGACGACAAGCCCGGTTGAGGCCGATCTGGGATGGGCCATTCAGAAGGCGCGGCGCAGCGGTGGCGAGCGTGAGGGCGGCTTTCCGGGTGCAGCGCGGATACTGGCCGAATTAGCAGACGGGCCCGGGCGCAAACGCGTTGGGCTTTTGCCGGACGGGCGGGCGCCAATGCGCGCCGGGACCGAGGTATTCGCCGGCGAAGCCGCAAGCACGCCGATCGGTGTCATTACTTCGGGGGCTTTTGGGCCTTCGATAGAACGGCCGATGTCCATGGGCTATGTAGAGACGGGCGCATCAGCGGTCGGCACGAAATTATGGGCGGACGTGCGCGGCAAGCGCTTGCCGCTGACCGTTGCGGCAATGCCGTTCCGGCCATCGACTTACAAACGTTAACAGGGAACTTTGCTATGAAATATACAGAAGAACACGAGTGGCTGCGCGTCGAGGACAATCTGGTCGTTGTGGGCATCACCGAACATGCATCAACCCAGTTGGGCGATGTTGTATTTGTCGAACTGCCAGACACAGGCATCGAAGTTGCCAAGGACGACGAGGTTGTGGTGATCGAAAGCGTCAAGGCGGCGTCCGACATTCTGGCACCGCTGGATGGCGAGATCGTGGAAGTGAACGAAGCGCTGGTCGACAACCCTGGCATGGTCAACGAAGACCCCACCGGGGACGCGTGGTTCTTTAAGCTGAAGATCGCGGATATGGCGGTTCTTGATGAGCTTATGGATGAGGCCGCTTACAATAAATTCATCAGCTAGAATTTGGTTCATGACGTGCCGAGGGGCCAGCCCCTCGGGCTCCCCGGGATATTTTGACCACAAAGAAGGAGGGGATCATGCCCTTCACACCGACCGAATACCTGCCTTATGATTTTGCCAATCGCCGCCACATCGGCCCTTCGCCATCCGAGATGGGCGAGATGCTGGAGGCTTTGGGTGTCAGTTCGCTGGACGAGCTGATCGACCAGACTGTGCCCGAAAACATTCGCCAGAAAGAGCCGCTGGACTTTGGCAAGCCGATGTCCGAGCGCGAGCTTTTGTGGCACATGCGCGAAGTCGCGACCAAGAACCAGGTTCTGACGTCTCTGATCGGTCAGGGGTATCACGGGACGGTCACGCCGCCAGTCATTCAGCGCAACATCCTGGAGAACCCGGCCTGGTACACGGCCTATACGCCGTATCAGCCCGAGATCAGTCAGGGCCGTCTGGAAGCGCTTTTGAACTTTCAGACGATGATTTCGGACCTGACGGGCCTCGAGATTTCCAACGCTTCGCTGTTGGATGAGGCAACGGCCTGTGCTGAAGCGATGGTAATGGCAGAGCGGGTTGCCAAGTCGAAAGCGCGCGCGTTTTTCGTGGACGAAAACTGTCATCCGCAGAACATTGCGGTGATGCGGACGCGGGCCGCACCTTTGGACATCGAATTGATTGTCGGCGCGCCCGAAACGCTGGACCCCGAAGAGGTGTTCGGTGCGATCTTTCAGTATCCGGGAACTTACGGTGATCTGGCCGATTTTTCGACGCCAATCGAGGCGCTGCATGCGGCCAAGGCGATCGCGGTTATGGCGGCCGATCCTCTGGCCCTGACGATTTTGAAAGAGCCCGGCGCGATGGGCGCGGATATTGCCGTTGGATCAACGCAACGCTTTGGTGTGCCGATTGGATTTGGAGGTCCGCACGCGGCCTATCTGGCCTGTCGGGACGCATACAAACGTTCGATCCCCGGGCGGTTGGTCGGTGTATCGATCGACAGTCACGGCACCAAGGCCTACCGGCTATCGTTACAAACCCGCGAGCAGCATATCCGCCGTGAGAAGGCGACATCAAACGTATGTACCGCGCAGGCATTGCTGGCCGTGATGGCATCGTTTTACGCAGTTTTTCATGGGCCCGAAGGTTTGCGGGCGATTGCCCAGCGCATCCACCGCAAGACAGTGCGCATGGCCAAAGGTCTGGAAGCGGCGGGATTTATCGTTGAACCCAAGTCCTATTTCGACACGATCACCGTGGATGTGGGGGCGATGCAGGGTGTAGTGATGAAATCGGCAGTGGCCGAGGGCATCAACCTGCGCAAAGTTGGCGAGACGAAAGTCGGCATCACCTATGACGAAAACACCCGGCGCGAGACGACCGAGGCGCTGTGGCGTGCCTTTGGGATTTTCGAGGCTGACACCGATCTGACGCCTGACTACCGGGTGCCCGATGCCTTGTTGCGCCAGTCAGAATATCTGACGCATCCGGTGTTTCACATGAACCGGGCCGAGACCGAGATGATGCGCTATATGCGGCGTCTGGCAGATCGTGATCTGGCGCTGGACCGGGCGATGATCCCGCTGGGGTCGTGTACAATGAAGCTGAATTCGGCCGCCGAGATGATGCCGGTCAGCTGGCGCGAGTTTTCGATGATCCACCCCTTTGCGCCCGAAGATCAGACGCTGGGCTATCAGGAACTGATCACCGACCTGTCCTCCAAGCTGTGCACAATTACCGGATACGACGCGATGTCGATGCAGCCGAACTCGGGCGCGCAAGGCGAATATGCGGGGCTGTTGACGATCTCGGCCTACCATCGCGCCAATGGCGAGGACGGGCGCAAGGTCTGTCTGATCCCGGTCAATGCGCATGGCACCAACCCCGCATCGGCGCAGATGTGCGGCATGACGGTTGTGGTGGTCAAATGCACTCAGAACGGTGACATCGATCTGGTGGATTTCAAAGCCAAGGCTGAGGCGGCGGGCGACACGCTGGCCGCTTGTATGATCACCTACCCCTCGACGCATGGCGTGTTCGAAGAAACCGTGCGCGAAGTTTGCGAGATTACGCATTCCTTTGGAGGTCAGGTTTATCTGGATGGTGCGAACCTGAACGCGATGGTCGGTCTGGCCAAACCGGGCGAGATCGGATCGGACGTCAGCCACCTGAACCTGCACAAGACGTTCTGCATTCCGCATGGCGGCGGTGGCCCGGGCATGGGTCCGATCGGCGTCAAAGCGCATCTTGCGCCGCACTTGCCGGGCCATCCTGAAACAGGTGGCACATCGGGTCCGGTGTCGGCGGCGCCTTTCGGGTCGCCCTCGATCCTGCCGATCAGCTGGGCGTATGTTCTGATGATGGGTGGTTCGGGCCTGACGCAGGCGACCAAGGTTGCGATCCTGAACGCCAACTATATCGCAAAGCGTCTTGAAGGGGCGTATGACGTTCTTTATCGGGGCACCAAGGGGCGGGTTGCGCATGAATGCATTCTGGATACGCGCCCGTTTGAAGTTTCGGCGCATGTGACCGTTGACGACATCGCCAAGCGCTTGATTGACCATGGTTTTCACGCCCCAACGATGAGTTGGCCAGTGGCCGGAACGCTGATGGTTGAGCCGACCGAGAGCGAAACCAAGGCCGAGCTGGATCGTTTCTGTAAAGCCATGCTGGAGATCCGGGACGAGATCGCCGAAATCGCCGAAGGCCGGATCGATGCCGAAAACAACCCGCTGAAGAACGCGCCGCACACCACCAACGATCTGGTTGCCGATTGGGAACGCCCCTATAGCCGCGAGCGTGGATGCTTTCCGGCCGGGTCGTTCCGTGTCGATAAATACTGGCCACCCGTGGGTCGGATCGACAACGTCTATGGTGACCGGCATCTGGTGTGCACTTGCCCGCCACTCGAAGACTATCTGGACGCGGCCGAATAGCTGCATTTCGAATGATCTGACAAAGCGGCCCGGTCATCGACCGGGCCGTTCCCATTTTGACCGATCACGTTAAATGGCGCTTTTGAATGACGGTGCGGCGATTGGGCGTTACACAGTTTGTTATGAATGCCCGAATGCAGATTTCGAATGACACCGCGCGGCGGCTTTTTCTTGATCGCCACATGCTTTTGCGACCGCCCGAAGGCCCGGCACGGGGCGATGACCTGTTACAGGTCATCGAGGCGATTGGCTTTGTTCAGGTCGACAGCATCAACACGGTCGCACGGGCGCATCACATGATCCTGTCTGCCCGCAAACAGCAATATCGCCAAGCCAACCTGACCCCATTGCTGGAACGCGAGCGCGCGGTTTTCGAACATTGGACCCATGATGCTTCTGTCATTCCAACCGCGTTTTTCCCTCACTGGCGGTACCGCTTTGACAAGGACGAAAAGCGGCTGAAACATCGTTGGCGGACGTGGTTCCGCGAGGGGTTCGAAAGTAAGGTTGACGAGGTCCTTGACCAGATTGCCAACCACGGGCCTTGCGGTTCAGCGGATGTGGGACAGGACGAAAAACGCAGCACGGGCGGTTGGTGGGACTGGCATCCATCCAAGACGGCTCTGGAGTTTCTGTGGCGCACCGGGCGGATTTCGGTCACTCGCCGTCAGGGGTTTCAAAAGGTCTATGACCTGACCGAAAACGTGATCCCGGCGGACACATTCGCCCTTCAGCCAGAGCGTGACGAAACCATTGACTGGGCTTGTTGGTCAGCACTTGAGCGTTTGGGCTTTGCCACATCGGGCGAGGTTTCGGCCTTTTGGGATCTGGTATCGCCTGATCAGGCCAAGACATGGTGCGCGCGCCATCTGGCAGATGGGATCTTGGTTGAGGTCGATATTGACTGTGCCGACGGCAAGGCGCCACGGCGGTCATTCGCCTTTCCGGCAACGTTAGAGACACTTGATGCCCTGCCTCAACCATCACAGCGGGTCCGCATCCTCAGCCCCTTTGACCCTGCGCTGCGGGACCGAAAGCGTGCAGAGCGGCTTTTTCGGTTTGACTACCGGATCGAGATTTTTGTGCCAGAAGCCAAGCGGACTTATGGCTATTACGTCTTTCCGGTCATGGAAGGCACCCAGATGATTGGGCGGATCGACATGAAATCGCAACGTGACACCGGGCTGATGCACATCCGGGCATTTTGGCCCCAGCCGGGCATCCGGATGGGTAGTCGCAGGATCACCCGCCTGATGGCCGAGCTGGATCGCACGGCCCGCGCCGCGGGTTCAGAGGCCGTAAGCTTTGAAAAGGATTGGCTGCGCGAAGCGCTTGATCTCTGATAGAGCTCAATGATGTGATTCAATCAGTCTGGACTTAAGATCAATGGCCAAGCGCCCTACGATGAGCGATATTGCCCGGCAGGCGGGCGTCGGAGTTGCAACTGTCGACCGGGTCCTGAACGGGCGCGCAAAGGTTCGTGGCGAAACGGCCGAAAGGGTTTATCAGGCCGCCCAAGAGATCGGCTATCACGCAGTTGGTCTGATCGGTCAGCGGCTGAACGCCCAAGCGCCGCTTGTTCGGCTGGGGTTCATCCTGAATAAAGAAAAGCAATCTTTCTATCAGGCGCTTTCTGACGAGTTAGAGACCGCTGTGCGATCGGTTGGCGGGGTGCGTGGTCGGGCGATCATTCGATACGCCCATTCCCAGTCGCCGCAGGATATCCAACGTCTCATGCTGGACATGCAAGGCCAGGTTGAGGCCATAGCGGCCGTATCAGTTGACCATCCGCTTTTGACGTCAACCGTGCTCAACCTACAGGATCAGGGCGCGCCTGTGTTTTCTCTGTTGAACGACTTTGCACAGGGCGTACGGCAGAGCTATGTGGGTCTAAATAACCTTAAAGCGGGTCGCATTGCTGCTTGGATGATGGCAATGGCGACCCGGCAGAATGGCAAGATCGGTGTTTTTGTCGGCGGTCATCGCTGGCATGGTCACGCCCTCCGAGAAACTGGTTTTCGAAGTTATTTTCGCGAGCATGCGCCGGGGTTCACTATATTAGATACACTGGTCAACCTTGAGACGCGCCAGTTGACCTATGAGGCAACTCTTGAATTGTTGGCGCGGCATCCCGACCTGGCCGGGCTTTACGTTGCGGGCGGCGGGATGGAGGGTGCAATTGCTGCCCTGCGCGAGGTTCGTGCTCCGGGCGAGGTGACGCTGGTGCTGAACGAACTGACGCCTGAGTCGCGCGCAGCCCTGTCCGATCGCTATGCCACGATCGTCATCTCAACCCCCCTGCCCGCCGTTTGTCGGGATCTGGTAGGCCTGATGGTTGATGCGGTGCAATCGGGGGTCAGCTCGACCGCCGCTCAGCATTTTCTAGAGCCGCTGATATTCACACCCGAGTCGATTTGATGTCATTCTATCAATCTTGGACAAGAAACCCTCTCATGAATGATGTGATCCGCCTTTCCTGCGTTGACCCAAGCCACCTTATGGGCGCAGCGTGAAGGTCAGGTTTCCATTTCGGGAGGTAGGCCAATGGCCATGCGGTTTGGCGTTTTGGGAGTGGGGCGGATTGGGCAGGTTCACGCAAGCGCAATTGCCTCGGTCGCCGGCGCGGTTCTGGCCGCCGTTGCTGATCCGGTGACGAAAGCTGCTGATGCGCTACGTGATCTGCATGGCTGCGCTGTGCGCACGATCGACGAGATCGAGACCGCCACCGACATTGACGCCGTTGTCATCTGTACGCCGACCAACACCCATTCCGAACTGATCGAAAGGTTCTGCCGCGCGGGCAAAGCGGTCTTTTGTGAAAAGCCGATCGACCTGAGCATCGAGCGCGTTCGCGCCTGCCTGAAAGTGGTCGCAGAAACCGATGGCAAGCTGATGGTGGGGTTCAACCGGCGGTTTGATCCGGACTTTAACGCGCTTAAGGCGGCCATTGATCAAGGGCGGATCGGGACGGTTGAGATGGTCACAATCACCAGCCGCGACCCCGGCCCCCCGCCCTATGAGTACATCAAGACATCTGGTGGCATTCTGCGCGATATGACGATCCATGATTTCGATGTGGCACGCTGGATGCTGGGCGAAGAGGTCAGCACCGTTATGGCCTCGGCCAGCGTCCTAATCGACCCTAACCTTGTCAAACTTGGTGATTTTGACAGCCTGAACATCATCATGACGACGGCCAGCGGCAAGCAATGCACAATCACAAACTCGCGCCGTGCGAGTTATGGTTACGACCAACGGATCGAGGTTCACGGATCAGACGGTGCCGCGCAGGCGCGCAATACCCATGAGGCCAACATCGAAATCGCTGGCGGTGCGGGGTACCATCGTCCGCCGTTGTTGAATTTTTTCATGACCCGTTACAAGGCGGCCTATGCGGCCGAGATCGAAGCTTTTGTGGATGCGGTCGAGAATGGCACCACTATGCCAACCACCGGCCATGACGGGTTGATGGCGCTGGTTCTGGCCGAGGCGGCTTTGACTTCGATCAACGAAGGTCGTGCGGTAAAGACCGCCGAATTCGAAAGTTAGAAAATGGTGTCTGAGGATCCCATTAAGCCAAACGCAAAGGCCGGCAAGGTCCCAGACATGCGGATCTTTGCCTTTGACCATCGGATGCAATTTCAGGAAATGCCTGGTGCGGATGAAGGCAAGATCGGTGCCTTCAAGCTTTTGTGCCTTCGTGCGGCGCAAAGGGTGGCAGGCGGTCGGCCCGGCTATGGCATTCTTTGCGATCACCGTCTGGGGCGCGACGCATTGGACGCGGCCAGCGGTGGCGGCCTATGGATTGGCCGCCCGGTTGAGTGGCCCGGATCGCGGCCACTGACGCTGGAACCCGACGTTGGTGCCGCGTTCGGGGGGCTGGAAGAATGGCCGCCCGGTCATGTAGTTAAAGTTTTATGCTTTTACCATCCCAGCGATGACACGGCCCTGAAAGAGGCTCAGGAAAAGGTGATTTTTGATCTTTTTCGGGCCGCGAGGCGCTGCGGATTAAAGTTTCTGCTAGAGGTGATCCCCTCTAGGATGGCTGTGGTCGACGAGACGACGACGCCAACAATTATCCAACGATTCTATGATCTTGGCGTCTACCCGGACTGGTGGAAGTTAGAACCCTTTGACACGGCGTCAGCCTGGTCCGCGGTGTGCGAAACGATCACGGCCAATGACCCGAATGTTTGCGGTATTGTGGTTTTGGGGCTTGATGCGCCGCATGAGCACCTCAAGGCCAGCTTTTCATTGGCCGTGCAGTTTGAGTTGGTCAAAGGTTTTGCCGTAGGCCGCACGATTTTCGGCGATGTGGCGCGGGCGTGGATGCTGGGCCAGATGGATGATGGAACGGCGGTCGCCGGGATGGAACAGAATTATCGCGCGCTTTGCGACATCTGGGACGAAGCCCGCCAATTGCGTAAGGGAGAGGCGCCATGAAGACAATTCGCTTAACCGCCGCTCAGGCGATGGTTCGCTATCTGGCGGTCCAGATGAACGAGGATGGCGAGACGTTTATTGCTGGTGTCTGGGCAATCTTCGGACATGGGAACGTGGCCGGGCTGGGCGAAGCGCTGTATGGCATTCGCGATACGATGCCGACCTATCGTGGGCATAATGAACAGAGCATGGCACATGCAGCGATCGCTTATGCAAAGCAACTGGGACGGCGGCGGGCAATGGCGGTGACGTCATCGATCGGACCGGGGGCCACGAACATGGTGACGGCTGCGGCCTTGGCTCATGTCAATCGCTTGCCGGTTCTTTTCGTGCCTGGCGATGTCTTTGCCACGCGGGGGCCCGATCCCGTCCTGCAGCAGGTTGAGGATTTTGGCGATGGAACGGTCAGCGCCAATGACTGCTTTCGCCCGGTTAGTCGATATTTTGACCGCATCACCCGACCTCAACACCTTTTGACAGCCCTGCCGCGTGCAATGGCCGTGATGACCGATCCCGCAGATTGTGGGCCTGTGACGCTGGCATTCTGTCAGGATGTTCAGGCCGAAGCCTATGACTGGCCGCTCACTTTCTTTGAACCAAAGGTTTGGCATCAGCGACGGTTGCGCCCCGATCTGACAGAGCTTTCGCAGGCCGCAGAACTGCTGAGAACGGCCAAGGCGCCGGTGATCCTTGCTGGTGGTGGGGCGCATTATTCTGGCGCAACAGAGACGCTTTTGGCTTTTGCAGAGACACATAACATTCCCGTGGTCGAGACGCAGGCAGGCAAATCGGCCCTGCCGTGGGATCACCCGATGAACTTTGGTCCTGTCGGGGTAACCGGTGCCAGTAGTGCGAACAATTTGTGCCAGGTGGCGGATGTCGTCATGGGTGTTGGCACGCGGTTTCAGGACTTTACCACCGGCAGCTGGGATCTGTTTCAAAGCCCGGATCGCCGCCTGATTTCGCTAAACGTGGCGGCCTATGACGCGGTCAAACATGGCGCGATCCCGCTGCAATGTGATGCCCGCGCAGGGCTGGAAGAACTGACAAACGCATTGGATCAATTCCGGGCAAAAACGCTTGATCAGAGACTGAAATCCGATTGGTTCGCGGCCGTTGATCCGTTGACTGATGCGCCCACCGGAGACAACGCGCTGGCGACCGATCAACAGGTTATCGGCGCAGCCCAGCGATTTTCGGGCCCGGATACCGTGGTGATGTGTGCGGCTGGCACAATGCCGGGCGAATTGCACAAGCTGTGGAAGGCGCCGCGCGCAGGATCTTACCATATGGAATACGGCTATTCCTGCATGGGTTATGAGATCGCCGGCGCGGTTGGGATCAAGATGGCCCAACCCGATCGTGACGTTCTGTGCATGATCGGCGATGGCAGTTATATGATGATGAATTCAGAACTGGCGACCGCTGTGACCATGGGGCTCAAGATTACGCTGGTGATCACCGATAACCGTGGTTTTGGCTGTATCAACCGGCTTCAGATCGGGACCGGCGGGGCCGAGTTCAACAATCTTCTGGACACCGCCCATCACGTGAACCCTTCGCGGATAGATTTCGTGGCGCATGCGGCCTCGATGGGGGCCGAGGCTGTTAAGGCCGGTTCGATCGAAGGACTGGAAGCAGCGCTGGCGCGGTCAAGGGACGCCAAGGGGCCGTTTGTGGTCGTGATAGACACGGATCCTTACCCCACGACCCCGGATGGCGGGCATTGGTGGGAGGTCGCGGTCCCTGAGGTTTCAGGGCGCAAAGAAGTGCGTCAGGCGCGCGCGGCCTATGTGGATGCTTTGGACAAACGGAACGCACGATGATCCTTTATGGGACCAACCCCATCGCCTGGTCCAACGACGACGATCAGACCCTGGGCGCGCATATTTCGCTGGAACAGTGTCTGTCGGAGGCTTCTGCGATCGGTTTCGACGGCATTGAAAACGGACATAAGTTTCCACAGGATGCTACGGCGCTCAGATCTGCATTAGCGCCTTATGGGCTAATGTTCGTGTCAGCCTGGTACTCGCTGAACCTGCTTGACCGCTCGGTCGCCGAGGAAAAGGTTGCCATTCAGCCGCACCTGGACCGTCTGAAGGCGATGGGGTGTTCGGTCTGCATCGCCTGCGAGACATCGAATGCCATCCATGGCAATGATGACGCGCCGCTTGGTGACAGTCCGGTCCTTCCTTTGGCTGATTGGGCGGTGTTTGGGTCGAAAGTCGAAGAGATCGCCGAGTTTGCGGCGGCTCAGGGTCTGACGCTGGTGTACCATCATCACATGGGCACCGTGGTTGAAACACCGCAAGAGATTGACCTCTTTATGGCCAGTACCGGGCCTGCGACCCGGCTGCTTTTTGATACCGGCCACTGCTATTTCGGCGGTGGCGACCCGGCCGAGGTTCTGTCGCGCCACAAAGCGAGGTTAGGCCATTTTCACGCCAAGAATGTGCGACCGGATGTCATGCATGATGTCCGCTCGGGCGGGTTTTCGTTTCTTGAAGCGGTTCGGCGCGGTGTTTTCACCGTTCCCGGCGATGTTGATGGCAGCGTTGATTTCGCGCCTTGTCTTGGGATCGCTGCACAAGTCGGGTATCAGGGTTGGCTGGTGATCGAAGCGGAACAAGACCCGGATGTTCGGAACCCGCTGGAATATCAGACACTGGGCTTACAGTCGCTCAGGGCCATGGCGATTACCGCAGGGCTGGACGCACAGGCCCAGGATTTGGAGAGTAGAGATGGCAAACCTTTTGCGGCGCCCCAAAGCCGATAGTGGCAAGATCCATGACATTTTGGTCGAAGATGCCGGTTGGAGCTACGTCGGCTTTGCGGCGTACCGACTGGAGGCAGGCCAGCGCGCGACCGAGGCCACTGGCGACCGCGAGGTTATCCTTGTTCTGGTGGAAGGCAAAGCCAGAGTTGCCGCCGGTGACCGGGATTTTGGCGAGATGGGTGACCGTTTGAATGTCTTTGAACGGACGCCGCCGCATTGCGCCTATGTGCCGGGCAACAGCGACTGGTCAGCGGTGGCCACGACCGCCTGTACACTTGCGGTTTGTTCTGCCCCCGCCAAGGGTGGGCATGAGGCCCAGATCATCGGCCCTGCAGGGATCACGCTGGAAGAGCGGGGAAAAGGCGCAAATACACGCTACATCAACAATATCGCGATGGAGGATCGCGACGTCGCCGACAGCCTGTTGGTGACCGAGGTTTTCACCCCTTCGGGGCATTGGTCATCCTACCCGCCGCACCGGCATGACGAAGATAACTATCCCGATATGACATATCTTGAAGAGACCTATTACCACCGGCTGAACCCAGCGCAGGGGTATGGGCACCAGAGGGTCTGGACCGAGGACGGATCGCTGGATGAAACGATGTCGGTTGCGGATCACGATGTCGTTCTGGTGCCCAAAGGGCATCATCCCTGCGCCGCCCCCTATGGGTATGAGATGTATTATCTGAACGTAATGGCCGGTCCGCTTCGCAAATGGCGGTTCCAGAACCATCCTGATCACAACTGGATTTTCGAACGCGACAGGGGCTAGCCGCGCAGGATCATATCCGCGGCTTTTTCGGCAATCATGATGGTGGGGGCATTGGTGTTGCCCGAGGGGATCGTTGGCATGACCGAGGCATCGACCACCCTTATGCCTTCCACCCCTCGCAGGCTGAGTTGGGGCGTAACCGGTGCGGCGTCGTCGGGGCCCATCCGCACTGTTCCCACAGGGTGAAAGATGGTCGTGCCAATGTCACCGGCGGCGCGGGCCAGATCTGTTTCGGCTTGAATGTCTGGTCCGGGGCGAAACTCTGTCGGGTCATATTTGGCCATCGCCTGACCTTGCATGATGCGACGGGTCAGACGGATCGCGGCGGCTGCAACGCGCTGGTCGCCCGGTGTGCTAAGGTAATTGGGGTCAATCCGGGGGTGCGTGCGTGGATCGCTTGAGGTGATCTGGACCCGCCCCCGACTTTCAGGACGAAGGTGACAGACGCTGGCCGTGATCGCGGGAAAATCATGCAGGGGTTCGCCAAAAGCATCAAGGCTTAGCGGCTGAACGTGGTATTCCAGATCGGCGCTGGCAACATCCGGACCAGAGCGTGCAAAAGCGCCCAGCTGACTGGGCGACATCGACATTGGCCCGGTGCGTTTCAGGGCGTATTCGGCCGCGATCTTGGCCTTGCCCCACAGCGTCGACGCCATGGTGTTCAGCGTCTTGGCGTTGTTCAGCCGGTAAGCACAGCGGAGCTGCAGGTGATCCTGAAGGTTTGCGCCGATCTCTTTGACCTCGTGGGTCACGCCAACCCCCAAGCCGTTCAGCAACTTGCCCGGCCCGATGCCCGACAGCTGCAGGATTTGCGGCGACCCGATGGCGCCTGCTGACAGGACCACTTCGGCGCGGGCGTGGGCGGTGATGACCTGACCGGCCTTCTCATAGGTCACGCCCGTGGCGCGTTTGTGGTCGAGGGTCACCCGGTGGACGCGGGCGCCAGTGACGATCTTTAGCGTGGCGCGATTGCGGACCGGTCTAAGAAACCCTTTGGCTGTGTTCCACCGCCAGCCGGACTTTTGGTTCACCCGGAAATAGCCCACACCTTCGTTGTCGCCCCGGTTAAAGTCGGTGACTTTGGGTAGTCCAGCCTGAACTGCGGCTTCCATAAAGTCGTCCAGTACATCCCAATGAAGGCGTTGTTGTTCGACGCGCCATTCACCGCCTGCGCCGTGAAATTCATCGGCGCCGTCACAGTGATCTTCGGATTTCCGGAAGTAGGGCAGGACATCGTCCCAGGCCCAGCCGGTGTTTCCCAACTGGCGCCAGTGGTCGTAATCCGCCGCCTGACCACGCAGATAGAGCATGCCATTGATCGACGAACATCCACCCAAGATGCGGCCTCGTGGGTAGGCTAAACTGCGCCCGTTCAGGCCCGGCTGATCCGAGGTTCGAAAGCCCCAGTCGGTGCGCGGATTTCCGATACAGTAGAGATAGCCGATGGGGATGTGGACCCAGTGGTAATTGTCGCGCCCGCCTGCCTCGACCAAGAGGACCGAGTGCTTTTCGCTAAGCCGGTTGGCCAGCACACATCCTGCGCTGCCCCCGCCCACGACAATATAGTCGAATTGTTCCAAATCCACCCTCCACGCTGGCAAGGCTAGACCAGGGCGGGGCGCTTTAGAAGGCCCTGTCTTTGACCGCCTGCATCGAGACATGGGTCGAGGTGCTGCCGACATATGGCAGGGCGGAAATCGTTTCGCCCAGAACGGCGCGGTAATTGCGGATATCTGTTGTGCGCACCTTCAGGAGGTAGTCAAATGCACCGGCGATCATGTGGCATTGTTCGATCTCTGCAACTTTACGTACTTCCTTGTTAAACGCATCCAATGCCCGTTCGGTCGTGTCGGTCAGTTTAACTTCGACAAAGGCGACGTGATCAAGACCCAGCAAGGCGGAATTCAGGACCGCCCGAAAGCCCAGGACAAAGCCATCTTCCTGAAGCCTTTTGACACGGACCTGGCACGGGCTTTTGGAAAGGCCAACGCGTTCGGCGAGGTCGGTTATTGAGATACGGCCGTCTTCGCCAAGGATCTTGAGGATCTTTGCATCGAACGCGTCCAATTTCCTGTCATTTTGAGCCATTCAAGGATTTCTCCTTTAGAAGTTACGCATTGTGAAACTTATCACTTTCTAGATGCGAAATTCAAGAGTTTTTCCTTTTCTCTTCGATGTAGGGTTCAGCGTTCTTCTGTGTGGAATCCCAATGTCTGAAAACCTTGCCGAACTGCGCCATCTTATCCGCCAACATCACCTTGACGACGAGGCGGATGTCCTTGCCCGCCTGTCCCAAGCGGCCCCCGTCGACGAGGCGCAAAGGCGTCGCGCGGGGACCGATGCGGCCGCGTTTGTTCGCAAGATCCGGGCGGCAAAGTCACCCGGCCTGATGGAGGTTTTTCTGGCCGAATACGGGCTGTCGACCAGTGAAGGCATCGCTTTGATGTGTCTGGCCGAGGCTTTGTTGCGGGTGCCCGATGCGCGCACCATCGACGCGCTGATCGAGGATAAGATCGCGCCCTCGGCGTGGGGTGAACATCTGGGGCATTCAACCTCGTCTCTGGTGAATGCCTCGACCTGGGCATTGATGCTGACGGGCAAGGTTCTCAAAGACAGTGACGAAGGCGTGCCTTCGGTTCTGCGCCAAGCGGTCAAGCGTCTGGGCGAGCCGGTGATCCGCACGGCGGTGCAACGCGCGATGAAAGAGCTGGGGCATCAGTTCGTGTTGGGCGAAACTATCGCTCAGGCTTTGACCCGTGGCCGCACCAAAGCCAAACAGGGTTATACGTTTTCCTATGACATGTTGGGCGAAGCGGCGCTGACCGATCACGACGCCCGCGAATTTTATGCCGCATATCTTCTGGCGATCCACGAACTTGCGCCTAGTTGCACAACCGGGTCGGTACGCAGCAACCCGGGCATATCGGTCAAGCTTTCGGCGCTGCATCCGCGCTACGAAGCGGCCCAGAGCGACGACTGTGTTCCGCATCTGGCCGAGACATTGCTGGAGCTTTGCCGCGCGACCAAGGCAGCAGGCATGGGTCTGAACGTAGATGCTGAAGAGGCCAACCGGCTAGAGCTTTCGCTGGACATAATTGACGCGGTTCTGGGCCACCCGGATCTGGCCGGTTGGGACGGGTTCGGCGTGGTGGTTCAGGCCTTTGGCAAGCGCGCGATGGATGTCATCAACTGGCTGCACGCGCTGGCCGAAAGCCGGGATGCCAATATCATGGTGCGCCTGGTAAAGGGCGCCTATTGGGATACCGAAATCAAGCAGGCGCAGATCGCAGGCGTGAACGGCTTTCCGGTCTTTACCCATAAGGCTGCGACCGATGCCTCGTTCATTCACTGTGCGCGGCGACTATTGGATCTGTCGGGTCGCATCTATCCTCAGTTTGCCACCCACAACGCCCATACGGTTGCCGCCGTTCTGGCGATGGAGCCTGACCCCGATAGCTTTGAGTTTCAGCGGCTGCACGGAATGGGCGAGGCGCTGCACGATCTGGTTATGGGCGCGGGACGCACGCATTGCCGGATATACGCTCCGGTCGGGGCGCATCGTGATCTTTTGGCCTATCTGGTTCGCCGGTTGCTGGAAAACGGTGCCAATAGCTCTTTCGTGAACCAGATTGTGGATACCGACGTGGCGCCCGAAACGGTTGCGGCTGACCCATTTGCAAAACTGGGTGACCTCAGCCTGCCAGTGACCGCCCCGCAACGCATTTTTGCGCCGCGCGTGAATTCGCAAGGGTGGGACATCGCCGATCCGTCGGACTTGGCCGCGATCGAGGCTCAGCGCGCAGGGTTTGTCAATAGGGTTTGGAACGTTGGGCCCATCGTTGCAGGTCCGTCGCATAGCGACGAGAGCGTCGATATCATCAACCCTGCCCTGCCAAAGGACCGCGTTGGTCGGGTGACGATGGCCGACTTGGACGATCTGGAAACTGCCCTTTCAGCGGCACGGATCTGGAATGCGGATGCCGCCGAAAGGGCGCGGGTCTTGTGCCGTGCCGCAGATCTCTACGAAGAGAACCGTGGTCAGTTCTTTGCCATTCTGGCGCGCGAAGCGGGCAAGACGTTGCCCGATTGCATTGGCGAGCTGCGAGAGGCGGTTGATTTCCTGCGCTACTACGCCGGAGAAGCTGAACGGTTAGCGGATGTGGCCCCTTGCGGGATTTTTGCCTGTATTTCACCGTGGAACTTTCCTCTGGCGATATTCACCGGTCAGTTGGCCGCGGGGCTTGCTGTGGGCAACGCGGTCATTGCCAAACCCGCTGAGGCCACCCCAATCGTCGCCCATCTTGCAGTCCAGCTGTTGCACCGCGCAGGCGTCCCGCCTGAGGTTCTTCAGCTTTTGCCGGGCACCGGGCCAGTCATTGGAAACGGCTTGTCTGCCGATAGCCGCGTCGCTGGCATCGCCTTTACCGGCTCGACCCGCACCGCGCAGATGATCAACCGAAACATGGCGCGCCATCTGGATCCAACGGCCCCGCTAATCGCGGAAACGGGTGGGTTGAACGCAATGATCGTCGACAGCACAGCCCTGCCGGAACAGGCGGTTCGTGACATCCTGATTTCGGCTTTTCAATCGGCTGGCCAGCGGTGTTCGGCGCTGCGGGTTCTTTATGTTCAAAAGGACGTCGAGGGGCCATTTCTAGAGATGCTCTATGGTGCCATGGAAGCGCTAAACATCGGCGATCCATCCGAGTTAAGTTGTGATATCGGACCGGTGATTTCAAAGCCCGCGCAGAAGTCGATCAAGACCTATATCGATCAGGCCCGTCGCGAGGGGCGAGTTTTGAAACAGCTGAAAGCGCCCGTGACCGGCACCTTTGTCGGGCCGGCCGTGATCCGCGTCGGCGGCATCCAGGACCTAAAGGAAGAAGTGTTTGGCCCGGTTTTGCATGTGGCGACATTTGAAGCCAAATCGCTGGGCAGCGTGGTGGATGCGATCAACGCGACGGGGTACGGGCTGACCTTCGGGATGCATTCGCGCATTGACGACAGGGTCCAGCGCGTGACCTCGCAAATTCGGGCCGGAAACGTCTATATCAACCGCAATCAGATCGGGGCGATTGTCGGATCACAGCCATTTGGGGGCGAGGGTTTGTCGGGGACCGGACCCAAGGCCGGTGGCCCCAATTATGTGCCGCGATTTACGCGCGCTGTGATGGCCAAACCCGGTGCACAGGCGGGGCGAGAGGCCGATGTCGCGCAAGTTCAGGCAGCGCTGGATCGCCTGCCAGAGGGGTCTGAGTCGACCCAAACCATGGCGCTGCAGGGGCCAACGGGCGAATCCAACCGGCTGTCCTATTTCGGGCGTGGGCGGATCTTGTGCCTTGGCCCCAGCGTGGTAGACGCACGCCGCCAAGCGTCACAGGCGCGCGCCATGGGCTGCGCCGCCGTTTGCGTGGCGCCCGGCGCAAATGACGAGGGCGAGATCGATGGGTTTCTACCGCGACAGGCTCTGACATCGCTGGTGGGTTTCGACGCAGTTGCCCTGTCGTCGGACATCGCCGACATGCGCGCTGTGCGACAGGCGCTGGCGCAGCGCGATGGCGCGATCCTGCCGCTATTGGGCGAGGCAGATATTTCTACCCGCTGCCGGGTCGAACGACATGTTTGCATCGATACGACGGCAGCGGGCGGCAATGCGGCTTTGCTGTCTGGTCAGGAGTTTGAATAACCCCCGATCAAATTAGGTAGACCTGAGCAGAACCTTGTTGCTATCCACCGCATCAGCAATCTGGGTGTAGTAGAGGCTTTGCGACCGCGAAGAATCTGCGGACCTCAGCAAGAGGGTCGAAACTTCGTCGAGCACGGCAATTGCAGCTTGATTTGCTGCGGCCTCAACCTCGGGCCGAACCGGGGTCAGAGGGTGCGAGGCGGATCGGCCAAAGCGCCCGACATTGACCTTTGGGCGCAGCTTTTGGGCCGTGTTGTCGGCGTTGTCTTCGGCGATCTTCTTAAGCTTGTCTGCGGCGGTCACCAAGGCTCTCTTGATCTCGCGCGACTGGTCACCGTCAGACATGCTTTGCGCCAAAAGACGGTACTGATCTTCGATACATGCGATGCGGTAGCCAAGCGGAATTGACTGGCAAAGCTCGTTTATCTCGGACAGCCGGTTGGTAATCCGGTCTGTTTCCGAGTTGTTGATAACTGGCGGCGGCGTATCTTCGTCGCAGGGATTCGATACAAGAAACGATGCTTCTGTAAAATACTGCGGTGCGGGCTCCTCTGCGCAAATTGTCGTCGGCGGAAGCGGCCCTGCGGCGCCGACATAACCCGTCAGCGGTGCTCTGGAGGGGGCCGCAAAAATTGGGCCGCCCGTGGCGCCGATCACAGCGCCTGCAATGAGTATGGCCACTGCCCTAACTGAAACTCTGAATGTCATCGTAAATCTCCTTCGATACTACCGTACGCCCAAGCGCATTCGTGGTCTTGGGCAAGTCTTAAATTTCTCTCGGCGCTAGCAGCCGGATCTTAAATCGTTCGTTCTGATTCTGAGTGTCAGCAGGCGGTAAAATTTCCTGCTGAACGGTGGAAATGATCGTCATAGCGGTTGCTGCGCATCGTGGTGGTGCATGTTCTATTTTTGTGTACGCCCCCCGGCTTACTTCAGTTTTTCAGGCCATAAGCCTGTCTGATCCCGCGCTGTGTGCTTGGGCCAAAATCGCCGTCGATCGTACCGGCGTAAAACTCAAACTTCTGAAGCCGACGCTGAAGCGCCTTGCGTGTCGCTGACTTGAACATATTGGGTCGATCGGACAGGATTTTGTAGACGTCCGAACTGCCTGAACGCAGCGCCTGATAGAGGTACCCTGCGGCCTCTTCAGGGCCTTTACCCTTGATCAGCCCATCGTCAATGAGAGCCGCGAAATTGAACATCGCCTGGGGATGTTTCTGGTCGGCGGCGCGTTCGAAATACTTCAACGCCTGATCCGAGTCGCGGCCCAGTCCCAGACCGCCCTGATAGAACATGAAGCCCAGATCGTTCAGCGCGTCGGGAAAATTCTGATCGGCCGATGCACGGTAAAGTTCCAGCGCGCGCGCCTCGTCCTGTTGAACGCCAAGGCCTTTTTCGTAAAGCTTTGCCAGTTCAAACTGGGCCTCGGGAGAGCCGACTTGGGCGGCGCGCGTCAAAAGACCCACAGCCTGAGAAGGGTCAAAACGCTCTTCTTTGGGGTTCAGACGCATATAGGCCAGACCCAGCATGGAACGCGTGTCGCCGCCTTCGGCCAGTTTTGCCAGTTGCAGCTCCTGTTCGGGGCGGATGTCGGACCAGGCTACGCGGCGGTCCAGATCATCGGCAAGGCTTTGCCCGTCGGCGGGCCCTGCAAGGTAGAAGGGAATGCCCGAAAGCGACCCGTAGGTGTGCGGCTCTTGTTGGTTATAGGTGATCTTGAGCACCTGATCGCGGACCTGGCGGAACATCAGCGATATCTCCAACCCCGGCTGGGCCAGTTTTTCCGCCAGCGCAATTGCAAAGGGACTGTTGTCGCCGGCCCCGTCCAGGGCAACGCTGCCGTCTTTTGCCGCAAAGGCCACCAACGTCCCGCGATCGGGATCCGGTACAGCAAGCCCGCCGCCCGCTCCCCGTGTCGTTGCGGCTGTCGTGCCGGCTATCGTAGTTGTCACTTCGGCGACTTTGGCCTGGTCAATCGCGTCGCCGAAGGGATTGTTACGACAGGAATCCATGATGACGATGCGCATTTTGCGCGCGCTCTCTACAGCATTCAGCACCTCTTTGAGCGATACGGACTGACGTTGGATATCGCGGTTCGATGACACTTTGGCATCGGTGGCGATCAGAAAGTTTTCGCCCTGAACTTCGACGCCGTGGCCTGCGAAATAGACCAAGGCCAGATCGGCGGTTTCCGACCGGAACGAGAAATCTTCGAGGGCTTGGCGCATCTCTCTGAGTGAGGCGTTGGTCAGCTGTGTGACCTCAAATCCGATGCCGTTCAGCGTGTTGGAAATTCGGTTGGCATCGTTGACCGTATTTTTCAGCGTGCCGACGGCCGGGTAGTCCGCATTCCCAATTACCAGCGCAACACGCTCGGCAGCCTGCCCCATGATTGGGATCAGCAGTGCCAGAGCATAGAAAAACATGCGCATCGAATCGCTCCAGAAAAACGGCATTGGGGTCAGATTGACCTAAAGGAACACTTTAACGCGAAATTCACCAAATCACAAAATGGCAATCGCGTGAAATTCGGTCGGGAAATCCATACCTTAGTCTGTCGCATCAAATCGGCGCCTTCAAATCTTGCCTTCAGTGCGCCAGCGCTCGACCATTTCGCGGCTAACCTCAAAGTGCATGCTGTCCTCGCGCGAGAATGCAGCGCCCCAGAACCAGCCCTCTTCCTTAAAGAAATCGGCAAGAATCGTCAGGCCCAGTTGGGTTTTCCCGTCACCGAGTGTGTCGAGACGGCCATCGATGTTCAGATCCAGTGACAGGCCAAAGGAATGGGTCGACGCGCGACCGACGGTGCCACGTATCTGGCGCACGCACAGCGACCCGGCGGTGTTAATCCGCGCATAGAGGTCGGGATCGGTGGCTTCGACCTTGGCAAAGACGCGTTTGAGCGAATCGACCGCTGGCTGCAACATCTGCACGCGAATCGGGCCCACGTTTTCCAGCACCAGCATCGAGGTCAGCTTGGGGTTGGTCATTGGTTCGCAATCGTCGCTCAGGCTTTCACGCGGGCTTCCAAGGACGCTGATCAGATAGGTTGGCGAGGCAACCGACAAGCCCTTGTTCACGTTGCGCCGGTTGGCAATCAGGACGACTTGGGCATAGGCATCGATGATCTGGTTGGGACCGTCGCGCGGGATCTGGCCGGGCTCTGGCGGGGGACCACCAGTGCCGCCACCACCGGACTCGAGGCGCGCAATCCGTCCTTCCAGTTCTTCAACCTTGGACTGAAGCGCCTCGGACTGCTGGCGCAAAACCTCAAGTTCGATGCGCGCACCGCTGTCGATGGCGGGGCCGTCAAAACCTACAGTTCCGTCGCCTGGCCCCATCAGCGTGACTATCAACAACCAGATCAGCGGCGCCGCAATGACCGCCATGGCAATGATGATCGCAGGGATCAGGCGCATAGAACTGAAATCCAGAGTTGGTAAATGACCTCTGGAACACTGGGCCACTGCCCGTTCGGTGTCAATAAAGCCGGTTGGAGTATCTCCAAGGTAAACAAATCCTTACCCGCGCTATCCGTAAAAAAGTTGTGGGGTGCACGGTGCTGGTGTAGTCTCTAGTCTGAATAGGATATTTTCAATTTTTTAAAGGTGCGCCATGAAGAATTCCGGATTATTGGCACTTGGACTTTCCGTCGCTCTTGGCTTTGCAAGCGGCAGCGCTGTTGTGGCCCAATCTGCAAGCGGCGAACTGACAGCCGATGAGATCAAACTGCTTTTCAACAAGCAGAAAGAACTGGGCCTCGGCAACCAAAAGACACGCGGTCTGGTACTGGCTCCGTCCAGCAGTCAGGCGGCCTCGGCCGGCGCAGATGCGACCGCGCCGACGGCGGCAGCGGCCACGTATGTCGAGCTTGAGAAGGACCAGCAGGTCAATATTCAGATCTCGTTCGACTTTGATTCCGCCGCCCTGCGCCCGGATCAGAAACCAAAGCTGACCGCGCTTTGCGAAGCGATGAAAAGCGTTGATGTTCCATTGTTCCGCATCGTCGGACACACGGATGCTTCGGGTTCGGCCGCGTATAACGAACGGCTGTCGTTGTTGCGGGCAAAAGAAGTAAAGCGCTTTGTCGTAGATGATTGCGGCATTCCCGAAACCCGGCTGGAAGCTGTGGGTGTGGGCGAGCAGTTTTTGCTGAACGGCGATGACCCGCGTGCCGACGAAAACCGTCGCGTAGAATTTCAGGCGCTGAGTTGACCTGATGCCGATCGCTTGCCGGTCACTCGCCGCTGAGATGCGCCGGGGGGCAGAATGACAGAATCACGCCCGGGCGATATTTTCCAGCCCGGCGATCTTTTGAACAATACCTACCGCATCCAGTCCATGCTTGGGCGCGGTGGCACGTCCGAAGTGTATCAGGCACGGTCCGAAATTTCGGGCCGTGTCGTTGCGCTGAAGGCGCTCAAATCAGAATTTTCCAAGAACGAAGATTACTTGGTGCTTATGACCCGCGAAGAAGAAATTCGCGACATTCAGCATGATGCCGTCGTTCGCTACTATGACACTCAACGCACGCCGGATGGCCATGTCTATCTGGTGATGGATTTTGTTGACGGGCCCGCATTGGACCAGAAACTGGCCAGTGGGGGGATGTCTGCCAAAGATTTGCTGACCATCGGTTCACGGGTCGCTCAGGGGCTTGTCGTGGCCCATTCGCGCAACATCGTTCACCGGGATCTGTCGCCCGACAACATCATTCTGCGCAATGGCAACCCCGCCGAGGCGGTGATCATCGACTTTGGCATTGCCAAAGACACCAACCCCGGCGCCGAAACGATTGTCGGCAATGAGTTTGCCGGAAAATACGCCTATGCCGCGCCCGAACAGTTAAGCGGCCAGACGGATCAGCGGTCAGATATCTATTCACTTGGTGCGTTGTTGCTGTCGACTTTCAGGGGCAAAAAACCAGACATCGGAAATAACCCGATGGAGGTTGTTCAGAAGAAGTCTCAAGCGCTTGATACGGGCGGGGTTCCAGAGCCGCTTAAGACCCTGATCGACCAGATGACAACACCTCTGCCCGATAATCGGCTGAGCAGCGCCAAGGCAGTTTTGGAGGCGATAAGCTCGCCGGGTGAACCGGGTGCGCCCAGCGTGCCGCAGCAGTTGAACGAAGAGGCCACGGTCATCGTTCCGCGTGCGCGTCAGGCAAGTGTAACACCCGACAAACCAAAGCCCGCCTCCAAGGCCCCCGAAAAGAAAACAACAGGGGCCATGTTGCCCATACTGGCGGTTGTCCTTTTAGGAGCGCTTGGCGGCGGTGGGTATGTCGCCGGTCTTTTCGATGGGCTATTGGGGCCAAAGTACCCGGTGGCCGATCCCTTTATCCTAACGGTTGAACGTCACGCCGGCGAACCGCCCACAGCTTCGGGCAACGTTCCTTCGGACGACACCCAAGCGGCCTTGAGCGATCTGATGAACAGTCTGGGCGGCACTGCGAACCTGACGCTGGCCTCTGGCAATATTTCCGAAAGCTGGGGCAACGACACGATCGCTCTGGTGGATCAGCTGGCGCCGCTGGACGAGTACCGCGTCGAGGTTTCCGACGACACGGTTCGGGTCACGGGCATGACGGTAAACAAAGAGATGCGCAAATCGGTTCTGGCCGCTCTGGATGCCGGATTTCCCGGCGCGCTGACCGGAACGGCCGAAGTCATTCAGGGACCCCGCGTCCTGAACGCGGCACAAATACGGCCGATGATGGATCAGTTTTCGGACTGCGGCCCGCTTAATCTGGTGGCGCCGCCGGCGCAGGGTTATGGCATGGGCAGCCGCATTCTGATCACTGGCAAGATGGCCAGCGCCGGTAGTCGGGTTGGTCTTTTTGATGCGATCTCGGCCATTGCCGGGGATCGTCAGATCAGCGTCGATGCCGAAGTGCTGGAACCCGCGTTGTGCCTGATTGAAACGGCTCTGCCTAAGGCGCCAAGCGGCGGTTTCGACATCCAGTTCGGGTTTGGAAGCAAGTCTGACCCCAATCCGTCCGGGCGTTACTACGTGGGCGAAAACCCGGTGATCGATGTCATTGTTCCGGCAGATGTTACCACAGGCTTTCTGTGGGTTTCGGTTCTGGATGTATCGGGCAACGTCTTTCACCTTTTGCCGAATCTGAACCGTCAGGACAATGCGATTGCGACGTTGCGCGCGGGCGCTGAGGGGCCGGTGCCTGTCAGGGTTGCCTTCTCTCTGGCCGAAGCGGCGAACACCTCGCACCTTGCCTTTTTGGTCGATGATACATCGCTTGGAAAAAGCAAAGTGATCGTGCTCTATTCCGAAAAGCCGGTTTTTGACGGAATGCGGCCCACAACGGAATCCGCGGCCAGCTATGCCGAGGCTTTGAAAACGGGAACGCAGAATGGTGATCTGAGAGTTCAGGCCCTGGACAGTCGGATCCTGATCACTGCCAAGCCCTGAGGCGCGTCAGACGATATCAACCACGATGACCGAAATATTGTCTGCGCCACCCGCATCCAGCGCGATCTGAAGCAGTTTGTCGGCAACCGTTTCTATCGGCGCACCCTGCATGGCCTGCGCCAAAATGCCGAAAGTCGCATATTTCGACAGGCCGTCCGAGCAGAGCAAAAAGCGATCACCGGGCATAGCCTCGCCGCGCACCTTGTCCAGTTCCAACTCGTCGCCCACCCCAACGGCGCGGGTAATGGCATTGGACTGTGGGTGTAACTCTGCCTCGTCCCATGTCATTTGGCCTGACAAAACAAGGCTGGCCACAAAGGAATGGTCGCTGGTCAGCATCTCGATCTGACCGCCGCGAAAACGATAAAGCCTGCTATCGCCCGCCCAGAAAGCCGCGAAATGGCCGTCGGTCAGCGCCAGTGTGACGACCGTGGCTCCGATGGTCGCACCATCACGGCTGGCCGCTTCGGCGGTGATCAGATCATGGGCCCGGTGGATCGCATGGCGCAGCGCGCGGATCATTTCGCCCGGGGCCAGATCAGGGTCGATCATTGCAATGGCATCGACGATGGACTGACTTGCAAAATCGCCCGCGGCGTGGCCACCCATACCGTCCGAGACAACCCAGATGCCGTGGTCAGGCAGGGCAAGGATGCTGTCTTCGTTGACCTTGCGAACCTTGCCGACATGGCTGGTCGCCGAATACCGGATGTGGTGGGATGAACTCATGCGGAGGCCTCGACTGAATGGGGCAGCCACAGCGAAGCGGCGGGATCAAATAGCGCGGTCAGTTGCAGGGGCGAAGGTAATCCTTCGGTAACCATCAGTTGAGTATTTCCGTTCAGATGCGCGCTCCAGATCGAGGGTTTTTGAAACCCTTGCACGGCGCTGGCGGCAAAATGCGGGCCCGGTGCTGTTTGCCCGACCCAGCTTAGCTGGCCCGCGCTGCGGTGGGTGACGGGTTGGACCGTGACCGCAGGGGTCTGAATGGCCGCCATGGCTTTGGCCAAGGCGTCGCGGGTCATCGTGTCGTCCAGCGCGTCCAGTGCAAGGTTCTCAAGTTGGTGGAACAGTTCATCTGATTGAAAATGGGTCAGCGCGGCATTCTGATCTGGGATCGGCGCGGCCAGTGTCAGGGGAAATTTCCGCCCGACCCGGTCGACCGATGCCATAAGAACGCCGATCATCGCACCCGGCCCGGCCAGCCCCGGCGACAGCGTGAACTGCCAGATGGGGGCGGACATATAGCACCCCTCCCAGCGGTCGGTCAGGGACGTGCTGGCGGCCAGCATCCCCTCTTGCAGCCACAGGTCCCAAGGGTCAACGAACGAGGCCGCGATATCTGTCCGAAAGAAGTCCCCAAGGCTGGGCATTTTCCCAAAGGCCCCGAACGCACCGGCCATCAGAACGTCTTTGGGCAGGCGAACTTGGAAAGTGCCTGCAGGGCAAATGGGTTATAGACCGAGCTTGCCTGAAGCTCGAAGATCGCGATCCGTCCACCGATGTTAAAGATCACGCGGTTTCTGTCGGACACATTGGTGCGGCGAATTTCAGCGGCACTAAGCAGGCGGAACAGGGCCCATGGGCCATCGCGGCTGATGGCGTTTCCCGCATCGCGGCTGGGCGGCTGCAGCACAACGCGGGCCAATCCAACCGATCCGGGCCATGTAATGGCGGCCGGTTTTGGCGTGCCATCGCGATGCGCAAAATTGACCGACTGACCATCAATTTCCAGCGTGACCTCTTTGGCTTTGGGGTCCAAAGCTTCGGGTGTAATTTGAAAGTTGATCGCAGGCGCAGGGCCTGCCGAGAAAAACGCATCACGAATTTCGGCGGCATACTGCATCTGTTTCAGGATCGAAGGCGAGATGCCGAGGTCGGTGTCATTCACCCGTTTCCATGACCAGGGCCGCGTCCGGGTGTCGACGTATTTGATCAGGTTCTCGTTAAAGAAACTGTCGATCATGCCACCGGGGCCAAAGAGTTTGGAAAAGTCCTGAATGGCCACGTCGGCCTTGGCGCGCCTGTCAAAGGGATAGCGGTTTGCAATCGCCTGTTCACAGAACGGCAGAACCGTGGCCTGCCAGCGCGCGTTGATCGACGATCTGGTGCCATCGGCGGTGATCCCTGACGATCCCGTCGTGATCTGAGCGGCCCAGCGCGGCAGCGGGCCGTCCATGCGTTTGGCAGCCTCCTGAAAACGCTGAATGGCCGTGGCATCACCGGTCGCGGCGCCAACGCCGCCTGCAAAGGACAGCTTGTTCAGTTCCTGATAGACTTCGGTCAGCTGGCCCATCAGTTGATCCAGCTGCGAGGGTTGATTTTCAACCCGAACAACCAGTTGGTGCAGCCAGTCGAACCGCTCTTCGACATAGGCGCCGGGTGGCTTGGGCGGGGGCTGATTGCTACCCAGTGGGTTGGCGGATTTCAAGGCCTCCAAAAAGACCTGACTGCGGACCGAAAGGTTCGATCCGACCTCAAGCTTGGCAATGGTCGAGGCGCCTTCGGTCAGCCCTTCGTTGTTCACCAGCGACCGGCTTTCCGTCAGTTTGGTTTCCTGCGACACGGCGTTCAGGATGTTGACCAGCGGCGAGGTTGGCCCCGACAGGACGTTGGTCACCTCAACCGCGTGGCTGAGGCTTTCCATCGGGATAATGTCGATGTCGCCAAGGATCTGATCATAGCGGCTGATGAAATCGTTGTAATAGAGGTCCAGCACATCGCGGCTCATCGCGACGAGGGCCTGATCGTTTTGTTCGCTCTCGCCGCGCGGCCCCAGTACCCAGCTTTCGCGCTGAATGCGCTTGGCAACGCCCAGCGCCTCTTCGAGAAAGACAGTGTTAAAGCCGTTATAGGTAAAGATACCGTCGATGCCTTCGTTCAGCGGCGTGCCGGACGAGCGCACCAGAACCCGGGCAATCGCCGGGCCGCCATAGTCGGTCAGCCGCCATTTCGGCAACGAGGTCGCGGCGGGCGAATTGATAATCCCGTTATAGACGCGCTGGGCCAGCGGCATTTCCGACAGAAGGCCCTGGATTTGTTCAACCAGCGGGCCGTTTAGCGCGATCTTTTCCATCGGCTGGCTCAGAAGCGCATTCAGATGCGCGCCAAGGTCACTTCGCAGCCCCTCGCGCGAAGGTCCCGCAAAGGCCAGCGACCAGTCCAGTGCCAGCCATTCCTTGACCAGTTCCTGATTCATTGGCCCCTGAAGACCCAGCATCAGGTACACCTTTAGCGCCTCGTACAAGAGGTCCGGGTTGTCCATGTTGCCCTGCATCTGCTCTTCAAGACGCAAAAGCAGGCGTGGCAGCATGTGCTGGTTCAGGGCGGCGCGATAGGTTTGCTGGGCCTGCGTGCCGACAACATCCCCCTGATAAAGCCCCCAAGTCAGGCCCCCTTGAGGGTCCTGTTCGCCCGCGGCGGGGTTGCCGGGCATGGATCTGAGGATGTTCAGCGCAGGCACGATGCCGGGCAGATCCGTGTCGCCGATCGGACTTCCGGGGATCAGGGCGGCGGCGGTGCGATAGTCTTCGACTTTTTCGTTGGCTTCGGCCAACAGCGCCTGATTACCCAGATAACTGCGGGTCCAGAGCGAACCTGTCGCAATGGCCACTAGAATGGCGGCGGCAATGGCGATGCGCTTGGTCCAGCGATAGCGCCGCTCGACCTTGTCATCGGCGCTGACCAGTCCGGCCTCGGGAAAAATCACGCCCTCGAAAAGGCGGGTCAGAAAATAGGACCGGCCCGACCCGCGGCCGGTGCCGATGGCCTGACGGCCAATGCCAAAGGTCCGCGCCATGCCCATCATCAGGCGGTCGATCGGTGTGCCCTCCTGCGTGCCGGAGGTGAAATATACACCGCGCAGCAGGTGGCGATGTTCAAAGCGGTTGTCCTGAAACACCTCTTGCAGGAAATCGCGCGCAACCTCGCGCACCGATGCCACCTGCGAGGGGAAACCGGCGATCAGGCTGCGGCGCTGGTGATCGGTTTCTGACTGCATACGCTCCAGCGACTGGGCGTTCAGCTGGCTCAGGAGCATTGAAAATTCATCGGCAAAGGCGGCGATGGGCGACAGTTCGGCCTTGGTCTTTTTGGGCAGGGACATGGTAAAGCCCCAAACCTGTTCACGCTCTTCCTTGCCCAGGTTGTCGTAAAACTCGGAAAAGCCCGCGATCAGGTCGGCCTTGGTGAACAGAACATAGACCGGAAAGCGCACGCCAAGTTTCTCGCGCAGCTCGTGCAGGCGACGACGGATCGCGGCGGCGTGGCCTTTTTGGGTCATCTCGTCCTGCATCGAAAGATCGGACAGAGAGATCGCGATCATCGCGCCATTGATCGGTTGGCGTTTGCGGTGTCTTTTAAGGAGCGACAGAAAACCCAGCCATGCCGCGTTGTCGGCCTCGGCGTCGCTTTCCTGAGTGGTATAGCGGCCCGCAGTGTCGATCATCACCGCGCCGTTGGTGAACCACCAGTCACAGTTGCGCGTGCCGCCGACGCCGCCGATGGCCCCCTTACCCATGTCATCGGCCAGCGGAAACTGAAGGCCCGAATTGACGATGGCCGTTGTCTTGCCCGCACCGGGCGGGCCGATCATTACATACCACGGCAGCTCGTAAAGGTGCCGGCGTCCAAGTTTGGATTTTCTAAGCTTGGCCATCGCGGTCTTAAGCTTGTCGCGCAGATCGCCCAGTTCGGCTTTGACAACCTCGTCGCCGGTATCCACCTCGACCGCGGCCTCGACGATATCGTCGGCCATATCCTTGTCACGCCGGCCGCGCCGGATCAGGACGATCAGGATGATAAAGAGCGACAAAAGCCAGACGATGGCGATGCCCACGGCCTTGCCCAGCGGCGTGTCCAGCGGGCGGCTTTCGCCCAGCCCCAGAAAACCGCCAAAGAACCAGATACAGGCACTGACAACGATCGCCACAAAGACGATGATGCTGATCGTCGAGCCGAGAATTCTTATTATCCGACGGATCATGTTGCGTCAGCCCTTACCAGTACGATTTCAATGCGGCGGTTCTTGGCCCGCCCTTCTGCCGTCTTGTTCGATGCGATCGGGCTTTTGGCGGCGCGACCTTCTGCGCTAAGGCGCGTGGGGTCGTCCATCTTTTTGGCGATTGATTTCATAACGGATTCAGCGCGCGCCAAAGACAGGTGCATGTTTGACGGAAACCGGGCCGAACGGATCGGAATGCTGTCCGAGTGGCCGACGATGATGATCGGGCCTTCTTCGCCGTTCAACGCGGTCGCGACGCGCTCTAATGGGACGTGAAATGCGTCCTTCAGGGCGTCGGACCCTGACCCGAACATACCTGCACCCGCGATGCGGATGGTCAGCGTATTGGCATCCTGAAAGACCGTGACCAGACCTTCGTCGATCTCGGGTTTAAGAAACTCGGCGACCTTTTCAAGTTGCTGATCCTGACGCGGAGGAGGCGGAGGAGGAGGAGGCGCGCGGCGTTCAAGTTCGGCCACCTGCCCGCTGTCGAGAACCGACAGACGGCCAAGCACGCGCTCGGTTGAATTGGACAGCGCATAGGAAAACCCCAAAAAGCCCATGGCCAGCAGTGCCACGACAGATCCAGCCGTGATCCACACAGGTTTCCACGCAGACAAGGCTTTGTGCGGGCGATCAACGCCTTCCCAATGTGGCGACAGGTCCCGTTCAACCGGGCCGCGTTGCGCACGGATAATGCGGGCCAGACCGCCGCGGATTTGGATGTGCTTGTCGCCGCCACCCTGTTCGACGCGCAGGCGCCCTTCGAACCCCAGCGACAGGCAGACGTAAAGAAACTCCAGCAGATCGATGTTGCGCCCGGGTTCTTTTTCCAACCGGGCCAGAAGGTCGTAAAAGCGGTCGCCGCCCACGGTTTCGCGGTGGAAAGTACCAACCATCGACTGTTGCGCCCAGATCGACTGACCACCCCATGGCGTGTTCAGAACCACGTCGTCCAACGTGGCACAGATGGCATAGCGGGCGACCTTGACGTCCTGAGCATCGATCCCGGCCTGAAGCGCGCGGTTTTCAAATGCGCGCACTTCGGCCACGACCGAACGACGCAATGTTTCAGGGTCCATATGCTGGGCCCGGTTGCGGATACGGCTGATCAGCGAAAAAAGAGTTGCCGCGCTGGCATTGAGGCGGTTCATTCCGGTAACAGCGCCTGCAACGCCCGCTTCGTCGCTGCGCGCTTTGGTGGTGTTGCCGCCGGGCACACCATAAGAGACCGCCGCACTTTCGGGTGAGGCGGCGGGCGTTTCCGGTGCCGTCGCCGTTGTTGCCGCAGCCGCGGCCGAACGCCGGCCACCCGGGTTCGGTTTGATCACCGTTCTGTCGGCGTCATCCGGTTCGGCGAATGGATCATTGTCTGACATGCGCCTTGCTCCTTATAAGGTCACCCCTGACGGATGGCCCAAAGCTCCATTTTCAGTCCGGGATAGTCACCGGAAATATGCACAGCGATGCCGCCCGATGTGCTCATCTTGCCCCAATAAGGGCTGTCGCCGTCCAGTTCGAAATAGACGACGCCCGCGTGATAGGGGATCTGTCTGGGGGCGACGGGCAGCGGCCTGAGCGTGATGCCCGGCAGCGCCGAGTTGACCAGTTGGCGGATCTCTTCGACCGGGCCGATCTTGGCTTGCCCTGCAAAATGACGGCGCACATTTTCGGCGGGTATGTCGGCATTGACTGCCAAAACAAAGCCTGCGTTCGCGATCAGCTTGCGGTCTGCGATCACGCCCACGCTGATGCCGTATTTGCGTGGATCCAGCGGGATCGAAATTGCCGTTTGTTCCAGCACCGACGACAGGTACTGGCGCAGCGCCTTGATCACCGGGTTGAACGTCTGGGTCAGTTTGTCATGCTGATAGGGCGGAAATTCCGGTGGGTGTTTTTCCGGCGCCATAAAGGTCGCAAGCTCACCCGCAAGCGAGGCACATTCGCGGTAAAAAAGTTCCGGGTGGACGTTTTCGATGTTCATTAGATGGCGGATCACCGGAAGCATCCGGTTGACGCTGATCAACAGCAAAAAGTCCGAGATTTCGGCAACGCCCTTGGTTGATCCGCCTTCGGACAGGCGCCCGGCAAGTGCTGTCATCCTGTGGCCCAAAAGGCCGTCCAGTTCTTTGAGAAAACCGTTCAGCGGCCCCGCGGCGCGGATATCGACGCACGTGGCGACAAAGGACTTATCCAGGATCACTTCGTTGTCGGGACGCACCTCGATGATGCGTGCAATCGGGATGACCAACCGGTCCGCCAGATCGTCGACGGCCAAAGCAAACTGCAGCCGCATCTTGCCCACGCCCAAGGTCACCGGCTTTTTGCCAGAGCCCATGGTATCGGTCACTTCCAGTTCGGCGGGGCGCAGGCGTGCGGCCGACAATTCAGCACCGCTCATATCAACCTCGGCGGCCCCTTGGCGGCGCTGCGGCACACTCAGGTAGACAACACAATCCTTGATCCCCTCGGGGACATCCAGCGCGGGCGGGTGATCTTCGGCAGTGGGCACACGAAAGACGGTGCCATCTTCGGTCAGACCGGCACAGGACTTCACGGCGAACTGACCGACCTTCAGAACCTCTTCGTCAATCTCAAGCGCGCTGACACCCCAGGCATAGGGGGTCACCCGCCGGGCAAGACCCGCGATCATTGCTTCGGTGTGGCGGTCGGCCTGCTGAAAGTGGTGAGGTTGCAAGAACAGCCCCTCGGTCCACAGAACTTTGCTGTCCCAGGACATCAGCAGACCCCTTTGTAAATTGCCGTCATTTCAGCCTTTCCAGTTGTTCTTTGTAGGCCCTTGCAAACTCTCTGGAGAAAAGCTCCTGAAAATCGTTTTCGGCCTGGTCCGATATTTCGGCGAACATCTTTTCGTAAACTTCCCAGTAACGGGCCTTCTTGCCCTTAAGGATATTGCCCAAACCGCCGCCTGTCTCGATTTTCTCTTCCAGCGCTGCGGGATCGAGCCGTTTCAGCACGCCTTTCAGCGCGGCCTCCATTCCGGTGACCATCGCGATCTCATGGGCTTTGATGTCCTTGAGCGCCTGTTCGGCAGCCTCAGTGGCATCCAGATAGCCCTTGGACGAAGGCTTGACCATCGCCTCAACTGCCTGCTCGGGGCTGATCGAAAACTTCAGGGGGTTGTTGCCGCCAGAGCTGATCATCGTCTGTTCGATGCGGAACTCGGATTTGATCGAGGTTCGGGTCATCAGGATTTCACGCATGCCGTGGATCATGATGCGCATGACGTGGCCAAGGCGCGACATCGTCGGGGTCAGATCGGCGTCATTGATGGTCAAATCACCGGCGCCGGCGGCGCGCAAAAAGGCGCGCGATGCTTCATCGTTGGCGCCAAGCGAATGCTGGACCGGGGCGGTTGGCACGGGTTGTGGTGGCGCAACTGGTTGTGGCGCGGGGTCTGATGGGGCGGGGTCTGATGGGGCGGAATTCTGCGGCGGCTCGGATGTTGTTGGTGCGGCGGGCGGCGCATTGCCGCTGAGAAATTCGTCTTCGGGGATGAAGGCAGGCGCGCCTGCCGAAGGTTCGGGCGGGGCGGGGGCGTTGAAGGGATCTGTCGCACTGCCCGCCCCCGGACCAAGCAGGTCATCGTCCCAGTCATCGGGGATGACAGACGCCGACTTCCCCGCCACCTGAAAGTGGTCCTGAACCGATGGATTATGAGTGGCGTCACTGGCGCCTTGCCCCGGTCCGGTTTCGGGGGCGGGTGCCAGAAGGTCGCCTTCGTCCTCGCCCAAGGGGGGCAGAAGTCCGTCATCGCCCAATTGATCGCGCTGAACGGTGCTGGGCCCTTTGGGCGCGCCGCGACCACCCAGAAGATCATCCAGAAAATCGCCCTTGTCGCCGGGGCTGTCCAACAATTCGCTGACAGAGGGCGCCGCGCCCGCCTGTCCGTGGGACACCGGGCCATCAGCCAGAGGATCGGCGATATTTGCCATCGGATCCGTCGCGCGGGCGCTGGCGATATCAACCAGCAACTCGTAGGGCCCAAGCGACAAAATATCACCATCGTTCAGCGGTGTGGGCACATTGCCCAGCGGCACCTTACCGTAGTTCAGGAAGGTTCCGTTGGTCGAGATATCAACGACCACAACATTGCCATTGTGATCTTCGACCACACAGTGCCGCTTGGAAATCAAGCGATCGGGATCGGGTAAAACCATATCGTTTTCGTCGCCACGCCCAATGCTCAGGCTGGGGCCGTTCATCGTGATCGGCTCGCCCGAGCCCGGAACCGTTCCGGTGGATTGAAAACGCAGTGTTACGGCCATGATCGTCGTTATCCGCCTGTCATTACTGTGAAGGCGCCCTTGGCGATCGGGCCGCCCATGGAGCACATGTCGCCCACACGAAGCGCAGGCATCTTGTTGATCAAAACAGTCGTCGAACCCTTCAGGAAATTATGCGGCGCGGGCGGAACGGGCGGCGATCCGGTCAGCGCCATGTCGATTATCGCCCGAGCGGCAGGCATCTTTTCGACAACCACCGTGACCGCGCAGGGCGGAAGGATCGGCGAGGGAAAGGCCGGCGGAACGGTACAGGTGTGAAGGTCCGTCATGCGGGCCTGTGGGGGTCCGGGCATCAGGCGTCTCCTTTTTCAGTCACGGCTTCGGGGTGCGGGGCCTTGGGCTTGTCAACCTGACCATTGCCACCACGGGCAATATCCAGCGCCCTTCCGATCAGCATTTCCATATGGTCCTCCATCGTGTCGATCGTTTCGCTCAGAGACTTCATGTTCATACAGATCACCGCCGCGGAAACGGCGTTGGGCGGGGCCTCGACCTTGGATAGCTCGCCTGTTCCCATCCGGCCATCAGAATAAGTCACTGCCATCGCACAATAAACCGTTTCATCATCGATATCTGCGGTTTCCATTGCAACGGTTGCGGCATCGCGCAATTCATCCGAGGGCTTGAACACCCATTTCTCAGCGGCCTCCAGCGAAGGGGGAACTTTTTCGGTTTCGTGGCCGATCAGGTCGCGCGCCGCCAGACAGGCCCACCAGACCGCTTCACGCGGAGGCAGCGCCACAGACAAAAGCTTGAGCATGTCGAAAAGCGCTTCTTCGCGGGCCAGTTCCTCTAGAACCGCCGAGACTGACGCGCTGACGGGGCTTTCAAGAGGCGTCTCGATCTTTGTGTTTGCCATCGCCAGCATCCGAACCGCCGGATGATTGGGTATCTTCTTTAGGTTATCAAAATTCAGTTCCATAACCCTATCCCTAGTTAATCATGGTCATGCCGCCCTTGAGGATAAGAGACGTAGACCCCTTAACCTCAGTGACTGCACTTCCACTTACCTGGATCATTTTGCCCTTGATCGTAACGCCCACGTTATCAATCTTGATGCTTGATCCACCAACTTTCAAAAGTATTTCGGTGCCGGCCTCGATCGTGATGCTATTGCCCGCGGTTTCCAAAATGTCCGAACCTGCGTCGATCGTGAGGTCCGAACCAACTGTCGTCGACATGTTGGTACCAACCGTTTCCGTCAGGTTGGACGCGACGGTAACCTCTTCGTTTGCGCCCACCGTTCGCGTCCGGTCAGCGCCGACATTCTGAACCAGGTTACTTCCAACATCCTCTGTCTGATCCGTGGCAATTGACCGTATCTCGCTTCCGGTCTCGACCGTACAGGTCTTGTCCCCGGTTTTGATCGTTTCGGTCTTATGCCGATGGATCGTCTGCGTCAGGTCGCCCTTGTCCTTCTTTTCAAGCCCGATGGTGATTTCGGCGTCGTTCTTGACGATTTGCTTGTAATCTTTCTCAGACTGAAAACGAACAAGCTCGTCGCCCTTCTTGTCTTCGAAAAGCAGCTCGTTAAAGGTCTCTTTCGAACCGCTCTTGCTGCTGCGGGTGACAATGCCCGACTGGGTTGCGCTGGCCGGCAAAGTATAAGGCGGCATGGTTTCACTGTTATAAAGCATGCCGGTACAGATTGGTCTGTCGGGGTCACCCTCTTCGAATTGAATGGCAACCTCTTGCCCAATCCGCGGGATGGCAATCATGCCCCAGTTCTTGCCAGTCCATGGCATGACGGTCCGCACCCAACAACTGGTCTTTTCGTCCTTCTCACCCTCGCGGTCCCAGTGGAACTGAACTTTGATCCGCCCGTATTTGTCGGTGTGGATCTCTTCGCCGGAAGGGCCGGTGACCACGGCGGTCTGAAGCCCGGCAATCTCGGGCCAGGGGGTGATCAGCGGCGCGCGAAACGGCTCTTTCTTTGGCATCACCTCGAAAATACAGCGATAGGTGTCCTTGTTGTCGGGGTCAAATTCCAGCCGGTCATCAATCAGCTGATTTATGGTCTCGTCATCTTCGTAGTCGGTTTCAATCTGAAGGTGGTGCACGGCAGAGACCAGCAGAAATTCATCCGCGTCCTTGACCCTTGGGTGCCCCTTCAGTTTCATCGTCTGCCCGGCGCCCATGGTGCGCACATTGCCCACTCCGCGCCAGCGCTGATGCTCGGCGGCCTTGGCCTCCATCCGGGTGCGTGCCATCGCCTCGCCATTCTTGGTCGTGCGATAATGGCCCAGATAGTCATAGACCTCGTGGTCCTTGTGCGAATGAGTGCCTTTGGCGATCACCTTTGATTTCTTCTGGTCCGCGCGCGGACTTTCAAAATCATAGTCGGCCAGCGTGACCTTGCCCGATACCACCCGTTCCACCGCATTCCAGTCAAAGATGTGATCGGTCTTGCGACGATACTGCTTTTCGCGAAACTGAAACTCAAACTCAGGGCCGCCGGGCGTTGGTTTGTGCGCCTGAATGCCGTCGGCCATCACCAGAATTTCGTTGTCGTTCTCGTGGGTGAAAAAGTAATAGATGCCTTCTTCTTCCATCAGGCGTGAGATGAAATCAAAATCCGTCTCGCGGTATTGAACGCAATAGACCCGCTTTTTGTAGCTGCCCGACAGCTTGAACTCATAATCGGAAAAGCCGTGGTCACCCATGATCTTTTCGATGATTTCAACGGTCGTCAGGTCCTGAAAAATCCGGCATTCGTTCGCGCGCGTCAGGAACCAGAACCACGGGCGGACGTCGGCGATAAAGTGGCCATAGCCCTGATAAAGGCCGATGTATTCGGCCGAAATGCACCAGCCGATGAACTTGCGATCCTTGTCTTGTTCGTCTTTCATCAAAAGCGTGATCTTTGAGCCGACAATCTCTTTCAACTCGAGCTTCTTGTCCTTTGCCAAAAACTCGATCTTGGTGTCCGTAAGCGTGCTCAGCTTTTCGCTGATGCGTGCCGATTTCAGAAAAACGTCTTTTGCTTTATACGTCCCTTCCATCCGCAATTGGCGGTTTTTCAGGACCAGATCAGGAGGAGCCATAGCGAAATCCTTTACTTTTCTGGCGCGGCCAGTTGGGCCGACTAGCCATCAATCTCTATTAAATGTTCATCGCGGCGAAGGCGCGCGACGATGTCGGGGTTAATTCCCCAAAAGTCATTCAGGGGCTGGTCGGGCCCCAAGAAAATTCTCATTTCAAAACTGTCTGGAAATCTCAGGCACTGTACGGGTTTGGGAAATTCACCATCCGCCAAAAGCATCTGATTGAGGAACTCGTCACCAGAGAAAAGCCAATAGCTTTCCTTGACGGCGATCAAAATGATCTGCGGCACTTCTCCAGCCCCGGGGAAATTGGCTACGTCATCCATTACAAGCCCTCCAAAAGTGCGGCGAGTTCCGCGTCAATATCGCTGTCATCGCCACTGTCGTCTTCTTCGTCATCGTCATCGGCAAACCCCGCAAGCAAATCATCAAGCGAGGTATCGTCGTCGTCCGTTTCAGGGTCGTCATCGGTTGTGTCTTCGTCACTGTCGCCCGGCGCGTGGATCGCTGCAAGGTTGGGTTGGCGTGGCGACGGCGGCTCAGGCGTCGGGTTGCCCAACCAGGGGCCGAGAATTTCGCCACCGCCCAGCGCCTGAAATGATCCCAGCCTGATCTCGTCGCGGCCCTTGATCGATAGAACCGGCATCAGGCCGCGGGTGATCGCAGTTTCCATCTTGGCAGTCGTCAGGTTGCGTTCTGTGCAGGGCAAGGCGACCTGATCGCCGTATTTGTCGTCGACAAAATGGAACGGGATATCACCCAGTGACATGACCGACCCAAGCGACATCGACTTGCCGTCCTTCTTAAAGGACCCCGCCAACAGGATCGCAACCAGAACAACGGGGTTCGCCCACAACATGCCTGAAAGCCCGGCGTGCATCGTGAACTCTTCGAACGAAAAGGCATAGATCGGGTCAGATTTGGCGCCATAGGGACGGCGCAGCATGAACCGGGGCGAGACAAGGCCCAGGTATTTCGCCTCGGCCATGCCGCGCAAGCTGTCCCAAGCTTTCGCCACCAATGGATGGCGATCCGCTTTGGCCGTTTCCAGAAACGCGGGCGAAAGGGCGGTAAAGAACGGCGCATCAATATGTGCGGCCACGCGGGCAACCCGCGCCAAAAGCTCGGCGTGGGGCGGCGTTTCCTCGAACGAATAGAGACCAAATACCGCCGAGAACCCGCCGCGGCCCTCTTCTTCGTCCAGAGGCCCTTCCGTCAAAAGGCGCAAAAGACCGCTGTCTGAAAGATCGTCCTGAGCGGCCAGATCAGTGGCGATTTCCTGCGCCGAGACATCATAGAGAACGATTTCCAGATCGTTGTCCGTCTCAACCCGCCGGGCCAGTAAATCCAACGAGCGCCACTGTGCCTCGACCGCCTGAAAATCGGGATGATGCAGGATCAGCCGCATGGCCGACCCAATTGCCTCATCGACCGCTGCCTGCATTGCCGCAGCTCCGGGGTCAGGGGCGGCAACAACATGGGGCCCGACAATGCGCGCGATGATGTCGTCGGCGGGGCTGGCCTGGGTCAGGGTGCCAGCCGTATCGCCGATCAGGCTTTGAAAGGCGCTGAGCGGGCGATCTGCGGGGATCGACGTGCTGGCCGACCGTTTGGGCGTCTTGACCGGCTTGCCAAAAGCTTCGCCCCAGGATTTCAGTTCCTGCGTGGCTTTTTCGGCCATCGACCCGGTGCTCAGACGTTGGCGCAATCCTGACAGGGCCTGAAACATCTCGACGTTATTGTACAGTTCGTCCGGATGAAGATCGTCCAGCCCGCCAAGTTTCACTTCGATCCCTGCGCCATCTTTGCCGATCGGCAGGACAAGCGTGGTGGCAAAGCTTTCGATCAGATCCTCGACCGTGTCGACATCCAAAAGTTTGGCGCTGCGGTTGACAAGAGCGTCGCCAGTCTCGCATTGACCCCGCACCGAACGTCCGGTGAAATCACCCAGAATTGCCATCCGAAAACGCTTGCGGTTCAACTGGTCAGTTGAAGGGCGCGGCGCGGTCACATAGCCAAATGGCGAATTGACATCCGGCGCGCCGTTTTCGCCCAATGCGGCAACGTCTTCTTCTGCATTTTCTTTTGCGCCCTCATCTGTAGGGTCACCTGCGGCGTCATCTGAAATACCGGCCAGCAATGCGTCCAGATCGTCATCGCCATCGTGATCAGAAACATCGCTATTATCCTCCAACCCGGCCAGTAGCGCATCCAAATCGGTGTCATCCTCAGCGACCTCATCGGCGGTTTGATCCTCTGACTGATCGTCGTCGAGCCCGGCAAGCAGATCGTCAAGATCGATGTCGCCGGAACCGGCGTCGCCCTCTTCGCCACCCTCACTGTCGTCACTGTCACCCAACAGCGCGTCCAGATCGTCGCTGCCATCGGTATCGAACTCTTCGCCTGCATCACCCGTAGGGTCATCATCCAGACCGTCCAACAAGGCATCCAGACTATCGTCCGGGGCTTCGGCATGGGCCTCTACTTCTGCCTCTGGCTGAGCGACGTCATCGTCACCCAGATCCGCCAGCATTGCGTCAAGGTCGTCCTCGGCGTTGCTTTTGGTTTCGGTTTCGTCCGATGATGCCCCGATCGATCCCAACAGATCATCAAGGTCGGAGTCTTGGGCTACTTCTTGTGGTGCTTCGATCGATCCAAGCAGGGCATCCAGATCATCGGCCTCGACCGTTTCGACCGGTGCTGTATCGGCCAGAGCGTCAAGCACATCGGCGCTATTGTCCTCTGCCTCTGCCGCTGGCGCATCCAGTGAACCAAGAAGCGCGTCCAGATCGTCACCTTCGTCCTCAGCCTTGTCTTCAGGCGCTTCGATCGTGCCCAGCAGAGCGTCCAGATCATCGTCTTCGACTTCTGGTGTCACGGTTTCAGAAAGGGCGATCAACACGTCCGAGCCGTCATTTTCGATCACTTCATCGGGTGCCTCGATCGCACCCAGAAGCGCATCAAGGTCATCGTCCTTGGCCATTTCGACCGGTGCCTCATCCGCCAAAGCGGCCAAAACATCGGTGCTGTCGTCCTGGAGTTCGGGTTCGTCTGCTGGACCAGCGGAAAGATTGTTCAGAATATCTGATGATATTTCCTCTGGTTCAGCGGGTTGCGGTGCCTGTTCGGCCAGCTCTGACAGGACATCTGTCGCTGTGTCTACGGGTTCCTGAGTGGGCGTCGCGGCTGCCAGCCCCTGTAGAACGGCCGCGGATTGGTCCGGCGTTTCTGCGACCTCTGTAGTTTCGATCCCCGACAAGATATCTGCGGTTGTGTCGGTTGGCTCTTCGGCATCGAGGGCGTTGGTCGGCAGCTCGCCAAGAATACCCGCCGCATCGTCAACCGGGGCCTCGTCGGTGGGGGCGTGCGCGCGCAATGCGTCAAGTGCCACCTGTGCACCGTCCACAGTTTCAGCAGCGTCTGGCTGGTTCTCGCGCAGCGCGTCCAGTGCGCTGGCGGTCGTGTCAGGCGGCGGCGCATCCTCTGTGGCGGCGGCTGATCTGAGCGCGTCCAGTGCTGCGCCAGTTTCGTCTGTTTCCGGAGCATCGTCAGGGGCGGCGGCACGCAGGGCATCCAAGGTGCCTTTCGTATCATCCGGCTGTTCTTGGGTCATCGGCGCCGCCGCGCGCAGGGCGTCCAATGCAGCGGTGTGATCATTGCCGCCTGTCCCGGTTCCGCCGGCGACCGCCTGCAAAAGACCACTGTCGTTCAAGATCTTTTCGATCAGCGCTTCGGCCCCGGATTTGCCATCCATGTAAGCCATCAGGTTCGAGAGCTGGGTGCGCGCCTCAAGCAGGGGTTTCAGACTGGATACCCGTTCGGCGATCGCGGCGGGGCTAAAGTCGTCCATCTTCTCGAATGTCAGATCAACCGGAAGATTGCCTTCGCCGGTCAGTGTGTTTGGCACGGTAAAAGTTGCACGCGGGGCCATGCCGCGCATGCGTTCGTCAAAATTGTCAGCGTCAATTTCCAGAAACTTGCGATCATCGACCGCAGGCTTCTCGGCTTTGCCCGACAGGTCAGAAAGCACGCCCATGACAAAAGGCAACTGAACCTTTTTCTCGGCGCCATAAAGCTCGACATCATATTCGATCTGGACCCGCGGTGCGCGGTTCTTGCCGATGAACTTCTGACCGCCCTTCGTCATTTCGGGCCCCCGGTCAGTTTCTGGATCTCTGCCCGCAGGGCTTTGACCTCGTCGTGCAGCTCTTGCACATGCAAATCAACCTGATCGGTTTCAGTGCGGACAAGTTCGCGCAGAGTCTCAAACTCGGCCTCGGCCTCTTCTTCGACGGCCGATTGCATGGTGTTGACCAGCAGGCCGATAAAGAGGTTCAGAACCGAAAAGGCGGTAATGATAATGAAAGGCACAAAGAAGGCCCATGCGTAAGGGAACTCTTTCATCACCGGGCGAACGATGCCCATCGACCAGCTTTCCAGCGTCATGATCTGGAACAGAGAATAAAGCGAACGGCCAAGCGTTCCGAACCATTGATCAAAGGTGTTGCCGTACATGATCGTCGCCATGACGGCGAAGACGTAATAGACAATTGACAGCATGATGATGACGGCACCCATGCCCGGCAGCGCATCCAAAAGCGCCTGAACAACCGCACGCATCTGGGGCACGATTGACAACAGGCGCAGTGCCCGGATGACCCGCAGACCGCGCAGGGCCGACAGGCTGTCGGTTTGCGGCAAAAGGCCCACGCTGACGACAAAGAGGTCAAAGATGTTCCAGGCGCTGCGGAAAAAGCCAAACCCGAAGGCGTAGAATTTGAGCGTAAGTTCGATCACGAAAATGCCCAAGACAACGTTGTCGATCACCGAAAGCGTCGGACCGATCCGGGCCGAAACATAGTCTGACGTGCCCAGACCCAGAGTGACTGCGTTAAAAATAATGACCGCCAGGATCGAGTTCTTGATCAGATCACGATCCAGCCAATACCGCAGCACGGCGCGGTGATCATTTGCGGATGTCTCTAACTGCTGTTCCACTTGATTGCTCCTGAAGGGCCGTCGGCGCCTACTTTAGTTTCTTCTCAACATCGTTGAACTTGGGTTTGAGTTTTTTAACCGCGGCAACGGCGCTTTTGGCTTTGCCTTCCAGCTTTGCGTATTTTGCAAAGGCCTTGGCTTTGGAAGCGCAAAGATCCGGGTCCAGCTTGCGGCTGGCGATATCGGCGACGGCTGCATCGATGTCGATCTCAAAGGCCTGCATTGCATCAGCAAATTCACTGAAGGTTTTGCTTTCCTTGCTGACCAGTTTGCCAAAATCCGAAACCATCTGATCGGCGTTCTTGTCGTTTTCCAGATCCTTGCCGGTCTTGATCAGAAACTTGACCGTGTTGCCAACTTGCTTGCCCTGTTTTTCAAAAGCATCGCGCGCCTTGTCGGCCGATCCACCGGCCGTGCGATAAGCTTTTTCGATAGCCTTATCGTTGCCAGCGGCTTTCTTTAGCTCGCCCGCCAGAACCACAAAGACAGTCGTGACCGCCTTGGTCGGGACCGAGAACAGACCAATCACATTCAGCTTTTCAAAGTTCTTCAGCGCGGCTTTCCCGGCGGCCAGCGCCTTTTTGTTATCACCTTTGTCGGCTTCAAGTTCTTCCAATGCGTCTTCGCATTTGTTGGTCATCATCTTTTGGATCTTGGCGTGATACTTTTGGTATTGCTTGACACAATCCTTGGGTAGTTCGCCGTTGTTGGCATCGGTCTTTTTGACCCATTCAGCCCCGCGCGAAGCAAAAAGCTTGGCCTCATAACGCACAAGCGCAACCAACCCTTTACGCAGCTTTTTGACATCCCATTTGCGGCTGTCCAGTTCGACCACCTGCGAATGGGTGAAATCGTCGATCTTTTTGGCAAGGGAATGCTTCTTGAACCACTCAGAAGTGCGCTTGTCCATTTCTTCAGTAGGCGAAAGCTTAAGCTCTGCTTTGAAACTTTTCTTCTCACCGGGCATCGTCAGTTCCTCCTGGTATCCTGGCCGTTTGAATTCCGGCAGTTCCTAGTCAAATCCGTAAGTGAACGTTCCGTCCTTGGCGTCGATTGCGACCTTGGTGACCGCCTTGCCCTCCATCATCCGTTTGAGAAACTCGGCGCTGATGTCGGGTAGCATTGTGTTGGTCACGATCGCGTCGATCATCCGGCCACCACTTTCCAGTTCCTGGCACCGATCGACGATCGTCTGCACGACGGCGTCCGAATACTCGAACGGCACATTGTGGCTGTTCATGACGCGCTTTTGGATGCGCCCAAGCTGAAGCTTGGTGATCTCGGCAATCATGTCGGGGCTTAGTGGATAATACGGGATTGTCACCAATCGGCCAAGCAGGGCCGCGGGAAAGATTTTAAGCAAAGGCTCGCGCAGCGATTTTGCAATTCCTTCGGGTTCGGGCAAAAGTTCAGGATCGCTGCACAGGTCCATGATCAGGTCTGACCCTGCGTTCGACGTCAAAAGGATCAACGTGTTCTTGAAATCGATCACGCGGCCTTCGCCGTCTTCCATGACACCCTTGTCAAAGACCTGAAAAAAGATCTCGTGAACATCTGGGTGTGCCTTCTCGACCTCGTCCAAAAGTACAACCGAATAGGGTTTGCGCCGAACCGCTTCGGTCAAAACGCCGCCTTCGCCGTACCCGACATAACCCGGAGGCGCGCCTTTGAGGCTACTGACGGTATGGGCCTCTTGGTATTCGCTCATGTTGATGGTGATGACGTTTTGCTCACCGCCATAAAGAACCTCGGCCAAGGCAAGGGCAGTCTCTGTTTTGCCCACGCCCGAGGTACCGGCCAGCATGAACACACCGATCGGTTTCGATGGGTTGTCGAGGCCCGCGCGACTGGTCTGGATGCGCTTGGCGATCATCTTCATCGCGTGGTCCTGACCGATGACGCGTTTGGCCAGATGCTGTTCCAAATTCAGGATCGTCTGAATCTCGTCGCTGACCATGCGGCCCACGGGGATACCCGTCCAGTCGCCGACAACGCTGGCCACGGCCTGTTCGTCGACAATCGGAAGGATCAGGGGGTTTTCACCCTGAACTTCGGTCAGCTCGGCATTCTTGGCTTTGAGCTGAACCAAAAGATCGGCGCGGGTTTCAGCGTCCATCGGGCTGGCCTCGGCGGCCTCGTCGCTGCCCGCATCGGGGGCATCAACGGGCGCGCCGCCTTCGCGCAGCTTGGCGCGCAGATCAAGGATCGCCTCGACCACGGCCTTTTCTGCCTCCCATCGCTGGTCGAGCCCTTTGAGGCGTTCTTCTTCTTGCTCTTTGAGGGCAGTGATCGCCGTGCGGCGCTCGTCCACTTCGTAACCAGCCGTCTCATCGCGGCCAATGATTTCCAGTTCCGTCGTCAGCGCATCGATGCGCTTGCGGCAATCATCAACCTCGGCTGGGACCGCGTGCTGGCTGACTGCAACACGGGCACAGGCGGTGTCCAGAACGCTGACCGATTTGTCGGGCAACTGGCGCGCGGGGATGTAACGGGCCGACAGGTTGACCGCCGCCTCGATCCCTTCGTCCAGCACCTGCACCTTGTGGTGTTTTTCCAGCATCGACGCGATACCACGCATCATCATGATGGCCTTGGCGGCATCTGGTTCTTCGACCGCGACGACCTGAAAGCGCCGGGTTAGCGCGGGGTCTTTTTCGATGTGCTTTTTGTATTCGGCCCATGTTGTGGCGCCGATGGTTCGCAACGTGCCACGTGCCAGAGCGGGTTTCAGAAGGTTGGCCGCGTCACCGGTTCCGGCGGCACCCCCCGCACCGACCAGCGTATGGGTTTCGTCAATGAACATGATAATCGGCACTGTGCTGGCCTGAACCTCGTCAATGACAGCGCGCAGGCGGTTTTCAAACTCGCCCTTCATCGATGCACCCGCCTGCAGCAGGCCAACGTCCAGCGCCAAAAGCCGGGCGTCATGCAAGGCGGGCGGCACGTCACCGCGCGCAATTCTCAGGGCAAATCCTTCGACCACGGCGGTTTTGCCAACGCCCGCCTCACCGGTCAGGATCGGGTTGTTCTGGCGACGGCGCATCAGGACATCGACGATCTGGCGGATCTCTTCGTCGCGCCCGACAATCGGATCAATCTCGCCGTTGCGCGCCTGTTCAGTCAGATCGGTGCAAAACTGTTGCAGCGCTTCTTCCTTGCCCATCGCAGCAGGAGACATAGCACCTGATGCCTCTCCCGGCGATGCCCCGCCCCCGGTGTGCGACCCGTCCTGCGGCGACAGCCGGTCCTCGGGCGATCCATCGGTGATCTTGTGGAAATTGTCGGCCAGATCGTCGGGGTTGACCTTGGCCAGTTCCGCCGACATGCCTGCCAGAATATTCTTCAGCCCCGGTGTCTTGAGCATGCCCAAAAGGATGTGGCCGGTGCGCACCTGATTTGAAGAAAACAAAAGCGATCCCCAGACCCAGGCGCGTTCCATTGCTTCTTCCAGATGCGAAGAAAGGTCTGTGATCGTGCTGGCGCCTCGTGGCAGAGCATCCAGCGCGCCGGTCATCTGGGTCGCGATCTTGGAAGGGTCCAGATCGTAGTGGCGCACGATCCGGTGCAGGTCACTGTCAGGACCTTGCAGGATCTGATGCATCCAATGGATAATCTCGACATAAGGATTGCCGCGCATCTTGCAAAAGACCGTCGCACTTTCAACGGCCTGATAGCCCAGCTTGTTCAACTTCCCGAAAAGGGCAACCCGGCTGATCTCACTCATATCATATCCTTTCAAATCCACCACTCAGGGATCACCCCAGCGCGGCCCGTCCTGCAATACTTTCCGGCACAAGGAACAGATCCTCTGCGTCCCGGCCGCCCTTTCTGTCGCCAACCCAACTGGTATGTCCCAGCCGCGTGTCCTGACCCAGTTTCGAGGCCGGAACCGCGCGTGCATCCAGCACCAGGTTGACGTCCCAGTCCAAAGCATCGCCAACGTAATTGCGCACGATGGCTTCGAACCGTTTGAACGATGCCGTGCCCGGCAGCATTCGGTTATAATCTTCCAGCGACAGCGGCCCGACCTTCAGCCGGAACTTGGCACCGCGCGTCCAGACCTGACTGCCGATCGAGGTGGCCTGACCCAGCCCGGTGCGCGCACCCAGCGACCAGCGGTCCGATGGTTCAAGCTCCAGCCACGATCCGACAAATTCCTCGACAACTACGGGGGCCTGAAAGAACGCCGACAGGACCGATACCAACCCCTCTGGGTTCTTTGGGCCCAGCGCCAGATGCCCCGCGAAATGACGCTTTGCCAGATCGGGCATCTCGTCGCGCGCGCGCAGGTTTGCACCATGCAGACCGGCAAGTGCGGCGACCTTGGTTTCGACCGGATCGTTCTTGCCGCGATCAAAGCTTGGCGCCGGTTGTCCGGCGGACCACGCACGATAGAGCAGCCCCATCAACCGGTGGGTCAGCATGTTTGCAAAGGCCACAAAGGTTGGATCGCGGTGGTTGCGCAGGCGGTCGCGGGCGTATTCCGTCAGATGTAAAGGTAGCGGGCCCTGCGGACCAAAAAGCCCAAAAAAGCGGTTCGTCAGGCGGCCCGGCTTGGCGCCCTTTGGTGGTTCGAAATCGCGGATCGTTGAGGGCGGAAATGACAGTTCTGCCTCTTGGCCAAGGCGCATTTTGTCTTCGCGCGGACGGCGGCTTTCACCCATGCGTGGGGCATCGGAAAACCGCGCCTCAAGAATTCGAAGCGCGTGGAAGATGTGATAGGTATCGGGCGATCGGGCCAGCTGCGCGAAATGCGTCAGATTATCCGGCCCAGCCCCGTCTCCGGTCGCCATCGGGCAATCTCTCCGCGCTGTTGGGTTGTAAGGACAGTTTCGGTGAAACTGTTGATGGATACATATTTTCGAAAGAACCGTTCCAGCACCGCGCCCAGAAGATAGACGCTGGCGCCTTCGTAAAAGCTTTCGTCGAACTCCAGCTTTATCTCCAGACCGCGCACGGCGGTCGAAAGAACCTCGTCGGCCATGCGGCGCACGATCGGGCGACTGGACACACCGCGCAGCCCCTCCATCTGTTTTTCGATGACCCGGTCGTTGGCGGGGGCATAGATGCCGATCAGTTCGCGCAGGGCTTCGGCGCTGCCGCCCTGACTGGTATCGGCAATCGACAGATAGTTCAGGCTGAGGTGGCTGATCAGCCGCCAGGCGGTATCACCCTGCGCAAGCGTGGGCCGCGGGCGCGTCGGGGAAACCGGCGTTCTGACATGGGCCACGGGGCCACCCTCGGGCAGATGAAAAACGTCCTTGGCGCCCGAAGACAGCAAGAGGGGCAGATCGCGGTTGGTGACCATCGCCTTGACCGAAAGCTGTTCCAGATTGACGCTGAAAGGCGCCTGATTTGGATCGACCAGCGCCAGATATGTTTCCGCCCCCAGATACGAGGTGCGCACGCCTTTCAGGCGCTCGCGTTCGGTGCGCTGCCGCATGCGCCGGTGCATCGTGTAATAGGCGGGATGTGCATCACCGGCGGCGGTGAAATCATCGGACGAATAGAAGGGCCGAAAGGTGACATCGTCTTCGCCCTCGCCGCTGATCCCGGTCACGTTGTCGACGCCGTAAATCTCGAAATCCAACGGTGCGGTTCGGTCGGGAACAAGGTGGTGTTCAAAGTCGCGCGTGGTGACATGGACCCGGTCACAACGTTTGGGAAAGAGGTTGATCGCGGGTACGGCATGCAATGTGAAAGCATCGGTTGTAACGCCCGGCGCCACATCCGGCATCCCGTCACGCAGCAGAATATAGATATCGACGTCATCGCCCTTGGCCCGGCCCAACGCCATCGACAGACCCTGAAGTTCGACAAAGTGAAAACGCTCGGGCATTGCAAAGTATTCCTGCAACAACCGATAGCCATCAAAGGACCGTCGCGGCGTTGGCAATAGCGCCTCTTTGGGATCAAATCCCAAAGGTACGACGCCACCGCGCAGATCAACGGTCCAGTCGTTTCTGCGATCCGTCGAGCGCCCGACCAGCCCGGTCACCTCGGTGCATAAAAGCTCGTGCAACAGCCAGTTCTGGCCACCCTTCCCGTCCATAAAGAGCGTCAGGTTGTCCAATCCCAGTTCCGAGATTGGCAAACCACCGTGGCGTTTCAGCCTGAGGCGGATACCGGCGCGGGCCTCGGTCTGGCGGCTGACACCTGCGGCGACCAATGCGCCGCGGCCATCGATGTATTCGGCCTCGGAAATCTCGATCGGCCAGAGCGTGACATCGGCGGCGGTTCGAAAGACACAAGGCGTCTGTTCGTCTTCGCCCAGCGTGCTGCGCATTTCAGTGTGGCGTGGCATCACAAAGCCATCGACCAATGCGGCGTTCTGCATGTCGGGTTCAAAGGCGGCCACCATCATCGAAGGCGTCGGCGCTAGGTAATGCGGATAGACAATTTCCAGAAGGTGGCTGGTCAGGGCCGGGAACTGAAGTTCCAGTTCCAGCTGAACACGGGCCGACAAAAAGGCCACACCCTCAAGCAAGCGCTCGACATAAGGGTCCAGAACTTCGACGCCTTCCATGCCCAGCCGCGAGGCGATCTTTGGATAAGCCTCGGCAAACTCGGCCCCCATGTCGCGCATGAAGGCCAGTTCGTTCTCATAGTGTTTCAGCAGCCGGGTATCCATTTGGTCTTACAGCACCCTTTCAAGACTCAGCTCGCCCGTTGCCACGTCAACGTCCGAGCGTAAAAACAGCTCCATCGGAAGCGGCTGGGCCCACATATCGGCGCGGATGTCATAGCTGACGATGGTTTCGCGCCCTTCGGATTCCGACCTCAGTTCGACATCCAGCGATCCCGCGGTGATGCGTGGCTCGAACCGCTCGATCGCGCGCTGGATCGACTTGCGGATGATCTCGGCGCGCTCCAGTGTTGAGTAGTCGCCGACGACCTCATGAACGCCAAAGTTCAGCACCGAGGTCGAGACGTTCGGAAAGCGTTCGGGATCAATCAGCGCGTCGTTGTTATGTGTGTTCAAAAGCCATGACAGGTCGCGCTGAATAATCTCGCGCAACTCGCGAATATCGATCACGCGCGCGTCACGGTGTTCTTTGCGAACCGTCGGCTCGGTATCGGTTAACCGATCCAGCAGCGAAGGCTGCAGGCGTTCGCTGATCGTCTTGTCAGCCATCCGAGCTTTCAGCCGTCTGGGCTGTGTCCGGGGCCGTTTTGTCGGTGTCGGTGTCGGTACCGGCGGCGTCCATCTTGAGCGTTCTGACATCCATCAGAGCGGTGTCGCCATCAGGCGTTGTCAAAAGCCGCTGACCGATGCCTGCGAATGTATCGGCGCCAAGGTCGTTCCAATGGGTCGCGCGGGCCAGCTTGGCCGCGTCATCGCCGTTGTCGGCTGTGCCGGCATAGCGGGTGGGGATCAGGGCCACGACGTCGCCGCCATTGGCCAGCGTTATGGTGGCCGGCGTCCAGACCGCGTCGCGCAGGTCGGTCGGTTCTTCGAAAATTGCGGTGCCGATGGCCGTAAAGGGCATCCAGAAATAGCGCCCGTTGACGACGATTTCCAATAGCGGGCCCAGCCGCATATCAGCGTCGGCGATCCAGTCAAAGCGTTGGCCGTTAATTTCGCCGCCCGCACTGGGTGCAGCGTCAAAGGCGCGGGCGCGCAGGTCGGCGGCCTCTTGGGGCTTTCCCGATGCCTGCGCCTTCAGCGCCTCGACCATCAGGGCAATCCATTCCTGCGGCTCGCCGAAAACCAGCGGCTCTTTCTCGCCGGCGAAAACCTTTTCGCGGTAGACCTCACAGATGATGCCTTCGCGGTATGTTTGGGCCATGGGAACGGCTGCGGGATCAAGCTCGCCACAAACCTTCAGCTGGGCAATTGCGCGTTTCCACTCGCCACGGACCGCCAAAAGCTGAAACAGAAAAATCCTGAGCCTTGCGTTCGAGGCATCGGCGCGAACGGCGTCTTGCAGTGCGGCGAGCGCACCATCCAGATCTCCGGCTTTTAAGAGCTCATCAGCAGTCATATTCACCCCCCCGGGCAATCCAAGGAACACGCGGCGGGGGCAAGCCCGCCGCGGTTCAAGGTTAGATCGTCAATGACGATGTTTGGATCAGACGACGAAGTCTGCCTTGTTCTTGATGCGACTGAACATGGCGTCGCTGTGTTTTTTCATCTCGCCGGTCTTACTGTTCTGCTGCGAGTAGGTGATCTTGATCGCACCATACTGGAAGACAACGGTCTCTTCACAGATGTCGTCGCCATCCGATCCTGACCAGCTGATATCCTGAATCATGACCATCTTAAGCTCGAACTTGAGGAAGGTTGCCCCGGATTTACCCGCAGCACCGCCTGAACGGCGCAGTTCAATTACGGCGTCTTCAAAGTGCTTGCCTTCGCAAAGCTTGGCAAACAGACCACATGACGCGGTGTCGGTTTTCTTGGTAACGGTCCCTTCCTTGAAGGTCGCCTTACCAGCACCACCACCGGCAGAGATTGATCCAATGTTAATGTTGTTTTCAGCGCCGAATTCGAAACTCAAAATTTCAAAGGCACCCTCTTTGGACATATCGTCGTCCTGGGTTTCGCCTTTTACGGCAGCGTCGTTCTTGATGTACATAAAAGCGTCAAATGACATTTTTCTATCGTCCTTTCATTGGCGGCAAACTGGGGCGCGTCAGGAAATTACACGCGCGTCTCTAGCCTTTTTCCGAGGGCAGTTTTGAAACCAGACGGAGCGAGACCGATAGCCCCTCCAACTGGTAATGAGGTCGAAGGAAAAACTTCGACGAGTAATAGCCGGGGTTGCCCTCAACATCCTCGACAACGACCTCCGCCGCGGCCAATGGCTGTTTAGCCTTGACTGACTCGGGCGAAGAATCCGGGTTAAAATCAACGTATTGGTTAATCCAGTCCTGTAACCAGGCCTGCATGTCGTCACGGCTTTTGTAAGAGCCGACCTTATCGCGCACGATGCATTTGAGGTAATGCGCAAAGCGGCATGTGGCGAAAAGATAAGGTAGACGCGCGGCAAGATTTGCGTTCGCTGTCGCGTCGTCGTCGTCGTATTCGGCGGGCTTGTGCAACGATTGCGCGCCGATAAAGGCAGCCACATCCGAATTTTTGCGGTGGATCAGAGGCATCATGCCGTTCTTGGCAAGCTCGGCCTCGCGGCGATCCGAAATGGCGATCTCGGTCGGGCATTTTTGATCGACCCCGCCATCGTCGGTCGGGAAGGTGTGGGACGGCAGGTTTTCAACCGCACCACCCGACTCGATACCGCGAATACGCGAGCACCAGCCGTATTCCTTGAACGAACGGTTGACGTTGACGGCCATGCCGTAGGCGGCATTGACCCAGCCGTATTTCTGCGAATCCGCGCCTTCGGTGTCTTCCTCAAAGGCAAAACCCTCAACCGGGTCGGTCTTGGAGCCATAGGGCAGACGACCCAGGAACCGGGGCATCGCAAGCCCGACGTATTTGCTGTCTTCGCTTTCGCGAAGGCTACGCCAAGAGGCATATTCCGGTGTCTGAAAGATCTTGGTCAGATCGCGCGGGTTGGCCAATTCTGACCAGCTGTCCATCTGAAAAAGCGTGGGGTTTGCGCCGGTCAGCAACGGGGCATGTGCTGCGGCCGCGATCTTTGCCATCTCTCCCAAAAGCTCGACGTCGGGGGGGCTGTGATCAAAGTGGTAATCTGCCACCAGGCTGCCGTAAGGCTCGCCGCCGAACTGGCCAAATTCCTCTTCGTAGACCTTCTTGAAAATCGGCGACTGGTCCCAGGCGGTGCCTTTGAACTTGCGCAGGGTCTTGTGCATCTCTTTTTTCGAGATGTTCATGACCCGGACCTTCAACATCTCGTCGGTCTCGGTGTTGTTGACCAGATAATGCAGACCACGCCACGCGCTTTCCAGTTGCTGGAATTCTTCGTGGTGCAGGATCAGGTTGACCTGTTCGGTCAGCTTTTGGTCAATCTGGGCTATGATGCCTTCGATCGAACGCAGCGCGTCATCAGAGATGAGGCCGGTGTTTTCCAATGCCTGCTGAGCCAGCGTCTTGACGGCCTGTTCGACCGCCGTCTTGGCCTGATCGGATTTCGGGCGGAATTCTTTTTGTAGCAGTCCCTCGAACTCCGAGGACCCAAATGCGGTTGCACCGGCGGCGCCAGCGGCTTCTGTTTCGGTCTCGGCCATGTCTTACCCTTCTTCTTTCTCGCCAGCATCAGCTTGCGGCGACGGTTGTGCCGCAAGTGTTTTCAACAACGTCGGATCCTGAATGATCTTGCCAATCAGGTCCTCGGCGCCGGTCTTGCCGTCCATATAGGTCATCAGGTTTGACAACTGCGTGCGTGCCTCAAGCAGCTTGGCCAGAGGCTCGACCTTGGCGGCGATCGCGGCGGGGCTGAAATCATTCATCGACTCAAATGTGATGTCGACGGCCATGTTGCCTTCGCCGGTCAGCGTGTTTGGAACCGTAAAGGCCGCACGCGGCTTCATCGATTTCATGCGCTCGTCAAAGTTATCGACGTCGATCTCAAGGAATTTGCGATCCGCGACGGCCGGCTGAGGCTCTTCGGATTTACCGGCAAGGTCAGACATGACCCCCATCACGAAAGGCAGCTGAACCTTTTTCTCGGCGCCATACAGTTCGACATCATATTCGATCTGAACCCGCGGTGCGCGGTTTCTGGCAATAAACTTCTGTGAACTCCCGGCCATCTATAGCTCCTCGATAGTCTTAACAAAGCAGCGCCAATCGCTACGCATTGTAGATTTCATTCATCTTCTTCCAGGCCACCAATAAGGTTGACGTTGTCCACGCCATGTGGGGCCATGTCTTTTACAATCGTAAGGAAATCCGCGTTGACCAGTCGCTTGGCCCGCTGGAGCAACAGCGGCACGGGGCTGGACGGTTCGGATCTCTGATAATATCCGATAATTCTATCCAAAGCATTCTGCACATCGTTGGGCGAATTGATACCACCAACTGAACCGCCACCGCTGGGCGCGGCGCTTGCAGGGGTTGCTTCGGTCTGGTTACTTTCCTCTGCGCCGCCGCTGTCGCCGGTCACCGATTTTAGTCGTGTGATGACTTGTTTTAGAAGCTTTTCAAGGGGATCAAGGTCAGGCCCCTGCCCCGGTACCTCTTCGTCAAACTTGGCACCGATGGCTTTTACGTTGTCCATCGAGGCGCGCGCGGCCTCCAGCAGAGCGGTCAGATGATCGTCGTCTGTGTCCTGAAAGGCCGCCGCGACGGACGACGAATCAGGAATGTTATCGGCACCTTCGGGGGCGGTTGCATCGCCTTCGGCAATTGCGATGTCGCGCATTGAGATGCGCCCGAATGTCCGGCTGTCGGTCAGAGGCGCCAGGCGGATACCGCGCAAAATCGTACCACTGTCGGCCAGCGCCAGCACCGCATTGACCCGCATCGTGGGGTCGTTGTCGTCGTCCGCATCCAGTTGCGGATGGCAGGTTTCCCAGTGCTGCTCAAGACAACCGCGGACGTATCCGGTTGCCTCGGCAAAACCGGCCAGACCCTTCAATCTAAGGTCCGCCAAAGCCAGATAGACACCGGCGCGCAGATCGTGACTGCGCTTGATGACGGCCAATGCGTTTTTGCTGACGTCTTTAAAGTCGGGTTCCTCAGCCGCAAGGATCTTGTCCCCGGCCTGCTTTTCTTCGCCCGGCTGCGCAGACAGCTCAAGTTCGATGAAGGCCGGATCATATTCCAGGTCCTCACCACTCGGTCCATCCTCTCCATGGCTATGAAGAAGCTCTTTTAAACTCATGTCCCCCCCAAAATGGGAAATGTCTTAACTTTTTGGTCAAATTCTTAATTGTTGCCGTAACGTTAGCAGAACATACGCGAATATCTAGTCTTTCTTTTCAATGGATTGCGCGGGTCTTTGCGGCGTAAAAACAATGCTTGACCGATGCGACGGCTTGGCATTTCCTTGTGGGGTTCATCATGAAAACCGGGGGGCCAGATGACGCTGACCAAGCACTTCATTGCCGCGATTGGGCTGTTGATGCTGACTTTTGGGGGCTCTTTTGCCGCCGAAAGAAAGCTGACAATTGAGCTGAATAAGTTCGAAGAAGCCGACGGTGGCAGCTGTCGCGCGTTCTTTTTGTTTCGAAATCAGACAGGGAAATCCTTTGAAGGGTTTGAGATGTCTCTGGCGATTCTCAACAGCTCGGGCGTGATTGACCGACTGCTGACGATCGATGCGGCACCGCTGCCCGTTGCGCGCACAACGCTCAAGCTTTTTGAGATCCCCCAGACCAGCTGTGGCGCGATCTCGGAAATTCTCTTGCACGCAATCGACAGCTGTCGGCCACAGAACGAAGAACAGATGGATTGCTATCCGATCATCGATCTGGTCAGCCGGACGTCCGCAGCACTGGTTCAATAGGCCATGCCCGGAGGTCTGTTTCAAACCATAGGCACCGGCGGGCCGGTCATCATGGTGCTTTTGGCGCTTTCGATTTTGTCTCTGGCGCTGATCGCCACCAAAACGCTGCAGCTTTGGTCAGTTCGTGCAGGGGCCAAGCGGCGGGCCGCGGCGCTGGATCTGTGGTCAACCGGGGACAAGCACGCGGCCAAGCAATCGATGGAGGGCGGCAAGTCGCCCGCCGACCGTGTGACCGCCTATGCAATGGCCGCGCTGACATCAGGCGCGCGGCGTCCTGCGGTCGAGGCCGAGGTCATTCGCCGCGGAAACGCCGAAATGGAGACGATGAGCAGACATATCCGCCTGCTTGAGCTCATCGCGATGATCTCGCCGCTATTGGGGCTTTTGGGAACGGTTCTGGGCATGATCCAGTCGTTTCAAGAGCTTGAGCTGGCCCAGGGTGCTGCAAATGCCAGCGTTCTGGCGGGCGGCATCTGGCAGGCGCTTTTGACCACCGCTGCGGGCCTGATCGTGGCCATTCCGGCCGCTATTGGTGCCACCTTACTCAGTGCGCGCGTTGATAGTGCGGCGCATCTGATCGAAAGCGCTGTGGGCGAACTTTACCTGATTGAGGATACCGGCAAACGCAACTGAGCAGGACGGCGCAGGATGCACCTAAGACGCCCCACAAGCCCCAAGACCCTAATCTCGTTGGTCCCGATGATCGACGTGATGCTGATACTGCTGGTGTTCTTTATGGTCACCTCGACCTACCTCAATCTGGATATGATCCCAGTTGTCGAAAAGGCCGAGGCGCCTCAGGGTGCGGGCGCAACGCCGGGGCAATCGCTTTTGATACGGCTGGGGCCCGACGGGCGGGCCAATGTACAGGGTCAGGCGCTGAATTCGGGTGAATTAGGGTCGATTATTCGTGCCCGGCTGGCGCAGGATCCTTTGGCCTCGATCATCCTTTTGCCGTCCAATCGCGCTACGACCCAACAGTTGGTCAGTGTTATGGATGTGGCCACGATGGCCGGGGCAAAACGGCTGCGTCTGATCCGGCTTGAGGCGACGCCATGAAGCTTAAGCGCCCCGAACGCAGGCAGATGCCAGAGACGATCATCGCGTTGATCGATGTGGTGTTTTTTCTTCTGGTCTTTTTCATGTTGATCGGACGGATGGATGCGACATCCCCGTTCGAAGTGGCGCCGGCGCGCGCAGTAACCGGGTCAGACATGCCCGCAGGCGGCGCGACCGTCGCGGTGGGTGCGCTTGGGCAACTGGCGCTGGACGGTACAGAGGTCAGCAGGCAGGAACTGGAACAAGGCGTTGCGCAGCTGATACAGGCAACGCCTGACCTTTTGATCCGTGTCAACGCCCATCAGAACGCCGAACTCAGATTTGTTTTGCCGCTTGTGGCGTCGATGGAAGCTTTGGGCGCGCGTGACATCGTCTTTGTCGTCACGCCTGAGGGCACGTAATGCGCGGCGCGCTTCTCTGGCTTGGGGGGGCTACGGTTTCTCTGGTGGCGCATGTGGCGTTATTTGCGTTCCTGTCGCGTTCGGTTGATCCCGACACGGTCGCAACCCAGGCCAGCCCGCAAACCAAACTGGATATCGCGGCCTATCAGGTTGACAGGGTAAAGGCCCGCCAAGAGCCCGCCAAAGGCGATGTGACCCAAACTCAGGAGGTCACTGGCCCCGCGGTGGCACCCGGTGCGATCCCAACGTCCAACGCACAGGCCTCGGCGCCAGAAAGTGACCCTGTTTCTGCCCAAAGTACCCTTGGCGATGCTCTGGCCCCGGCGTCTACCAGCGCGCTTGCGCCGCCAATCGCCGCCATTCAGGATAGCGCGGCGGCGCTTGCTGCGGTCACGCCACCGCAGGCCGCAATGGCCGCAGCTTCCCTGCCCCAAAGCGCCCGGATCGCCGAAGCTGCACCGGCGGTCGCCACATTGGAACCGCAGCTGGCACAGACGCAACTGGCCGCCCCTTTGCCCGTCGTTGCACCCGCCACCGCAGCGCAGGCGCCGCAATCTGAACCGCTGCCTCAGACGGTTGCCTTTGCCCCTCCTGCGACCCAAACCTCGCCTCAGGCTGATCAAGTACCATCGGCCACGCTTCCCAGCGAGCGCGCCAAGGCGGCGCTGGCGTGGAGCGTTGGCGGAAAGACGGTCACCGATCCGATCTCGCTGGCGGCAATTCAGGCCTTTATGCAACCCGGAGATCTGACAGCGTCAGGCAGTAACGCAGGTCAGGTTCGTGATGGCATCGCCGGGCTTTTGGCCAATGTGCCCTGTTCACGAATTCAGGCCGCGTTCGATCCTGATACGGGTCAGCTTGAGCTGCGCGGCCACGTGCCCGAAAACGGTCTTCGCGGTCCGGTTCTGGCCGCCTTACAGGAACAGGTCGGCGCCGAGATCCGGGTCGCGGAAAATCTTTTGGTCCTGCCGCGCCCGCAGTGCGGCGCGCTCAGCGGTATTTCGGATGTCGGTCTGCCACAGTCGACCGATCAGTTGACCAATACGAGGCTGATCGGTGCTGACGCGCAGGCCCGCGAGTATCGTTATTCGCAAGGCCAGCAGCTGGTGTTTGATCTGGCGGCACCGGACTATGACGGGGTCATTTACGTCGACTACTTTGATGCTGATGGTCAGGTCATTCATCTGGTTCCAAACGAGGTCACGCCGCTGGAGTTCCATGATGCAAAGTCGGTTCTGAATGTCGGTGGTATCCGCGCGGATGGCTCAGGTTTGAACATCACGATCGGGCCGCCTTACGGGCAAGAGATCGCGGTGGCCTTTGCGTCCTCTGTTTCGCTATATGACGGAGTTCGCCCCCTGACCGAACCCGCGGATGCCTATCTGGAATTTCTCAAAGGCCGCGTTGCCGCAGCACGGGCTGAAAACCCTGATTTCAAAGGTGAATGGGTCTATTTCTTTATCACCACCGCCGCGAACCCCTAACCGCTAACGGCAGCCCCCGGCACCCCAGGCCTTGAGGTTGCGCTTAAAGCTGCCGCCAAAGGGATGCTCTTTGCCCAGCGCGCGTTGCGCGTTCAGTGCCAGGTAGGTTTTGGCCTGCGTGCACAGGGCCTCGCGCGTCCAGTTGTGGCAGTTGGAACAGGTCTGACCTTTCCACAATTCCTCGGGGATACCTTCGATTGGCGGAAAAAGAGGGGTAAGTTTGACAACCTCCTCGATCGTTTTGCCAACAATCGGCGGATCACCCACCGCCAGCGGCTGATCAAAGGAGACGCCATTCAGGTCTGCTGATGCGTCCTGGGTGGATTCGGGCGCCGGCTTGGTCGCAACTTTAGGCGGCTCAGGCGGCTTTTCGGCGGCGATTGCGGCCATTTCTATCTTGGCAAGCTCGGCAAAGACACCGTCAGGAAAAGCATCCAGATAGGCCTGAAAGTCCCGCAAACTGCCAGATTTCCGGGCCGCGTCGTACAGGCCAACCTCGGTGTCGGTGGTTGATCGTGACGCCTGTTCAATTGGTTTGGCGGGCGCGGGGGCTGCTTCGTCTGCGACGGCCTGCGCCAGCATTCGGCGCGCTTCGGCTTCGTTGGGACTGTCGGGGTAGGCCCTGAGGTAAAGCATGATCTGAACCGGATCGCGGGTTGCCTTGACGGTCGCCCAAAACTCCTGTTCCGAGATGTCACGCTCATTGGCGGCTGCGCGGAAACTGAACTCGCTGACCAGTGACGAGGTGTCCCAAGGCGTCTGCGTGCCCGCGGTTTCCTTGATGACTTTGACGCGCACCTGCTTAAAGACCTGTTCGATCGGCGCGCCGGGGACAAGAATTTCCTCGGCTAAAGCCTGGGTAAAGGGACTATTCCCGCTTAACCCATCCAAAGCGACACCACCGGGGGCCGTGGCATAAGCCAGATAAGTGCCGGTCGGCGCCTTCATTTCCGCAAGACCGTTGTCATTCATATCGGCGATTGCGGCGAAGGGATTGTTCCGACAAGCGTCCAGAACCACGATGTTGGTTTTATTGCGCGCCGATGCCATCTGGCGCAGAACAGACGATGCTTCGAGTGCGACAAGATCCAGGTCGGCTGCATCGGTCAGCCGCGCATCGACCGGTAAAAGATAGTTGGCGCCAAATGACTGAACCCCATGCCCGGCATAGTAAAATAGCCCCGTTGCATCGGGGCCCGCTTCACGCAGGCTGCGCCCAAATTGCGCAACGGCGCGCTTGAATGTGACTTGGGTTGTGTCAGTCAGAAGCGTGACTTCAAAGTCCAGCGTCCTGAGGCGTTCGGCCAAAAGAACTGCGTCGCTCACCGGGTTATCCAGCGAGGTCACGGCCGCGTAATTACCGTTGCCGACCACAAGCGCAATCCGCTCCTCTGCGGTCAGTCCGGTAGGCAACAAAAGAAACGCAAGTATCGAAGCCAAAAATCTGGTCACACCAAGCCCTTTTTTAAGAATTCCCAGAGTGTTACTTCACGCGGCCCTAAATGCAATCTGTTTCACCGGATCGGCAGAGTTGCTTTTGATACACAGTGTTGCAATGCTTGCGTCAGGTTACGGCGGCATTTCGGCCGCGATGGTTATTTCAGACAGGGATTTTGGATGTTTCGGACAAAACGCGCCTTTGCGGCAACTTTTTTGGCAACTCTTGCGGTTTTTGCGTCTTTGGGGGCCAGCCGCGCGACCGACGCCAACCCTTTTGCGCCGGGCTGGGTTCTGCAATCCGAAGCTTCGGCGCTAAGGTTCCAGTCGGTCAAAAAGGAAACCGTGGTCGAGCTTTCATCGTTTGCGACGTTTTCGGGTCAGATAGACGCCGACGGAACCGCCACCGTGTCCGTTCTTTTGGATAGTGTTGATACCAAAGTCGACCTTCGAAACGTACGGATGCGATTTCTGTTTTTTGAAACCTTCAAATTTCCGCAGGCTACAATCAAGCTCCGCGTTGCCCCGGCGATGGTGGCGGATCTGGCTCAGGTTCGGCGCAAGATCGTGACCCTGCCCTACATGATGGACCTGCACGGGATCACCCAAGAGCGCAGCGCCGAGGTGGCGATCACCCTGGTTTCCGATGATCTGGTCGCGGTGTCGTCCAGCACGCCGATCTCTATACCGGTCGCCGATTTCGGGCTGGATGCCGGGCTTGAAAAACTGCAAGAGGCCGCGAACGTCACGATCGTGCCTTCGGGAACGGTCAGCTTTGATTTCATATTCAAGCGGGCGGGACATGGATCCGGGGTTGCGGCTGTCGCGGCAGCGGCGCCTGCAGCACCTGCCAAGCCTGCGTCAGCCGCTTTGGAATCTGACGGGGATTTTTCAGACGAAGCTTGTCGAGGTCGGTTTGAGATCCTGTCGCGCACGGGCAACATCTTTTTCGCCACCGGCAGCGCACGCCTGGATGCCGAAAGCGCGCCGCTTTTGAACAGTTTGGTCGATATCATTCAGCGTTGTCCAAAACTGATCGTGCAGGTCGAGGGTCATACTGATGCCGACGGGTCAACCTCAGCCAATCAACGGCTTTCTGAACGTCGGGCCGCCTCTGTCGTAGAGTTCCTGGTTGCCAAGGGTATTACGCGCGGTCGCATCCCCGCGATCGGTTATGGCGAAGCCAACCCAATTGCTGACAACGCAACGCGCTCGGGTCGGGCCAAGAACCGGCGCATAGAGTTTACCGCAAAAGGTGGCTAGGCGCCCAATGTGCCCAGATAGATGCGGCGTGCCGCGCGCAGCCAGTAGTCCGGCGTGACGTCGTCACGGTGCATCATCGAAGGCAAGCTTTGGGTTTGTCTGACGGCAAACCCTGGCTGATTGATGCGCGCGGCCAAACGTTGGTTACGGGGTACGAAATGGTCGGAAATGGCCGCACGTTCAGTACGGGTGAACAGACAGGTATCAGGGCGCGGTCCAAATTCCAGGTTGAACGCCGTTTCACAGGCCGCCATCAGTTGCGACGAAGCGTTATGGCCACCTGCGATGGCAAAACCGGCCCAGGTTGAAAGGGGCCGGGCCGAGACATTGGACTTGCCACCATTGACCAAGGTCAGATCGCCAACGTTAAGCGATGTGCCCAAAAGGTTCAGGACCGTCGCCAAAATCCCGCCCTCTGCGCGGACTGTGCTCGAGTAGTCAAAAAACTGCACCGCAGCGGGATCAAAACCGTTCAGGATGTGGTCATAAAGCGCGTTGTAGTCACACCAGAGGCCATCAACCATGCCGGTTTCAAAGGCCTTCTCAATCATTTCCGGCGGGCGATCGGGGGTGCGTGTGCGTGCCACCTCAAGATAGACCGACTGCAGGAACTGCCACTGCTCGCGCAGGACACAGATTACGGTGACCTGTTCGAAACGGCGTGCAATCTGGCCAAGAGCGGCCATATCGACCTGCCCCCCCGACCCGCCGCCGCGCGAAAACTCTTCGCTGGACAGAAAGAGGGTCTTGTCCGTGTCGGCAAGGCGCTCTGCCATAAGTTTCAGGGTCGCGATGCCGCCGGCTGGCAAGTTATAGGCCGGCGGAAGCTTTAGCCAATCGGTCAGCAACCCATGATGCCCGGTATGCTTGCCCAGAGCCGGGTAAATCACACCGTGCCGGGCCAGAAGAGCCCGATTGGCGTGAAACGTGTCCTGAAGCATTGTGGTGCCGGTCTTATGCGTGCCGATATGCAGAACCAGCCTAGCCATCGGCCAAAGCCTCGCCCAAGATATCCAGATACATCCGGCCAAAGGTCTCGCTTGGCTCTAACACTGCCTTTTCGGCCCATTCATTCCAGGCATTTATAAACAGCTCGCCCCGGTACGACCCTGAAATCCGATGTTCCTGAAGCTCACTTAGCCAACGCCGAAAAGCCGCCGGATGGCCACCGTAAGCGATATGAGATTGTGCTCCGCGCCGAGCAGTATTGTCCCAACTGGGCATGATGCCTGCAATCGTGTTGGGCGGCAGGGATTTGATATATTGCGGGGTGCAGGACCGGCGCGCGGCGGCGTTATAGTCATAGATCAGGCCGCCGAAATCCGACGCAGGCGTCGCGCCCGGGCCCATCCGGTCACCCAGCGGACCGCCAAAGAGATAGTCCTGTCCTTCGACCAGGCCGTGGGGCGGCATTTCCACCCAAAAGTCAAAGTTGTCGGCGTTAACCGCGCCCTTTCCTTTGATGTGGAACGACACCGCGCCAAGGTCAACCTCGCCTATGCCGGCAGCCCTCCAGGCTTGGCGCATTCGTTCGACGGATTTTTCGGGGTTCGGCATGTCTTCGGGTCGGTAGATTACGAAACGGGGCCGCGCACCATCAAGGCGCTGATACCGATGGTCCGCCATGTAAGGCAGGCTGGAGGCGACCAGCGCGTCCTCAAATCCCTCGGCATAGGTTTGTTCCAACAAGACTTGCCCCGACAATCCGTCCCAGTTGCGGCGCCAGCTTTCGTTGGCCCAGCAGAGGTAGAAGGGAAATTCGACATCTGGCTGTTTCAGAAGCCTGTCCAACGGTTGTTCAAGAACGCGGCGCCCGTCGAACCAGTAGTGATAGACACAGAACGCATCGACGCCTGCGCCGCGGGCCAAGGCAGCCTGTTCGCCCATAACCTCGGTCGCCCGCAAATCGTAAAAGCCCAGATCGCCGGGCAGCATCGGTTGCAGGTGCCCGGGGTACATCGAACGCGCCGCCAGCGCCGAGCGCCATTCAGTAAACCCTTTGCCCCACCAAGCATCGTTTTCCGGGATCGGGTGGAACTGTGGCAGGTAAAATGCAGACGTGAAATTCGGCTTGGTTTGGGTCGATCCTGTTACTGGATCGCTCAATTCTGACGTCTGTAAGACGTGTTGCCCGGCCGCGCCTGCCAACATGCCAACGGCACGTTCGAACGCGTGGGCCAAAGTGGCATCTACCTGACCCTCTTCGGGTTCAAACATCTCTTCGGTCAGGTGCAGCGCCTTGATCATTCCCAGAACAATGGGTTTAACCCAATAGATTGACCCCGCAGGGAATGTCAGGCGGCTGTCTTCGACCCTGATTTCGACGCGCCGCAGCAATGCGGCCGCCTTTTCCTGGTTCGAGCCCCACCATTCCGAGCCTTCGAAACATTGCCCGTCAGCGACCCAGAACGCGGCATCGCGATTGTTCAGAAAGGCCGCCAGCATTGGTTTGGCACCGCTCTGAGGCATCACGCCGTCGATCAGATGACGGCGCCAATCCTGACCGTCCGGACGATGCGGCGATTTCTTTGTGTGTATTTTACAGACTGCGGCGTATCCATCAAAGGCACCGGCATTCACCAGCGATACAAACGGCAGGATATCGCGACCCCGGTTGGGCATGGCCGTCACAAAGGCGTCTGGAAAAGCATGGCTGATGCGGTCAATCAGCGCCTCTGTTTCAGAGCCGCGCCAAGTGACGGTAACAAAGAGGTCATAGTCGATATCCAGCGCTGTTAGTTTGGCACAAAACTCTTCCCACAAATCGGGGTAGTAGATGTGGGCAAGAACGGCGACCGGTTTGCGGTCACGGTTGGGGTCAAAGCGCAGAACGGGCGCGTTGAACTGCGGCAACGGCTTTTCGGTCGGCAAGGCACTGATCGGGCGTTTTTCGGCGTGGCCTTGCAGAAGATAGTGAAAGAACGGCCGCATACCGCTTTCCGCCACATCGGGGTTCATTCGCAAATAGGCGCTTGGCGAAAACTGAGGGTTGGGCTGAAGCCCCATGGCTTCGCCCTGAAGGATAAAGTGGCGCAGCGGCAAGCGCCGGTAAAAGGCATGCAGGCCGGGATGGGCACCGCGGTAAAAAGTGGCATCAAACAGCCCGCTTTTATGGACGCGCCTCAAGTACCTCATTTCCGAAGGCCATAGCGCGAACATGCGCACCACTTTGATAACCCGCGCCCATTTTACACGTAAAGCTAGCATTTCTTACCCCCAGGCAACCGTTGATTCTCTGACCTGGACGCTAAGGGCTGTTGGTTAACCGACCCTTGAAATCCCGCCGGTTTCATCCGTTATCACCCATCAATTGCCGCGAAAAACGCCGCAGAAAGATCAATGCAAAAGCCAGGATCAAGCCGGAAACAACAAGGACGTAACCGGGTTGCGAGAAACTTGCGGCATAGGTCGGATAAAGTCCCGCGCGCGTGATCGCGATGACATGCATGACGGGGTTGAACCACAGCCAGTCAAAAAACGGGGCCGGTACGGAATCCGGCAGAAACAGCACGCCCGAGACGATGAAAAGCGGCCGGTTCAGGATTAACCACAGCCTTTCCCAGACCGGAAACATCTCAAACAAAAATGCGTTCATTGCACCCACGGAAAACCCAAGGATCGCGCCGGTCAGAATGCCAAGCCCAACCAGCGGAGCGTTGATGGACACTGGCCGCCCGGCGAGTGCCAGAATACCCCCCAAGACCACTGTCAGAACGACGACATGGATCAGCGTATTCAACAAGAACCGCGCCACAAGCGCGTCCAGCCAGTTCACCGCAGGATAGGCCAGCAACGGCCGTGAAAACCGCAGAGCTACGCCGATCTTTTGCGCAAGATCACTGTACAACATGAACGGCAGATAGCCGGTCGCATAAAACAGCACGAAATCGCGCCCCAGGGGTGGTTTGTGAAATGCCAGAGAGAAGGTCACCGACAAGAGAATGACGGCAAAAACAGGCTCCAGAACAGCCCAGAGATAGCCACCGGCCGTGCGCCCATAGGACGTCGCCATTTCACGCAGGACAAGCGCACCAATCGCGCGGAGCGGCTTGGGCAGGCGCATTTTTGACCCCAGTTCTCTTAGGTAATTCTTGAGGAATACTGACTAGACCAGAGAGGTGAAAAAGCCCTTACCTGCAAAGGATCGCGTCTATGTCTCGCACGGCGCCGGCCCAGACTTCGGGTCAGTTACTTCCCGCCCATGCCGTGCCTGCGGTGCCCGCTGTGCAACAGCGCGGCGTTGCAAATGTGGCTCAACTGCGTTCGTTGCCGCCGCCTGTAACTGCGGCCGGCCTCAAGCGGCGTCACAGGCGGATTTTCGTTGGGTTTTTCCTGTCGGTTCTGGTGCCCCTCGTTCTGTCGGGATGGTATCTTTACACGCGCGCGGCGGATCAATTCAGTTCGACCTTCAGCTTTTCGGTGCACACCGAAGAATCGCCCACAGGGCGGTCGATCCTTGGCGGGCTTTCTGCGTTTTCGGCCCTGTCGGGGTCCGGCGCGCCCGACACGGACATCCTGTTTGACTTCCTCTTTAGTCAGGAACTTGCCGAGCGGGTGGACGCCCGGCTGGACCTGCGGTCCCGGTGGTCGCGCCCCGACAATGATCCGGTGTTTTCCTATGATGCCGGCGGGTCGGTTGAGGATCTGACGGCCTATTGGAAACGGATGGTTCGGGTCGATTATGATCCGGGTGCACGGATCATCACCGTTCAGGTCTTCGCATTTGCCGCCGACGATGCGCATCAGATAGCGACTGCAATTCTTGATGAAAGCAGCGCTATGATTAATGCGCTGTCGACGGCGGCGCGGGCCGATACATTGCGACAGGCCGAGGCGGATCGCGCGATGACGGCTGCACGCCTTAAGGCCGCGCGGCAATCTTTGACAGCTTTGCGCGCGCGTACGCGCATCGTGGATCCGATGCAGGACCTGCAGGGCGAAATGGGCGTGCTGAACCAGTTGCAACAGATCCTGGCGGATGAACTGGTCTCTCTGGATATGCTGCAATCGACCGTCAAAAAGGCACTGCGGGGCAATTCGGCGGATGCGCGCATCACGCAGAGCGCGCGCAAGATCAAGGTTGTCCGCGCCCGCATTGCGGCTGAACGGAACAAGTTTGGCGGTGGCGAGGGGCGTAACTACGCAGCACTTTTGAACGAGTTCGAAGAGATGACTGTCGAGCTGGAGTTTGCCGAACAATTCTGGCTGTCCGCGGTCGCAGCTTATGAAACCGCACGCGCAGAAGCGCAACGCCAGACGCGGTATTTGGCGGCGCATGTCAAACCGACGCTGCCCGAACGGGCGCTTTACCCACAGCGCCTGATGATCCTTGGTGTAATTGGCGTGTTCCTTTTTTTGGGGTGGAGCGTGCTGACACTGGCCGCCTACGGCCTGCGCGACCGCAAATAGCCCGGACATTGCTGCGAAATGATCGCCCTTGAAAATCTTTGCAAAACCTACACGACAAAGGGCCTGGCCAAAACCGTGGCCCGCGACATCAGCTTTACCTTTCCGCCCAATGAACCCGTGGGACTGTTGGGTCGAAATGGCGCCGGTAAATCCAGCCTTTTGCGGATGATTGCGGGGCTCAGTGACCCAGATAGCGGTTCGATCACTTCCAGCGGTTCCATCTCGTGGCCGGTTGGTTTTCAAGGCAGTTTTCACCCGGATCTGAGCGGTTCAGAAAACGCGCGGTTCGTGGCGCGGCTTTACGGTGTCGAAACCGGGGGGATGGACAGATTCGTGGCCGATTTCGCCGAGCTGGGTGACCATTTTCGCCTGCCAGTGCGGCTCTATTCCGCCGGAATGCGGGCCCGGCTGGCATTCGCGGTCTCTATGGCGGTGCCATTTGATACCTATCTGATTGACGAGGTAACTTCAGTCGGGGATGGCGCTTTTCGCGCAAAAAGCGAGGCTATGCTTGCCGAGCGGATGCAGCAAAGTGGCGCTATTGTAATCTCTCACTCGATGGAGCTTTTGCGGCGCATCTGCACTTCGGGCGCGGTGTTGGAAAACGGTCGGATTTTTTTCTACCAGCGGGTCGAACGCGCGATCGAACATTATGACAACCTGATGATGGGGCGCTTGCCGCCGTGGATGCGATGACGCGTGCGCAAGGTCCGATAACCGTTTTGATGGCCACGCAAAACGGCGCTGATTTCCTGGCAGAGCAACTGACCAGCCTTGCAGATCAGACCCTGTTGCCGGCGCGGTTGATCGTGTCGGATGATGGATCGGTCGATAACACGGCCGCAATCGTGCAACATTTTGCAGAACGCGCACCTTTTGCGACGCGCCTTGTTGATGGCCCCCGAAAGGGGTTGGCGGGGAACGTTTTTGCCTTGTTACAAAGTGCGCCCAAGGGGCCTCTGGCCTTCGCCGATCAGGATGACGTCTGGCTACCGCGCAAGCTTGAACGCGCACATGCGTTCCTGAAAGGCTCAGGCGATATTCCCACGCTTTACGCGGCTGGCCGGATCTTCACGGATGCACAGTTGCGCCCCAAGGGGCGATCGGCTGACCTGCGCCGCGCGCCTGGATTTGAAAATGCGCTGGTTCAGAACATTGCCGCAGGAAATACTATCGTTCTGAATGCCGCCGCCGCCCAATTGGCCCGTGCGGCCAGCGTGGATGGCACCGCGATGCCCGCGTTCCACGACTGGTGGCTTTACCAACTGATTTCGGGCGTAGGTGGCGCCGTCATCTATGACCCTACACATGTGATTTTATACCGTGGCCACCGTACTAACGTTTTGGGACCAAACGCCGGGGTTTTGGCCCGATTTCGGCGGCTGGCAAAGCTCGCGGATGGCACATATGGGCGCTGGATAGGGTCGCAGGCCGGGGCGCTTTCAGCCTCGTCTCATCGCCTGGCACCACAGTCCAGGGCGTTGTTAAAGCAGTTCCTTGGCGAAACCAACGCGCGGTCCCTTAGGTTGGCGCGGATGGGGCTTTACCGGCAGGGTAAGCTGGAAACACTGCTCTTGAACGGCGCCGCCCGGTTGGGCCGCGTCTAAGGCGACTTCGCCTGAAACTTGAATAAAATCCAAGTTTTTAGACGTCTTGGCGACACATTTGCGCCCCGTCTTCACCGATTCCCCGCTTCACCTTTTTGCACAGTTAATTGGGTGAGAAATAATGGTCGGCTTGGGGTATCGAGCAACTTTAGTAGGTCCAAATCTGTCCTATCTTGCGGGGGTCAGTTCGTTTGAGCTGATCGAAGACAATGGTCAAATTAGACTCTATTCAGGCTCAAATGCCTTAGGTGGCGTTACGGGCTTTAATCTGACGGTCGGCGGAACGGCAAACGCTATTGGCGAATGGAGCGCCGGGGGCGGCGGTGGCATCCTGCGGGTTGAGGACCTGACTGTGGTCAGTTTCGGCGGGTCGCAGCGGCTGATCACATCACAAACGGATGGCAGCAGCCTTTGGGGTTTGGATGTTGGCGCGGGCGGCACGCTTGGCACGGCCACGCAGCAAAACCTGGGCATGGCGCCATCCCTGTCTCAGATCACTCAGTTTACGCTGGGTGGCAACGAATTTATTGTGGGCGGCGCGGCTGGCACTGGTGGTCTGGCCGTCTACCAGGTTCAGGCCAATAACGATTTTGTTCTGACCGACACGCTGACTGACAGTACCAAGGCTGCATTGGGCGATGCCGCGGATCTGAGCACGGTCGTCGTGGGCGGCAACACCTATCTTTTGTCCGGGTCACTGGCCGAGGGTCAGATCAGCACCTTCGCCCTTAGCTCGTCGGGTCAGGCGACGCTTGTCGACACTTTGGGTATGGATGACGGAATGTGGCTGTCGGGTATGGACAGTGTCGCGACCGTCACGGCGGGTGGCGTCACCTATGGCGTTGTGGCGGGTACCAATTCCAGTTCATTGACGCTGGTCGAGATCAACAGTTTCGGCGCGATGCGCGTGACAAATCACATCACCGACACGCTGGATACGCGTTTCGCCAACGTTCAGGCGGTCGAGACGTTTTCGGTGAACGGTCGCGGGTTTGTCGTTGCCGGCGGTAGCGATGATGGCCTCAGCCTGTTTGAGATACTGCCCGATAATACATTCTACGAGCACCAGAGCATCGCCAATCAGGCCGGTTGGACACTGGGCAATGTGACCGCGATCAAGGCCGCTGTTCTGGCGGGCGAAGTTCAGATCTTTGCGGCCGGAACAAACGCCACCGGTATTTCCCAGTTTACGCTGAATACAGGCTCTATTTCGGCCCAAATCGTCGGAACGGCGGACGCTGACACGCTGAACGGAACCGCCGGTGACGACCTGATCTTTGGTGGCGATGGCGCTGATGCCTTGCTGGGCGGTGCTGGGGACGACATTCTTTATGGTGCGGCGGGCGCTGATACGCTGACCGGCGGTGCGGGCGCGGATGTTTTTGTTTTCGACAGCGATCTGGCAGAGGACCGGGTGCTGGATTTTGAACTGGGCATCGATCAGTTGGACCTTGGTCGCTGGGGGCGGATCTATGATGCCTCATCGCTGACAATCACGGCGATTTCGGACGGCGCTCAGATCAGCTGGGGTGATTATTCGGTCCGGGTGACCAGCAGTAATGGCCAGCCGATCTTTGCCTCGCAGTTTGGCGATACCAGCTTTCGGTTCTCTGCGGTGCCCGAGCAGGTGCCCACGGTCGCTGCGCCGGTTGCGGGAAACGGCGCAGCAGTCAACGGTCTGGGCGGAGCCGAAGGATACGGCGAATTGGCGCTTGCACGCAGTGACGATGGATCAACCCAAGTTGATCTCTCATCGATCTTTGAGGGCGGGTTCAACTATTTCGGCACCCAATATTCGGGTGCCGAGGTCTATATCAACACCAATGGAACGCTCAGCTTTGGCACCGCATTCGGCGCCTATTCGGGCCAGGGTACCGAGATTGACTTTCAGGATATCATAGCGCCGTTCTGGTCCGATATTGACACGCGGCTGGACGGTGGCTTGACCGAAAGCGGCCGTGTTTGGGTCGATATGGACACAGCGGCCGATGCGGTAACGATCACTTGGCAGGACGTCGGTGGCTATCGGTTGGGCGGCGAAGAGAGCAATCTTTTTCAGCTTCAACTGATCGACATGGGCGCTGGCGATTTTGATATCCGGATGATCTATGACCGCGTCGCATGGACCCAAGGGGCCAGCGCCGATGACCTGGGTGCGGTAGCGATGTTGACGGGTCAACGGCTGGGCGAACTGGCGGCGATCGGTGGCGACGCCGCGGCGCTTGCGACGCAGGCAGGAAACTCAGGCACGGTCGGCATCTGGCAATTTCAGATGCGCGCGGGCGGTGCCGGAACGCTGCAACCGGTTGACGGGCTGGCAACGGTGGGCACGCAGAACGCGGATGTTCTGGAAGGCGGGGTCGCCGGCGATTTCCTTAGGGGACAGGATGGCAATGACATCCTGCGCGGGAATGACGGTAACGATTGGCTGAGGGGTGGCGACGGGGCCGATACGCTGAACGGTGGCGCTGGCGATGATTTTATCTTTGGCGGCGAAACGGACGCGGATCTGCGTGACGTGATTTATGCGGGCGACGGCAACGATCAGGTCGACGGCGGCTATGGAAATGACCTGATTTACGGCGGCACGGGCAATGACGTGATCGATGGTGGCTTTGGTGCGGACGAGTTGATCGGGCAGGGCGGGAATGACGTGCTGTCGGGTGGCGCGCTGTCCGACATGATTTTCGGCGGCGAGGGGAATGATTTTATCAACGGCGGCTTTGGTTATGATCGCCTTAACGGCGGCGGCGGTGCGGATCGGTTCTATCACGTCGGTATTTTCGACCATGGGGCGGATTGGATACAAGACTATTCCGCGATCGAGGGCGATCTGTTGGTTTGGGGCGGTGGCGCCGCTCTGGCCTCGGACTTTCAGGTCAATTTTGCGAATTCTGTAGACGCGGGAAGCGCAGTTCTGTCCGAGGCCTTTGTCGTCTACCGCCCTTCCGGGCAAATTATCTGGGCGCTGGTCGATGGTGGCGGCGAAGGTGAACTGAACTTGCGGATCGGAGCGACCACATATGATCTGTTGCTTTGAGCCGGGTCGCCCTTGGTCGTGAAAACACATGAAAAATTGAATGACTTGGTGCTGTGAGTGACCTTTTTGCGTCGCCCTCTCAAATGTGGCGTTAACTTTTGGCCTTTAGGTTCAAACTGCGATCCAGGGGAAAACTTGATGCAACAAATTCTGAATATTTCGCGCAGCGCTCTTTCTGAGCAGGCTGCAACCGCAATGCCCGAATTCGCCAAGCGGGTGATGGATTTTGGTCTGGTTTTACTGGCCTTACCGGTTGTCCTGCCCGTCATTCTCTTGATCAGCATTGCCTTGGGGTTTCAGGGTTTCTCGGTCTTTTACGCTCAGGATCGCGTCGGGCGCGATGGTCGCAATTTCAGGATCTGGAAATTTCGAAGCATGGTGCCGGATGCGGATGAAATGTTGGCGCTGCACCTTGCCGGGAATTCCCAAGCGCGCGCTGAATGGGCGGCTTCGCGCAAGCTGCGCAATGATCCGCGGGTGACTGTTTTCGGGCGGTTCCTGCGGGCAAGCAGCTTGGATGAGTTGCCACAGCTATGGAACATTCTGCGCGGCGACATGAGCCTTGTTGGCCCGCGGCCGGTGCCACGGTGTGAGTTGCAGGAACACTATGGCGAAGCGGCGCGCGCCTATCTGACCTGCCGTCCGGGGTTGACCGGCCTTTGGCAGATTTCGGGCCGCAACAGTGTTCCATATGACGCGCGGATCCGCATGGATCGCTATTACGCCTGGCACCGCAGTCTGGCGCTGGATCTGGCGATCCTGGGCGCCACTTTCGCGGTCGTCCTACGCGGTGAAGGACTTTAGCCCGCTAAACCATTCTGGTCAGTTGCTGGCCAGAACCAGAGGCAGGCTGACCGTGTCGATCCGTAGCTGATCGTCCTTACCAAGGAATTTCAGATAGGCCTCGTAAAGCTGGCGCAGTGTCTTGTCGTTGCGCGCGCCGCGCGGTGACATGCTAAGAATTTGTTCAACCAGAACCGTCTCCAACACCGAACGCCCGCCATTCAGGCCGACATCTTCGAGGCGGCGGTTTATGACCAGCTTTGCGGTGGTCAACTGGCGGTCATCGCGAATTTCGAAAGATACCAGACCGGGCGTCAGGATGCCGTTGACCGTCTCGAGTGCCAACATCTGTGCCGATGCCTGCTGGTTGACGCCGCCAAAGGATGTTTCGGCAAAAAGGTCAAAGGTCTTTTGTCGGAACCAGGCCTGATTGGAGATGATGACGTCCTGTGCCACAAGACCCGGACCCGCGTGGGTCACTTCGCCACTGTCAAACCGGCCATAGGCCAGGGTGACCACGGATGTGGAACTGGCAAGGCTCGGATTGACGGGCCGCGTCTTGGCCAGCAGCCGCGCTGTCAAATCGGGCGTTGTATAGGGTGGGGTCAAAAGGCCCGGCGCCGGACCATCGCCGATCACGTTGACATCAACGCGGGTAGCCATCGCGCCCAAGACCCCGCCAAGGCGCAGTATCAGACCATCCGCAGGCGTCGGATCATAGAGGTTTGCGTCGATCACATCGGCGGCAAGGTCTGCAGCGCCTTTGACATATCCCAGCCCGATCCTCAGCTTTGATCCCGCGCCACTGGCCTGAACCGACAAGTCGCGCGGCGCGCTGACCTGAATGATCCCGTAAGGGTTGGCACCACGATAGGCCAGTTTGCGGGCGACCTCGTCAATCACGTCGACCTTGCCGGTGCCAAGGATATTGATGTTGATGTCGCCCGCGGACGCAAAAGACATCCTGCCGCCCGCGCCCGGCAGGCCCACGCGGATCGTCGCGCCGGGCTGCAAAGCGGCAATCGTCAGATCACCGTCGCGCGCCAATGCGTAACCGATATCAACCGACCCGCTGGTTTCGCTGTAACCAAGGTTGTCACGGGCGCTCAGGTTCAGGCGGGCGCCCGCCTGACTATCGGCGGTCAAGTTCGCGCCTGCCGCGTTGCGGATGGAACCGCCAAAGGCAAAGAGAAAGACTTCGTTTGCGCCCAGCGTGGCATTATCGCCGATCACATCACCCTGCGACGCTACAACGATCGCGCCTGTGGATGTCAGGGTCCGGGCGGTCAGATTGCCACCGGCAAAGACATCCACCGACCCGTCAGATGCTGTGACGCTTTCAAGCACGATCGCATCTGCTTCGCTCAGATGCAGATCGCCGGTCGTTGCGGTCACGTCCAGACGACCAAGGGCCACTTTCAGCCCGTCCGCCCCGGTCTGAGTGCTGGATCCAAGCCGCAGGGTTGTCAGCGCCGTGGCAGCGTTGGCGATCAACACATCCTGCGCCGGAGTGACGGCCGACAAGGCGCCGCCCACCGTGATCGACAGGGCCGTATCTGTGGCGTTCAGCGATGAAATGCGCGCCGCGACCAGATCGCCGGTGGTCGATATCTGCATCGCGCCAAGACCCGATGAAATGCTTGAACCCGCCGCCATCGTGATGTCGTCACCTGCCGCAATCGTAAAGCTCGCGTTCGACGATAGCGCGGTATTTGCGGCGATGTTTAGTTTGCCAGTCAGGGTCAGTTGGGCCGTGCCTTTGGTGGTGATGCCCAAGCGGCGCAGCAATGTGTCGCCGCCATTTACCGTCAGGTTCAGGGCCGGGCTGGTGCCACCCAGATCAATCCGGTTAATCGCCACATCGCGCCCCGAAAGGACGGCGCGCGCGCTGCCATCGGTGGTTTTGATGTCCAACTCGTCAACGCTCAGCGCCATGGTCGAGGCTGCGCCGATATTGCCCGCGGCGACCAGTTGCATCAGCCCGGCGGTGGCGGTGGTGATATCCAACGTACCGCCGCTGACAAGGTCGACCTGGCCAGAGGACGTCAGGCTGCTAACGGTCAGATCGCCTGTGGTGGCGATGCGCGATTGCGACAGCGCGGCAGGGGTCTGAACAAAGCTGGAGACCGCCAGATTGCCAGTGTTGGAGATGGCGACCGTCATGGCCCGCGTCGCCGGAGTGCCGGCACCGGGCGCAAAATCAAGGTTCGCGATTTTGGTGGTCAGGGGCGCGGCGGTGGTGCCCATCCCTTGCGCGGTTTTCAGGCCCAGTGTCTGACCGGTGACGTCGGTTCCGGTTGCCGACGTAAGGTCCAGCGCACCGTTCAGGTCAATCACAAAGCGATCCGATCCCGCAAAGCGGATTACGTTCGCACCAAAGATGGACAGTTTTGCGCCGTCGCGCGTGGCCAGCGATCCTGACGTGGCGCTGTCCAGTTTGGTCAGGGTGATATCTCTGGTGGTAAAGACATCGATGCCGAGGGTGGTCGAGGTTAGGCTGACCCGGCCTGTGGTCGCATTGATCAGGCGCAGACCAAGGGGTGCGCCACTTGCACCGACAGAGCCGCCTTTCAGCGCGATGCCGCCTGCAACAACACGCTCTTGGGTGCTGGCAACGGCGTCGGTTATCGCACCTGCGGCGGTGACGACCAGCTTGCCTGCCGCGAAAAGGGCCGCCAGCGGCAGATCGCCCGCAACGCCCAAATCGGCCGGTGCCGTGATGTAGAGATCGACACCACTGCGGGCGCTAAGCGTGCCACCGGCGGCGATCTTGACCGTCAGCGGATTGGCCAGGTCACCCAGCCCGGCGGTCGAGCCGCTTTCCAGAACCACGTCCTTGCCGGTAACGACAAAGGGCTGGACACCTGCGTTGCTCATCAGGCCATTGATCCGCAGTTCGACCGCGCCAGTGCCTTGCAGCTGGGCGATCTGGGCGGCGGTTTCGGCGGCCAGATAGATCTCGTTATTCGTGCTTTGAACCCGCAGGGCGCCGGTCGCGCGGCCTTGCGCGTCTTGGCTAAAGGCAAAGTTCAGATCCTCTTCCTGACGGATCAGCGTGTTGCCCGCACTGTCGACGTCCGGAGTGCCATCGCCATCGATATCAAAATCGGCTTTGTCGGCCAGCGCCAGAACCGCCAGATCCTGTGCGGTCAGTGCCGCACCCGGGGCCGGCTTTACCAAAACGTAAGGCGCTGTGATTTCGCCGACGCCATCCCGCGCGGTGATGGTGATGTCGCCCGCGGCCCGGATGTTGGGATCTTCAAGTCGCACCTTGGTGTCAGCGGTTTCCAGAACCAGACCGGCCCGGATGCTGGTGGTCAGCTCTTGAACCGTCCAGGTGGTGCCACGGGTGACGGCGGCGATGTCATCGGCGGTTGCCTGATAAGTATAGCCGGCGTCAAAACCGGTCTGGACGTTCCACTGGGAATACAGGGCCTGACGCTGGGCGATGTATTGATCGACCTGGCTGTCGCTCAGCGCACTTGCCCGCATGTCGACCTCAAACTGGGCGTCCATGGAATAGGTGACCGGCGCGCCGCCCGCTGTGGTGCGTTCCTGCCAGTACTGGCGGTAAAGGACCGTGTTCTGACGCTCCAGCGCGTCAATGTGATCTTGTCTGCGCTGCTGATAAAGCGCGCTGTTGGCGGGGGTGTCGGTCAGGGCCAGTTCATTGGCCCAAAGGTCGTTCAACTGGGCCAGCGTGCGGGTGTCGCGCACTTCAAGGTTGCTGCGATCAAGGATGCGACCGCTTAGCGCGGTCAGCGTGACCGAACCGGCGTTCGAGGAAACCGTATCCACGCCCATGTCGCCGGTTGTCTGCGCCAGCAGGATGTTGCCCTGTGCTTGGGCATTCAGGCGACCGCCCTGCAGGTTGATCTGCATGTGCGTTTGTTGCGCAGCATCCTCGCGATAGATCGCGCCAGAGGCGGTACTCAGCGTGATGTCAGAGCCGGTAACATCGCCCGCAACCTGCGCGATGTCGCCTGCGGCTTTCAGGTTTATGCCGCCGATCTGGGCGCCAAAGTCACCCTGACCGCGCGCGGTCGTCGTCACGCCGCGAATGCGCAGGGCACCGGTGATTTCGGCCAGTTCAATGCCCGTCGCAGCAGTGGCCGAAACCGTGGCGGCGCCCGCGGCACCTTGGGTCATTTTCAGCCTCATCGCCCCGTCGATACCCCCGATGTGCCCGTTCGGCGCGGCCAGCGTCAGGTCCCCGGACGAGATATCGACCTGGTTGCTGCCGGTCAGGATCGATCCGTTCTGCGAAGTGATCGACGTGGTCGCAAAGCGGTTAAAGAAATCATCGGCAAGGATGACATTACCGTTCGTGGTGATGTTGGACCCCACGGTCTGAGAGCCCGTGAACCCGACCCCGATATTATAGTCGGCCTTAAAGCGATACTCGGAGGTTTCGACCTCGTAGAAGAGGGCCGAGCGCATATCGATAATCTTGTGCAGTTTGTTCAGCTGCCCTTCGACGCTGCGCAGGGTGGGGTCAATTTCATAAAGCAGGCCATAGTGGCTCTGGTTCGTCGGATAGTCGTTATAGGCGCGGGTGAAGGGCGCGTTGGGGCCATCCTTGGGCGCGTTGTTGGTTGCTGGCGACCACGGCTGATTGGCCAGCGCTGACAGGCTGTCGGGGATGTCGATCTGAACGATCTGGCCTTGGGCATCCGTCACCTGATAGCTGGTCGCGCCCTGTCCCAGACGCCAGTTTCTAAGTTCGTAGCTGTACTTATAAGCGTAATCGCCCTGCGAGTTTTGGATCGTGGGGCGACCGTATTGCGCTGAATTTAGCAACCGGCCCGAATTGGCGACCACGCCCGCAGTCGAGGCATCCACCTTGGCCGTTCTGTACCACTGACTAAGCGGCAAGAGGCGCGACACCTCCCATTTTCCGTTGACGATCGCGATGTCATATTGGTCCATCTTCACCAGATGCGACCGCTTGGTGATCGCCACGTAGTCACGGTTCGCCACCGGCTGATACGAGAAACCGCCGCCGCCGAAATTGCTGGTGATGTTGTTGTTGGGACGTGTGTAGGGAACGCCGTATTGGTCGGTCACTGTCTCGATCCCGCCCGAGCCATCGGCGCGCAGGTTGTTGTCATAAACGCCGACCACGCCGCCAATGCTACGGTAGTCGGTGGTCAGGAACTCGGGCGTCGCATTCCCCGCCAGCGTCAGGTTGCTGAGCTTGGACAGATCGGTGATACGCACCAAACCTTCGAGCGGGGAACCCGCAGCAGAGCCGCCCAGATCGACCGACCGCAAGACGACGTCGGTTTGCGCCCCAGAGTTCAGTGTCAACGAACCATAGCCGTCAACCGCCTGCAACATCCCCGAGCCGGTCGAGATAACGTTGCTGACGATATAGATGCCGCCGCCGCGAACCTTCATATCCTCGACCTCGATCTGATCGGTGACGGGGTTATAGTAAATCTCGGCATTGGTGTTATCGGCGATATAGGCGGTGCGCACGACGCCCTGACGCGCGTCCGAGGCAAGGCTGTCAAGGCGGGTACGCTCGGTGCCGCCCTGGGCCTTCAGGCCAGCCACGACGCTGTCGATCCCGGCCTTGATATCCACGACATAAGACCCGGTTCCAGCGCGGATCAGGGTGTTGATGTTGGTGTATTCGGCCAAAAGGGTGATCGTGCGCCCGGCCGCGATCAGGCCTTGTGGCGGCACGATCTCAAAGGTCGTGCGCGCGGTTTGCGTGCCATAATTGAAGGCGGAAATATTGCGGCCCCAATTTGTGCTGACGCCGGCCTTGTAGTTCAATCGCGCCGCCGCTTCGGACCCGTCCACAAGGCCGCCATAGATGATCGTCGGGCTACCGCCCTTGTTGTCCAGATAAACGCTTGGGTCGACGGCGATCGACCCGTTCAGCGCCTTGAGCGTGGTGTTTTCTGCGTTGATCGCGCCGCTTTGATAGATCGACCCCTTTTCCGTCACGCCCACAACATCGCCCGAATAATTCGAAATCGGCCCGAGGTTTTCAATGTTGCCGATATGCGCCGCATTCAGCGGTGCGGTTGGCGGCGCATAAGTGTTGATCGAGATCTTGTTTTCGTTGTCCACAATGCGCCCGTAGGACACGCCAAAGGCATAGTCGGTCGTGCCCGCCGCGATGAGTGCGTCGTTAAATGTAATCTCGCCGCCCTGCACATCCGTGATCTCAAGCCCCCTGATGCTCAACTCAGCGCCCGAGTTTGACTGAATGCGGATGTCAGCCTCGCCCGCGGCATAAAGTGATCCGGTGGCGCCCCCGGTCAATGCGCCCGCCTCGATGCGGACACTGCCTTCGGAGGCGCGCAGATAATCGACCGTAATCACGGTCGATGTCAGGACCGACCCGCCGGGCGCGATCAGATCGGCGCGACGGTTGGCCAGAACCACGCGCGACGCCTGATGGCGCGCGCGGTCGGCGGCACTGGTGGCGGCATCATCGATCAGCGCCTGAAGTTCAGCCATGCGTCGATCCAGCGCAATCGTCAGATCGACGTTATACTGGACGCGGTAAAGCGATGGGTCCGGCGCATCGGCGTTCGTTTCGTAAATGCCGCTGTCCTTTTGCGTCTCAAGCAGCGCGTTGTTCAGCACATTGTTCGGATCAAGGTTCAAAACCCGGCGCGCGTAAGCGCCCGAGCGGACCCGACCATCGACATTGACCGCGCTACTTGCGACCTCGTAGGTGTTGCCGCGCTTGATATCCAGGACCAGCGAGACGCCGGCAAGCGAGGCTGCGGTTGACAGGATCTCGCGATAGAAATCCTTGCCAAGGCCAAAGCCGCGGGCGCTGCGATTACCACTTGAGGCCAGAAGATCGATGTTCTGATAGGCAATGACGCGGGCGTTGGCGCCGATGTTGACCTTGGTGTCGATCGTCAGGCGCGCATCGGCAATCGGGTCGATGTTGATCGGTACCGCCGTTTTGTTAAAGACCCGCGATTCCGCGTTTGAACTGACGGTTTCTTCGCCGATCAGGCCGTGGCCCGCGCGCAGGGCGATATCGCCGTAAGACAAGAGGTAAGCGGACGGCAGGATGTTGATATAATTATTGCCGATATAGGTCGAATAGGTGGTCGAGGAAGCAGCCCCCGCCAGCCCGGCCGAGGTTGAATGCGCCTCGGCGCGGACGCTTGCGTCACTGCCGGAATAGATGTCCAGCTTCCCCACCGCGATAATGCTGGCCGATGCAATATCGACCGATCCGGTTTGGGCCACGCTGACATCGCTTTTGCCGACCGGAACCGCGATCAGACCCGCCGCATCCAGGATCAGCTTGTCCTGCACAATAACGTCGCCGCCGGTGCCGATGCTAAAGGCGTTGGCATAATTGGGATCGCCGATCTGAACCAGAACCGCGCCCGCGTTGATCGCCACATTGCTGGCAACCGTCCCGTTGATATCCGATAGCAAAGCCGCGCCGCTTAGCCCGCCGCCCGAACGCGACTTGATGTTATAGGCGCCCGTGGGCCGGTTGATCCGGTTGTTCGTGCTGATGTCGTAGAAGTTGGCCATCGTGCGGGTGCCGCCACCGACGATCACATCGACATCCGAGGCGATGTTGCTCTGCGCGGTCGCGCCCGAGACGCCGACCAGTGCTGCGCTGGTATTGTCCAGCTGGCTGCTGAGCGTGGCATCCTGCGTTGCGCGCAGGTTCAGGTTGCCGTTGAACCGCGTGTCTTCGGGGCTCAGCGTATCTCCGGCGGTCAAAATGACATTGCCCGCCGTGCCGATCCGGGTTTCGCTTTTGGCATCCATAAAGGTGTTGGCAACCGCGCCGGCGCCGGCCAAAAGACCGCCCGATCCCGACCAGACCCGGACGGTCTGATTTTGCGTGTTGTCGCTGGCAATCACCAGCTGGCCGCGTGACGAAATCTGGCCGCTGACGACGTCGGTCAGAACCTGCGCCCGGCGTCCTCCCTTTTGCCCAACTTCGCCGATGACAACACCAACGGCCAGCGCGCCAACGGCCAGCCCGGATGAAGACGCCTGTGTTCCAAACCCGTCGCTGAGCGATTTGATAAGGACCCGTTCGGACCCCAGGATCGCTGTGGCCAGAACCGCATCATCGCCGCCGGCAATGGTGGTTGTGACGGTGTAATTGGACAGGGCCCGCGAAACCGCGCCGCCACCGGCCACAACACCGCCTGATCCGGCCAATGCGTCAGACACGACGTTGGTGCCGCCCGCGCGGCTGACCTTGGTCGACAGATCGACGACCACGGCATCGACGGTGACCGCGTTCAGGGTGGTTGCGATCACCGCATCAACGGATGCTTCGGCGATGGTGACACCAATGGCCAATGCGCCCAGCGCCAGTCCTTTGGCGTCTGAAATGCTGCGCGCCGAACTTTCGTTGCGCAGGGTGAATGTCGCGGCTTGCGTTGCGGTTCGGTTGATTGCGACCAGCGTCGCGCTGGTGTTGGAGGTCTGTGCGACAGAGCCGCTCATCCCGGCCAGAGTGCCGCCTTGCGCGCTGATGGTCGTGGCCGAAACGCGCGAGATGTCGTTGGCTTTCAGCAGGATATTACCGGCGTTCAGAGTGCTGGCGGTGCCAGCGGCTCGGCCGATCAAAAGCTGCGCGCGCCCATTGTTGCGCGCCTTGGCAATGGTCACCCCGATTGAGGCCGTGGCCGAAAGGCCAAGACTGGTGACATTGGCGACGACAGCATCTGAGCGGGTGCTTTCAATGGTCAGTTTCGAACTGAGGTTGTCGATGTTGCCCGCCGCGCCCGCGTCAAAAGTTGGGGTCGGGGTCACGGTACCGATGCGCACGCCCTGTGCGATATCGACGTCCGTTTGGGTGTTCGCGTCAATCACCGATACGCCCGCGCCGACGTTGATGGCCTGCGATGCGGCGGCGGCAAAGACGGTGGAGCTTACCGAGTTTGCGGCGTTCAGGCCGCCAGTACGGGCCTTGATGGTGATTGCGTCATCCGACAGAATTTCAGCGCCGTCGAGCACCTGAACCAAGGCTTTTGAGGCCAGTTTAGTCACGCCAATCGACGCCGACAGGCTGGCCGTTCCCACGGCCACAACGCCGACGGTTTGTTGAATTTCGCTGTTGCTTTGGGCGATGATGTCGATCGCACCGCCAGCCATGAAGCGGGCGTGTGCGCCGATGACCACGCCAACGTTGTCGACCCTGATCGTCGGCTCGGGCAGCGGGTTGACAGTGTCGATGCCGTCGCGCGCCGTTTTGGTGGCGGCCAAGACCGCGGTGCCCTTGGCGCTGCGTTCGCTCTGGGCCTCCTGGATGTCGTTGCCTGCGCCCGCGCGGCTGGCCATTGAACCCAGCGATCCGGTTTCTGTCTGACTGGTGGGGGTGTCGCCAAGTGCGCCCCCGGCTGTGCCCAAAAGTGCCGATCCTTCGGAAGAGTTGCCGCCGCCCGATGGTTTGATGACCTCAGCCTGCCCGCCAAGATTGATGATCGAAATGGCCGCCGTCAGGCTGGCGCCCGCAACGCTGGCAATGCCGACCCGCCCCGTGACGGTGCGATCGGCCTGCGCGTTGATCGCCAGTGCGCCAAGCGCTGTGATCCGCGCATCATCGCCGACTGACACTGTGGCGTTACCCTTGAAATCAACAAAGTTCAGCGACCCGCCGACGCCCGCAGCGCCCGCCGCCAGGGCACCAACATTGTCGGTCAGGCGGGTTCGTTCGACGGCCGTTACCGCAATGTTGTTTGCGCTGATCACCTGGTTCGCGCCTAGGCTGACCTGGGTCACGCTCTCGATCAGGTTGACCGCCGTGCTGAAGGCCACGAACCCGCCGGCAGCGGCGCCCGAAATTGCGGTGTTGGTCACGGTGTTGGTTGTGGTTGCGTTCACGTTGATATCGCCGCCCGCAACAATCGCCCCCGGTATATAGGTGTCGGCCAGTGCTGCCACGATCGATGCGGGTGCAAGTTGCAGGCGCGGCACGGTGGTGCCTTGGGTGATGACGCGTGACTTGGTGCCCACGACATTGACCAGCGCACTACCAGCACCCGCGCCGCCCCCGGCGGCAACATTGCCGCCCAGTGCAGTAATGTCGCTGGCGACATCAGCCCCCACATTGACCGTGCCGGCGGTTTGAATGTTTGTTCCGGTCAGTTGAACCAGCGCCTCGGCCTGAAGGCTGTTGTAGATGACGCTGGCGGCCACAGCACCTTTACCGCCCGCCGCGCCGACGGCGTAGACGGTCAGCAACGAACTGACGTCGGCGCGCAGATCAACGCCCTTTGCCCCGCCCAGAATTGCGGTGTTTGTAAGGGTTCGCGCCGTGCTGTCGATCAGGGTGCCGGTTCCGGTTGCACCGGCGGATGCGCCGCCCGAAAGGGTCATGGCCAGCGCGAAATTATCGGCGCTGTTTTCGACTGCGGATGTAACTTGGGTTGTTTGGGCCGCATCGGCGATCAGGGTCGCACCGCCCTCTATTGCCGTCAGAATATCGGTTGCATTGGACAGGTCGGTCGACTCTTGGGCATCAAGCGTGGCGATGGTGTCCAGGTTCGCGTCCTGACCATCGCCCAGCGTTGTGACCGCATCATCCGACAGTGTGTTGTAAACAAAGATGCCGGTCAGGGCCGCCGTTCCGGCCACGCCCACGCTGATCGCCAGAGCGTCGACATTTGTCTTGGCAAAGGCATCGATGACAACACCGCGGCGCAGGCCAATCCGCGCGCCCATATCCTGCGCGATCAGGCCAAAGCCCTGAACATTGGCGCCGTCCAGAACCGAGGTTACGACCTGATTGTCGGTCTTGTTGATCGTGATCGACGCGCCGATGCCTGCGGTTCCGCCGGCTGCGAAATTCAGGTTCGCGCCGGGCAGTTTATTGCCCCCGCCCAAAAGGGCGATTGTCGTTTTGGCCTGTGACAGGATCGCGATTGATCCTTTGGCGAAAATCCGTGGCGCGGCTGTGCCTGACTGATCGCGGATCAGTGTCGAGACTGTGTTTGCAGCACTGTTGTAGGTGGCCGTTCCGGCGACCGATCCTGTGCCGCTGACCGCGCCCGCAATTGACAGGCCCGAGACGCTGGGTTCCGCCAAAGACGCAATTCGCAGGTTGCCCGATGACAAGACATCCGTGCCATCCACGTCCACCTGCACGGTCATGCCGGTGGTGTTGACGGAAATTCCAATGCCAGCGGCCGCCGTTCCAGCTCCTGATCCGCCCAGCGCGCGCGCTGTCAGTTGCGCCGGCGCCTCGGCCGTTATCTGAACATCCTGACCGCTCAGGACCGATCCGCGCAGGATGGTCCGGGCGCCGCCGTCCTGATGGTTGATCGCGATGGCCGATCCCAGTGCGGCATTCGTGCCCACCGACATCGCGCCGGCATAGGCTGAAAGGGCGTTGTTGCTACGCGACGTGACCTTTAGCCCGCCCACTGAATAGGCTGTCGCGCCAGAGTTTGTGATCTGGGTGATTGCATTACCGGTGACCGTATTGCTGACCGATGCACCGCCAAGGCTGAGGCGGCCAAGGCTGCCTGCGGCGGCGGCACTTACAACCTTCAGTTCGCTCAAGGACCAGATGCTGGCACCGATCAAAGCGCCGTTCTGAGTGACGTTGAACGCAGAGCCGGTGACATAGGTTTTGGCGTCGCGGCTGCTGTTGATCGTTGCCACGCCAAGGCCGACGCCCATGATGCTGGTGCCACTTGGCAGGTTCAATGCGACGGCGCCTGCGACGCTGAACAATTGGGCCTGATTGCTGGCACCGATGCTTTGGCTGGTGTCGGTGATGACATTAACGCCCGTGATCTGGACCAGCGTTTCGCCCGCCTCGACGTTGGTGGCGACCGATCCTGCGATGGCCACAATCGTGTTGGCCCCACCCGCGCCGCCGACGGCGACATTGACGCTGCGGGCGGCATCGCGTGCCTGAACCGTGACGGCGTTTGCGGTCAGGGTCGCGCCGCGCAGATAGACCCGCGTGTTGCGCTGATCTTTCTTGACGGCCACCGCGCCGGCCAAGGCGTTTGATCCCGCGTCCAGTCCTAGCCCAAGCGCCACGCTTCCGGCCAGAGCGATGTCCATTCCGGTGTTTTCAGCGGTGATCAGCGTGTCACCGGTGATGTTCACAGCCGAGTTGGTCGTGACCCCCGCCGTGGCGTTGTTTTTGGCGAAAAGGTTCAAAACGACCGATCCTGACACGGACCAGCCCGCGCGCTGTGTGGCGCCGGTGGCATCGGGGGCGGTGGCGTTGTTTTGCTCGGCCGCGACGGCCGTATTATCGCCGTCGCCCAGAAACACCGTGGGCAGGGCCATCGCCTGATCGTTGTCGCCAGATGCGGGTCCCGTCGCCGATCCTGCGGCGGTACCTGCAACGGCTGATCCTGCAAGGGCGCTGCCAAAGACGATGCCGGTGTTGCGGGCGGTGATGGTCAGTGACTGGGCATTGATCGCGGTACCCGGCGCGACCAACGTCACCACCTCGGCATTGCCGATCTCGGCGCGGGTGTCACGACTGATCAGATTGATGACGCCTGACGCACCCACACCAAAGTTGGTGCCCGCGCTATAGGTACCGGCAAGGCCCAGATTGATGCCGCTGTCCTTTGCGGCGATCCTCAGCCCACCGGTGTTGACTGCGGCGGTTTCGCCCAGACGCGCCAGTGTTTTGGTCTCAAAGATATTGGCGATCACCGCGCCGTTGATTGCGGTTTTCGCGGCTGATCCGCCCGCGCGTGAAACACCGACCTGAATGACATCGTTGTCGGCCAGAATTCCTAAGTTGCCCGCGGTGATCGTGCCGCCATTGCCAACCAAAGCCTCGACCCGGCTCAGCATCCGTGGGACGGACACATTTGCGCCAACCAGCGTGCCCGGCGTTCCGGTCGGGTTCAACTTTGGCAGGCCGCCCGAGCCGTTGGCCGACACATGCGTGAACACGGCCTCTTGCCGCGCGGTGACATTAACGTCGCCGGGCGTGATGCCCGTGGTTGTGATTATGACATTGTCGCCGACGACCGCCTGGGTGGTGTTATCGGTCTCAAACATATTGACGCTGGCGCCCATGGCGAACTTTTGGTCGCTGGTGGCGGTGCTGGGCTGAACCGATTTCGTGCCCGCCTGCGTGGTGATAAAGACAAGCCCGTCAAGGCCCGCGTCAAAGTCGGGCATGTTCGGCTTGGAGCCGCCGGTCGCACCACCTGTGGTCTTGGCCAGCTCGTCCATGAACGCGGTCCAGCGTTCGCGAAAGTTCGTCAGTTGGGCAATCGTCTGATACTGGGTCAGGGCGTCCACGGTGACGCTTGCGGCGTTGACCGTGGCGCCATCGCCGATCTCGGCGCGGACCAGACCGGCCATCTGGGCCATCGAAAAACTACCGAAAAGGGCGACATCGGTGCCAGCGTTCGGCGCCCCCAACGTGCCGCCGCCTGCGGGAATGAACTGAAGAAACTCCGACAGGTCCGACATCTGGGCCTGCACATTGCGACTGATCGCGCTGCCGCCCTCGTCAAAGCGCGCAAAGCGCTGTGTTGCATCCACGGTGACGGCATCGACAACCGTGACGTCCGGCGCGGCCATCGCTGTGGCAACCGATCCGTTTTGCAGATCGCGGTATGTGCCGCCCAGCGTGGCATAGGTCCGGTTGGTGTCCAGCTGAATATCAAAGGCCAGCGCGGTGGCCCGTTTGTTCTTGGAAGGGACCGTGTCGCCGCCACCCAAAAGCCGGTCCTTGGCGGCCAGAGCGCCCTGCCGCGCCGCGCCTGCGGCCGACGAGGGCAAGGCATCCGTGCCCGACGAAGCACCGCCCAGCGTTGCGGCGGTTTCATGGGTTTTGGCGAAATAGATCGTCTCGGCATCCAGATCGAGGCTTTGGGCGGTCAGGGTTCCGCCAATGGCCGCCTCAGTCAGGCTATTGCCCATCGAAACGGTCACTGCAACGGCGCCTTTGCCACCTTTGCCCGCGCCGATCCGGTTGGTCAGTTCCTGCGATTTTCCAGTCAGGGCCGCAGCACGGATCGCGCCATTATTGGCCGTCACCGACCCGTTCAGAACCAACATCTGGTTGGTCGAGTTATAGCTTGCCACGATCGCGCCCAGCGCCAGACCTTTCAGGCCGGAACCGACGATCTTTGCATCCAGACTGTCCTGTAGCGTGCTGGTCAGAACGACGTCACCGCTTTGGGCGGTCAGCGCGCTGTTTTCAATCCGGACGGTCGATTTAGTGTCGGTGATCGCGGTCACAACGCTCAGCAGATATGCCGCTGGATTGATCTTAAGCTGGGTCTCGGCGTTGGCGTGAATGTACAAGGCGTCGCGCGTTGGATCAAAGCTGTTGGGCAATTGCGTCAGCGCGCTCAAAGGGTTGCCGGTCAGCGCCCGGTAGTCGCGCAATTGCAGCCCGGTCTTGGTCAGAAACCCGTTGTCCGCCTGCTTGCCCAGTGCGGCATCCGGTGCGCCCGCGCCTTTCCAGTTGCCGCGCGCTGTAATCGCCGAATTGGTGATCGTGACGCTGGCGGTCGCATCGGCGTTCTTGATCTGAAGCGGGATCTTCTGACTAAACGTCGCGGCCCCTTTGCGGGCCATATTTACCATCTCGGTCTTGATGGCATCAAAGGCGGCCGTAAAGAACCCGCCGTTGGTTTCACGGTCCGCATTGGCCTGTTCGACACTGGCCGCCGAGGCGTCATCGACAATGTTCGAAGTTTTGCTGAGCGCGGTGATCACAACCGCGCCGCCGGTTATTGTGGCGCTGCTGATTGTGATGCGCGCCTCGGTGCCGCTGGTGGCGACGGGCGCGCCTACTTCGGTTATTTTGGCCGAACTGATCAGGGCGATCAGGCCGCCGGTATTGGTTCCCGCAACATCGGCGTTCAGGGATGAACCGGCGCCCATCGTGATGTTGGGCGCGATCAGCGACAGATCACCGCCCAGCAAGGTGCTGGTCGTGTTGATGCTGGCACCCGCCGCGATGGTGATGGCGTTCTTTGACAGAACCGCCAGATCGCCGCCATTGGTTGTGGTGACGCCGTTGAACGTCGTCTCATCGGACAGGATCAGACCCGCGCCGGTGTTGCCAAGGTTCAGTGCGCCACCAAAGGAAAGCTTGGGCCCACGGGCCAGAAAGAACCCGCCTGATCCACCGGTTGACCCCAACTCGAACCGGGCGCCGGGCGCAAAGGTCATCTGGCCCAAAAGTCCCGCCACGGGGAAAGCATCGCCGCCGCCGAACAGCATCGATCCCCCGTCATTGGTGGTTCCCGAGACGTCCAGAACGGCACCCGACGATACGGTCAGGTCGCTGGAAACGCGCCCCGCGATCTGGCCGCCCTGCACGCCTTGGGCGCCACTGCCATCGACAACGCCGGTCACGCCGCGCTTGGCAGAAACGGTGCCGCCGATCCGTGCCGATTTTGCGCCGAAATAGATCACGCCGTTCTTGACCGAGGCGCCGCTGGCCTGTGGGATATTATCGGTGTTGACGGCCACGGGCACCGCGCCCGCCGCCTGATCGGGGGCGTAGACCGTGACCGATCCGTCCATGATCAGGGTTGCACCGACGTGCAGTTCCAACCCGGCGACGTTGATGTTCGATCCGGGCGCAAATTCGATGTTGGACGGGGCCAGCGTTTCGTTACCGGTCAGAAGATTGCCAATGGCCGTTGCATCGCCGCCCGCCACGCTGGCGCCAAAGGCAGCCGTTGCAGTCGACATGACCAGCGCGCTGGCGTTGATCGTGCCCGTGGCGCCGACGATAAAACCATTGTGGTCCAGCAGGAAGACCTTGCTGGTATTCGCCCCGGCGATGTCACCGTTCTTGGTGACATTCAGCGTGCCCAGAACCGACGAAGGCACGCCGCTGGCGTCATTGACCACATTGACCAGGGCGTTTGTGCCGGCCGGCTGTACCAGATTGACGGTCTGGCCTGCGCCAAAGGAGAACTGTGAAAACGCGTTCAGGCCAACAGACGAAGAGATCGTCGAGGTGGTAATGGTTCGGATAGAGGGATCACCAGCGTCGGTGGTGATCGTCGTGTTGGTCAGGTTTGCCCCCCCATTTTGGGTGAGCAGAATGTCGGCATAGGCAGGCATAACAGAGCTGACGACGACGGCCATCGACGACACAAGTGCCGTCGTGCGCCGCGCCAGATCTCTGAAATTCCTGCTTATACCAATGGCCATAACGCCCTGCCTTAGTTGGGGACGCGCAGCGCGTCTATGCCATTACTGAACTGCTCCAGGCTGACGCGGGTGATGATCGGCTCGGACGAGATATCACCACGATACCCAAAGAGGATCGCACCCGCTTTGGTCATCTTGGCCATCATGTCGGCGTCCAGCGCCAGCGCCGCTTCGCAGACATCGCCAATGCACCGCTGCCAGATCATCTCTTGCTGGGGTTCGTCGTCATTGCCTTCCAGACGGAACACCGCACCGCCGGGCAAATAGACGCCCATCGGAACCTGCGCCAACAAAACCGCGCCGCCCTTGTCGGTTGGAAAGGCAATCAGGCGCGCGACCAGCGTTTTGGTGTCGCGCATCTTTTGTTCCTGAACCAGACGACAGATGTTGCGCGCAACCGTCACTGCCTGACAGGCCACGGTCCAGTCGCCGAACTGGGTGTTGTTGGCAACCTCTGCCGGGGCATCCTGCGCGATGGCAGGCGTTGCCGACATCAAAGCACCGATCAGTGCGGCCGTTATCCGAGACTTCATTTCTCTCTCCTTCAGAATGCGTAATCTGCGCCCAGATATAGTCTGGGGCTGGGTTTTGGTTGTCCGCCGGTGGCCAGAAGCGGCACGCCGATAAAGCCCAGAAGGGCCAGCTTGTCGAAGTTCATTCGCATGCCCAATCCCGATGAGGCCAGCATGTGCTTATTGTCAACCGGGGCCGCGGCCGCTTTGAACGGCTTGATGTACCCCAGATCGACAAAGGCGAAAGGCGCGATGCGCGACAGGGTGGGCGACTGTTTCAGACAGGGCGCAGGACAATTTACCTGAAGGCGCAGGATCGCGCCGCTGTCGCCGGTGCGGGCGTCCTTTGGATACCCCCTCAGCGTGCTTGCCCCACCACCGGTAAAGCGTCGCTTGACCGACAGGTTCTGACCTTCGGCATATTGCAGGTCGAGGTTGGCATCCAGTACCAGTCGCTTGCCCAGCTTTCGGGCGTAATTCACGTTGCCATAAAGCGAATAGTAAAACCCGTCCGAAGCGCTGACATTGCCCGACCTGACCGTCCCCAGCTTCAACCCACCTGAAGCCGCCCAGGCCTGTCCCAGCTTTTGGCGCTGGTAAGACAGGCTGAGGTCAACCTCGGCCAGGCCCGTTGTCTGAAGCGCAGCGCCCGCTACCTGCGAGTTTGAACGTTCAAAATTCAGATCACCGCTGGCCGTCCAGTAACGGTCGGTCCCGATCCATAAGGGTTGCGAATAGCCTGTCGAAAACTTGAGCTCTTTTGACGTGACATCGACAATACTAAAGGCGCCTTTGACGATTTTTGATTGGGTATAGGTGGCTGAGGTGCTGATCTTGCCGCCCTTCATGCCGACGGGGCGAGTATAGAAAAGCGACAGGGCCTGGCTGCCGGCGGTCAGGGCCAGTTTGGCCGACAGTGTGTCGCGCTGACCGGTCAGACTTCGGATTGTGCCCGAAAATGACAGTTGATTTGACCCCAGCGCCTGCGCGGCCGAATTATCGTATGAGGCAACCCAGGACAATCTTCGCGGCTCATCAACGGTGACGACGGCGGTCGCGGTGCCCGGCGTCGCGCCCGGCGAAAAGCTAAGTTTCGGGCGGATGTCATAGGCGATCTCAAAAAGGCGCAGATCACGGGCCAGCGCCTCAAAATCCGGTTTGACGCCGGGTTGCGGTGACAGCCTGCTGGTTACGAACTCGGGGCGGGTGTCTTTTAGTCCCAAGACTTTGACCGCGTCCAGCCGCGCCTCGACCAGCGTGATTTTCAGGACGCCATCGGCCACTTCCTGAGGTTCAATGATCGCCCGGGCCGTTACCACGCCGCGCGCCAGATAAAGCGCCTGAACATCGGCAATCATCTTCTGGACGTCGGAAAATTCGATATCTCGGTTGAGGTATTTCGCAACCGCGCGATCAAGCTCGGCCTCGGGCAGATAGTCGGATTTTGAGAATTCGACACCCGACAGCTGAAACTGTTGCGCCTGCACAGGTGCGACCACGGCAAACCATGCCGTAGCGGCGCAAAGCAAAACTTGCGCTCTTAATCCCATTCCCCAGCCGCCCAGCAAACGGCGAATACCGAACTTCAAAAAAACCTCCGACACCCAAATGCGCGGTTCTGGCAAAAACCCGACCGGAATTGCCACAGTTAGCATTCTCACCCAACCGCTTTAGATCGGTGGCACGGGAAAAGTTAATAAAAATGATGCAATTGTACCAAAAGCTGGAAATTTCCCAGCTTCTTTGTGTACTTAATCACAAAATCAGCTCAGGGTTGCATCTGTGGGTGCAAAATCCACAGACTGATAACGAAACGGCAGTGGGGTTGGGTCAGGCAATGGACAAACTTAAGGTCTACGATGAAAGCATTTCCAAGCTTTACGATGCGATTTCTCGCAATGAAACAGACGAACCCATTGATATTGCTGATAAGAATGACTTTGAGTTCGTTGCGCGCGCGACGCTGGCCAAGTTTTTGGACAACAGCGATCAAAGCGATCTGGGTGCGGGCGCATTTCAAAGGCTGCCCAGCGCGAGTGTCAGCGCCATTGTGGTCAATAGTGCCGGGCTGATCCGCGAGGCAAATTCTCAGGCGCTGACAATGCATGGGCTCAGGATCGGGGCAAACCTTAAGGAATGCGGCCTTCAGGTTCAGGGCGCCGACGATTTGGCCGTCCTTCTGCCGGGGTCTGACGAGGGGGCCGGCGACGCGATGGCGACCAGCCTGATACAGGTGGCAAGCGGTTCGGGTCAGGGCATCTTTACCGTGCTCGCCTCGCGGCTCGAGGTGGCGGCCGGGTCCGAGGCGCTGTTTCTGCTGTTGTTTTCGTCGCGCCAGAACCTTGACGAAGCGGTCAGTCTGATCGGCACGAAATTCGACCTTTCACGTACTGAAGTTGAGATTGCGCGCGCGTTTATCGGCGGTACCAGCCTGCGCGAGATTTCCGAGCAGCGCGGGCGTTCTTATACGACGATCCGAAATCAGTTTCAGATGGTTTTGGAGAAGACCCAGTGCGGTTCGCAGAGCGATCTGGTTCAGTTCGTGGCCAGCCTTTCGACGCTTTTCACCAATTCTAAGGCCGTTTTACAGCCGGTTCCGGTGCGGTCAAGAAAGTCGATGACCATTCCGCGGCCGGGTGGTCGCACGATCGAGGTTTTGGTCAGTGGTGATCCGGACGGGACGCCGATCCTGAGCCTCTTTAGTCTTTTTGGCCCCGGTGTGACGCCTGCGATCGAGAAAAAGCTGCGCGCGCGCGGGATCGCTTTGATCAGCATCTGGCGACCCGGTTTTGGCGGCACAAGCAAGCCGCGCAAGGGTGAGGCGCGCGAGGCCTGTTTGAAAGGTGACGTAAAGGCGCTTTTGGACGCGCTAGAGATTGAAAGTTGCCCCTGCCTGATCCGCGCTTCGGCATCGCAGGCGTTTTACGATCTGGCGTTGGAAATCCCCGAACGGATCACACATGCGCTGGTGGTCAACGGGCTGGTACCGCGCCAGTACATCGCCAAGAATAAAGCCGCATCCAAATGGACCAATCTTTTGATGAGCGCGTCTTTTGTTTCCTACCCTGTGGCGCGCCTGATCCTTGCATCGGGTGAGCGGCTTTTGCGGCGGTCCGGAACGGTCGCTTTCCTGCAAAAGATGTACGAACACTCACCCTCGGACTGTGAGGCTTTGGGGGATCCTGACGTCGCCGCCTCGATCCTTGAAGGGGTTGAAGGCGTCACGACACAAGGGCTGGACGCGGGCGTTCATGATCTGGTTTCAGGGTTCACACCCTGGACGATGGACCTTGACGCGCTGATCGTTCCGATCGTCCTTTACCACGGCGTCGATGATCCCAACGTCCCCCTTGAAAGCGTGCGCGATTTTGCCTCCGACCATCCGACCGCGATGACCCTTTTGGTGCAGGAGGGCGGGGGGCAGCTGTGTTATACCCATATCGATCAGATCCTTGACCTGCTGATGCAAGAGAGCCTGCATAAATTGCCGGGCTCTGTTGCGATGCATAGGGCGGCAAGGGTCAGCGGCTAGTGCGTTTTGCGCGCCCCGATTGTCAGGACTTAACCACAGCAGGATTTTGAATTCATCGCCGCCGACACCTCTTTGCCGGGTTTGCACAGCGCCGTGACTTCGCTTAGCCCGACAATAATTTCGTCACCATTGGCGACCGGCGTCGCAATGTCATAGGTGCGCATCCCGACGTTTCCGGCGGCAAATTCCACACGCGCCGACAGATCACCCAGACCGGTCAACTGTGTGACGCTTTGCCCGACAATGGCGGTAAACTTGGCCACGCTCATCAGCTGCCCGCCCGAGCCATCCAAAAGCTGTAACGTGGCTTCGGACCATTCGGTGACGCGCGCGCCGCAATCGATGCTGGTCACTTTCGACTGTTTCAACTCGGTAACATGGTAGCCGCCCTTGATCGGGCCCTGTCCGGTGACAAATGCCAAGGGCGCCTCTGATGGCATGGCTCGAAGGTCTTGAAGTAAATCGTTGAGGGTCATGGCCGCCTCTTTTATTTCAATTATTCTTGAAATATAAAGCTGGCAGATCACGGCAAACATTTCAAGAGGTTTTGAAATATGGAAGAGAAGCTGGCGCTGGCGACGTTTTCAGCCCTGTCAAATGCAACGCGGTTGAAGATACTCAAATGCCTTGTCGCCGCGGGCGGAACCGGGCTTTCGGCAGGCGAGATCGCGACATCCGTGGGCGCCACGCCGTCGCGTGCTTCGTTCCATTTGTCGGCGATGTCCGACACCGGGTTGATCGCGTCTCAACGGCAATCTCGCCAGATCACCTATAAGGTGGATTTTGCGGCGATGGGCGCGCTGGTGCAATTTTTGCTGGAAGATTGCTGTCAGAACAACGCGGTCGTGCGATCCTGCTGTTCGCCGGCGCGCCGCTAGAACTTGCCGCGATCAGATGCCACCGCGCCTTTTTCAAGTTCAATTCGTGTTGGAAACTGTGGTGCCCCAAGACGGATTCGAACCGCCGACCTACTATTTACGAAACAGTTGCTCTACCTGCTGAGCTATTGGGGCCTGTGGCGCGGCTCTTAGCAATCTTTGCCTGCCAGAGGAAGTCTATTTTTCGTAGGCCTCGCGATCAGGGTGAACGATCTCGACGACGTGGGCTTCCTGAATTTCGTCCACGGGTGGGGCCGGTTTTGGCTTGGGATCGGGGTTTGATTCCGACGCTGGTGCCGGCCCTGGTTCAGGCTCTGGCTGCGGTTCCTGCTGCGGTTCCGGGTCTGGAACAGGCGCTGGATCTGGATCGGCTGTTGGAACAGGATCGTCAGCCGGTTCGGCCTCGGAAATCTCCTCAGGCTCCGCTGCGGGTTCTTTTGATCCGTCGTCGCCAGTGTCTTTTGATTTATCCTCAAGCGCGCCCACAATCAGCGGCAGCATCATTGAGGCGGCGCGATCATCCGCCTTGCCTTCCGACGGTACTTTCCAGCTGAGCGTGTCAAAGCTGGTACAGCTTTCACAGACCGGAGCCCATGCGCCGTGAACCTCGCCGCAGACATCACAGACCCATTGCGGGCCGCGTGAGGCGCTGAGCGCTTTGGCCAGCCAGCCGCGCACGACCGTTTCATCGGCCCCTTCGCCGCGTTCAATTGCGGCCATGATCGTGACCGAGCGCGCGGTTGGATTGGTTTCAACCAGATCGCCAAGTGCTTTGCGCGCCTGCGGGAATTCTTCGGCGGCGATGTGCAGCTCGGCCAAAAGCATCCGGGTTTCGGGATTTTGTGGCTGAACCCGCGTCAATGCCCTGAACCGGACCAAACGCTGGGCCGGTGTTTCGTCCGGAACAATCGCGGCAAAGGCGGCGGCCAATGCGGGGTGCGGCGACCCCTCCCATGCCTTTTTCAGCACGCGTGCGGCGTATTTCGGTTTGCCCATTTCAACATAGGATTTCGCGGCCATTTCGGCAGCGGGCACCAGATCGGGCGACAAACGATCCGCCTCGATCGCCTGTTTGTGGGCGGCGTCCATCTTACCCTGACGGCGCAGGTCATTTGCTTGCGACAGGGCGAGAACGGCGTCACGACGACGGTGCACATCACGCGGCAGCGCGCCATGTTTCAGTTTGGCCCCAAGGGTGCGGCGCGCACCTGACCAGTCTTCGTGCTCGGCCTGAAGCTTCAGCAGAGTGTCCTGCGTGTCCTGATGCTTGGGCTTTAGCGCAAAAGCCTTTTCGGCAAGCCGCATTGCGGTGTCTGTGTCGCCCTCGGCCAGCTTTTGTTTCATGATGCCGCGCACGCCGACAAAGCGGGTCCGGTCATCCTGAAGCAGGCGGCGATAAACCTCTTGCGCCTTTTTGCGATCGCCCGACATTTCAGCCGCCTGCGCCGTGATCAGGTTCGTCAGTTCGGGGCGCTTGAGGTACTTTTCCGCCTTGGCCGCCTTGGCCATCGCAACGCGCCCCTCACCCGAGGCCAGCGCCATAAGACCATCGGCCAGCGCCTCAAACCCGCGACGTTCGCGGTTGCGGTCGAAATAGCGAGATAGGGCGGTTTCATCCCCGTTGATGAAACGCAGCACGGCCACCAAAAGCCCCGCCAGTTTCAGCAAAACCCAAATCAGCACGACAAGGGCCAGAATGGCGATAACGGCCTGAAGCGGCCCAAGATTGAACTCGGTCCCGGCAAAGGCAATGCGAACGCCGCCGCTAGTTTCCATCAAGAGGCCGGCGCCAAAGGTCAGCCCGGCAATCGCCGCCACGAAAATCAGGATTTTGATCAAAGACCACAGCATTGCGTTTTCCTACTTAATTCCCTGCGACAGCGTCTCGGCGGCTGTCACGGCGTTCATGCGGGTCCTGGCCTTGGCCAGCCATGGCGCCATCTTTTCCTGACCAGCAGCGGGCAGGTTTGCCAGCTCGGTCTGGGCCTTTGCCAGATCGCCGGTGTTCAGCGCCGCCTCGGCGCGCGACAGAACCGCATCGGGGCCGGTACCATCCTTGGGTTCCAGTGACCGGACGCCCAGCTGACCCATCACAAAATTCTCTAGTTTGCCCATCGTTCCGGTGGCCGGTTCAGCGGTGCGCGAAGCGGCAAGGGCCTGACGGGCTGCGGCCGGAAAATCGGCCCGCAGTGTGGTCATGGTTGGCACGCCAGAACCGGCAAGTTGTGCCAGCACGGGCGGAACTGAAACGTCGGTGTTCGCCCTGATATCGGCCAGCGCTTCGGCAAAAGGCGCGCCGCTGTCCAAAGCGGCCTCGATCCGTAGAACCGCCGCCTGAACCAGCGTCGCCTTGGCGTCGGTCGATGCTTGTGCGGCCACTGCCTCGGCCTTCCCGGAAAGCGCTTGAACTTCGGCGGCCAGCGCATCATTTCGGGCCGCTTGCGCCGACAGCGCGCCCTTTAGTGTCGCCAGTTCGCCCTGATAGGCCGAAAGCGCCGCGGCATCACCGGCCACCCCGCTCTGAAGCTGTTTTTCCAGTGCCGCGACGCGTGTGATCAGGCCTTCAAGGCTGGTATCAATTTCCGCCCGAAGCTGGGCAATTTGGGTTTTCAGCGCGGGTTCGGACACAAAGGCGCTGTTGCCAAGATCACTGCTTAGCGTGCTGACCTGCGCATCAAGCGTCTTTAGTTGCGAGGTCAGATCCTGTATCCGCGCGTCCCGCTGGGCCAGCGCCGTAGTCAGCGTGCCCGTGGATTGGCTTCCATAAAGGTTCAGGTAGGTGCCACCGGCAAATCCTATTGCTGCAGCAATTGCGCCGCCCAGAACCATAGGCATCACGCGCGAGGTGCGCTTTTGCGGGGCAGCGGTATCTGCGGGTTTGGTGTCTGGTCCAGTAGCCAAGCTGTCGGTAACCTCATCCGCCTTGGGGTCTTTTACGGGTTCATCGGCCGGATCCTTGGCCTTAACCTTCGCCCCGACAGGTGCCTTGGGCGTGGCTTTTACAGCCACAGGATCGCCGGGCTTTGGATCGGCAACCACCGCGTCTTTGACGGGCTTTTTGGCGGTTCCAGTTGTTTTCTTGGGGGTTCTCGGTTTCGCCACCAGATTTTCCTTACCTCAATGCCGCATTCGCAGCCATTGCCCTAAACTTGCTTACAGATCACTCAACACGGTGCCGATACAGTCAATCATTGCACCGGCTTGGGGTCGAGGCGCAATGTGGATTCGCTTTTCCGCAATAACACATCTTTCCGCAACAGCCTCGCTCATGGCAATAACCTCGATATTGGGGGTGATATCGGCACACTCGTCAAAGAATATGGTGGCTGTGCGGGGCGAGAAAAGGGGAACCAGCACGGGCATATCACCGCAGAGCAGGTTTTTTACCATTCCGCTCAATTGTTTGGCGTTCTGTTCATAGATGACCGCCTGATCGGTCCTTAACCCGGCGCGGCCAAGGTTTTGCGCCAATTCGCCCCGGCTGTGACGGCCGCGCAGGTGCAAAAGCGGGGTGGGCGGGGCAAGATCGCTCAGATGGCGGATCATTGCCTCGACAGTTCCACCGCAGGGCGCTGCATCATAGCCCAGCTTGCGCGCCGCACGCGCAGTACGCTCGCCCACCGTAAAGGCGCGGGGGCGCAATTCAGGCCAGAGCCGCGCCGCCGCGCTGGCTGCATTTTCCGAGGTGAAAAGAAAGCCCTGATAACGCGCGGCGTCAATTTCGGGCGCCAGATCTTTGATCTCAAGCAGGGGCGAGATAGTGATCTTGATCGCCTCGCCCAGTTGTTCGCGGCATAGATTTGCAAACCGCTCAGACTGATGCCGGGGCCGGGTCAGCACAATATGCGCGCGAAAACTCATGACGGCTTTGGTTGTCTGAACATGTCCTTGGTGTTACCTGCCCGGCATGGACCGCGCAACACGAACACTGACCGTACTGGGCCTTGAAAGCAGCTGTGATGACACCGCAGCGGCGGTCGTGCGCCATGCGCCGGGCGCCGACCCGATGATCCTGTCGTCGGTGGTTGCGGGTCAGACCGACTTGCACGCCGCCTTTGGTGGTGTTGTGCCCGAGATCGCGGCGCGGGCCCATGTCGAGAAACTTGACCTTTGTGTCGAAGCGGCGCTGTCCCAATCGGGCGTGTCGCTGAACGATATTGACCTGATCGCGGTGACCGCCGGGCCGGGGTTGATCGGCGGGGTTCTGTCGGGTGTCATGTGTGCCAAAGGGTTGGCCGCAGGGTTGGGCAAACCGCTGATCGGGGTCAACCATCTGGCCGGTCACGCCCTGACGCCGCGCCTGACCGATCACATCAGTTTTCCCTATCTGATGCTGTTGGTATCGGGCGGACATTGCCAATTCCTGATCGTTCAGGACAGTGACCAGTTTCGCCGTCTGGGAGGCACGATCGACGATGCCCCGGGCGAGGCTTTTGACAAGACGGCCAAGCTTTTGGGATTGGCGCAGCCCGGCGGCCCCGCGGTCGAGGCCGAGGCCGCCGATGGCGATCCGGCCCGTTTTGCCTTTCCGCGTCCCTTGCTGGATCGTCCGGGGTGCGACATGTCCTTTTCGGGTCTCAAGACCGCGCTCTTGCGCGCCCGCGACGAGGTGGTCGTCGAAAAGGGCGGGCTGACCGAAGGCGACCGCGCCGATCTCTGTGCCTCTTTTCAGGCGGCTGTGCGCGATCTATTGGCGGAAAAGTCGCGCCGGGCGCTAGACAAATATCTGGCGCTGAACCCCGCGCAACCGGTTTTCGCGGTGGCGGGCGGTGTTGCGGCAAACGCGGCCATTCGCGCCACGCTGAAGGAAAGAGCACAGGCCGCCGGCGTTGAGTTTCTGGCGCCGCCACTGGCGCTTTGTACCGATAATGCCGCCATGATCGCCTGGGCTGGGCTGGAAGAGTTCCGCGCTGGCCGGTCGTCAGATATGACATTGGGCGCACGACCGCGCTGGCCGCTGGATACATCTCAGCCCGCGCTTTTGGGCTCTGGCAAGAAGGGCGCAAAGGCATGAACATCGCAGTATTGGGCGCAGGTTCTTTTGGCACGGCGCTGGCCGTTGCACTGTCGCGCGCTGGCAAACCGGTGACCCTGTGGGGGCGGGACAGCGCCCGCATTGACGAAATGCGCCAAACCCGCCGGAACGAGGCGCGGTTGCCCGGGGTTGCCCTGCCCGACGGCCTGACGCTGACGCATGATCTGACAGAGGTTACCGCCCGGATCGTACTTCTGGCTATGCCGACGCAAACGCTGGCGGGATTTCTGGCGGGCAGCGGTCCGGCGCTGGATGCTCGGATGCTGGTGGCCTGTTGCAAGGGGATCGATCTGACCTCGCTTGAGGGGCCAACCGGCGTGATCGCGCGGCTCTGCCCGGATGCTGTGCCTTCGGTCCTTACCGGGCCCAGCTTTGCGGCCGATATTGCGCGCGGTCTGCCCACCGCACTGACGCTGGCCTGTGCGGATGACGGTTTTGGAACGCAGTTGCAAGAGGCTTTGGGCACCGACACGCTCAGGCTTTACCGGACGACCGATACGATCGGTGCGGAACTGGGCGGCGCTTTGAAGAACGTCATTGCAATCGCCTGTGGCGCGGCGATTGCGGCTGGTCTGGGCGACAGTGCCCGCGCGGCCCTGATGACGCGCGGCTATGCGGAAATGCAGCGGCTTGCCGCGCATCTGGGCGCCAAGCCCGCGACGCTTGCGGGGTTGTCGGGCTTTGGCGATCTGGCGCTGACCTGTACCTCCGCCCTCTCGCGCAATTTTCGCTTTGGCCAGTCGCTGGTGTCGGGCGATGCGATGCCGGGTCAGACAGTCGAGGGGGCCACAACCGCCGGCGCGGCTTTGGCATTGGCGCAATCGGCAGGTATAGATATGCCAATAACGGCTGTGGTAACCGCTTTGGTTGCCGGAGAAATGGATGTAACACAGGCGATGCAAGCCCTCTTAAATCGCCCCCAGACAACAGAGTAGACCCCCAATGCGTATTGCCCTGATGGCCCACGACAAACCCGGCGCCCTGCAAACCCGCCTTGATAACCGCACCGCCCACCTTGCCTACATTCAGGACACCGGTGTGGTCGAGCAGGCCGGTCCGTTGCTGGATGGTGAGGGCGCGATGATCGGATCGCTGATCATTCTTGAAGTGGCCGATATGGCCGCCGCCGAAAACTGGGCGGCGAATGATCCCTATGCCGGGGCTGGCCTGTTCTCGAATGTGACTTTGACCGTGTGGAACAGGGTTATCGGCTGATGGCTTACTGGCTCTTCAAGTCCGAACCATCGACATGGTCCTGGCAGGATCAAGTGGCCACGGGCGCGACGGGCGAAGAATGGGACGGCGTGCGCAACTATCAGGCGCGCAACAACATGCGCATGATGGCGCTTGGCGATCTTGGGTTCTTTTACCACTCCCAAAAGGAAAAAGCCGTCGTCGGGATTGTCGAGATTTGCAGAACCGTTCATCCCGACAGCACCACAGATGACGAGCGTTGGGAATGCGTGGATATCAAGGCGGTCAAACCGATGGCGCGGCCTGTGACGCTGGAACAGTGTAAGGCCGATCCGCGTTTGGCGGATATGGTGCTGGTCAACAACACGCGCCTGTCGGTTCAGCCTGTGACGGCAGATGAATGGCGGATCATCTGTGATCTGGGTGGGGTTGATCCCTGACCTCTCCTGCCGTTCGGCTGGCCCCACGAAATTCTGGAAAAAACTGCGCTTTTGAGGCATGATCGAGCCACAATAACAAAAGAGCAGGAGAGTTCCGTGGAGTATCTGAACGTAATTGCGGCCGCGGCCGCCAGCTGGATTTTCGGCGCAATCTGGTATTCGTCGATGTCAAAACACTGGATGGCGGCGGCGGGGCTGACGCCCGAGACCCTGAACAGTAAGAACTACCCGGCCTTTGTCGCCAGCTTTATCTGTGCACTGATCGTGGCGGGCATGATGCGCCACATCTTTCAGTGGGGCAGTTTTGAGGGGCTGATGATGGGGCTGGTTGGTGGTCTGGGATTGGGGCTGTTTATCGCCGGTCCCTGGATCGTGACAAATTACATGTTCGCCCAAAGGGCCAGAAACCTGATCCTGATCGACGTAACTTATGCCGCCGTCGGCAGCGCGATCATGGGTTTTGTGCTGATGCTGTTCTGATGCTGTTTTGTAGGCTTTGAAAACATAGGAGGGCCCCGATCACGGGACCCTCCTTTCACCCCACAACGCTCCCTCAAGCGTCTCGTGTAGGAAAATTTCGGTCCCGGCCATCCTAGCCGTTCTGTGGTCAGATAACCCTGTCCCGACGCAGAAATCAAATTCCAAGTATGTTGAATTCGACTCGAAACTGAATGATGGCCAAATGAAAACGCCCGCGACTTGCGCGGGCGTTTCGAAATCTGAAAATCGATCGGGAGTTTAGCCGTAAACGGCCTCTTTGCCGAAATGCTTGGTCAGCATGTAATAGACGACGGCGCGGTACTTGTTGCGCTCGGAACGGCCATAGGTTTCGATGACCGAATTAATTGCTTCCATCAATTGTGGTCCGTCTTTCAGGCCCAGCTTGTTGATAAGAAAGTTATTCTTGACGGTTTCCAACTCGGCTGCCTGTGATCCGGCAACTGTCGATGCGTCAGCGTTATAGATCGCCGGCCCACAACCAATGGTCACCTTTGTCAAAAGGTCCATGTCAGGCGTCATGCCACACTTGTTCTTCAAATCGTCGGCATATTGCGCGATCAGATCGTCTCTCTTACCCATAATTTAGCACTCCCACCTTCTTCGGAACAGTCGATTTAGGTTTATCTGGCGCACCGTCCTGGCCCGCCTCAATCTCGTGATAATATCATATAGCGCGACTGACAAAGGAAAAATCCGCGCGTTGGCACGACCTGGCCGTCTGGTCCTCCTTGCATTTAATTAACTTATTGGTTAATCATAGGACCTGCAACAGGAGGACGACATGCAAATCACCTATCCCGGCGAAAGCCCTGACTACCGCATTGCAAGGGCGCAACTGGTTCAGGCCGAGGTCGACCTGAGGGCGCAAATCGCCAAGGTCGCCGCCCAGCGCCGCGCCCTTCCTGAAGGCGGCGCTCCGCCTCAGGACTACGAGTTTGCAGCGCTTGATGGATCGACCACGACGCTGTCATCGCTCTTTGGTTCACGGCCGACCCTGGCGATCTATTCACTGATGTATTCCGACGACGCCGATGCCGCCTGTCCGATGTGCGTGTCGATGCTGGATGGGTTGAACGGTCAGGCCGCCCATATCGGTCAGCGCGTATCGCTGGTGGTAGTCGCCTCGGCCAGCACGGACAAGTTGATTGATCTGGCAGGGACGCGCGGCTGGAGCGGATTGAATATCCTGTCGGCGGGCAGCAACAGCTATCAGACTGATTACCACGGTCAGGGGTCGGATGGGGCGCAAGTGCCAATGATGAACGTCTTTAAAGAGACGCCGAACGGCATTCGTCATTTTTGGGGATCGGAGGGGTTTTTCGCGCCCCTTGACGGTCAGCCGCGCCATATTGATGCGCTTTGGCCCTTGTGGAACATGCTGGATCTGACGCCCGAGGGCCGCGGCGAAGACTGGTATCCCGCCTTGAATTACTAGTCGCAAAGGGGCGGGCCGAAACCCGCCCCCACGCAAAGATCAGTAACGATAGTGCTCGGGCTTGAAGGGGCCTTCGACGGCGACGCCGATATAGTCGGCCTGTTCTTTCTTCAGCTCGGTCAGTTTCACGCCAATCCGCTTGAGGTGCAGGCGAGCCACTTTTTCGTCCAGCGCCTTGGGCAGGATATAGACGTCGTTCTTATAGGCGGCGCCATTGGTCCAAAGCTCGATCTGGGCCAGAACCTGATTTGTAAAGCTGGCGGACATCACGAAAGACGGGTGCCCGGTGGCGTTTCCAAGGTTCAAAAGACGACCCTCCGACAGAAGGATGATGCGGCTGCCCGAAGGCATCTCGATCATGTCCACTTGCTCTTTGATGTTCGTCCATTTGTGGTTCTTCAGCGCGGCGACCTGAATTTCGTTGTCAAAGTGGCCGATGTTGCCGACGATCGCCATATCCTTCATCTCTCGGATATGCTCGATGCGGATCACGTCCTTGTTGCCGGTGGTGGTGATAAAGATGTCGGCGTTTGCGACCTCGTCTTCCAGAATGACAACTTCGAAGCCGTCCATTGCCGCCTGAAGCGCACAGATCGGATCAACCTCGGTAACCTTGACGCGTGCACCTGCACCGCTCAGGCTGGCGGCGGAACCTTTGCCGACATCGCCGTAACCACAGACCACGGCAACCTTGCCGGCCATCATCGTGTCAGTGGCACGACGAATACCGTCAACCAGCGATTCCTTACAGCCGTATTTGTTGTCGAACTTGGACTTGGTGACACTGTCGTTGACGTTGATCGCGGGGAAAGGCAGTTGGCCCTTTTTGACCAGATCATAAAGCCGGTGAACGCCGGTTGTCGTTTCTTCGGACACGCCTTTGATCTGGTTCTTCATCTTGTTGAACCAGCCGGGGCTTGCGGCCATGCGCTTTTTGATCTGCGCCTGAATGGCTTCTTCTTCTTCCGAAGTCGGAACGCCAAACTCTTCGCCGCCTTCGATGCGTGCACCAAGCAGGATATAAAGCGTCGCGTCGCCGCCGTCGTCCAGGATCAGGTTCGGGCCTTCGGGGAACATGAAGGACTTATCAAGATAGTCCCAGTGCTCGGTCAGGGTCTGACCCTTGATCGCAAAGACCGGTGTGCCGCCTGCGGCAATAGCCGCGGCTGCGTGATCTTGGGTTGAAAAGATGTTGCACGAGGCCCAGCGCACATCGGCACCCAACTCGACCAGCGTCTCGATCAGAACGGCGGTCTGGATCGTCATGTGCAATGACCCAACAATCCGTGAACCCTTCAGCGGCTTGGATGTACCGTATTCCTCGCGCAGCGCCATCAGGCCCGGCATTTCGGTTTCCGCAATGTTCAGTTCCTTGCGGCCGTATTCGGCCAAGGCGATATCCTTGACGATGTAGTCATTCGGCATTGTGCCGCGCTCCTGCTGCTTTTGCTAAGTTGGCGCTGACTTAGCATTGGCTTTGGGGGCTGGCAACTGTGCTGGACCCGGCGGCGGTCTCAGCTGGGCGTTCCTTCCAAGTCCGGTTTCAGATCCACATTCTGCCAGTCGGTGCCGCTGGCCACGACACAGCTCAGCCCATAGGGCGTGGTCAGGATAACTGTGAAGGTCCCGGTATCGCGGGACGACCAAACCTCGACATAGTTCTGGGTCGTGGTCGTTGATTGAATGCCGCCTGCGGTCAGCTCTTCGGAATACATGGCCTTGAGGCGCTGGACGACGATATCGCGCTGCGCGCAACTTGCGGCGAACGCGGGCGTTGCCACGCCGGTGATGCCGAAAAGAAGTCCGGCGGTGAGGAGAGGCTTGAACATTGCAAGCTCCTTTCGCTAGTGCTTCGATGTGATGGGAAGGGCGCGCAGGTCTTGGGAAGCCACGGCCCCCCCATTGGCGTAAAGTTCGTGATCGCGGCACCAGCGTTGGACCCGAACGTAAGGGCTTCACATTGGTGTCGGCAGGATGCGATCAACACTAGGGAATCGTGGAACTGAATTGTGGCGAAAACATGGCAGCCGCATCAGAGAACAGAAAGATCGGTCGAAATGGCAACACCTCCTCGGGCTTGGCAACGGATGCTTTCGGGTCGCAGGCTGGACCTGTTGGACCCCACTCCGGTGGATATCGAGATTGAGGATATTGCCCATGGGCTGGCCTTTGTCGCGCGCTGGAATGGGCAGACGCATGGCGATTTTCCCTATTCGGTGGCCGAACATTCCCTGCTGGTCGAAGAGCTTTTTGGCCGGATCGCGCCCAAGGCACCGGCGAAATGGCGACTTGCGGCGCTTTTGCATGACGCGCCCGAATATGTGATCGGCGATATGATCAGCCCGGTGAAACTGGCCGTGGGTCCGGGGTATGGCGCCCTGGATGATCGGCTCGCCGCGGCGGTTCATCTGCGGTTCGGGTTGCCCGCGCAGGTGCCGGCGGCGATCAAGAAACAGATCAAGCGCGCCGATAAGGTCAGCGCTTGGCTGGAAGCGATCCAGATTGCCGGGTTTGCCGAAAAAGAGGCCAGCCAGTTCTTTGGCCGCCCCGCGCCCGAACTGATCCAGGGGTTGTCGATCCACCTGCGCCCGCCGGTCGAAGTGCGCGGCGATTTCACCGCCCGCCACAACCAGCTGTTAGAGGCGACCGCATGATCCACATTCGCCGCGCCGGACCGCTGGACGCCGCCCCGATGGTGGCGCTGTTGAATGCAATAATCGCCAAGGGTGGGACGACGGCCTATCAGACGCCCTGGAACAAGTCGGATGCGCATGAGCGGATGCAGCGACCCAATGCCGTCTGGCATCTGGCCGAGGACGATCAAGGCGCGGTCAAAGGGTTTCAGTGGTTCGAGCCGCACCCCGAAATTCCCGCAGATTCCGCATCAATCGCGACTTTCGTCGAGATCAGCGCAACCGGGCTTGGGATCGGCTCAAAGCTGTTTGTGGCGACCAGAGCGGCGGCGCTTGCTATGGGATATCGCCACATGGATGCGGTCATCCGTGCGGATAATGCTGGCGGGCTGGCCTATTATCAAAGCCGTGGATTTGAAACGATCCAGCTTTTGCCGGACATGGCTTTGAGTGACGGGACACGCGTCGACAAGGTCTGGACCCGCGTGCAGTTGGACTGATGGGCGGGCCTCATGTCAAGCCGCACGGGCCGGTTGAAGAGCGGCGGGTGTAGATCGAGCGGTATGAGGCTCCGCTGGACTTACTTTAGGAATTCAATCTGATCCAATGTAAACTCTGATCCCGAATTGCATTATGTATTGATGCCCGCTGTCGAAGGGTAGCCAAAAACCTTCAACAGCCACTTGGGTATTGGGCGGGGTTTGTGGCAGCGTCAATCAGGCTGGTTTGGGCATGTTCCAAAAAGGAGGGCTTGTTGGTTGCTTCTATCAGCACGAGTTGTGTTAATGTGATCTTTGGTTGGTAGTGCTTGAAAGGAGGCGGTTTTTGGAAGCTGTTCTACTTATGTTAATATTTGTCGGCGTTGCTTTTTTTGCGGGTTGTCGCAAGAGTAGTCAAAATAACTACACCCCTCCAAGTAGAACGACATCTCAGAAAAAGCCTATAACAAAGCGGCAACCGTTTGACGTAAAGAGCGCGCAAGGACAACCAATCAGCGCTCCACTAGAAGGACCTGCGTACGTGGTAGATGGTGATACTATTGTCATTCAGAAAACTCAGATACGTCTGTGTGGTGTTGATGCGCCTGAGCTGGACCACCCACATGGCAAGAATGCCAAGTGGGCTCTCATTAATTTGTGTAAAGGAAAAACGGTACGAGCAGAGGTCACAGAACAAGACGCTTACGGACGCACAGTAGCAAAATGTCGTCTACAGGATGGGCGTGACCTATCCGCCGAAATGGTAAAACTCGGCTTAGCAATTGATTGGCCCAAATTTTCAAATGGAAAATATAGCTCAATGGAGGTGCCAGGAGTGCGAAAAAAGCTGTGGCTAGCAGACGCGCGGCAAAAAGGAAAAATGCATGTGTGGAAACAGTTCGAAGCTCGCAAAGATGCTAAGACCTAGGACAGCTTCGATAAGCACAGGGGGCTGATCAATGGAAGTGATACTTCCTGTATTTTTTGGTCTGCTTGCGCTATTTTTTTTGCTGTGGCTGTACATTCTACTTCCTGCGGGTATGGCCGAACGAAGGAGACGCAGCCAATTAATCTGGGTGCTTATCAGTCTTTTCGGCTCTCCGGTTTTAGCCTGTTTGCTTTTGTTGGCTTTAGGAGACGCAGAATAATCTGCTTTGCCGAAAGCCTTCCAAAAAACCACCGTTTGTTGAACGGTTCGCTAATCCGGACATTTGCGCACTTGCATCGAAGGTCTGAAAAGTCAGCTAAGCAGGTACTCAGAAGTCGTCTGACCGGACCCAGAATTTACCCCAAACAGCACCGCTAACGCGGGCTGCGTTTCGCCAATATCCGCTGCAGCGTCCGGCGGTGCATGTTCAAACGGCGCGCAGTTTCGCTGACGTTGCGATCGCACAGCTCATAGACGCGCTGAATATGCTCCCACCTGACGCGGTCGGCACTCATCGGGTTTTCGGGTGGCGGCGGAAGCGAGGCATCGCCGGCCAGAAGGGCGTTGGTGACGTCATTGGCATCGGCCGGTTTTGACAGGTAATCGGTGGCGCCGATCTTGACTGCGGCCACAGCCGTGGCAATTGCGCCGTAACCGGTCAGCACCACGATGCGGCTGTCAGGGCGCTTGGCCCGCAGGGTTTCAACAACGTCCAGACCGTTGCCATCCTCAAGCCGCAGGTCGATCACCGCATAGGCAGGCGGGCGGGCCGTTGCGATGGCGCGACCGGCAACAACAGAGCCTGCGCATTCCACCTCAAAGCCGCGCTTTTCCATGGCCTTTGCCAGACGCTTGAGAAACGGCTCATCGTCGTCGACGATCAAAAGGGATCGATCGTCGCCAATGTCTTGCAAGGTACCGTCGGTCATGGCCGCTCTCACTTTCGTCTGCTGTCAATTGGGTTGTAGGGCGCGCGGGGGGGTTGCGTCAAATTCTGATCTTGGTCAAAGGCGGCGCCGGTTGCCTGTGCCGCGTGTTCATCCGTTTAACAACGTTGCGGGGTTGAGGTGCTTTGTTTAACACTTGCGCGACGGTTTGGAACGGACAGAGGGCACCTATGGCGGCGGCAGACACCGGTCTTTTCAATCGCGACGCTCATGCCGACTGGATTCGTCTCAGAACCCTGATCGTGCTGCGCTGGATCGCTATTGCCGGTCAGATCATCGCCATTGCCGTGGGCCAGCTTGTCTTTGACCTCAATATGCCGCTTGGGTTTTGCTACCTCGCGGTCGGCGCTTCGGTGATTGCCAATCTGATTGCCATGTTCGTCTTTCCCGAAAACAAGCGGCTGGGCGAGCGCGAGCTGGCGCTGATGATCCTTTTCGATATCGCGCAACTGTCGTTCCTGATTTTCCTAACCGGCGGGCTGAACAACCCATTTGCGCTTTTGGTGCTGGCGCCTGTGACGATCTCGGCCACGGTTCTGGGGCTGCGATCAACAGTAATTCTGGGCCTGGTTGCCCTGATCCTGACCAGCGTTCTGGCGCTTTATTATGTGCCACTGCGTACGGATGACGGGTTTGTCCTGCAAATGCCGCAGATCTTTGTCTTTGGGTTTTGGGCTGCGATCACCATCGGGGTTGTCTTTATTTCGGGCTATGTGCACCGCGTCTCGGCCGAGATGCTGGCCATGTCCGAGGCGCTTCTGGCGACCCAGATGGCGCTGGCGCGAGAACAGAAACTGACCGATCTGGGGGGTGTCGTTGCCGCCGCCGCGCATGAGCTGGGAACACCGCTTGCCACGATCAAACTTGTCAGCGCCGAGCTGATGGACGAGCTGCAAGATCGCTCTGAGCAGCATCAAGATGCTCAGCTGATCCGGGAGCAGGCCGACCGCTGCCGCGAGATCCTGCGCTCGATGGGGCGGGCGGGAAAAGAAGACCTGCACCTTCAGATGACCCCGCTGGAATCCGTTCTGCGCGAGGCGGCCGAACCCCATTCTGATCGCGGGATAAAGATTTCCTATGACATCTCGCCCAGCATCGGGGCGGACCAGCGCCAGCCGGTGATCAGCCGGAAACCCGAGATTATTCACGGGCTGCGTAACCTTGTGCAGAACGCTGTTGATTTCGCGCGCGAGGCGGTTTGGGTCGATGCGCATTGGTCCAACGATCAGATCGTTCTTCGGATAACCGATGACGGGCCCGGCTTTCCGCTGCACCTGATCGGGCGCATTGGTGATCCTTTTGTGCGTCGCCGTCGCAGCCGCGAGCATCGCAAGGCGCGGCCAGAATACGAAGGCATGGGGCTGGGGCTCTTTATCGCCAAGACTTTGCTTGAACGGACCTCTGCCAAACTGGCCTTCTCGAACGGCTCGGACCCTTATGATCACCCAACCCTGCCCGGCGAAAGACGCGGCGCCATTGTTGAAGTTCAGTGGGACCGCGCGATCCTTGAGCCCCAAAAGTCGTCGCCCACCGGCGCACTGGGTGCCAATCGCAAGATCGAGATTTAGCGCTTTTCGCGCAACAATTTATCAACCTAAGATTGTATTTTTAACCTCCCATTAACCATTCTCACCAAAAACTATGTTGCGTAGGGATTGCTGATGAAGGGACGCAAATGCATTCCACTTATGTACTGGTCGCGCTGGCGATGGCGGGATCATCGTTTGCGACGGCTTTTGGGGCGCTCTGGTTTTTTGGGTGGATGTTTGACCGTAAGACGCGCACAGCGCGGGCATTGGTCAGAGAAGAGGCCGAGGCGACGGTTTTCATCTTTGACGATCAAGTGCTGGTCGACGCGACCGATCCTGCGCATAAGCTTTTGGCGAACCGACCAAGAATTGGCAACGACTGGGCGCGGCTGCTGACCCAGCTGTCGCGCAACTTTCCGAACCTGAACGAAGAATTGGGCGATCTGGCCGATGTCGGTCAGATCACCGTCTCCGCGCAAAACCCAGGCCAGACAATGCAGGTTCACGCCGAGTGGTGGGATGGTCTGACGCGGATTGAATTGACCGAAGATGCGTCAAAGGCACAGACAATGGTCGTCGATCGCTTTTCGCAAAAGGCGCTTGAGGAAGAGCTTGAAACGCTCAGGGCCACCGCTGACCGCGCACCTTTCCTGGTCTGGCAACAGTCCGAGAACGGCACAATTTCATGGGCGAACCGGTCCTATCTGGACATTGTCCGCAAGACGGATAGCGAGACTGCATTTCAAAGCTGGCCACCTGCCCGCCTCTTTGATCAGGCGTCGCTTGCGGGTCCCACTTCTGACGGCCGGCCCCGGCGCCTTCCGCTTAAGTCCGGCGACACCAAGGACACCCGTTGGTTCGAGGCATATTGTTCGGTGCGCGGTGATGACACGCTCTATTTCGCGGTCGAAGCGGACGCCGTGGTAAAGGCCGAAAATGCGCTAAGGAACTTTGTTCAGACGCTGACCAAAACCTTCGCGCATCTGACCATCGGCCTTGCGATCTTTGACCGCGACCGGCAGCTGGCCCTGTTCAATCCGGCCCTCACCGATCTGACGACCCTGCCCGCCGATTTCCTTAGTGGCAGGCCAACGCTTTACGCCTTTCTGGACCGTCTGCGTGACAAGCACATGATGCCAGAACCCAAGGACTACAAAAGCTGGCGCCAGCAACTGACCGCGCTGGAAGCGGCCGCCGCCGACGGCACCTATGAAGAAAACTGGACCCTGCCGACCGGACAAACCTACCGGGTGACCGGACGTCCCCATCCCGATGGCGCGGTGGCTTTTCTCTTTGCAGATATCAGCGCCGAGATTTCGCTGACGCGCAGGTTCCGCTCGGAACTTGAGGTTGGTCAGGCCGTCGTTGATGCCATGGACGAAGCAATTGCTGTCTTTTCGCCCAACGGCGCTTTGACGATGTCGAACCAGGCATTTGAACGGATCTGGGGTGTCGATCCTTCCAGCACGCTTGGCGAATACGGTATTCTGGACGCAACCCGTTTGTGGCATAAAAATTGTGAACCCACTCCGATCTGGGGCGATATTCGCGAATCCGTCGAGGTGATCACCGAACGCGCCGACTGGTCTGCCTTGGCGCGCCTCAATGACGGGCGGTTGATCCAATGCCGGATCACACCGCTTTCAGGGGGCGCAACGCTTGTCGGGTTTTCGGTAGAACCCTCCGGGGTTGTCTTGGCCGCACCTGAACCGGGCGTTACCGCCACCGCGTGATCGGGCTTGCAGATAGCAGCGCGCAGGATAGTCTTGGGCCATGCATCAGGCCCGCTTCGAACTTTCAACATCTGACGACAGCACCATGTTTGCCCGGGCCCTGGCCCGGCAACTTGGCGCGGGCGATACCGTTCTTTTGTCCGGTCCGATCGGGGCCGGAAAATCGCATCTGGCGCGCGGCATAATCCACGCCATTCTGGGCACAAACGAAGACGTCCCCTCACCGACCTTCACCCTGGTCCAGACCTATCAGGCTCCTCGGTTTGAGATCTGGCACGCCGATCTTTACCGACTTAGCAGCATCGCCGAGGTTGACGAACTGGGTCTGACAGAGGCGTTTGACAATGCGCTCTGCCTTATCGAATGGCCCGACCGGCTGGGCCACGAGGCGCCTGCGGATGCGTTGGAAATTGAACTGGCCATAAAGGACGAGGGCCGGGTTGCTACAGTCCGATCAACCGATCCACGTTGGGCCAGAGTTTTTGAGGCTTTGGGTGTCTGAGCGCAGCGATCAGATCGACAGGTTTCTGGCTGACACCGGTTGGCCCTCAACCCACCGTCAGCATCTTGCCGGTGACGCCTCAGGGCGTCGTTACCAAAGGCTGCACCGCAGCGGTCATCCCTCGCTGATCCTGATGGACGCCCCGCCCGCAGACACCCAAAGTTTTGCCAGCTTTCTGTCGATTGCCCGCCATCTAAGGCAGCTGGGCCTGTCCGCTCCTGACATTCTGGCCAGCAACAAATCGCTGGGCCTGATCCTGATGGAGGATCTGGGGCACACCGTTTTTGCCCGCCAGATCGACGCGCATCCCGCGGACGAACTGACGCTTTACCAAAACGCAACCGATGTGGTGATCGCCCTGCGCGACGCTGCCCTTCCAAGCGGTATTCAGCATCACACCGCCAGCGAACTGGCCGGGTTTACCCAACTTGCAACCGAATGGTATTGCCGCCCCTCAGATGACCAGAACTTAGCACTTTTGGCCGAGTTAGAGACTGTTTTGGTACCGGTCGCAGAGGATCAGGCGACGCTGGCATTGCGTGACTACCACGCCGAGAACCTGATCTGGATAGCGGACAGAATAGGCGTCGCGCGTGTCGGGCTTTTGGATTTCCAGGATGCTGTGATCGCCCACGCCTCCTATGATCTTGCCTCGCTTCTGACTGATGCGCGGCGCGATGTCCCGGACGGGTTGCGCGACGCCATGATCTCTCGCTATGTCGCGGCCACCGGCATTGACGCCGATCAATTTCACGCTGACTTCGCGGTTGTCAGTGTTCAGCGCAACCTCAGGATCCTCGGGATCTTCGCCCGGCTGGCGCGCGCCCATGGAAAACCCTCCTATATCGACCTCATCCCGCGTGTCTGGCGCTATCTGATGCTTGAATTGAACCATCCGGCCTTGTCGCGCCTGCGCGAATGCGCAATTCAGGCCATTCCCGAACCCACACCGCAGTACTTAAAGGAGCTTTTGGCCACATGCGCGACACGCCCCGGGCCCTGATGCTGTTTGCTGCTGGATTTGGGACGCGCATGCGCCCCCTGACCGATGCAACACCAAAGCCGCTGATTAAGGTCGCCGGTCAGCCGATGATCGACCGGGTCGTCGCGTTTGCCCGACAGGCCGGTATCACAAATATCGTCGCAAACGCGCATTACCGCGCCGATCAGATCCAGAAACATTTTGCGCAAAGCAAGGTGGTGATTTCGGTTGAGACGCCCCAGATACTGGAAACCGGCGGCGGTATGCGGGCCGCGCGGCCGCTTTTGGGGCGTGGTCCAGTGTTTTCGGCGAATTCCGACGCGGTCTGGGTGGGTGACAACCCGTTTGACGCGCTCCGCGAGGTCTGGAACCCCGAAACGATGGACGCCTTGCTGTTGCTCATCGATCCGGTCAACGCGCTTGGCCATACGGGCGGCGACTTTGATCTTGGGCCCGACGGACGCATTCAGCGCGGCGCAGGGGCCATTTATTCCGGGGTTCAGATCATTCGAACTCAGTCGCTGATGGACATCCCCGAAAGATCGTTCTCATTGAACCGGCTTTGGGACACATATATAGAGGCCGGGCGCGCCTACGGCACAGTTCACCACGGAAAATGGTGCGACGTGGGAACCCCCGGTGCAATCGCCATGGCCGAAGAGATGTTGCAGGCAGGTGGCGATGTTTAAGCCTCTGGATGGCCCCCGCGTTTTTGCGCTTCCACCGGGCGTAGATTTCCCTTTTGCGCTGGTTCAGGGTCTGATTATGCGTCATCAGGGTCTGCCGCCTGAGCGTCTGGCGCAGGTTCGTCTGATCGTGAACACGCGCCGGATGCAGCGCCGCGTCCGGACGCTTTTCGATGACGCGGGCGCGCTTTTGTTGCCTCGGGTTCAGCTTGTGACCGATCTGGCCGCTGATTTGCCTCTGGATGATGAACATCAACCGATTTCGCCGCTGCGCCGCCAACTGGAACTGGCACAGCTGATCGCGATTTTGCTAAAGCGCCAGCCTGAAATCGCGCCGAGAACCGCAACCTTTGATCTGGCCGACAGTCTGGCGACCCTTCTGGACGAGATGCAGGGCGAGGGTGTCGCGCCTGAGCGCCTACAGGCTCTGGATGTTAGCGACACCTCTGGCCATTGGGCCCGTAGCCTCGGGTTTATCCGGATTGTTCAGGCCTATTTGCAGGAAACGCCGGGGCTGGACACTCAGGCGCTTCAGCGTTTGGCGGTTCAAACCCTTATCGATAACTGGGCCAAGACACCGCCGACCGAGCCGATCATAATCGCTGGTTCGACGGGTTCACGGGGCACCACGGCGCTTTTGATGGACGCAGTTGCGCGGTTGCCGCAGGGCGCGTTGGTCTTGCCCGGTTTCGACGTTGCTATGCCGGCAAGCGGCTGGTCCGATCTCAGCGATCCGCTGACAAGCGAAGACCATCCTCAGTTCCGGTTTCAGGCGATCATGGCCAGATTGGGCTTGAATAGAGACGAAATTAAGATTTGGCACAACACAGAGCCTGCCTGTCCCACACGAAATCGGCTGGTGTCTCTGGCGCTGCGGCCTGCACCGGTTACCGATGCCTGGCTGACCGAGGGGCGCGATCTGGCTCCGCTTGAACCTGCGACCAAGGACATGACCTTGATCGAAGCGCCTTCGCCCCGCGCCGAGGCTTTGGCGATTGCGCTTGGGCTGCGGCAGGCGGCGGAAAACGGGCAGGTGGCGGCGCTGATCACGCCGGACCGGATGCTGACCCGTCAGGTCGAGGCCGCGCTGGACCGTTGGGGTATCGTTGCCGATGACAGCGCGGGGCAGCCATTGCCCCTGACCGCGCCGGGACGGTTTTTGCGCCATGTCGCCGACCTCTATGGTCAAAAACTTACGGTTTCGGCGCTTTTGACCGTGCTCAAGCATCCGCTTTGTAACACCGGCAGCGGCGCGCGTGGCCAGCATTTGCTTTGGACGCGCGAATTGGAATTGAAGTTGCGCCGTTATGGTCCGCCATTTCCGCAAGCTTCGGATCTGGCGGCATGGGTGGATCACGACAAGGCAAGTCAGGATCAGAAAGACTGGGCTGCTTGGGTCGGCGACCTGCTTTGCGGTTTATCAGAGACTGATTTTCGCCCGCTTGCGGACTATGTGGATGGGCATTTCGGCCTGGCACAGGGCCTGTCGGCGGGTCCGGGCAGAAAGGGTAGTGGGACGCTATGGGATGAGGCGGCGGGCCGCGCGGCGCTGACCGTGATGCAGGATCTTGAACGCGATGCGCCATACGGGGGCGAAATTTCGGCCGGAGATTACGCGCGGCTTTTGTCGTCTGTCCTATCCAAGGTCGAGGTGCGCACGCCCGACGACGTTCACCCCAACATCATGATTTGGGGCACGCTTGAGGCGCGGGTTCAGGGTGCGGACCTTGTCATTTTGGGCGGGTTGAACGATGGCGTCTGGCCGTCGGCACCGACGCCGGACCCGTGGCTGAACCGGAAAATGAGGCTGGATGCGGGTCTATTGCTGCCCGAACGACGGATCGGGCTTTCTGCGCATGACTTCCAACAGGCGATCGCGGCGCGGTCGGTCTGGCTGACGCGGTCGATGCGCAGTGACGAGGCGGAAACCGTGCCGTCACGCTGGTTGAACCGGCTGACGAACCTGCTGGATGGGCTGAAGGACGATAGCGGCGACCGTTTGCTGGCAGAAATGCGTGCGCGCGGGAACCGTTGGCTGGGGTTCGCGGCTCGGATGCATCGCGCGGACAAGAAGGTGGCACCGGCGCACCGGCCCAGCCCCTGTCCACCCCTTGAGGCTCGGCCCAAAAGCCTGTCTGTGACCGAGATCAAGACGCTGATCCGCGACCCTTATGCGATCTATGCCAAACGGGTTTTGGGATTGCGCGCGCTTGATCCGCTGCGGCCCAGCGCTGATGCGCCGATGCGCGGCAATGTCGTGCATGACATCCTTGAACGGTTCATCCGTGAGGTCCCTGAAAACGGGATCGAAAGTGCATTTTCGGATCTTATGTTGATTGCGGATGACGTGTTGGAGGACCAGGCGCCCTGGCCCACGGCGCGCCGTCTTTGGCGGGCCAAGCTGGAGCGTGTTGCCAACTGGTTCCTGCAAGGCGAAGCTCAGCGCCGAACTGATGCCGCCCCCGCGGTGCTGGAGGCAAAGGGCCGAATGGTTTTGACCGACCCGCCCTTTGTTCTGACGGCCAAGGCCGACCGGATCGATCTGTCCAATCGTGGCCAGGTTGATCTTTACGACTACAAGACCGGAAAACCGCCGACGGCCAAGGAACAGGCGGTGTTTGACAAGCAACTGCTGCTTGAGGCGGCGATGCTGGAGCAGGGCTGTTTTGAGGGGTTGGAACCCGCCCATGTGCGGCGCGCGCAATACATCGGCGTCGGTACCAGCCCGGCAATTGTCGATGCGCCGCTTGACGATATGCCCGTCGCCCGGATTCTGGCCGAGTTTTCGACCCTGTTACAGGCATATCTGGTCAAAGGCCGGGGCTTTACTGCGCGGCGCGCCGTTGCAAAGGAACGCTTTGAGGGCGACTTTGATCACCTGTCACGCTTTGGCGAATGGGATACGTCGATGCCGCCCGCACGCGAGGTGTTAAAATGACCCCGCGCGATGACGCCACCATTGCCCAGATCCGTGCCGCTGATCCGCAAAGTTCGACCTGGCTTTCGGCCAATGCGGGGTCGGGCAAGACGCGGGTTTTGACCGACCGGGTGGCGCGGCTGTTGTTGTCGGGCGTTGATCCGCAAAAGGTGCTGTGCCTGACTTACACCAAGGCCGCGGCGAGTGAGATGCAGAACCGGCTTTTCAAGCGGCTGGGCGAATGGGCGATGGAACCGGACGCCGGGCTGGCGCAGCAACTGCAAGAGCTGGGCGTCGAGGGTGCGCTGGACACCGCGCATCTGCGCAAGGCGCGCACGCTTTTTGCCCGCGCGATCGAGACACCCGGTGGGCTGAAAATTCAGACGATCCATTCGTTTTGCGCCTCGCTCTTGCGCCGTTTCCCACTAGAGGCGGGCGTTTCGCCACAGTTCGTCGAGATGGAAGAGCGGGCGGCAAAACGGCTTCGCGAAGATGTTGTCGACGCGATGGCCGATGGCGATGACATGGCCAAGGTTGACGCGATGGCGGCCCAGTTTACGGGCGCTGACCTGGGTGATCTGACGGCTGAAATCGCGTCGAACCGGGACCGTTTTGCGGACCTGCAAGAGGGCCAGCTTGAGGCGCTTTTTCAAGTCGACCCCGATCTGGGTGACGGGCGCGTCGCGTCGGTGGCTTTTGACGGTGACGAGCCAGAGATCCTGCGCGCCCTGATGCCGGTTCTGACGGCAGGTAGCAAGACAGACATCACCGCCGCCGAAAAACTGAACGCCCTTGATTTTGACAGGCTTAGCATCGCGGATTTGCCGGTGTTTGAGGGGATTTTCCTGTACGGCGCGTCCGCAGCCATGCCGTTTGGCGCCAAAACCGGCAGCTTTCCGACCAAGCCCACGCAAAAGAAAATCGCTCAGATCATTCCCTCGCTTGAGGCGTTCATGCAGCGGGTGCAAGAGGCCCGGCGCCTTCGGGTGACGCTGGCGGCTTACCGGCGCACAAAGGTCCTGCATCTTTTTGGGCGCGCGTTTCTGGCGCGCTATGAGCATGGAAAACTGCTGCGTGGCTGGCTGGATTTTGATGATCTGATCCTCAAGGCACGGGATCTTTTGAATGACCCTGCCGTTGCGACGTGGGTTCTTTACCGGCTGGATGGCGGGATCGATCATATTCTGGTCGACGAGGCTCAGGATACCAGCCCGACCCAATGGGAGGTCGTTGAAAAGCTGGCGCAGGAATTTACCAGCGGGCAGGGCGCGCGCGACGTGGCGCGCACGATATTTGTGGTCGGTGACAAAAAGCAGTCGATCTATTCGTTTCAGGGGGCGGACCCGCGCGAATTTGACCGGATGGCTGCATCGTTCGGTACGCGTCTGAACCAGATCAACGAACCCTTTGCCCAAGCCGAGTTGTTGCATTCATTCCGGTCGTCTCCGGCGATCCTGTCTGTTGTTGATCGCACGCTGCAGGCGTCGCCGGGGATTGACCGGTCAAACCACGCGGCGTTCTGGCAGGATTTGCCGGGCCGGGTCGATGTCTGGCCCGTGGTTCCCAAGGCGGCCGAACCTGAGGATGGCGATTGGTTCGACCCGGTGGATCGGGTGGCCGAAAATCACCACTCGGTCGTTTTGGCCCGCAAGATCGCTGACGAGATCAAGGCGATCCTTGATGCAGAAACCGCGCTGCCGCGACAGGACGGTGACCAGCAAACGGCGCGCAGGGTGCGGCCTGGGGATTTCCTGATTCTGGTTCAGCGCCGGTCAGAGCTTTTTCACGAGATCATTCGCGCCTGCAAAGAGGCTGGTCTGGATGTGGCCGGGGCTGACCGGCTAAAAATTGGCGCCGAGTTGGCGGTCAAGGACCTGACGGCGCTCTTGTCGTTTCTGTCCCTGCCAGAGGATGACCTGTCGCTGGCCGCCGCCCTGCGCTCGCCGCTTTTTGGCTGGGACGAACAGGCGCTTTTCGATCTGGCGCATCGCCGCCCCAAGGGCAGTTTCCTTTGGCAGGCGCTGCGCGACCGGGCCAAGGAGTTTCCCCAAACGTCCGCCATTCTGGACGATCTGCGGCGAAGCGCGGACTACCTGCGGCCCTACGATCTGATCGAGCGTGTTTTGACCCGCCACAACGGGCGCGAGGCGTTTCTGGCGCGGCTGGGCGACGAAGCCGAAGACGGGATCGATGCGCTTTTGTCTCAGGCCATGGGCTATGAGCGGATGGACGTTCCCAGCCTGACAGGTTTTTTGGCGTGGCTTGAGACCGACGATGTCGAGATAAAGCGCCAGATGGACAGCGCCGGCAACCGCATCCGGGTGATGACGGTGCATGGCGCCAAAGGGCTTGAGGCGCCGATTGTAATCCTGCCCGATTGCGCCCAGCGCACGATGAATATCCGTGACGAGCTTTATCCAGCACCCGGGAAAGCACAGGGGGAGGCACAGGGGGAGGCACAGGGGGAAGCACAGGGGGAAGCACAGGGGGAAGCACGGGGGGAAGCACGGGGGGAAGCACGGGGGGAAGCACGGGGGAAAACTCAGAGAACAGTCATCTGGAAAACGCCCTCGGGCGAAAGCCCCGATGTCGTTCAAGACCTGCGCCAAGAGATCGTAACGCGGCAGGAAGAGGAACGTCAGCGGCTGCTTTACGTGGCGATGACGCGGGCCGAAAACTGGTTGATTGTCTGTGCTGCGGGCGAGCTGGGTAAGGACGGCAAAAGCTGGCATGACCAGATCACCGGCGGCGTGGTGGCGGCGGGCGGCGTGGTGGCCGGTTTCCCAACGGGCGAGGGGCTGCGCCATAGCGTCGGCAACTGGCCCACGGCGCCCGAGGCCCAAGCCCCTGTCACCCCGGTCATCGATGCCGATCTTCCCGATTGGGCCAACCGGCGGGCCCCGGATCCCGTTACCGCCGAACCGGTTCTGTCGCCCTCGGATCTGGGCGGGGCCAAGGCATTGGCAGGCGCGGCGGGGCTGAGCGAAGAGGCGGCAAAGCTGCGTGGCAGCCAGATCCATTTGCTTTTGGAACATCTGCCTCTGATCAGAGTTGCCGACTGGCCCGGCGCGGCGGCGGCGCTTTTGTCGCGCGGTGAATTTGCCGCGTCCGGGGATGATCTGGCCGGTATTCTGGCCGAAGCAGTGGCGGTGCTGACCACCGCCGAGCTGGCGGATATCTTCGCCCCTATCGCTTTGGCCGAGGTCGAGGTGACCGCCCATCTACCCCAACTTGACGCCCGCATCCATGGCAGCATTGACCGGCTGATTATCTCGGACGACCACGTTCTGGCCGTCGATTTCAAGTCGAACGCCAAAGTGCCGGACACGCCCGACGGCACGCCCGAGGGGATATTGCGTCAGATGGGGGCCTATGCCGCTGCGTTGGCCCAGATCTATCCTGACCACAAGGTGCAGACCGCGATCTTATGGACCAGAACCGCGCAGCTGATGGAACTGTCACAAGAGGCTGTGATGAATGCGCTGCAAAGAGCGGGGTCATCTTGACCTTCCTGCCCGCGCTCCTTACGTTCCAGCTCCAATCAGATTTTCAGGAGGCCGGGAATGGCAACCGTAGCAGTCACTGACGACACATTCGACGCCGAAGTTCGCAATGCGGATATCCCGGTTGTTGTCGATTTCTGGGCCGAATGGTGCGGCCCGTGCAAACAGATCGGCCCCGCTCTGGAAGAGCTTTCGGCCGAATTTGACGGCAAGGTAAAGATCGTCAAGGTCAACGTCGACGAAAACCCCAACAGCCCCAGCCAGCTGGGCGTTCGCGGCATTCCGGCGTTGTTCATGTTCAAGGATGGCGAGGTCATCTCGAACAAGATCGGCGCGGCCCCCAAAGCGGCGCTGCAAAGCTGGATCGAAGAAGCGATCTGATCGCTTGAACGGTACGAATTCCGGGCGCCTTCGGGCGCCCTTTTCGTTCTCTAGACGTCCCAGCCGTGCGCCCGGACCATACTAAGTATCTGGTCTTCGGCTTGTTGACTTCCGGCGTTAATCGACATGCGCTTGAGAAACCAGAACAGGTATTTTTCAAAGTCAGGCTGCATATCTCTTACAGGCTCAAAAGCTCTTTCGACACCAAGTTCGTGAACATTTGCAGCGATGTGATGAAAGTCGATCCTTGCAAATAGCACCGACGGTTTTTGGAATAAGCACCCATTCAGCGCAACGGATGAGTTTTGGGTCACGATATAGTCGCAGTCGCGCAAAAGTTGCTCCATCCCGCCGGTCAAAACTTCCAACCGCGGGTGCTGTGATATCAAGTCATCCAGAACGACGCGCTCGGATTTAGAATAGTCCTCTTTGGGGTGCAGAGTCGCGATCACGCGCCTTTTGGGATCATTGGCCAGTGTTGCCTCGATCATCTCAATCGGGCTACAGGTCTGAAAGCTACGATGTAACAGCAGCAGCCCCTGCAAAGGCACGTAGATGAACCCTGATTTCGACGCCGACCGCTGCACGCCCTGGAACAGGCGCCGGCGCCATTGTTCAGAGAACCTTCTTGCCTGACTGGCGTCAATTTCCTTGGGCGAGAACCGTGCCTCGGCAACCCTGAACTCCCACCGCTTCTCAGTCGCTTCAATCCGCCAGAATGGGTAGAAATACGCCAAACGGGTCGTAAGCGCACGATCGTGAAGCGGCGGATCCATATGGAACAATGAATAGCCTTCGAATTCGGCTGACCTTAGCCGGGCTTCTGGCGAATTGGCACAGAATTCAACCGCATAGTCGCACTCGTTGAACGCGCGGCGAATTCGGTTCATGTAGTTGTGCTGACCGGCAACGGCGCGTGTGCGCATTCCGTCGTGCAAATGGATCCGGAGGGTTCTTTCAGTTGCCATTCCGAGCGAAACTAGCCACTCGCATAATAGGTGACAAGCAAAAGCGGCTTGTGCCAATCGCGGCCCATGTCCATATAAAACCTCAATGAATGGAGGTCACATGTCAGAGAACAGTTTTCCGGGTTGGCACGGCACGACGATCATCGGCGTCAAAAAGGGCGACGAGGTTGTTATAGCCGGTGACGGTCAGGTCAGTCTGGGCCAGACCGTGATCAAGGGCACCGCGCGCAAGGTTCGCCGCCTCAGCCCTGGCGGGTTTGACGTGGTTGCGGGGTTTGCCGGATCGACGGCTGACGCCTTTACCCTGCTGGAGCGGCTTGAGGCCAAGCTGGATGCGACCCCTGGTCAGTTGTCACGCGCCTCGGTCGAACTGGCCAAGGATTGGCGCACCGACAAATACCTGCAAAAGCTTGAGGCGATGCTGATCGTGACCGACGGGTCTGAACTTTTGGTGATCACCGGCGCTGGCGACGTGCTGGAACCTGAACACGGGATCGCGGCCATCGGATCGGGCGGCAATTACGCATTGGCCGCGGCACGCGGTATGATCGACGGCGATCTGTCCGCCGAAGAGGTGGCGCGCCGCGCCATGGCGATTGCCGCAGACATCTGTGTCTACACAAACGGAAACCTGACGGTGGAGACTATCCGCAAATGACCGACCTGACCCCACGCGAAATTGTCAGCGAACTGGATCGCTATATCATCGGCCAGAAAGACGCCAAACGGGCGGTGGCCGTTGCGCTGCGCAATCGGTGGCGGCGCAAAAAGCTGTCCGATGACCTGCGCGACGAGGTTTACCCAAAGAATATCCTTATGATCGGCCCCACGGGCGTCGGCAAAACCGAAATCTCGCGTCGTTTGGCGAAACTGGCCCGCGCGCCTTTTATCAAGATCGAGGCCACAAAATTCACCGAAGTGGGTTATGTCGGGCGCGATGTCGAACAGATCATCCGCGATCTGATGGACAGCGCCATTGTCTCAACGCGCGAGCATATGCGCGACGACGTCAAGGCCAAGGCTCAGCAAGCCGCCGAAGACCGGGTGCTTGAGGCAATCGCCGGCAAGGACGCGCGCGAGCAGACCCGCGATATGTTCCGCAAGAAACTGAAATCCGGCATTCTGGATGACACGGTGATCGAGCTTGAGCTGACCGAAACCTCAAACCCGATGTCCAGCTTTGAAATTCCCGGCCAACCGGGCGGCGCGGGCATGATGAATTTGGGCGATATCTTCGGCAAGGCTTTCCCCGGGCGCACGGTCAAGAAAAAGATGACCGTTGCCGAAAGCTATGAAGTTCTGATCGGCGAAGAGGCTGACAAGCTGTTGGATGACGAAGTTGTCACACGCCGCGCGCTTGAGGCGGTCGAACAAAATGGCATCGTCTTTCTTGATGAGATCGACAAGGTCTGTGCCCGCTCGGATGCGCGCGGCGCCGATGTCAGCCGCGAAGGGGTTCAGCGCGATCTCTTGCCGCTGATCGAAGGCACGACCGTCAGCACAAAACATGGGCCGATCAAGACCGACCATATCCTGTTTATCGCCTCGGGCGCCTTTCACATTGCCAAGCCTTCGGATCTTTTGCCCGAACTTCAGGGCCGCTTGCCGATCCGGGTTGAGCTGCGCGCGCTGACGCAAGAGGACTTCGTGCGCATCCTGACCGAAACCGACAATGCTTTGACGCTGCAATACACCGCGCTGATGGGCACCGAAGACGTCACCGTTTCCTTTACGCCGGAGGGCATCGCAGCGCTCGCCACAATTGCGGCCGAGGTGAACCAAAGCGTCGAAAACATCGGCGCGCGGCGGCTTTACACTGTGATGGAGCGGGTCTTTGAAGAGCTTAGCTTTACGGCCCCCGACCGGGGCGGCGAAGAGATTGTCGTTGATGCCGCTTTCGTAGACAAGAACCTTGGCGAGCTGACAAAATCGACCGACCTTAGCCGTTACGTTCTATGACCCCTTGACGCAGTTTGCGGGGGTGATAATTGCGTTTGATATGACGCGTTTTTTTCCTCGGTTCATTTTTCTGCTGTTTTTAGGTCTTGCCGCCTGCGCGCCGCGTCCAACGATGGTGTTTTTCCCCCAAGCGGCAACGATCGGCACCCAGAAAACGATCTTTGTGGCAACCGATCGCGCCAAGGAAGCGGATGGAACATTCGGACCTCACCGCAGCGAGAAGATGGCCTATCTGTCGGTCGATGTATCAATCCCGCCCGACCACGTACCCGGGTCGATCGAATTTTCGCGCGGCACTCCGAACCCCCAAAGTGACTTTCTGACTACCGCCTTTACCGAATTTCCCGCCAAGAGCGGTTTTCAGGCGTCGCTGGGAAAACGGCTCAGGATGCTACCGGTCAAGGATCGCGAGGCCGTGGTCTATGTGCATGGTTTCAACAACACGATGGCGGACGGGGTTTATCGCACGGCGCAGCTGGTCAATGATTTTGATCTGCCAGGCGTTGCGATCCATTATTCATGGCCAAGTGCGGCCAACCCCCTGGGCTACGGCTATGACCGTGACAGCGCGCTGATTGCCCGCGACGGGCTGGAGGAGTTGCTGCGTGCGATACGGGCCAGCGGCGTGCGGCGCACGCTGATCGTGGCACATTCGATGGGCGGGCTGTTGACGATGGAGGTTCTGCGCCAGATGGCGCCGGACACTTCGCTGGTCAATGGTGTCATTTTGATTTCGCCCGACATCGACATCGAGGTCTTTGAAAGTCAGGCGCGCAGGATTGGCAAGCTGCCCCAGCCCTTCGTAATTTTCGTATCCCAGAAAGATCGCGCGCTCCGGTTGTCAGCACGGCTTACGGGGCAAAAACAGCGGTTGGGAACGCTGAACGATCTGTCGCGACTGGACAAACTGCCGGTGACGCTGATCGACGTTACAGATTTTTCTGACCCCAGAGGGGTCAATCATTTTGTCACCGGAAGCTCGCCCCTGCTGATCCAGCTTCTGGCGAAAGTTGCCGAAGTGGACGCGGCTTTCCGCGGCGATCCGGCGGGCCGGACCGGTATCTTACCTGGTACAGTTCTGACGGTTCAGAACGCGACACAAATCATCGTGCGGCGCCCGGTCAAATAGCGCCTCACATTCCCATCCATAAATGGGGACAGGGGACAGATGCGGTTTTTCGACTTTCTGCGGGCGAATGTGCCCTGGCTTTCGGCCGGGGTGCTTTTGACGTTCTCTTCCAGCTTTGGGCAAACCTATTTCATCTCGATCTTTGCTGGCGCCATCCGCGAGGATTTTGGCCTGACGCACGGGCAATGGGGCGGGATTTACACCTTGGGCACCGTGGCCTCGGCGATCGTCATGGTCTGGGCCGGGGCGCTAACCGATATCTTTCGGGTGCGCGCGCTGGGGATCATTGTTCTGTCATTCCTTGCGGCGGCCTGTCTCTTTTTGATCTGGATCCCCTCGGTCTGGCTTTTGCCGGTGGCGATTTTTTTCCTGCGCTTTGCAGGGCAGGGCATGACCAGCCATATCGCCACCGTCGCGATGGCACGATGGTTTGTGGCCGCGCGCGGGCGTGCCCTGTCGATTGCCGCGCTTGGCTTTGCCGTGGGCGAGGCGTTTTTACCGCTGAGTTTTGTGGCGATGATGGTCTTTGTGCCCTGGCGCTGGCTGTGGGTCGGGGCGGCGGTGTTCAGCATTGCGGCGATCCCGCTTTTGCTACGGCTTTTGCGGACAGAGCGCACACCCCAGTCAATTGCCAGAGAGGTTCAGTCACCGGGCATGCAGGGGCTGCAATGGACCCGGAATGGGGTGCTGAAACACTGGTTGTTCTGGGCGATGATCCCGACGCTTCTGGGCCCGTCTGCCTTTGGCACGGCGTTCTTTTTCCAGCAGGTCCATTATGCCCAGACAAAAGGATGGACCCATGTTGAGCTGGTGGCGCTCTTCCCGGTTTTCACCCTGTCTGCGACCGCTTCGATGCTGGTCTCGGGCTGGGCGATTGACCGGTTCGGAACCGCGCGGCTGATGCCGATCTTTCAGTTGCCAATGGCCTTGGGGTTCGTGGTTTTGTCTTTCGCTCAAACGGTTCCCATGGCGGCGGTGGGGATTGTCCTTCTGGGGCTGTCGACCGGCGTCAACTCGACCCTTCCGGGCGCGTTCTGGGCCGAGTTTTATGGCACGAGGCACCTTGGCTCGATCAAGGCGATGGCCACGGCGGTGATGGTTCTGGGGTCGGCCATCGGGCCGGGGATCACCGGGTATCTGATCGACTTTGGTTTGCCGTTCAAAGATCAGATGGTGGGGATCGCGATCTATTTCGTCGCCGCCTCGGTGCTGATTGCACCCTTTATCGGGCGCGCCCGGACCAGCTTATCTGTGGCGTCTTAGATAAACGTAATAGGCCCCTTCGCCGCCATGGCGCTGATGGGCCTGGGTGATCTGCAGAACCGCCGTGGCCAGTGGCGCCTGGCCCAGCCACTGGGGCACCTGGTGGCGCAGGATGCCGTGGCGCACGGGGATCGGCCCGTCATCGCGCGCGCGCCGTCCCTTGCCGGTAATCACCAGAACCAACCGCTTGCCCGACCCATGTGCCGACAGGATAAACCGGGTCAGCCGCGGGTGGGCCTGATCCATCGTCATCCCGTGCAGGTCGATCCGCGCCTCAGGCTTCAGCTTGCCGCGGCTCATATTAGTATAGGCCTTGCGATCCATTTTTACCGGCGCGGCGCGCATGTGTTCGCCAAGACTGGGCGCCAGATCATGTTTTGGCGCGGCCGTGACGGACGCGCCGACACGGAAAGGCGCCAGCGGTTCCGCCTGATGTTTTACCGGCGGGGCCTTGGCCACCGGCGTCACCTTGATCGTCTCGCGAAGCTTTAGCGGCGTCGCATGTTCGACCACCTTGTGCCAAAGGGCGTGTTCGTCGGCGCTTATTTTGCGGCGGCTTTTGCGGGTCATTGGGCGCCTTCCGGCAGCATCGCATAAGCGCGCTGGATCGGCATCAAGACGACCATCCGGCCGGGGTCACGGATGCGCCCAGCCTCGCGGCCCGCGCCATCGCCGGTTCCGACAAATATGTCAGCGCGTTGTGCGCCCTTGATCGCCGATCCGGTGTCTTGCGCTACCATCAGGCGGCGCATCGCACCGATGCCACCCTTTTCGATCCAGACCGGGGCACCCAGTGGCGTAAAGCGGGGGTCTACGGCAACGGTGCGCATGGCGGTCACCGATCGGTTCATCGCGCCCAAGGGGCCCTTGTCGGCGGGCAGGCTGCGCAGTTTTCGAAAGAACACAAAAGACGGGTTGTGCTGTAAGAGGGTGCGGCCTTCGACCGGGTTGCGACCAACCCAGCTGCGCAATACCTGCGCCGAGACCTGATGCGCCTGATAGACGCCGCGCCGGACCAGTTCGGCCCCGATCGACCGGTAGTCGTGGCCGTTGGCTGCGCTGTATCCAACACGGATCATGCGCCCGTCGGGTAGTTTTATGCGGCCCGATCCCTGGATCTGAAGAAAGAAGGCCTCGACCGGGTCATCAACCCAAGCGATTTCCAAACCGCGCCCCTCAAGGACAGAGGTCTCTTCGATCTGCGTGCGTGACAGCCATCTGGTGCCGCGCTGTAATTCGGGGGGTTTGCGATAGATCGGGATGCGAAAACGCGGCGTTTGTACCAGTGATCCATCAAGCTCGGGCTCGAAATAGCCGGTGAACAGCATCGGTTCACCGTCTTCGATCAGGACCGGGCGAAAGAACAGCTCAAAAAAGGTGCGGGCCGAAGGTTGCTGACTGGCCAGCGCACAAAGCGATGCCCAGTCGGGGTCTTTCATGTCGCCGCAGGTTCCAAGGAAAACGTCCAGCGCGGCCTGATGGTCGTCGGCTGACCAGCCCTGAAGCTGGTCAAAGGTCAGAACCGTGACTTTGGGATCGCGCGCATTGGCGGGTGCTGTCATGGCAAGGCCAATGACAACAGCGCCAAGCGCACGGATCACCCGCCGGTGGCGACCAACTGCCAATTTGGATCATCCGTGCCCATCTTGCGGGCAAAGGTCCAAGTGTCGCGCTGGCGCTTGATCTCGGTGGGGTTGCCTTCGACGATATCGCCCGCTTCGTCGCGCACGACCGAGGTCAGTTCGCCCACAAAGCGTACGGTCAGTTCGGCCTCTTTGGTTCTGGTGTCAAACTGGGCGTCGTTCATGTTAATTTCGCGCACGCCAATAAAGTTGGCCTCAACCGTCAGGCCCTTGTCGGCGCGCATGTCGACGACGGTGGCAAAGGTTTCAAACACGTCTTCTGACAGGAACGGTTCGATCGATTTCAGATCACCGCGTTCAAACGACATCAGGATCATTTCATAGGCGCCGCGCGCACCTTCCAGAAATTCGCCAACCGAAAAGCTGTTGTCGACGGTTTTCATCGCCGCCAGCGCCTTGGCGGCATCGCCGTCCTCGGGGACGTGATCGGTGATGTCACGATCGGGGCCGCCTTCGATCACCTCAAAGTCGGGGCCGCCACGCTCTATCTGGCGTTTCGACTGGGTTGGAATCGGAGGTTTCTCAAAGCCCTCGCGTGTTCCCAGAACGCCGCGCAGGCGCAAAATCAGGAACACGGCGACTGCGCCGAGAACCAAAAGTGAAAGAACCGAACTGCCCATCAATAATCCTCTTTTGCCGCAAAACCGTGGAAACCATTGTTCACCAACCTTATGTAGGGCAGGTCTGTGGCCAAGTCCACCAGACCAGAGGTCACTAAAAGAGGATCATATGTGGTTGTTTCTGGCTTTTCTGGCTGTTCCGTTGATCGAGATCGCCCTTTTTATCCAGGTGGGCGGGTTGATCGGGCTGTGGCCGACGCTGGCAATTGTCATTCTGACGGCGGTTCTGGGCACCTGGCTGGTGCGAAATCAGGGCGCTCTGGCCTTGGGCCAGCTTAGATCGTCGTTCAGCGAGCTGCGTGATCCGACCGAGCCGCTGGCGCATGGGGCGATGATCCTTTTGGCCGGCGCGCTTTTGCTGACACCGGGGTTTTTCACAGACGCGATGGGCTTTTTGCTGTTGATCCCGGCGGTCCGTAATGCTGCCTTTGAATATCTCCGCAGCCGGGTAAAGGTTCAAAGCTTTCACACAGGCGGGCCGCAAACCCGCGACCGGCCCCCGGGCCAGGGTCCGGGCGATGTGATCGACGGCGCCTATACCGAGGTTGATCCGCCAAAAGAAGGTAAACCCGGAAACTCGGGCTGGACCCGCCATTGAGCCAGCGAATATGACCTGCTAGAGAGCGTCCGGTAACGGTAATTCTAGGAGAAGTCATATGGCCGAAAACGGCGAAGCGGGCGCAGAAGCACAGGCGCCCCAAGTCAAGATGCAGGTCTTGGCACAGTTTATCCGAGACATGTCATTTGAGAACGTCGTCGCCCAAAAGGGCATTCAGGGCGAAGTTAACCCCGACGTTCAGGTTCAGGTTAATCTGGACGCTAAAAAGCGGCCGGCCGATCACCAGTTCGAAGTGGTGATGACCTGCAAGATCACATCAAAGAACAAAGAAGACGCCTCCACCTTGTTCCTTTTCGAACTGGAGTACGGCGGAATTTTCCATGTCGAAAACGTGCCCGAAGATCAGCTGCACCCGTTCCTTTTGATCGAATGCCCGCGCATGTTGTTCCCGTTTGTTCGTCGCATCGTCAACGATGTCACGCGCGATGGTGGCTTTCCGCCGCTCAACCTTGAGAACATCGATTTTCTTGCGCTCTACCGGGCCGAAATTGCGCGCCGTGCCGAAGCTGAAAAGCCGCCCGTTACGAATTGAACGATTTCCACATCGCACCGTCGCCCATTGCATCGATAAATTCGCCATGGGCGGCGCGTTCGGCTTGGGTCAGGCGCGAGGCCAAAGGTTGCGGCCGCGGTTGCGCGCGCCAGCTTTCGCCACCCCCTGATTGCCCATCCTTCGACCCCCCTTGGGTCGACAGGCCGAAGTCGGGCTGACGCCCTCCGATCAGTTCCAGATACACCTCTGCCAGAATTTCGGAATCCAGCAGCGCCCCATGTTTTTCGCGCGACGAATTGTCGACACCAAAGCGCCGGCACAGCGCGTCCAGCGAAGCAGGCGAGCCGGGAAATTTGCGTCGCGCGATGGCAAGCGTGTCAATCGCCTGTTCCCATGGCAGTTCGGCCATGCCGACCCATTTCAGCTCGGCATTGAGGAACTTCATGTCAAAGGCGGCGTTGTGGATGACCATCTTGGCCTCGCCCACGAAATCGACAAAGGCCTGAGCGACAGCTTTGAAAACCGGTTTGTCAGACAGAAACTCATCGCCCAGCCCGTGCACCTCGAACGCGCCCTGCGGCATTGACCGTTCGGGGTTGATATACTGGTGATAGACCCGGCCCGTCGGCATATGATTGAACAATTCGACCGCGCCAATTTCGACGATCCGGTCGCCGTCGCCCGGTTCAAACCCGGTGGTTTCGGTGTCCAGAACAATCTCACGCATCTTGGTGCTTCCTTTTGATATCGTCCAGCACGCGGGCCACTTGGGTTTCTGCCTCGTCCAGCGATGTGGTTTGGATCACATAATCGGCGCGGGCGCGTTTTTCGGCGTCAGGTGTCTGTTTTTTCACGATCGCGTCGAACTCTGCAAGGGTCATCCCCGGACGGGCCAGAACGCGAGCCCGCTGAGTCTGCTCAGGCGCGGTGACCACAACGATCACATCGACATAGCCCGTGCCGCCGGTTTCAAACAAAAGCGGAATATCGACCAGAACGATCGGCGCTTTGGTCTGGTTCAGAAAATCCTGCCGGTCGTTGGCGACCAGCGGATGAACCGCCGCTTCGATCCGGGGCAAGGCGGACGGATCGGCGGCGATCCATACTTTCAAAGCCTCGCGCGAAATGGCACCGTCTTTTATCGCCTCGGGGCGCAGGTCGCCCAATGGCTGCACAGCCGCGCCGCCTTTTTGGTAAAGCCGGTGAACCGCCGCATCCGCATCCCAAACTGGAACGCCCATCGCTTGAAACATCGCGGCCGTGGTTGATTTGCCCATCCCGATGGAGCCGGTCAGACCGATCACCAGGGGCCGGGTGCTCACGATCCCAGAACCACTTTGCGCGTCGCCTCGTCAACATCCGGGCGGTGCCCGAACCAGCGTTCAAACGCCGGAGCCGCCTGATGCAAAAGCATGCCAAGCCCATCGACCGTCCGGCAACCGGCGGCTTCGGCCTCTGCCAGGAAATGCGTTTTGAGCGGCGTATAAACCAGATCGCTGACCACCGCGGCGCGGTTCAGCCCGTCCAGCGGTACGCGAAACTCGGGCTGGCCGGTCATACCCAGCGAAGTGGTGTTCACGACCGTGGCCGCATCGTCCAGAATGTTACCGGCCTGAACCCATTCTATCACGTTGATTTTGCTACCAAACTCTGTACGCAACGCATCGGCGCGCGCGCGCGTGCGGTTGGTCAGGCGAATTTCGGGTGCGCCCACTTCGACCAGCGATGCGATCACAGCCCGCGCAGCGCCACCGGCGCCAAAAACAACCGCCGGGCCTGACCGTGGGTTCCACGCCGGGGCGCCCTGACGCAGATTTTCAACAAAGCCATAGCCATCGGTGTTATCGGCGTGGATCTTGCCATCTTTGCGAAAGATCAGCGTGTTGGCGGCCCCGATCAGCGCCGCGCGATCGGTTACCAGATCGGCCAGCGCAATCACCTCTTCCTTATGCGGGATCGTAACGTTGATCCCGACAAACCCAAGCTTTGGCAGAACTTCCAGCGCCTGGCGCAGGTCATCGCGGGCAATATCCATCGGGATATAGTGACCCTGAATGCCGTAGCGGCGCAGCCAGTGTTCATGCAGGCGCGGTGATCTGCTGTGAGAGATCGGCGAACCGATCACCCCGGCCAGTGGTATTTTCGACTGAGTCATAGCTGCTGTGTCATCGCTGCTGTGTCATCGCTGCTGTGTCATCCCTGAAGTGTTCCGCGCATCGTGAGGTAGGTTAAGAGTTGCACCATAGGTAATCCCAGAATGGCGAAATAGTCACCCTCTATGCGCGAAAACAGCCGCACACCCTCTTCTTCGATTTTGTAACCGCCGACCGAATGGCGGATGCTGTCCCAGTTGCGACTGATATAGGCGTCGATGTAATCGGGCGAAAGGGCACGCATGGTCAGCCGGACCTCGCCGACATGGCGCCAGATCGGCTTGCCCTCATCATAAAGAACTGCGGCTGACAAAAGACTATGGCGGGCGCCAGAGAGGCGGGTCAGCTGATCTTTGGCTTCATCCGGCGAGGCGGGTTTGGACAAGATGTCCTTGTCATGGGCCAGAACCTGATCCGATCCCAGCACCAGTGCGCCGGGGAATTTCAGCGCGATCTTGCGGGCCTTGGCTTCGGCCAGGCAATCGGCAACATCGCGGGGCAGGGCATCTTCGGCCACCAGCGAGGCGCGGATCGCTTCTTCGTCGATATTGGGCTTGGCGATCTCAAATTCGACGCCCGCGTTGCGCAGCATCGTCGCCCGAATGGCCGAACCCGAGGCGAGGATGATCTGTTGCGTCATGGGCGTCACTTGTCCCTGAACCCTGTGGAAAACCGGTGCAGCAATCCGCCGGTATGTGTGTTTATCCCTGAATGCGGTTCCCTGCTGTGAAAAACAAGCGCGTTTCGCCGGTTTTCGGGGCAATCGCTCCACCGTGGATAAGGAAAACCCAAAATGGGCCGGTGCGGCGGGTTCGGGGAAAAGGTTAACCGGTTGAGCCTCAACTACCCACAGGCTCGTTGGATATAAGCTACTGTGATAACTTGGTTTTCCAATGTTATCCCGCCCCGTTGATAAGACTGATCTGGGTTGTCAGATCTTAACGATCTGGGGATGGGTCTGGGGATAGGTCAACAATCCACAGAAAAGCCGCCCCCTACTAAATCATCATCTTTTCTTTATCTCTTTTCTTATTTTAAGAAAGGAAGACCAAGAATGGGGATAAGCCGATGACCGACCTTTTGACGACACTCTATCCGTGGATCAAAAGCCTGCATGTGATGTCGGTGATCGCCTGGATGGCGGGGCTGTTCTATTTGCCACGGCTCTTTGTCTATCACGTCGAAGAGGTGGGTCAGGGCAATTCCACGGACGCGCTGTTCCAAAAGATGGAGCTTAAACTTCTCCGGGTGATCATGAACCCGGCGATGATCGCAACCTGGGTTTTTGGCATCTTTCTGGCGCTGACACCCGGCGTGGTCGATTGGGCGGCCTTCTGGCCCTATAGTAAACTGGCCGGGATCCTTGGGATGACATGGTTGCACCATTGGCTGGGAAAAAGGCGCAAGGATTTTCTGGCCGGAACGAACACCTTGACCGGACGCCAGTACCGCCTGATGAACGAAGTGCCGACCGTGCTGATGGTGATCATCGTCATTTCGGTCATTGCGCGCCCTTTTTAAAGCGGATTGACGAAATCGCAATGGCGGCCTATTAACACGGCGCGCGCCGTCCGGCTGCGCATTATCCAGTTTATATCGACACATGCGGCCCAAGGGTGGGTTTTGCCATTTCCCGGATCGAAAGACCCTCCATGAACACTGATCGTCTGAACCTGTCTGACCTCAAGGCCAAAAGCCCCAAGGACCTCTTGTCTATGGCTGAAGAGCTAGAGATCGAGAATGCATCGACGATGCGCAAGGGCGACATGATGTTCGCGATCCTCAAGGAACAGGCTGACGATGACTGGGTTATCGGCGGTGACGGCGTTCTGGAGGTTCTGCAGGACGGTTTTGGTTTTCTGCGCTCGCCCGAGGCGAACTATCTGCCCGGCCCCGATGACATCTATGTCTCGCCCGAAATGATCCGTCAGTTTTCATTGCGCACCGGTGATACCGTCGCTGGCGTGATCCGCGGCCCCAATGAAGTTGAGCGTTACTTTGCCCTGACGATGGTCGAATCGATCAATTTCGAAGTGCCGGAAAAGGCGCGTCACAAGGTTGCCTTTGAAAACCTGACGCCGCTTTATCCCGACGAGCGCCTGAAGATGGAGCTGGATGACCCCACGGTCAAGGATCGTTCGGCCCGGATCATCGATCTGGTTTCGCCCATCGGTAAGGGTCAGCGGTGTCTGATCGTGGCGCCGCCGCGCACCGGTAAAACCGTTCTCTTGCAAAACATCGCCCATTCGATCGCGGCCAATCACCCCGAGTGTTATCTGATCGTCCTTCTGATCGATGAACGCCCCGAGGAAGTGACCGACATGCAGCGTTCGGTGAAGGGCGAGGTGATCTCGTCAACCTTCGACGAACCTGCCAGCCGCCACGTTGCCGTTTCGGAAATGGTGATCGAAAAGGCCAAGCGTCTGGTAGAGCATAAGCGCGATGTCGTCATCTTGCTGGATTCGATCACCCGTCTGGGCCGTGCGTTCAACACCGTTGTTCCATCGTCGGGCAAGGTTCTGACCGGCGGTGTCGACGCCAACGCCCTGCAGCGCCCCAAGCGCTTTTTTGGTGCGGCCCGTAACATCGAAGAAGGTGGGTCGCTGACCATCATCTCGACCGCGCTGATCGACACCGGTAGCCGGATGGACGAGGTTATCTTTGAAGAGTTCAAAGGTACCGGTAACTCTGAGATTATTCTGGATCGCAAAGTGGCCGACAAACGCGTCTTCCCGGCGATCGACATCCTCAAGTCCGGCACCCGGAAAGAAGAGCTTTTGGTCGACAAGATCGATCTGCAAAAGACTTATGTCCTGCGCCGCATTCTGAACCCGATGGGGACCACGGATGCGATCGAGTTCCTGATTTCGAAACTCAAGCAGACCAAGTCAAACTCTGACTTCTACGACTCGATGAACACGTAACTTATTGTTCTAATACAATTGGTTAGCTTGGTATGGATACGATTTTCGCCCTCGCCACGGCCCGTGGAAAGGCCGGTGTAGCCATTGTTCGGCTTTCCGGCCCGCAGGCGCATGCGGCGGCGGGTTTGATAGCGGGCGAACTGCCACCGGCGCGCCGTTCGGCGGTTCGTGTTCTGCGCAGCGCAGATGGCGCTGCATTCGATCAGGCGCTGGTTTTGTCCTTCAACGCGCCGCACAGCTTCACTGGTGAGGATGTGGTCGAGTTTCAGGTCCACGGTAGCGCCGCTGTTACCAGCGCGCTTCTGGACGCTTTAGCGGGTCAGCCCGGCCTGCGACTTGCTGAACCCGGAGAGTTCACGCGCCGTGCGTTAGAAAACGAACGCCTTGATCTGGCGCAGGTCGAAGGGCTGTCAGATCTGATCGAGGCGGAGACAGAGGCGCAGCGCCGTCAGGCTTACCGCGTCTTGTCGGGTGATCTGGGGCGGTTGGCCGATGGCTGGCGCACAGGGCTGATCCGGGCGGCGGCGCTTATCGAAGCGGCGATCGATTTCGCGGATGAAGAGGTTCCGGTCGACGTCTCGCCCGAAGTGTTGGAAATTAGCGTGAGGGTCCAGCAGGAGCTGGACCGCGAAATCGTAGGTTCGGCTGTGGCCGAACGTGTTCGCGAAGGGTTTGAGGTGGCGATCGTTGGCGCTCCTAACGCCGGCAAATCAACCCTGCTCAACGCATTAGCCGGGCGTGACGCAGCGATTATTTCGGACGTAGCCGGAACAACGCGTGACGTGCTGGAGGTACGGATGGACCTGCGCGGCCTGGCGGTGACTATCCTTGATACCGCTGGCCTGCGAGAGAGTAATGATAAGGTAGAAAAGATCGGCGTAGGCCGGGCTTTGGAACGGGCCGAGACCGCAGAGCTTCGAATTTTTTTATTGGAGTTTGAGGGTCAGGTTCTTCCTGTGCAGCCGCGCGCCGATGACATCATCGCCTTGGGTAAGGCGGATCTGAACGCCGGGAACGGCTTTGCCATATCGGGTAAGACGGGGCTTGGGTTGGATACGTTGATTGAGCGTGTGTGCAGTACGCTAGAGGCGCGCGCCTCGGTCGTTGGTACGGCCACGAAAGAACGCCATCGCCTTGCCATGTTGCGCGCACGCAGCGCCCTGGATGATGCAAGCGCTTTGGTGCTTCGCGGTCCCGATAGTTATGACATTGCCGCCGAAGAGCTTAGAAATGCGGTGCGCGCCCTTGACTCATTGGTTGGCCGTGTAGATGTGGAACAGATCCTGGACGAGATTTTCGCTAGTTTTTGCCTTGGCAAATGAGGAGTGTTTCACGTGAAACATTTGGACTTTGATGTAGTGGTTATCGGCGGCGGCCATGCCGGCACCGAAGCGGCGCATGGCTCTGCCCGTATGGGTGCGCGGACTGCGCTTATCACGCTGAAGGCTGATGCGATTGGTGCGATGTCTTGTAACCCGGCAATTGGCGGGCTTGGCAAAGGGCATCTGGTAAAAGAAATTGACGCGTTGGACGGGGTAATGGGGCGGGTTGCGGATGCGGCTGGCATCCAGTTCCGCCTTTTGAACCGGCGCAAAGGTCCGGCTGTGCGCGGCCCCCGCGCGCAGTCGGACCGCGAAATTTATAAATCGGCCATGCAGAAAGAGACGGCTGATCAGGAAAACTTGTCCGTGGTTGAGGGCGAGGCGGTTGATTTCCACATGGATGGGGGCCGCGTTAGCGGTGTAGTTCTTGCCGATGGGGCGGTCATTTCTGCCCGTGCGGTTGTGTTGACCACGGGTACTTTCCTGCGCGGGGTCATCCATATTGGCGATCGGTTGTTTCCGGGTGGCCGGATGGGCGACAAGCCTTCGGTCAAACTGGCGCAGCGAATTGACGATTTTGGCTTGTCTCTTGGGCGGCTCAAAACCGGAACGCCGCCGCGGCTGGACGGCAGAACGATCAACTGGGATATACTGGAAAGCCAACCGGGCGACGATGATCCGGCGATGTTTTCGTTCCTGTCTACCCGCCCTACGGCGCGTCAGGTTTCCTGCGGGATCACTCATACCAACGAAAATACGCATCAGATTATCCGTCAGAACCTTGATCGTTCGGCGATGTATGGTGGCCATATAAGCGGCGTGGGCCCAAGGTATTGCCCGTCGATTGAGGATAAGATCGTGCGCTTCGCCGACAAGACCTCTCATCAGATTTTTCTGGAACCCGAAAGCCTGTCTAACAGCACTGTTTATCCCAACGGCATATCCACATCGCTACCCGAAGAGGTTCAGGTGGACTATGTGCGATCTATCTATGGCCTTGAAAACGCTACTATTTTGCAACCCGGATATGCGATTGAGTATGACTATGTTGATCCCCGGTCGCTGACCGATACTCTGGCGCTACGTGATGTCGGCGGGTTGTTTCTGGCCGGTCAGATCAACGGCACCACAGGGTACGAAGAGGCCGCGGCGCAGGGTCTGGTTGCCGGTCTGAACGCAGCCTTGTCCGCATTGGATCGCCCGCCGGTGGCTTTCAGCCGGGCGTCGTCGTACATCGGCGTGATGGTTGATGACCTTGTGACGCGCGGTGTGACCGAACCCTACCGCATGTTTACCTCGCGGGCCGAATTCCGGTTGTCGTTGCGGGCGGACAATGCTGATCAGCGGCTGTCGCCCCTGGGTGTCGAACTGGGTTGTGTTGGTGAACGGCGCCGTTCGGTTTTTGACGACAAAATGGATCGGCTGAGCGTAGCGCGCGGCGTTCTGGCAGAGATTTCTCTGACGCCCAATCAGTTGTCCGAGGCAGGAATTTCGGTCAGTCAGGATGGCTCTCGTCGCAACGGTCTTGAGATTTTGGCGTTTCCGGATGTGACTTTCGCGGATGTTGTTGACTTTGATCCCCGCCTTCAGGCCGTTGATGCCGAGGTGGCCGAGCAGGTTTCCAACGATGCGATGTATGCCAATTACATCGACCGGCAAAAACGCGACGTCGAGGCGATGCAACGGGATGATGCGCACCTTATCCCCGGTGACTTTGATTTCTTCAAGCTGCAGGGCCTTTCGTCGGAGCTTAAGCAAAAACTGGATCTGGCGCGGCCATCGACTTTGGGGCAGGCGGGACGCGTGGATGGTATGACGCCGGCTGCATTAACGCTTATTCTGGCGCGACTTCGCCAAGCCTCGCGGCAGCGGCGCGCATGAGCGGCGATGTTCCAGAGAATGTTTCACGTGAAACATTTGAGCGCCTGAAAACCTATGAAGCCCTGTTAAAACAGTGGAATCCTAAGATAAACCTCGTCAGTCGATCCACGTTGGATGACGCTTGGACGCGCCATTTTCAGGATTCCATCCAAGTTGAGGCAATTTTGCCCGCGGACACAAGAACCCTTGCTGATTTGGGGAGTGGCGGCGGTTTTCCGGGGCTGGTTCTGGCAATTCTCTTTGCTGAAACGCGGCCCGACGCCCAAGTTACGCTTATCGAATCGGATCAACGTAAATGCACGTTTCTGCGCACGGTTCTGCGCGAAACGGGTGTTGGCGCCCGAATTTTGCCCGAGCGGATCGAAAAAGTACCGCGTTTGGGGGTCGACGTCATAACGGCCCGCGCTCTGGCGCCACTGACACAGCTTTTGGAGCATGCCGAACGGCACCTGAGGCCTGGCGGGCACGCCTACTTTCTAAAAGGAGCGCAGTTTCGCGCCGAGATCGAAGAAGCGCTTGCAACATGGGCATTCTCGCGCGAAGAAATACCAAGCACAACCTCGCCCGAGGCCGCCATACTGAAAATCGGAGATCTCGCCCGTGTCTGACCCGACGCGCCCCCCGGCGCCGAAGATAATCGCTGTGACCAATCAAAAGGGCGGCGTTGGCAAAACCACCACCACCATTAACCTTGGCGCGGCACTGGCCGAACTTGGGTTTAAGGTGCTGCTGGTTGATCTTGACCCGCAGGGCAATGCCTCGACCGGGCTTGGAATTGGCGCAGAACACCGTAAATACACAACATATGACCTTTTGCTGGACGAAGTTCCGCTATCCAAGGTTGTTCTGACCACTGATGTCGAGCGTTTGTTGATCGCGCCGGCGACGACGGACCTCAGTTCGGCCGATATCGAGCTGGTTTCCAACGAAAAGCGCAGCTTTCTGCTGCATGATGCCCTGCGCCAGATCGAAATTGACGCTTTTGCGCTGGACTATGTGCTGATCGACTGTCCGCCGTCGTTGAACCTTTTGACGGTAAACGCGATGGTCGCGGCCGATACGGTGTTGGTTCCCCTGCAAAGCGAGTTTTTCGCGCTGGAGGGGCTGTCGCAATTGATGTTGTCGGTCCGAGAGGTGCGCCAGACGGCCAATCCGAAACTGCGGATCGAGGGCATCGTTCTGACAATGTACGATAAGCGCAACAACCTTTCGCGTATGGTAGAACAGGATGCGCGCGACAATCTGGGTGATCTTGTGTTTGAAACGGTGATCCCCCGAAATGTCCGCGTCAGTGAGGCGCCTTCGTTTGCGCTTCCGGTGTTGGAATATGATACCGCGTCGCTGGGGGCAAAAGCCTATCGCGCATTGGCGCGGGAACTTGCAAAGCGCGGCAGCGCGACATCGAAATAAGGAGCCACGATATGGCCAAGAAACCGAACCAGCGCGGATTGGGACGTGGATTGTCAGCACTGATGGCCGACACACAGCCTGAACCGGCGGCATCAGGACAGGCCCTGCGGTCGGAACGCAATCTGCCGGTTGAACGGCTGCTGCCAAATCCAGATCAGCCGCGCAGGCATTTCGCCGAGGATGACCTGCAAAGTCTTGCGGCCTCGATCCGCGAAAAAGGCGTGATTCAACCGCTGATCGTGCGGCCAAATCCAAGAAAACCAGAGAGTTACGAGATTGTAGCAGGTGAGCGCCGCTGGCGTGCCGCGCAGCTGGCCAAGGTTCACGAGGTGCCGGTCATTATTCGGGCGTTGGATGATACCGAAGTTCTGGAAATCGCGATCATCGAGAATATTCAGCGCGCCGATCTGAACCCCGTCGAAGAGGCCGCAGGCTATCGTCAACTGATGGATAAGTTTGGGCACACTCAGGAAAAGCTTTCGCAAGCTCTGGGAAAAAGCCGAAGCCATATTGCGAACCTGCTGCGGCTCTTGCAGTTGCCCAAGGATGTTCAGGGCCTTTTGGAGGATGGATCGCTGTCGGCCGGTCACGCGCGCGCGTTGATTACAAGCGCCGATCCTTCGGCCCTCGCAAAGCTGGTCGTCGAAAAGAGACTGTCGGTGCGCGAAACCGAGCGTTTGGCGAAGACGCCGCTAAAAAAAGCCAAGACAGTTGAGCGCCGACCATCGGAAAAGGATGCCGACACCCGCGCACTCGAGGGGGATTTGTCCGCAAATCTGGGAATGAAGGTTTCGGTAGATCACAAGCCGGGCCAAGAGGGCGGTGCGGTCAGTATCAGCTACAATTCATTGGATGAGTTGGACGAGCTTTGTCGGATCCTTACCGCAAACCACTAGGGCGCGACCAGATAAAGATCAAAACGGATGTCAGGACAACCGCCTGAAGTATCAGGATCCAGGGCTTTAGGCCCAGCACGACTGAGATACCGAAAACGATAAAAATCGACACTGTTGCGGCGTTTTTACCTCTTTTAGAGATGGCACCGTTATCGCGCCAATCCGCGGTCATTGGGCCAAATATCCGGTGGTTAAGGATCCATTCGTGCAATCGGTCGGATGATCGGGCAAAGCAGTAGGCGGCCAGAAGTACCAGAGGAACGGTCGGCACCAGCGGCAAGACCATTCCGGCAATTCCGACGACCAGAGAGAACAGGCCGGCTATCAGCCAAAGAATTCTCACGTCAAAAGCTCGCGCAGAATCGCATTCAAGACCGGGCGACCCTGACGGGTTGCCTTCAGGCGCTCGCCGTCACGGGTAAGAAACCCATTTTCCACTAAGTCATTGGTATCCAACGGTTTTTCGGCCAAATCGGAATAGCGGTTCAGATCGATCCCCTCAGCCAGCCGCAGGCCCATCATCAGGTATTCGATGGCCTGTTCATCGTTGGGGACAACCTGACGCGAATGTTCGCCCGAGCCTGTTGTATGTACCTGATCAAGCCAGGCCTGAGGTGACAGCAAAGTATCTGTCGCAAACCGTTGATTTTGAACGGTAATTCTGCCATGGGCGCCGGGGCCGACGCCCAAGTAGTCACCGCCGCGCCAATAAACGAGGTTATGCAGGGACGCAGCACCCTCGCGCGCGTGGTTCGACGTTTCGTAAGCCGACAGGCCTGCGGCATCCGTCAATTCTTGGGTAGTCAGAAACATATCGGCGGACAGATCATCGTCTGGCAGACCCTTAAGCCCGCCCGCCGCAAAGCGCTGCCCAAAGGCTGTGCCTTCTTCGATTGTAAGTTGATAAAGCGACAGGTGGTCGGCGGCCAGATCAAGGGCGCGGGTCAATTCGTCAGTCCAGTCGGCAAGCGATTGATCCTGTCGGGCATAGATCAGATCGAAACTGATCCTATCAAATTTTTTCCGTGCTATCTCAAACGCTTGCATTGCCTCAGACACGGTATGAAGTCGGCCAAGGCGCTTAAGGTCAGGGTCGTTCAGGGCTTGAATGCCCATCGAAACACGATTGACGCCCGCCTGACGATAGCCTTCAAAGCGGCCTGCTTCGACCGAAGTTGGGTTCGCTTCAAGCGTAATCTCCAGGCTGTTTGTGACGCGCCAGCTCTTACGAACGCGGGTCAGGATCGCATCCACGACCCCGGGGTCCATCAGGCTGGGCGTTCCGCCGCCAAAAAAGATAGACCCAAGAACGCGGTCACCGGTTTCAGCCGCAACGCGGTCAAGTTCGGACAGATAGGCGGCCTGCCAATCGGGTTGCGAGATAGAGGCGCTGACATGGCTATTGAAATCGCAATAGGGGCATTTGGCCTGACAGAACGGCCAATGAATATAGAGACCAAACCCGCCTATTTGCCAGTTTTCAGCCAAAGCAGGCAGCAACGAATTTGGCAAAAGCATCAGCGCGGTGGCTGATCAGGTGCTTTGCGTCCGGATCCATTTCGGCGAAGGTAATGTTGTGGCCCAGAGGTTGGAACATCGGGTCAAAGCCAAAACCGCGATCGCCGCGCATTGGCCAGACAAGGGTACCATCAACCTTGCCAGCAAAAATCTGATCGGAACCATCCGGCATGGCCAGGCAAAGTGTGCAATGAAAAGCGGCACTAAGCGGAGCATCCGGGCCTTTCTCAGATACTTCGTTCCAGACCCGCGTCATGGCCATCGTGAAATCGCGACCGTTATCTGTTTCGGCCCAATCGGCGGTATAGACGCCCGGGGCGCCATTCAGGGCGTCAACCACGATACCGCTGTCGTCTGACAGGGCGGGCAGACCGGTTTTTGAGGCGGCAAAATGCGCCTTGATCCGGGCGTTACCGGCAAAATTATCCTCGGTCTCTTTGGGCTCTGGCAGCCCAAAGTCACCCGCACTGACCACAGTGACGCCAAAGGGCGCCAAAAGCGCGGCAATCTCAGACAGTTTGCCCTTGTTGTGCGAGGCGATCACAAGCTTTTCAAAGGGCGGGCCAGACATTGGGGCAGATCCTTAGGAAACAGCAGAGTTTTGGGCGATGACCAGTTCAGAGACGCCCTTTTCAGCGAGGCCAAGCAACTCGTCCATTTGCGCACGCGTAAATGTCGACCCTTCGGCGGACATCTGCACTTCGATCAGGCGCAAATCATCGGTCAGGACAAAATTGCCATCGACCCCTGCTTCGCTGTCCTCGGGATAGTCCAGATCCAGCACCGGTTGCCCGGCGTAAATGCCACAGCTGACGGCGGCGACGTTATTGACCAGCGGATCCGAGATGATGTCACCCGCCTTCATCAGCTTGTTGACCGCAAGACGCAGAGCCACCCAGCCGCCGGTGATCGAGGCACAGCGGGTGCCGCCATCGGCCTGAATAACATCGCAATCGACGGTGATCTGACGTTCGCCCATGGCGACGCGGTCGACGCCGGCGCGCAAACAGCGGCCGATCAGGCGCTGAATTTCCTGGGTGCGACCGGACTGGCCGTTCTTTGCCTCGCGGCGCATCCGGGTGTGGGTTGCGCGGGGCAGCATGCCGTATTCGGCGGTGACCCAGCCAAGGCCCGAGTTCTTAAGAAATGGCGGGACGCGTTCGTCAACCGACGCGGTGCACAGCACATGGGTGTCGCCGCATTTGATCAGGCATGAGCCCTCGGCATGGCGCGTTGTGCCAACTTCGATTGAAATTGGGCGCATTTCGCTTACGTTTCGACCAGAGGGGCGCATGGGAACTCCTTTTGTTGCGCAGCCAAATACGCCCGAGCCACCAGAATACGCAACCCCGATTGACGCCAGCGGTGCAAACCCTTTAATGATTTCGCCCCTTGGGAAAGACAAATGGAAGACGGACCTTTTGATCTGAACGAACTGAACGAGCGGTCGCGCGAGGTTTTTCGCCGCGTGGTCGAGGGCTATTTAAGCAATGGCGAACCTGTGGGGTCGCGCACACTAACGCGGACAATGAACGAAAAAGTTTCCGCGGCCACAATCCGAAATGTCATGCAAGACCTTGAGTTCATGGGGCTTTTAGGCAGTCCGCATGTTTCGGCGGGCCGCGTGCCCACGCAACAGGGTCTGCGGATGTTTGTTGACGGCCTTTTGGAAGTTCGCGAGCTGGGCAATGACGACCGCGAAAAAATTGATGCCACGATGGGATCAAATGAACGAGATGTCGCGTCAATGCTGGACCGCGTTGGATCGGCCTTGTCGGGGGTGACGCAGGGCGCAAGCCTGGTTTTGGCACCAAAACAAGAGGCGCCGATCAAACATATCGAGTTTGTAAGCCTGGCCCCTGACCGCGCTTTGGTCGTTTTGGTCTTTGCGAACGGCACGGTTGAGAACCGGGTTTTTTCGCCACCGCCGGGGCAGACGCCTTCGTCTATGCGCGAGGCTGCGAATTTCCTGAATGCGCTGGCTGCGGGTAAGACCGTGTCAGAGCTGAGAAAAAACACGACTAAAGAGGTTAACGCCCGGCGTCAGGAACTGGACAGCCTGGCGCGCACGCTTGTGGAAAGTGGCCTGGCCGTTTGGGAGAATGAGGGCGAGCGAACAGAAAGGCTGATCGTGCGCGGGCGCTCGCATCTTCTGGAAGGGGCGACGGATCAGATCGATCTGGACCGGATCCGCACGCTTTTTGATGATCTTGAGCGCAAAAGGGACATCGCCGAGTTTCTGGAACTGACTGAGGATGGCGCAGGTGTGCGCATTTTTATCGGCTCAGAGAACAAACTCTTTTCGCTTTCGGGTTCCTCTTTGGTGGTCTCTCCCTATATGAACGCTGATCAACGAATCGTCGGCGCGGTGGGCGTCATCGGGCCGACAAGACTGAACTACGGGCGCATTGTGCCGATTGTGGACTATACGGCCCAACTGGTGGGCAAACTGATATCGGATCAGGGTAAAGGTTAAAGATGGCGGACGCGAAAAAAGACGATTTTCTGGATGACATCGAAGCCCCCGAAGGCTTTGACGAAGAGGGTTTGGACTTTGATGTCGAACCGGATGAAATTGACCGACTGACGCGCGAGCGCGACGAGTTTCGCGACCGGTTCATGCGGGCGCTGGCCGAGGCCGAAAATTCGCGCAAGCGCAGCGAACGGGATCGGCGCGAGGCCGAGAACTATGGCGGGTCAAAGCTGGCCCGTGACATGCTGCCGGTTTATGACAACCTGGCCCGTGCACTGGACGCGATTGCCGAAGATCCGGCCGGGTCGTCGACCGCAATCATCGAAGGTATCGAACTGACGATGAAAGAGCTGCTGAACGTCTTTGGCAAGCACGGCATCGACCCTATTGCACCTCAAGTCGGCGATCGTTTCGATCCGCAGGTTCACGAAGCGATGTTCGAAGCGCCGCTGCCGGAAACCAAGGCAGGCGATATCATTCAGGTGTCGGCGGTTGGTTTTATGCTGCACGACCGGTTGCTGAGACCGGCCAAGGTTGGCGTTTCTTCGAACCCCGGCTAATCACGTGTCAGGCGCTTGAGCTCGTAAATCAGGTCAAGCGCCTCTTTCGCTGTAAGCTCATCTGGCAGAACCGCCTCAAGCCGATCATCAAGGGCCGAGGTTCTGGGTTTGGGCGCTGGTGCGGGTGTCATTGAGAACAGCGGCAGATCATCGATCAGCGCTTTTTGGTGCGTGCTGCCTTCGCGCTCGCCCTTTTCCAAAGCTTCCAGGACGATCCGCGCACGGGCGACGACGCTATCGGGAAGGCCGGCCAGCTTGGCCACCTGAACACCGTATGACCGATCCGCGGCACCCTTGCGGACCTCATGCAGAAAAATCACCTCGCCTTCCCATTCCTTGACGGTGACGGTTGCATTTTCGGCGGCAACCAGTTTGGCCGTCAACGCCGTCAGCTCATGGTAATGCGTGGCAAAAAGTGAACGACAGCGATTTCCGTCGTGCAAATGTTCTAGCGTTGCCCAAGCGATGGACAGGCCGTCATAGGTTGATGTGCCGCGTCCAATCTCGTCGAGAATGACCAAGGCGCGGTCGTCGGCCTGATTAAGGATTGCGGCGGTTTCGACCATTTCGACCATGAATGTCGACCGCCCCCGCGCCAGATCGTCCGAGGCGCCGACGCGCGAGAAAAGCTGTGAAACGATGCCAATATGAGCCGAGCGGGCCGGAACAAATGACCCCGCCTGTGCCAAGAGCGCGATCAGGGCGTTCTGGCGCAGGAATGTCGATTTACCGGCCATGTTTGGACCGGTCAAAAGCCAGATCCGATCATCCGACAGGTTGCAGTCATTGGCAATGAAGGGAACGGCGCCCTGACGCTTTAGCGATGCCTCGACCACCGGGTGGCGACCGCCCGAGATTTCAAAGGCGCGGCTGTCGTCCAGTTCGGGTCGGCACCACTGATCGGACTTAGCCAGATCGGCAAGAGCGGTCGCCACGTCGATTTCAGCCAGCGCCGCAGCGGCCTGACCCGTTGGACTAGATTTGTCCAGAACGGCCCCTTTTAAGGCGGAATAGAGACGTTTCTCGATCTCAAGCGCCTGATTTCCGGCGTTCAGAATGCGCGTCTCCATCTCGGAGAGGGGCAGCGTTGTGAACCGCACCGCGTTGGCAGTGGTCTGACGATGAATGAAGGTTTCATTCAAAGGCTCGGACAGCATCTTTTCGGCGTGGGTGGCCGTGGTTTCGATGAAATAGCCCAGAACATTGTTGTGTTTGATCTTGAGCGTGGGGATTTCGGTCTGGGTGGCGTAATCGGCCTGCATGCCGGCGATCACGGAACGGCCCTGATCACGCAGTTTGCGCGCCTCGTCCAGTTCGGCGTCATAGCCCGGCGCGATAAAGCCGCCGTCGCGAACCAGGATCGGCGGTTCGTCCAAAAGCGCGTCGCCAAGCAGGGCGACCAGCGCATCATGACGCTTTAGCGCCTCGGCAGCCTGAGCCAGTTGTTCCGGCGGCGTTGCGTTGGCAAGGGTTTTGGCCATCTGACCGGCCTGTGTCAGCCCTTCGCGGATGGCGATCAGATCGCGTGGACCCCCACGATCAAGAGAAAGGCGCGACAGGGCGCGGTCGATATCGGGGACACTGCGCAAGGCGCTGCGTAGGGCGTCGGCGATTTTCGGCGACTGCAGTGCAAAACTGATCGCATCCAGCCGCTGATTGATCAGACCCAGATCGCGCGACGGGCCAGAGACGCGCCGTTCCAGAAGGCGGCCGCCACCGGGTGTCACGGTGCGATCAATGGCCGACAACAGTGACCCTTCGCGCCCGCCAGTCAGACTGTGCGTCAGTTCTAGGTTGCGCCGTGTGGCGGCGTCGATCTGCATGTTGCGCCGGGCGGTTTCCAGATGCGGCGCACGCAACAGAGGAAGCTGACCTTTCTGCGTAATCTCGAGATAAGCAAGGATCGCGCCCATGGCGGAAACCTGAGCGCGATCAAACTGGCCAAAAGCGTCAAGAGACTGGATCTTGAAGAACGCGGTCAGGCGACTTTGGGCCGTTGCGCTGTCAAAGGCCGATGCGGCCAGCGGTGTCAACGCCGCCCCGGATTCAGAGACTAATTCGGCTAAATCAGGTTCTAGTTGTCCCGAGACGATCAATTCGCGTGGGGCCAGCCGGGCAAGTTCAGGCATCAGCCGGACGCGGGATGCGGGCATCACCCGAAACTCGCCAGTTGAGATGTCGACCCATGCGATGGCGGCGCCGTCGCGTACTTCGGTATAGGCGGCCAGATAGTTGTTGCGGCGTGGTTCCAGCAGGCTGTCTTCGGTCAGGGTGCCGGGCGTGACAAGGCGAACCACGCCGCGTTTAACAACCGATTTCGAGCCGCGCTTTTTGGCCTCGGCGGGTGCTTCGAGTTGTTCGCAGACGGCGACGCGAAACCCTTTGCGGATCAGCGTCAGAAAATAGCTTTCGGCGGCGTGAACCGGGACGCCGCACATTGGAATGTCTTCGCCAAGGTGTTTGCCGCGCTTGGTCAATGAGATGTCCAGGGCGGCCGCGGCTGCAACGGCATCGTCAAAGAACATCTCATAGAAGTCACCCATCCGATAGAACAAGAGGGCGTCGGGATACGCCTCTTTGATCTCCAGAAACTGGGCCATCATTGGTGTCACGGCGGCATTGGCAAGCGTCACGGAATTCCCCTTTGACGGGCACCATACAAAGCCAAAAGCGCCGGCAAAAGTCGAATGTTGTCGGGCGGGCGCCGGAAAGCTAGAACTATACGATCAATGGGAGGACGACCAAGATGGCAACGCGCACAAAGGTGACGCCCGAAGAGGCGCTGACTTTTCATATGGAGCCGTCCCCCGGCAAGTTCGAAATCTCGGCCACGGTGCCGATGACAACTCAGCGCGATCTGTCGCTGGCCTATAGCCCCGGCGTGGCTGTGCCTTGTGAGGCGATCGCGAAAAACCCCGAGCTGGCTTATGATTACACCAACAAGGGAAACCTGGTTGCCGTGATCTCGAACGGGACGGCGGTTTTGGGGTTGGGCAACCTTGGCGCGCTGGGATCCAAGCCTGTGATGGAAGGCAAGGCAGTGTTGTTCAAGCGCTTTGCCGACGTGAATTCAGTGGATATCGAACTGGACACAGAGGACCCGGAGGAGTTCATCAATGCCGTGCGGCTGATGGGGCCAACCTTTGGCGGGATCAACCTTGAAGACATCAAAGCGCCTGAGTGTTTCATTATAGAACAACGGCTTAAGGCCGAAATGGACATTCCCGTCTTTCACGACGACCAGCATGGTACGGCGGTGATCTGTGCGGCGGGGCTGATCAATGCGTTGCATCTGACGGGTAAGAAAATCGAGGATTGCAAGATTGTTCTGAACGGCGCGGGGGCGGCGGGGATTGCTTGTGTTGAGCTGATCAAGGCGATGGGCGCAAAGCACGACAATTGCATCGCCTGTGACACCAAAGGGGTGATTTACCAGGGCCGGACCGAGGGCATGAATCAGTGGAAATCGGCCCATGCCGCCAAGACGGACGCGCGTGATCTGGCCGATGCCATGAGGGGCGCGGATGTGTTTCTGGGCGTGTCAGCCAAAGGGGCCGTGACGGGCGATATGCTGGCCTCGATGGCAGAGAACCCGGTGATTTTCGCGATGGCGAACCCCGATCCAGAGATCACGCCAGAAGAGGCGCATGCGGTTCGGTCTGATGCAATTGTGGCCACAGGTCGGTCGGATTACCCCAATCAGGTGAACAACGTTCTGGGCTTTCCCTATCTTTTCCGCGGAGCGCTGGACATTCATGCCCGCGCGATCAACGACGAGATGAAAATCGCCTGCGCCGAGGCTTTGGCGGCCCTTGCGCGCGAGGATGTGCCCGACGAGGTGGCGATGGCCTATGGTCGCAAGCTGAACTTTGGGCGCGAATACATCATTCCGACACCGTTTGATCCCCGGCTTATCCACCGCATTCCGCCAGCGGTTGCGCGGGCGGGGATGGACACGGGCGTCGCGCGGCGGCCCATTCTGGATATGGAGGGGTACGAGTTATCGCTGAGGGCGCGGATGGATCCGACGGCGTCAATCCTGCAGGGTATTCATGCGCGGGCGCGGGCCGCACAGGCGCGGATGATCTTTGCCGAGGGCGATGACCCGCGTGTTCTGCGCGCGGCGGTTTTGTACCAACGGTCGGGTCTTGGTCAAGCGCTGGTCGTTGGGCGCGAAGCGGATGTCAAAGAAAAGCTGACCGCCGAAGGTCTGGGCGATGCGGTACGCGATCTTAAGGTGGTTAACGCAGGCAATTCGGGCGAGTTAGAGACGTATAAGACGTTTCTTTACGAACGGTTGCAGCGCAAAGGTTATGACGCCACCGATATTCATCGGCTGGCCGCGCGTGACCGCCACGTGTTTTCGGCGCTGATGCTGGCACATGGGCATGGCGACGGTCTGGTCACTGGTGTGACGCGGAAATCGGCGCATACTTTGCAGGCGATCAACCATGTTTTTGATGCCACGGCAGATGATGGGGCGGTTGGCGTTACCGCGCTGCTGCACAAGGGGCGGATCGTTCTGGTGGCTGATACGTTGGTGCATGAATGGCCCGATGCCGAAGATCTGGCCAATATCGCCGAGCGTGGCGCGTCGGTCGCACGCGCGCTGGGCCTTGAGCCGCGTGTTGCCTTTGTCAGTTTCTCGACTTTTGGCTATCCGGTGTCCGAGCGGGCCGAAAAGATGCATATGGCGCCGAAAGTTCTGGAAAAGCGCGGTGCGAGTTTCGAGTTTGAGGGCGAAATGTCGGTGGATGTGGCGCTGAACCCAAAAGCGATGGAACAGTATCCGTTTTCACGGCTGACCGGTCCGGCGAATGTTCTGGTGGTTCCGGCGCGGCACTCGGCCTCGATCTCGGTCAAACTGATGCAGGAAATGGCGGGCGCGACGGTGATCGGGCCGATCCTGACGGGTGTGGATAAACCCATTCAGATCTGTTCGACCTTCTCGACCGTCAACGACATCCTGAATATGGCCGTGATTGCGGCCTGCAAGATCGGGTGAGGGGCCGGGTCTAAGACTGGCCCTTTATGAAGGGTGCATTCTTACCCCATAGCTTTTGGACCTGTTTGTCACGGCCACAGGCCTTGCGATACCGCTTATAAGCCTCGGCCTTGGTTCGGGGGCCAAAGCGGGTCAGAACGATGCTGGTCTTTTTATAGTAGTCCTGATGGGAAGCGTCGGCGGGATAAAAGGTCGTTGCCTTGCGGATCGGGGTTACGATCTTTTTGCCCAGGGCCTTTTGGGCGCTGGCTTTTTCAGCCTTTGCAATGGCGTTTTGGGACGCATTAGAGACGAAAATGGCGGTTGCATAGCTGGCCCCGCGATCACAGAACTGACCGCCTGCATCCGTGGGATCAACCGAGCGGAAAAAGAGGCTGACCAGTTTGGCATAGTCGACGCGCGCCGGATCATAGGTGATTTTGGCGGCTTCGACATGGCCGGTGCCACCTTTGGTGACCTCTTTGTAACTGGGGTTGGCGACCTTGCCGCCGATAAAGCCCGAAACCACGTCAATGACGCCTGGCACGCTTTCGAAATCGGATTCGACACACCAAAAACAGCCACCGGCAAAGATTGCGGTTTGCGCGGGTGCCGCGCTGGCGCGGGTGCAGTTGAGCGTGACAGCAAGAAGCATTGCGAAGGTCAACACGACTGGCTTGAACTGATTGTATGCAAAAGGCATTGCAAATCCTCCTCTTTCCCTAAAAGTCTCGTATCGGGGCGGTTGCGGCAACACACCGGCGCGTGAAGTAACGCGAAGGTGACGGTTTGCTACAATCGCCGGACCACGAAGGAGCGCCGGCGATGGCCGAAAAAGTGATGGCCGAGAAAGTGACGACGCATCAGGCCGAAGAGGATGCGCGCAACGAAGGCATTCAGATTTATGTGGACGGGCAGATTGTGCCCAAGGCCGAAGCGAAGGTCAGCGTCTATGATGCGGGTTTCATGCTGGGCGATGGGGTTTGGGAGGGTTTGCGTCTGTATAGTGGGCGCTGGGCCTTTGTGGACGAACATCTGGACCGGCTGTTTGAGGCGGCAAAGGCGATCGATCTGGACATTGGCATGGACCGCAACGGCGTCTTTGAGGCGCTCGAGGCGACGCGGCGCGCCAATGAGATGACGACCGACGCCCACGCCCGGCTGATGGTGACGCGGGGCGTCAAGATGCGCCCGTTCCAACATCCATCGCTGAGCAGGTCGGGGCCGACGATGGTGATTATCGTTGAACATTCGCGGCCCATGGCGGCGCGGGCGATCCGGTTGGCCACGGTGCCTCATATTCGCGGGCTGCCGATGAGCCAGGACCCAAAGCTGAACTCCCACTCCAAGCTGAACTGCATTCTGGCCTGTATCGCGGCGGAAAAGACCGGGGCGGATGAGGCGCTGATGCTGGATGTGCATGGGTTTGTGAACACGACGAACGCCTGCAACTTTTTCATCGTGCGCAAGGGTGCTGTTTGGACCTCGACCGGGGATTACTGCATGAACGGGATCACGCGGCAGAAGGTGATTGACCTCTGCCGCGAGGATGGGATCGAAGTTTATGAGCGTAACTATTCGCTGGTCGATACCTATGGCGCGGATGAGGCGTTTTTGACCGGTACTTTCGGGGCGCAGACGCCTGTGTCGGGAATTGACGGGCGCGCCATTGGTGATGGTGATGCGGGGCCGGTGACAAAAAGGATCCGCGCGCTTTATCAGTCTCTGATTCAGCGGGAAACGGCGCCATGAAGATTGCAATGTGGTCAGGCCCGCGCAACTTGTCGACGGCGATGATGTATTCGTTTGCAGCGCGCGGTGACTGTGCGATCTGGGATGAGCCGTTTTACGCGGCCTATCTGGCGGCCAGTGATCTGGACCATCCGATGCGCAAGGAAATTCTGGCGGCGGGTCAGCAGGATGCAGACCGCGTTGCGGCGGCCTGTTTGGGGCGCGTACCTGGCGGCAAGCAGATCTATTACCAAAAGCACATGGCGCATCACATGTTGCCGGATTTTCCGCGCGAATGGCTTTCAAGCTGCGCCAATGTGTTCCTGATCCGGCATCCGGTACGGGTGATTGCCAGCTATGCGGTCAAGCGCGAGGCCCCGGTTTTCGATGACCTGGGTTATAAGCAACAGCTGGAGCTGTTTGAAACGGCGGCGGTGCTCAGCGGCAACATGCCCCCGGTTGTTGATAGCCATGATCTGCGCGATGATCCCGAGGGGATTTTGCGGGCGCTGTGCCGGGCGATTGACCTGCCTTATACCGACCGGATGCTGAACTGGCCGGCGGGAGGGCATGCAAATGACGGCGTCTGGGCGCCGCATTGGTACGGGGCGGTGCATCAAAGCACCGGTTTTGCCCAGCCTGAGCCGGAATTGCCCGCCATCGACGCGCGTTTTGCGCCGTTGTTAGAGCGGGCAATGCCGATTTACAAAAAGCTGTCGGAGTATGCTCTGACAGCTGAGCGTTAGATCACTTACCGACCCGACGGTTGCGCATGGCGATCAGTTTCAGGCGCAGGGCCTGAAGCTGAATAAAGCCGGCGGCGTCTTTTTGATCATAGGCGCCTGCGTCGTCTTCGAATGTGACGTGGCTTTCGGAATAAAGCGAGTGATCGGACCAGCGGCCAACAGTGCGCGCCAGACCTTTGTAGAGCTTCAGGCGGACAGTGCCGGTGACGTGTTTCTGGCTTTCGTCGATCAACGCCTGCAGCATTTCGCGTTCGGGGCTGAACCAGAAACCGTTGTAGATAAGTTCAGCGTATTTCGGCATCAGCTCGTCCTTGAGATGGGCCGCGCCGCGGTCAAGCGTGATCTGTTCGATGCCGCGGTGCGCTTCGATCAGGATCGTGCCGCCGGGCGTTTCATAGATGCCGCGTGACTTCATGCCGACGAACCGGCCCTCGACAAGATCCAGACGGCCAATGCCGTGCTTGCCGCCAAGTTCGTTCAGGCGGGTGAGGATCGTGGCAGGCGACATGGCCTGACCGTCGATGGAAACCGCGTCGCCTTTTTCAAAGCCAACCTCGATGAACTGCGGCTCGTTCGGTGCATCTTCGGGATTTACCGTGCGCTGATAGACGTAATCGGGTGCCTCAACGGCGGGATCTTCCAGAACTTTACCCTCGGACGAGGTGTGCAGCAGGTTGGCATCAACACTAAAGGGCGCCTCGCCACGCTTGTCCTTGGCGATCGGGATCTGGTTCTTTTCGGCAAAGTCGATCAGCTTGGAGCGGCTGGACAGATCCCATTCGCGCCAAGGGGCGATCACCTTGATCTCGGGGTTTAGGGCGTAGGCGGCCAGTTCGAAACGAACCTGATCGTTGCCCTTGCCGGTCGCACCATGAGCGACCGCATCGGCGCCCTCGGCTGCGGCGATTTCGACAAGGCGCTTGGAAATCAGCGGGCGCGCGATTGAAGTGCCCAAAAGGTACAGGCCTTCGTAAAGTGCGTTGGCGCGGAACATCGGAAAGACGAAATCGCGCACGAACTCTTCGCGCAGGTCTTCGATATAGATCGCGGATGCGCCCATCAGTTCGGCCTTGGCGCGGGCTGGTTCCAGCTCTTCGCCCTGACCAAGGTCGGCGGTAAAGGTCACGACCTCGCAACCGTATTCGGTTTGCAGCCATTTAAGGATGATCGAAGTATCGAGGCCACCAGAATAGGCCAGCACGACTTTCTTGGGAGCGGGCATCTGATGCCTCCGGTTGCTTGAGTGGTTTCCGGGCGGCGTTTATTGCCTTTTGGGGCCACTCGCAAGGGGATGCAGCATAATGCCGGGGCCAGACGGGCCAGCCCCGACGATAGTTATGGATCAGTTGGCGACAAGAATGGTTGTGTCGTCCACCGGGGCGTCTACGATCTTTGGAGGATCAAGGTTCAGCAGGCTGTGAAGTTCGACCAGCGCCTCTGGCGTCAGTTCACGTCCATCCGAAGCCGCAAACAGAGCCTCTTTCTGGGTATCTTCGGAAGAGGCAAGCACGCTTTCTGTTGCCACGATCTGACCTTCAAGTGCGACGCGCTCGGCTTCAAGTTCTTGCGCTGCGGCCAGTTCGGTGTTCAGCGCGTCGATTTTTTCAGCGTTAATCGCATCAGTTGGGTCCAGAGCATTGATGTCGGCGATGATGTCTTGTGTTGAGCGGCCGGTATCGGCTTCATTCAACGTTTCAAGGGCTGTTATTGCCGCCTCAAGTTCGTCAGTCGCAGCCTGCGTGGCCGTCACAGAATCGCGGTAACCGGCGATGCGGCCTACGCGGCTGTTGGGGTTGGCTTTTGCAAGAGCGGTCGGGCTGGCGTGAGCTGCGTTAAGCCCCTTGAGATGGGATGCGACAGAGCCATGCGTGTTTTTTGCGGCCTTCATTTTGGGCTTCACCGCAACGCTGGCTTCTTTTTTCTTCGTGTGCTTGTGCTTGTGCTCGGCACCGGCTTGTTTGCGCTTGACCATGGCAGCTTTTTTGGAAGATTTACTGCCGCCTGTCAGAAATTCAATCAGGCGATTGCCACCGCCGCTTCTGGTACTGCCTTTGCCCGACCCGCCGTTGTCGGATCCAGACGCCTTGGCGGATTTGTCGTTTCCACCGCTGCGGCTTTCATTGCCACCGCCATTGCCACCGCCGTTTCCACCACCATTGCCGCCTTTGGCATACGCCGCCGGAGTCGATGCGATGGTTAAAACTGCTGCAGCGGGAGCTAGGGCTAACGAAAGGGCAACGGCCGAATATGTAGCCGATTTTGAGATTCTGAACATTTCTTATCCTTCATTTCAGCCCACTTTGGGCGAAGTGATTTGTCAGGTCAGTACCGCAATATTTCCCGTTAAACATACGACAGTGCGTTTGTGTCCTTAGGAAGGCAATTACCGTTCCAAATTCTGGCAATTTTGGCGGATCGCTGCTAGCTCGGGGCAAACGAAATTCGAACTTTGCCAGCAAAGGGAACAGGATGGACGATTTTGCCGTGAGAATTGCGCAGGTGACGCAGGCAATGCGTGATCTGTTTCCGCAGACGCCGCTTTTGCGAAATGACCACCTTTCGGCCCGGTTCAGTGCCGATATCTGGCTTAAGCGCGAAGACCTGACGCCGGTGCGCAGCTACAAGATCAGGGGTGCATTCAACGCGATGCGGCGGGTTTTGCACGCAAACTCGCAACAGCAGCGCTTTGTTTGCGCCAGTGCGGGCAACCACGCGCAGGGGGTTGCGTTTGTCTGTCGGCATTTCGACGTTCAGGGCGTGATCTTTATGCCTGTCACAACGCCGCAGCAAAAGATCAACAAGACGCGGATTTTCGGCGGCGACAACATCGAGATTCGGCTGACCGGTGACTATTTCGATGACACACTGGCGGCGGCACAGGCTTATTGTTCCAGCGAGGGCGCGCATTTTCTGTCGCCCTTTGACGATGAGGATGTGATTGAGGGGCAGGCGTCGGTTGCGGCCGAAATACTGGAGCAGCTGGGCCATGATCCCGATATGGTCATCCTGCCAGTGGGCGGCGGCGGGTTGTCGGCAGGGGTCAAGAAATACCTGGGCGCGCAAGGCTCGGCCACCCGGATCAAATATGTGGAACCCAAGGGCGGGGCCAGTTTGGCCGCTGCTCTTTTGGCGGGGCACCCGGTGACGCTGGCGCGGGTCGACAACTTTGTGGACGGGGCGGCCGTGGCAAAGATCGGCGACACGACGTTCAAGGTTCTTGCGGATGTCGACAGTGCCGATGTTCTGGCCGCACCCGAAGACCGGATTTGCACGACAATCCTTGAGATGTTGAATATCGAAGGCGTGGTTCTGGAACCGGCAGGTGCCCTGTCGGTCGATGCGCTGGGCGATCTGGCCGATGAGATCCGGGGCAAGACGGTGGTCTGTGTCACTTCAGGCGGGAACTTTGATTTCGAGCGGCTGCCAGAGGTCAAGGAAAGGGCCCAGCGGTACCTTGGGGTCAAGAAATACTTTATCCTGCGGATGCCACAGCGGCCCGGCGCGCTTAAGGATTTTCTTGGGCTTTTGGGGCCGGACGACGATATCTCGCGGTTTGAATACCTAAAGAAGTCGGCGCGCAACTTTGGTTCGGTCCTGATCGGGATCGAGACCAGCCGCGCCTCAAACTTTCACGAGCTTTTCGCGCGGCTTGATGAGGCGGGTTTTGCCTATCGTGATATCACGCTGGACGAAACCATGGCCGAGTTCATCCTTTAGGCGGCTTTGGTGCGCGGATCGGCCAGAAAGGCATTTCGCGAGCTTTGGTAGGTTGCGCATAGCGCGCCCAGGTCGATCGTGCCGGCCTGACCATCGGCGGCGGCTTTTTCGCCAGTCTGACACTGGGCGGCCAAAGCCTGAAACCCCAGATTGAGCGCGCCGCCTTTCAGGAAATGAAGGTCATCTTCCAGTTTTTCAGGATCGGGACCCGCTTGCAGGCGGGCAAAAGCCTCATCCACTTCCTCAAGGAAAAGATCGATCACCTCGGCGAAATCATCGGGTCCGATTTCGTCGCGCAATTCGTCAACTCGTGCCCAATCAATCATAAGAAGCCTCGCTTGATACTTATACCGCAAGTAAAGATCCTAACGCGGATTGGATTAACAGCGGGTCAGTACCGGGGGTGAAATGCTGCGAATTTTAGTGTTCATCTGGAATTAACGGGCCGCAGCCCCTTATTGGCGGAGATGAGTGCACAGACAGGTATATCGACGGCCAGAGCGCCGGGTCAGACCGGCATTACGGCCGCTGATCCGGTTATTGAATGCGTTCTGGTGGTCGATGACAGCAAGGTTCAGCGCAAGATCCTTTCGGCCTTGCTCAAGCGCTGGGGGTATAGGGTGATCGAGGCGTCCTCGGGCGGCGATGCTTTGACGCTTTGCGCCCAGCACCGGGTTGATCTGATCCTGTCGGACTGGATGATGCCGGGGATGACGGGCTTGGATTTCTGCCGGGCGTTTCGGGCGCTGCAGCGCGACCACTATGGCTATTTCATCCTTTTGACGTCGAAAAGTGAAAAGGGCGAGGTGGCCGAAGGTCTGGACGTGGGGGCCGATGATTTTCTGTCCAAGCCGGTCAACAGCGGCGAGTTGCGCGCGCGGATCGCGGCGGGCGCGCGCATTCTGGCGATGCAGCGCGAGTTGAAGCTCAAAAACAGCCTGATTGACCGCGACCTGATCGAGGCGCGCAAGTTTCAGCAAAGCCTGATCCGCGAAAGGGTGCGCAATTTTGAACGTGCAACCGTGTCGCTTTTGTTACGGCCCAGCGGGCACGTGGGCGGCGATCTGGTTGGTGTGTTTCCGATCAACAAACGACGGATTGGCGTCTTTGCTCTGGATGTGTCGGGGCATGGCATTACTTCGGCGCTGATGACCGCGCGGCTGGCCGGGTTCTTGTCGGCCTCATCGCCGACCCAGAACGTCGCGCTTAGAAAATGTGAGGATGGGTCTTATACCGGGCGCCCGCCTGCAAAAGTGGCGGCGCGGCTGAACGATCTGACGTTGCAGGAAATGGACACCGAGAACTATTTTACCCTGATCTATGCCGATATTGATCTGGTCAACGGGCGGGTCGAAATGGTGCAGGCAGGCCATCCCAGCCCGGCCATCATGCGTGCCGACGGGACGGTCGAGTTTGTCGGCGAGGGCGGGATGCCCGTGGGTCTTTTGCCCTCGGCCGAGTTTGAAAGTTACGAATTTCAACTGGAGCCGGGGGACCGGATGCTGATGTATTCCGACGGCGTGACCGAATGCCCGACCGGCGATACCGAGATGCTGGAAGAAGAAGGTTTGGTTGGCATATTGGAACGCAACCGCGCGATCGGTGGCACTGCTTTGTTAGAGGCGATTGTTTGGGATCTGGCCGAACAGTCAAGCGAGGCTGAATTTAGCGATGACGTGTCGGCTGCGTTGCTTGAATTTCACGGCGCGCTGGGGCTGGTCAAAGGAAAAGGCGACTGACAAAGGCGGCGTCGCCGGCGCTGGCCAGATGCTGAACGGCGATGTCCGCTGGCATCCAAAGCGCGGTGTGGCCCGGTTCGGCCGGCTCGCCAAGCTGGCGGACGGGGCGGGCGAAATAGACGTTACAGATCTTTTCGGCCCAAAGGTCGTAGTCGGGCATATAGGTGAACCGACGATATGCGCCCAGGCGCCTGGGCTTGGCTATCGACCAGCCGGTTTCCTCTATCACTTCGCGGTAAAGCGCCGCGAGCGGAGATTCGCCGGGGTCAATTCCGCCACCCGGAAGCTGAAATTCCGGCAGGGGCTGATCCTGATAGGTAAGCAACAGATCATCGCCATTTGCCAGGATCGCATAGACGCCCGGACGGTAAGAATATTGCTTGTCGCGCAGTGGCGGGTTCTGGAACCGTCGCATCGGTCGCCCTTTCGGCCCTTGGACGCCGGGTTGTGACGCCTATATAGACGCGGTATGCCCAAATCGGCAGTATTAGGAAACCCCATGACACTTGGATCACAAATCGCTTGGGACGATACAGTCCTGCCCTTTCAACTTGACCTAGCGGATATCCGCGGTCGCGTGGCGCGGCTTGACGGTGTGCTGGATCAGGTTCTGGAACAACATAACTATCCGACCGTAATCGAGGCGCTGATCGCTGAGACCGCGCTGTTGACCGCTCTGATTGGCCAGACGATTGATCTGCGGTGGAAACTGTCGTTGCAAGTGCGCGGCGACGGGCCTGCGCGGTTGATCGCGACCGATTACTATGGACCGACGAAAGAAGGCGAACCGGCCCGCGTGCGCGCCTATGCCAGTTTCGATGACGAACGGCTGGACCATGCAGCGGATCCGTTTTCGCAAATCGGTAACGGTTATTTCGCGATCCTGATCGATCAGGGCAAGGGAATGACCCCCTATCAAGGGATCACGCCGATTGCGGGTGGGTCACTTTCGGCCTGTGCAGAGACTTATTTTGCACAGTCAGAGCAGCTTCCGACGCGCTTCGCGCTGACTTATGGCCGGTCGCAGCAACCCGGCCAGCCAGAAAGCTGGCGGGCGGGGGGCGTGATGCTGCAACATATGCCTAATGCGTCGCCTTTTGCCTCTGGCGACGGCGGCACTGGCGAGGGTGGTTTGCTCTTGGCCAATGACATTCTGGACGAGGATGAGGGCGAAGACTGGAACCGGGTGAACCTGCTTTTGGACACGGTCGAAGAGATCGAGCTGATCGGGCCAACGGTTCAGCCGACCGAACTTTTGGTGCGGCTTTTTCACGAAGAACAGCCGCGCGTCTTTGATGCGCAGCCGGTCAAGTTCGGCTGCACCTGCTCAAAGGATCGGGTTAAGGACAGCCTGTCGATCTATTCGGCCAAAGACATCGCCTATATGACCACGGACGAGGGGATCGTGACCGCCGATTGTCAGTTTTGCGGCGCGCATTACGAATTAGAGCCCGGAACGCTGGGCTTTGAGGCCGACAAAAATGACGATGGATGAAACCGTTGACCGGCTGCGCGCCCTTGGTTTGCAGGGCGGCGGCGGGTCATCGGATTTCGATCTGAACCCGGACATCAAACTGCCGCCGGGACGCAAGCTGCGCCAGGCGGCGGTTCTGGTGCCGGTGATTTGGAAGGGCGGGCAGGCGCGGGTCATCCTGACCAAGCGGTCCTCGGTGTTAAAGCATCATCCCGGTCAAATCGCTTTTCCCGGCGGCAAACAGGAAGAGTTTGACGACACACCTGAGGATACGGCCCTGCGCGAGGCGTCCGAAGAGATCGGCCTTGCGCCGCAGAACGTGGATGTGTTGGGCCGGTTGCCCAGTCACGAGACGGTTACGGGTTTTGATGTCACGCCGGTTTTGGGACGTGTCAGAGACGATTTTGCCGCCGTTGCCGACCCCGGCGAGGTGGCCGAGGTTTTTACCGTGCCGCTTACACATCTGACGCAAGCTGAACGATTTCAGGTTCAGTCGCGCATCTGGCAGGGGCACCCCAGATCGTATTATGTTGTGCCTTACGGGCCCTATTACATCTGGGGCGCGACCGCGCGGATCCTGCGCGGATTGGCCGAAAGGTATGGCGCATGACGATAATCACCGCCAAATGGCTGAGCGACGCCAAGACGCAGCGCGTTTTTTCCGTGCTGACGGATGCAGGACATCAGGCCTATGGCGTTGGCGGGTGCGTGCGAAATGAATTGCTGGGCGCGCCTATTCGCGATGTAGATATTTGTACAGATGCGCCACCTGAAACAGTCTCTAACCTGGCGAAAAAAGCTGGTTTGAAGGTTGTGCCGACTGGCATTGATCATGGCACGGTGACAGTCGTTGTAGGTGGCAGCGGCTTTGAGGTGACGACACTGCGCCGCGACGTTCAGACCGATGGCCGGCGCGCGGTTGTGGCCTATGCCAAGACGATGGCCGAGGATGCATCGCGCCGCGATTTCACGATGAACGCGCTTTACGTCGATAAGGACGGGCAGGTGCACGACCCTTTGAACGGCATCGGGGATCTTTTGGCGCGGCGCGTTGTGTTCGTGGGCGACGCCGAAACACGCATCCGCGAAGACGTTCTGCGCATTCTGCGGTTTTTTCGGTTTCATGCCTGGTATGGAGATCCTGCGGCGGGTCTGGACGCAGAGGGACTGGCGGCCTGTGCAGCACATTTGGGCGCGATAGAGACGCTTTCGGCTGAACGGGTCGGGGCGGAAATGACCAAGCTGTTGGGCGCGCCGGATCCGGCGCCTTCGGTGGCGGCGATGGCGCAATCTGGTGTGCTGAGCACGGTTCTGATCGGGGCCGAAGCCAAGGCTTTGCCGGTTCTGGTGCATCTTGAGGACGAATGGAGTGTTCGGCCCGATAGCATGCGCCGACTGGCCGTTCTTGGGGGCGAGAACCCGTCAGAGGCCCTGCGCCTAAGCCGGGCAGACGCGCGCAAACTGACGCTGCTACGGGATCAAATCGGGTCGGGTTTGGGCGCATTAGAGATGGGATACCGGTTTGGAGAGGCCACAGCGCGCGATGTCATGTTGCTGCGTTCAGCGGTGTTTGAAGCCCCGTTGAATGACGCCGATCTTGCGGCGGCCAAGCGCGGCGCCAGTTCGGTTTTTCCGGTGAAAGCGGCCGATCTGATGCCCGATCTCAATGGTCCGGCGCTGGGCGCGCGGCTGGCCCAGCTTGAGGCAGCCTGGATCGCATCGGATCAGCGATTGGGGCGTAAGGAATTGCTGGCGCTGCCCTGATCTCAGCCCTGCTGTCAGCAGTCCGGTTTTACCCGACAGAAAATCAGCGTATAGATTGTCGGGAAAATATTTGAGTGATTTCCCCCACCGTGTTCCGCTTTTTTGAACGCCTCGTCGATCCCTATACGCCGTATTCCGAGGTCGACCACCCGCCAAACCGTCTTTGGCCATTTCTGCGCGAATACGCGCGGCCGTTTCACCGTGTCTTTGTGTTTGCGACGCTTTCATCGGTGATTGTGGCGGCGGTCGAGGTCGTCTTGATCTATTACATGGGGCGGATCGTTGACCTGTTGAACAAAAGCGAGCCGGAACGGATCTGGGCGGACCATGGTGTCGAGCTGCTTGTGATTGCGGCGTTCATCCTGTTGGCGCGGCCGGTTCTGCAGGCGCTGGATGTGATCCTGTTGAACAATGCGATCATCCCGAATTTCGGAACTTTGATCAGGTGGCGGTCGCACCGGCATGTGCTGCGCCAGTCGGTGGGCTGGTTCGAGAACGACTTTGCCGGGCGGATCGCAAACCGGATCATGCAGACGCCCCCGGCGGCCGGGGACGCAATTTTCCAGGTCTTCGATGCGATGACCTTTTCGGTGGCCTATCTGATCGGGGCGGTGGTGCTTTTGTCCGAGGCGGATCCGCGGCTGGCGGTGCCATTGCTGATCTGGTTTGTGCTTTACGCAGCATTGGTGCGCTGGACCGTGGCGCGGATCGGGCCTGCGTCCAAGGCGTCGTCGGCGGCGCGGAGCAATGTCACCGGGCGGGTCGTCGACAGCTATACCAATATTCATTCGGTCAAGCTGTTTGCACATCACGAGGGCGAGGTTGATTACGCCCGCGAGGCGATCGAAGAGACGCGCCGCACATTGACGCGCGAGATGCGGCTTTATTCGATCATGGATATTACTTTGGTCACTTTGAACGGGTTCCTGATTGTCGGCGTTGTCGGTTGGACGGTGGTATTGTGGTCGCAAGGACAGGCCACGGTTGGTGTGGTTGCGGCGACAACGGCGCTGACGCTGCGGCTGAACGCAATGACCGGGTGGGTCATGTGGGCGGTCAGCACCTTGTTCCAGTCGCTGGGGGTTGTGGCCGAAGGGATGGAGACGATTGCCCAGCCGATAACATTGACGGATCGTCCCGATGCCAAACCTTTGGAACTGACCGACGGGCGGATCGAAATTAAGGCTCTAACGCACCACTATGGGCGCCAAAGCGGTGGTTTGGCGGGCGTTGATCTGACGGTTGAGCCGGGCGAAAAGATCGGTCTGATCGGGCGCTCTGGTGCGGGGAAATCGACCCTGGTCAATCTTTTGCTGCGGTTTTACGAGGCCGAGGCGGGATCGATCCGAATTGATGGTCAGGACATCACGCAGGTGCGTCAGGACAGCCTGAGATCGGCGATTGGAATGGTGCAGCAGGAAAGTTCTCTTTTGCACAGATCGGTGCGCGACAATATCCTTTATGGGCGGCCGGGTGCCAGCATGGCCGAGGTTGAAAAAGCCGCGCGGCGGGCCGAGGCCGACAAGTTCATTGATGATCTGAAGGATCCCGGCGGGCGTGGCGGTTATGACGCGCAAGTTGGCGAGCGGGGTGTCAAACTGTCCGGCGGTCAGAGACAGCGGATTGCCTTGGCCCGGGTCATTTTGAAAGACGCGCCGATCCTCATTCTGGACGAGGCGACAAGTGCGCTGGACAGCGAGGTTGAGGCGGCCATTCAGGATACGCTTTACGGGATGATGGAGGGCAAGACCGTGATCGCGATCGCGCACCGTTTGTCGACCATCGCGCGGATGGACCGGATTGTGGTGCTGGACGAAGGAAAGATCGTCGAAGAAGGTACCCATGGGGCGCTTTTGGCGAAAAAGGGATTATATGCCTCACTCTGGGAGCGGCAATCTGGCGGCTTCATCGGATCGGGGATTGCTGAAGAATGAAGAGATTTGCCAATCTGATCGACGCGTTCCGGCCTGCGGACGGACCGCCACCCACGACACTTTGGGCGTTTTGCCTATGGTGTCTGAAGGGCGCGTTTCCGGTGCTGTTGGTGGCGGGGATCCTGTCGGCGGGGGCTGGCACGCTGGAGGTTGTGACCGCGCTGATCCTGGGACGGGTGATTGATACGGCGCTGGCGGTTGGGCCGGACGGCTTTTTCGCAGCCGAGGTTTGGTTCATTCTGGGCGTGATCGCGTTTTTCCTTTTGGTGCGGCCTGTGTTCTTTGGTCTGTCGTCGCTGGCAAACTCGGTCATCGTTGGGCCAAACCTGAACCCGCTGGTTCTGTCGCGGTTGCACCGTTGGACCCTTGGTCAGGCGGTTCGGTTTTTTGACGATGATTTTGCCGGGCGCATTGCGCAAAAACAGATGCAAACGGCGCGGGCGGTTACGGATGTGGCGACCGAGGTGATCAACGTCGTGTTTTTCGCGCTGGCTTCGCTGGTCGGATCGGCGCTTTTGCTGACGACGATTGACTGGCGCATTGCGCTGGGTCTCAGCATCTGGCTGGTGGCGTATCTGTCGTTGATCCGCTGGTTCATGCCGCGCATTCGCAAGCGGTCAAAGGTCAGGGCGGGGGCGCGGGCGACCGTGACCGGGCAGATCGTGGACACGATCACCAATATCAAGACGGTCAAGCTTTTCGCTCATGCGCGGCATGAGGATCGGGCGGCGCTGGAGGCGCTGGCCGATTTCCGCGAAAGCTCGGTCGATTTCGGGATCATGGCGGCAAGTTTCCGGATTTGCCTGATGACACTTGCAGGGATTTTGCCGGTGCTCCTGATCGGTAGTGCGCTGTGGCTTTGGTCGAACGGCGCGGCGACGCCGGGTGATATTGCAGCGGCCGGGGCGATATCGATCCGGATCGCGCAGATGACCGGCTGGGTCAGTTTTACGCTGATGGCGGTCTATTCCAACGTCGGAGAGATCGAGAACGGGATGAACACGCTGACCACGCCGCATGAGTTGACCGATGATGACGATGCCGCGGACCTGAAGGTGCGTAAGGGCGAGGTGGCCTATGACGGTGTCAGTTTTGCCTATGGCCGTCAAAGCGGCGGGATCGAGGGGATCGACCTGACAATTGCGCCGGGTGAAAAGCTGGGCATTGTGGGGGCGTCGGGGGCCGGCAAATCGACGCTGGTGTCTTTGCTGTTGCGGCTCTATGACGCCGAAACAGGCGCGATCTATGTCGATGGGCAGAATATCCGCGACGTGACGCAGGAAAGCCTGCGCCGCAAAATCGGATTGGTCACACAGGAAACCGCAATGTTCAACCGCTCGGCCCGCGACAATATTCTATACGGCAAGCCCGGCGCGACCGAGGACGAGATCGTTAAGGCCGCAAAGAAGGCCGAAGCGCACGAGTTCATTGTCGGGCTGGAAGATCACGCAGGGCGGCGCGGATATGACGCGCATCTGGGCGAGCGTGGCGTTAAACTGTCAGGTGGTCAGCGTCAGCGGATCGCCCTTGCCCGCGCCATAATAAAGGACGCGCCCATTCTGGTTCTGGACGAGGCGACAAGTGCTTTGGACAGCGAGGTCGAGGCGACAATTCAGGACGCGCTGGAGCGGGTGATGGTTGGCAAAACGGTTCTGGCGATTGCGCACCGTTTGTCGACAATTTCCCAGATGGACCGGATCGTGGTTCTGGACGGCGGGCGGATCGTTGAAACCGGTGGCCACGCGGAACTGTTGAAGAAAAAGGGTCTTTATGCGCGTTATTGGGATCGCCAGTCGGGCGGGTTTATCGGCGTTCAGGAGGCCGCGGAATGAAGGTTGAGATTGACCGCCTGGGGCACCACGGCGACGGAATTGCCGAGGGACCGATCTTTGTGGCGCGGGCTTTGCCGGGCGAAGAGGTCGAGGGTCATCTGGATGACAACCGATTGACCAGCGTCAAGGTTCTGAGGCCGTCGGACGACCGGGTGTCGCCGCCCTGTTCGCATTACAAGATGTGCGGTGGGTGTTCGCTGCAGCATGCCAGCGACGATTTCGTGACCCGCTGGAAAGAAGGCGTGATCCATATGGCGATGGTCGGTCAGGGGATCGAAGCGCCGATCCGCCCGATCGTCACCTCGCCCGCGCGGTCGCGGCGGCGTGCGGCTCTATCGGCGCGGCGCACCAAAAAAGGGGCGATGATCGGGTTTCACGGGCGCGGTTCGGATCAGTTGGTCGCAACGCCCGAGTGCCATCTGTTGCACCCTGACATCCTGAGGTTTTTTCCTGCGCTGGAACAGCTGACGGTAATCGGCGCGTCGCGGACGACCGAGTTGACGATCTATGTCACGCAGGCGGCGGCGGGCATTGATGTTGCGGTCAGCGGCGGCAAGGACATGGACCGCGCGCTTCAGATGGTTCTGGCCGATTGGTGCCAGGCGCCGGGTCTGGCGCGGCTGACATGGAATGGCGATCAGGTGGCCGAGATTGTGCCGCCGGTTCAGACCTTTGGCGCGGCGCGCGTTGTGCCGCCGCCGGGCGCCTTTTTACAGGCAACGACACAGGGCGAAGCGGCGCTGATTGCGGCTGTCGATGAGGCTTTGCAGGGCTGCAAGCAAATCGCGGATCTCTTTGCGGGCAGCGGCACCTTTGCCTTGCCACTGGCCAGCCGGGCCGAAGTGCATGGCGTGGAAAGTGACACGGCGATGCTGGGCGCGCTGGACCGTGGCTGGCGCGAGGCCAAGGGTCTGCGGCGCGTCACAACGCAAGAGCGCGATCTGTTTCGCAGGCCGCTGATGCCTGATGAGCTTAAGAAATTCGATGGGATCGTCATTGACCCGCCGCGCGCGGGTGCCAAGGCGCAGGTTTCGGAGATCGCCCAGTGCGAGGTTGGCCGCATCGCCATGGTTTCGTGCAATCCGGTGACATTTGCGCGCGATGCGCGGGCGCTGGTTGATGGCGGGTACAAGTTGAACTGGGTGCAGCCGGTGGATCAGTTCCGCTGGTCGTCGCATGTGGAACTGGCAGCGTCGTTCAGCCGAAGTTAAGCGGCGGATCACGGCAACACTTCTCGGCCATGCAAAGATGATGTATGTTCTGCCCTAAGAAACGAAGGGCAGTAAAATGGCAGGTCTGAGGGCGCTTATTGCGCTGAGCATCGTTCTGGCTTTGGCGGGATGTGCGAGCAAGTTCAAAACCTATGATGGTCCCGAGGTGACGCGCGTTGTGGTCTTTAAGGGCGATCGGCGGATGCATCTTTATAACAACGATACGATCCTGAAATCTTATGATTTCGGATTGGGCTTTGCGCCGGTTGGCGACAAGAAAATCGAAGGCGACGGCAAGACCCCCGAGGGGCGCTATCTGATTGATCGGAAGAACCCCAACAGCGAATATTACCTGTCGGTGGGCATCTCATACCCCAACGAGGCGGATCTGGCCGAGGCCGAGGCGCTGGGCAAGCCGGCGGGCGGGGATATTTTTATTCACGGCACCCCAAATCCGTTTCGCCAGAAGGGCGATTGGACCTGGGGCTGTATTTCGGTTCAGAACGACGAGGTCGAAGACATCTATGCGATGATCAAGGTCGGGACCGTGATTGATCTTTATCCTTAGGACCCGCCGGCAAATCCGGTTGTTGCCGGATATCCGGTGACCATGGTCCACCAGATCTTGCCGTTGGGTTCCTGATACCAGGAAAAACCAAGATCGCGGGCGGCTGGGTCTAGCACGACGGCGCGCGTGTCGGGTAGCTCCATCCAGGCGGCAAGAGTTTCGGTTTCATTCTCGTAGGTTTCCGAGATGTTTTCACCGGCAAGGCTGCCGCTGTATCCGGCGCGCTGAACCCGCTGAAGCGGTGATGAGCCGTCAGAGCCAAAATGCCATGGCCGGTTTTGCACCGACATATCGCGCGAATGCGTGGCGGCGGCGGCGGTCAGTTCTGCGTTCAGCTGCATCGGGGCGGCGCCACTGGCAAGGCGCAGCGCGTTGACGCCATCCAGAATGCTGAACTGAACGCGGGCCGTGTCGTTGGCGCGGATCTTGTAGGCACGCGGCAAGGGTTTGCCATCGGGGCCAAGTGCGCGCGGCGAGGCGCCGGGATCGACACAAGCTGACAAGGCAAAGAGAGCAGCGAAGAGAAGCGTGAAAACGCGTATCATGGAATCTTACCCCAAATTTCTTTTGTCCCCTCTATCCTTTCCTGCGGCGCTGATCAAACTCACAACGGCGAGTTCTGGCTGGAAAAGGCAGGATTGAATTGAAGGTGAGGCATAAGGGCCATAATATGGGGCCACTATACTGTGCATGAGAGGAAGGTGAGAGATGACTAATCGCATTAACCGCCGCATTTTTCTGGGCACTACCGCTGCGGCAATGGGTGGGTTGGCGGCTCCGTCGTTGGCGCAGCAGGCCGGGACAACCGAGATCGAAAGCGAGATCACACAGGTTGTGCGGCGAAATATATCCAGTTTCCGGTCGCTTAACTGGAAACCATATTTTTCAAACCTCAAAGGCGGCGCGGTTCTGGTCGATGTGACCTCGCGGGCGGCGCATTTCTGGTCTGAGGACGAAAGCGTCTATCGTTTATATCCAACCAGCGTGCCTTTGACCGAAGATCTGACCCGCCGCGGGCGAACCCGGGTGGTGCGCAAGGTCGTCGGGCCAAGCTGGCGACCGACACCGGCAATGCGGCGGCGAAACCCTGAGTGGCCGGAGTTTGTACCGCCCGGTCCGGACAACCCGCTGGGCACGCATGCGCTCTATCTAAGCTGGACTTACTACCGGATACATGGAACGCAGGACACGCGCAAAATTGGTCGTCGGTCGTCGAATGGCTGCATCGGGCTCTATAATGAGCATATCAAGGAGCTTTTTGGCCTGACGAATGTGGGCACTCAGGTGTTGCTAATATGACGACATTTCGGCGAACTTACTGAAATCCCCTTTAAACAGGGTTTGCAATCCTACATTCTTAATGCTTATACGGAAACACGAGGTACAGTCTTGGGTGCCTGCTGCTGCCCTCAGTGTGTTTATGTGGCAGCGGGCAATTACTGGAGGTTAATATGAAGAAACTTGCACTCGCAGCTGCTTTGTCAGTCGCCGCAACTCACGCTTTCGCTGGCGGCATGGCCGAGCCCATGATCGAAGCACCCGTTATCGTTGAAGAGACGTCTTCGTCTGCTTCCAGCGGTGGCGCGATCGTTCCACTGATCCTGCTGTTGGTTATTGCCGCAGCCGTGATCAAGTAAGCGATCCATCAAATTGCAAAAGAAGGCGGTGGGTTTTCCACCGCCTTTTTTTTGCGCAAATTCTGCGAATGGGGCGATTCTTTTTCTCCGGCGGCTGAGGCCAGTTTACCGGTCAGTCGATCCAGCCGGCCAGATTCTGTTGAATAACTTCTGACAGCGCATCGATATGTGCCGCGTCGTCATTCAGGCAGGGGATGTAAGTAAAGCTTTCGCCGCCCGCATGTTCAAAGCTTTCGCGGATCTCTTCGTTGATCTCTTCCAGTGTTTCGATGCAATCGGCTGAAAATGCCGGGGCCATGACCGCGATCCGCTTTTTGCCCGCCTCGGCAAGGCGCGCGACCTCTTCGACGGTATAGGGCTGAAGCCATTCTTCGGGGCCAAAGCGCGACTGAAAGGTCACGACGATATCGGTGTCGGCCCAGCCCAGACGCTCTTTCAGAAGGCGCGTCGTTTTCTGGCACTGACAATGATAGGGGTCGCCCTCGGTCAGGTAGCGGACCGGCACGCCGTGGTAGGATGTGACCAGAACATCGGGTTTCTGATCCATCTTGGCATAGGCATCCTGGACCGATTTCGCCAGCGCGTCGATATAGGACGGTTGATCGAAATAGGGCGGAACGGTGCGCGCGGCGGGTTGCCATTTTTCATCGCCAAGGGCCGCGAAAAAGGCGTCATTTGCCGTGGCGGAAGTGGCGCCTGCGTATTGCGGGTAAAGCGGAAAGAACAGGATCTTGTCACAGCCCTGTTCGACCATCGCCCGGACCTTGGATTTGGTCGAGGGGTTGCCATAGCGCATGGCGAAATCAACAACCACCTGATCGCCATAGCGCTTGGCCATCGCCTGTTTGATCTTGGCGGTCTGGTCTTTGGTGATCGTCATCAGGGGGCTTTCGCCCGCCTCTTCGTTCCAGATCGATTTATAGGCCGCACCGCTGGTGAAGGGGCGTTTGGACAGGATGATCAGCTGCAAAAGCGGCTGCCATTTCCAAGCCGGATAGTCGATGACGCGCTTGTCTGACAGAAACTCGCTGAGGTATCGGCGCATCGACCAGTAATCGTAGTTGTCGGGCGTTCCGAGGTTGGCCAGAAGAACGCCGATCTTTGCCTTGGGCAACGCAGGGTGGTCTTTGGGGGCCTGCGAGAGATCCCTGTCTTTGAAAGTGGCGTCGGGCATGGGCGTGTTCCTCTTAATTCTGGCTTTTGTATCTGGGCGCGTCTGACCGGAATAAGCGAATGGCGCCCAAGGTCAAACTTTTCCTGTACCGGGCAGCTTTGTTTCCGTGGCGCCAAGGGCGTCTGCAAGCCGGGTTTTGGCCGACCCCGGACGCAGCGGCTTGGGCTGCGTGTCAGCCGGGGCCCAGCCGGTCAGAAAGATCATCTCGAACGTGGCGGGCAGGCGGCCATCCTGGCCAAAGCTGTCCGCATAGATTTGCGCGGCAAGGTCAAAAAGCCCACGCCGGGTGGGTTTTCGGTGGCGGTCGTGCAGGGCGTTGGCCTCGCCCATCGCGCGCAGATCGCGCATCAGTTTCAGGGCGTCGGGATAGCTGACCGTCTGGTTCAGGCTGTCGGCCACCGGCAGGGCAAACCCCGCGCGTTGCAGCAGGGCGCCCATGTCGCGGATTTCAGCCATGGGTGCGACCCTTGGTGACAGCCCGCCGGTCACCCGGGCCTCGGCTTGCGCCAGAGATGCGCGCAACTGATGCAGGGTCATGCCGCCAAAAGCCACCGACAGGAACAGCCCGTCAGCGGCCAGTGCGCGGCGCGATTGCACCAGTTGGCCGACCGGGTCATTGGCCCAATGCAGCGCCATGGCGTGGATCACCAGATCATGCGCACCCGGCTCAAGCGCAAGTGTATCGCCCTCGGGCACGATCAGGGCGCCGGGAAAGGCCGCGCGCCACACTTCCGGAAAACCGGTGACAATCGCGACGCGCGTAAACGTTCTGTTAACCTCGGTCAGTCTTTCCTTAATCTCGGCAATCGCCAGATCGTGCAGGAAAAACGTATCAGCACGGCGCCGGTTGCGGGCAAGCGCGGAATGATCCGTAAGTTGAGGTGGGCTTTGCATGATCATTCCTTGTGAGCCTCCCCTGTCTAGAGGTCCGAACGCATGATGCAAAGCGCGATGTCGCTGCTGTTTCCGCCGCAATGCCTGAGCTGTAATGCGCTGGTTGAGGATCGTTTTGCGCTGTGTGGCCCGTGCTGGCGCGAGACGCCGTTCATCATGGGGCTTTGTTGTGATCATTGCGGCGGGCCGCTGATCGGACAGGGCGAGGGTGACGAGCTTTGTGATGACTGTATGAGCGGGCCGCGCCCCTGGGCGCAAGGGCGGGCGGCGGTTGTCTATAAGGGCAACGCGCGCAAGATTGTTCTGGCGCTGAAACATGGTGACCGGCTGGACCTTGCGCGCCCTGCGGCGCAGTGGATGGCGCGGGCCGGGGCGCCGATGTTGCAAGGGGGGGCAATTTTGGTGCCCATTCCGCTGCACCGGCTGCGACTTTTTCGCCGTCGGTTTAACCAATCCGGGGTTCTGGCGCATGAAATTGGCCGTGAAACGGGGCTGACGGTTTGTCCTGACGCCCTGATCCGGCGGCGCCGGACAGAAACGCAGGATGGCAAGGGAACCGAGGCGCGCATTCTGAATGTGGAGGGTGCGATCGTTGAAAACCCACGACAAAAGGGCGCCCTGAACGGGCAATCCGTCGTATTGGTTGATGATGTTCTGACGTCGGGGGCAACGTTGGCGGCGGCGACGCGGGCTTGTCTGACCGCCGGTGCAACACGGGTTTGCGTGCTGGTACTGGCCCGCGTTGCGAAGGATGCCTAAATCCCTATAGTTCGCGCCAGACACGAAAGGTTTTTGTCGATGCAGACTGTAGAAATTTTTACCACGCCATTTTGCGGTTATTGCCACGCGGCAAAGCGACTGCTGGATCAAAAGGATGTTTCGTTTACCGAAACGGATGTGTCGCGCGACCCTGTGCTGCGCCAAGCGATGATGACCCGCGCCAATGGCCGCCACACCGTGCCCCAGATCTTTATCGGCGGCACGCATGTGGGCGGCTATGACGAGCTGTCGGCGCTTGATCGGCAGGGTAAGCTTGATCCGCTTCTGGCGGCGTGAGCGTGATGCGCGCGGCACTTGTGCAGCTGAATTCGTCGGATGACCCGCGCGCCAACCTTGAAGTGGCGCGCGGGTTCCTGCGCGAGGCGGCGGCGGGGGGGGCGGATTTTGTTCTGACGCCAGAGGTCACCAATTGCGTGTCGTCAAGCCGCGCGCATCAGAACGAGGTTTTGCAAACCGAGGATACGGATCTGACGCTGGCGGGCCTGCGGGCCGAGGCGGCAAATCTGGGCGTCTGGCTGTTGATCGGATCGCTGGGCCTGAAGACGGGCGACCCCGACGGCCGGTTTGCCAATCGGTCATTTCTGATCACACCTCAGGGCGAGATCGCGGCGCGCTATGACAAGATGCATATGTTCGATGTGCAATTGTCGCAAACCGAAGGGTACCGCGAATCCCAAGGGTATCGGCCGGGCGACCGGGCGGTTGCGGCGGATGTCGGTGATACGCGCATTGGCATGTCGGTTTGTTACGATTTGCGCTTTGCCTATCTTTACCGGGCGCTGGCGCATGCGGGTGCACAGGTGCTGACGGTTCCGGCCGCCTTTGCCGTGCCCACGGGCCGCGCGCATTGGCATGTTCTGCTGAGGGCGCGGGCGATTGAAACGGGGTGTTTTGTGCTGGCGCCGGCGCAATGCGGGACCCATTCGTCTTCTGACGGATCAGAGCGCAAAACCTTTGGGCACTCTTTGGCTGTTGCCCCATGGGGCGAGGTTTTGGTGGATGGCGGTGCCGCACCGGGGGTGTCTTTTGTTGATATTGACCCCGCAGCAGTAAAGAGTGCGCGTGCGCGGGTCCCCTCGCTGACCCATGACAGAAAGTTCGAAGGCCCCTGATGTCCGCTCAGAATGATTCGCTTGCCATTGCCCTGTTCAGCGAACTTTTCGCCGCTGATCAGCTGGCGCGTGCGCGTCTGGGCAAGGCTTTGCCGCGCGGCATGGAGTTGTCGCATTTTTCGGTGCTGAACCATCTGGCGCGCTCGTCGCAGGAACGCACGCCTGCGCAACTGGCGAAGGCGTTCAGCGTCACGCGCGGTGCGATGACCAATACTTTGGCCAAGCTGGAGCGCGCGGGCCATATCCATATTCGCCCCGATTGGGATGATGCGCGGCGCAAGTTGGTGGCGATCAGCCCCGCAGGGCGCAGCGCGCGCGATGCCGCGTTAGAGATCATTGCGCCCGAGTTGAACCAGGTGGTTAGCGATCTGGGGGCGGAAAAGGTGCGTTCGGCCCTGCCGGTTCTGCGCGGTCTGCGCGAACATATGTCGCGCGATTAGGCCGGTTTGATGCTGGTGGTGACGTAGTTCACTGAAAGATCCCGTTCAGAAATACGCCAGGTCCAGGCCAGCGGATTGAACTGAAACCCCTTGCGATCCACCGGATCAAGGCCCGCATTACGGAGAAGCTCAAACAGCTCGTCCGGCGTTATGAATTTCGCCCATTCATGTGTGCCCTTGGGCAGCCAGCGCATCACATGCTCGGCGCCGACGATGGCGAACATAAAGCTTTTGGGGTTCCGGTTCAGCGTAGAACAGACCATCAGCCCGCCGGGTTTCAGAAGCGTTTGACAGGCGGTCAGAAAGGCCAGCGGGTCGGCGACATGTTCAACGACTTCCATATTGAGGATGGCGTCAAATTGCTCGCCCGCCTTGGCCAGCGCCTCGGCGGTGGTGTGGCGATAGTCGATGGTAAGGCCGGACTGGGCTGCGTGCACCTGTGCGACGGGGATGTTGCCGGGGGCCGCATCGGCGCCCACAACAGTTGCACCCAGGCGCGCCATGGGTTCCGACAAAAGCCCCCCACCACAGCCGATGTCCAGAATGCGCAGCCCATCGAAGGGCCTGTTCGCCGTCAGGTCACGGCCGAATTCCGAAGCGATCTGACGTGTGATATAGTCCAGCCTGCAGGGGTTAAGCATGTGAAGCGGTTTGAACTTGCCTTGGGTGTCCCACCATTCGGTGGCCATGGCTTCGAATTTGGCAACTTCGGCAGGATCGATAGTCGTTACCATCTGATGCTCCTTTCATGCAGCTTCCCCATGGCGGGGCGGCTATGAGCGCTATATAGAACATTCATGGACAAGGTCTCGGGCCAAAAACGCGCAGCGGCGTATCTATATCCGCCGATAGAACCGTTTGACCAGCGCATGCTGGACGTCGGTGACGGGCACCGCATTTACGTCGAGCAATGCGGCAACCCCAAGGGTATTCCCGTGGTGGTTCTGCATGGTGGGCCGGGTGGCGGGTGCAGCCCGTCAATGCGGCGCTATTTTGACCCCAAGGATTACCGGATCGTGCTGTTTGATCAGCGCGGCTGTGGCCGGTCGCGTCCGCATGCCAGTGTCGAGGCGAACACGACATGGCATCTGGTGGCCGATATCGAGGCTATTCGCGAGGCGCTGGGGATCGACAAATGGGTGATCTTTGGCGGCAGCTGGGGGGCGACGCTGGCGCTGATCTATGCTCAAACGCATCCCGAACGGGCCGCCTATCTGGCGCTGCGTGGGGTGTTCCTGATGACCCAGGCCGAACTGGACTGGTTCTATGGCGGTGGCGCGGGCAGTTTCTGGCCCGATCTGTGGAGCCGTTTTGCCGAACTGGTGCCGGAAGATGAGCAGGGCGACATGATCGCGGCCTATCACAAGCGGCTTTTCAGCGGCGATCACGCGGTCGAGACGCGTTATGCGCGGGCCTGGGCCGGGTGGGAGAACGCGCTGGCCTCGATTGAGAATAACGGGCCTTTGGGCGAAAGCCCGGCGGAATATGCGCGCGCTTTTGCGCGGCTTGAGAATCACTATTTCATCAATCAGGGGTTTTTGGACCGCGATGGCCAAATTCTGGATGATATGGACAAGATCGCACATGTGCCCGGCACGGTGGTGCAGGGGCGCTATGATATGATCTGCCCGCCCGCATCGGCTTCGGCCTTGGCCGATCGCTGGCCAGAGGGCGAATTGCGTATCGTTCCCTTGGCCGGGCACGCCCTGTCCGAGCCGGGAATAAGCGCCGAACTGGTGCGGGTCACCGACAGGCTGCGTCAGCGGCCTGACATGCAGGGCCTTGGTTGACGCAGGGTCGGGCCGGGTTTGAAAAGCTTTACAGTTGCGGCCCAGTCGCTAGGTTAATTGTCAGACGAATGGAGAGGGATAAGATTGGGCGAAGTTCTACGCATAATTTTGCTGCGCCTTGCCCTTGGTCTGCTTACCCTTCTGATCGTATCCGTTGTCATCTTTGTGGCTGTGAACCTTTTGCCCGGCGATTTCGCCGAGGCGATATTGGGTCAGGGGGCCACGCCCGAGGCAGTCGCCTCGATCCGCGCCGATCTGGGTTTGGATCAGGGGATGATCCCGCGCTACTTTAGCTGGCTGGGAGGGGCTCTGACGGGTGATCTGGGGACCAGCTTTGCTCAGGCCAATTTTGCCAGTTTCGTCGGAACAGAGGCTGGATCGGGCGGGGTTACCGTGGCCCAGCAGATCGCGCCGCGCTTTGCCAATACGATGTTTCTGGCGGGTGTCACGGCGATGATTGCAGTGCCGATTGCGATCACTCTGGGCGTGCTGGCCGCGCTTTACCGCAATTCGGTCTTTGACCGCGCGGCCAACATTTTGACGCTGTCGTCCATTTCCAGCCCCGAGTTTTTTCTGGCCTATATTCTGATCCTGCTTTTGGCGGTGCTGAACCCGATCCTGCCATCGCTGTCCAGTGTCTATGATGGCATGGCCTTTGGCGAGCGTTTGCAAAAGACGCTTTTGCCGGCGCTGACGCTGACGCTGGTGGTGACGGCGCATATGATGCGGATGACACGGGCGGCGATCATCAACCTATTGGCCAGTCCTTACATCGAAATGGCGCGGCTGAAGGGGCTTAGCCCTTTGCGGGTGATTGTCGTGCATGCGCTGCCCAATGCCCTGGCGCCGATCATCAATGTGATTGCCTTGAACCTTGCCTATCTGATCACCGGCGTTGTCGTGGTCGAGGTGGTTTTTGTCTATCCCGGCATTGGCCAGCTTTTCGTCGATAGCGTCAAGATCCGCGATATTCCGGTGGTTCAGGCCAGCTGTCTGATTTTTGCGGGGGCCTATATTCTGCTGAACCTTGTGGCGGATATTCTGTCAATTCTGTCGAACCCGCGCCTGAGGCATCCTAAATGAGTATCTGGGTTCAATTGCTGCTGGCGCTGGTCGGTATCGGCGTGATCGCATGGGTGCTGCGGCTGGTCGGGCGCAAGGTCACACAAGACAAGCCGTTCTTTCGCGATATGCCTTATGGCGTGGCCTTTGGGTATATATTCGCCGTGGCGGCCATCATCTGGGGGGCTTGGTTCTATTTCCATCCCAGTGCGACGTTCTTTCGCTGGGCGGTTCAGGGGTTTGTAGGCTTTGCCATCGCGGCGTTTCTTTTTCGACTTTTGGGTCGCTCTGTCGGAACAGCCGGTACGCGGCGGATCTTTCGCGATATGCCGCTGACGGCCAGTTTCGGGATCATGATCATTCTGATCTATGCCGTGGTGTCGATCTTTGCGGGCGTGATCGCGCCTTATGGCCAGGAAGAGATTTTGGCGCAGTCCAACATCGTGCCGGGCGGTGATGTGGCCTTTGGCGGCAATCCTGATTTTCCGCTTGGCACTGATCAGATCGGTCGCGATATCCTGAGCCGCCTGATCTATGGCGCGCAAAACACCGTGGGGATTGCCTTTGCCACGACCTGCCTTGCGTTCTTTCTGGGCGGAACTTTCGGATTTCTGGCGGCGACGCTGGGCGGCTGGCTGGATCAGGTGCTGTCGCGGTCGGTCGATGTTTTGATGGCGATCCCGGCGCTGATCTTTGCGCTGCTTTTGATGACGATCGCGTCGGTCTGGTCAAGTCAGCTGGGCATTCCGCTGACCTATTTCATGGTGGTGATCATCGCCGTTATTGATTCGACACGCGTCTTTCGCCTGTCGCGGGCGGTGGGCCAGAACATCGTCGTGATGGACTATATCGAGGCGGCAAAGCTGCGCGGCGAGGGTTTGGCGTATTTGATTTTCCGCGAGATACTGCCAAATGCGATGGCGCCTTTGCTGGCCGAATTTGGCCTCAGGTTCTGTTTTGTGTTCCTGACGATTGCTTCGCTGTCGTTTCTGGGGGTCGGTATTCAGCCGCCGCTGGCCGACTGGGGGACGATGGTGCGGGATCTGTCTCAGTTCATCAACTTTGCCGCCTTCGCACCGCGCGTTGCTTCGGCGCCCCTTCTGGCGGCGGGAGCGATCGCGCTTTTGACCGTGGCGGTGAATTTCGTTGTCGACTGGATGCTGCATAAATCATCGGGGCTGAAGGAATGAGCGCGCTTGTGGAGATAAGCGATCTGTGGATCGAAGGACGCTCGGATGAGAAATGGAACCCGATCATCAACGGCGCCTCGCTCAGCCTGCGCAAGGGCGAGGTTCTGGGGCTGATCGGCGAATCAGGTGCGGGTAAGTCGACGCTGGGACTGGCGGCGATGGGGTTTACCCGCGACGGCGTGCGGATTTCCAAAGGATCGGTCATGTTCGACGGCATCGATCTGGTGCATGCCTCGGCCGCGATAAAGCGTGATCTTTTGGGCAAGCGGATCGCCTATGTCGCGCAATCGGCGGCGGCCAGTTTCAATCCGGCACACCGGCTGATCGATCAGCATACCGAAGCGCCGGTTCAGCATGGCGTGCAGTCGCGCGCCGATAGTCAGGCGGACGGAATCGAGCTTTATCGGCGGCTGCGCCTGCCCAACCCAGAAGAGATCGGGTTTCGCTATCCGCATCAGGTTTCGGGTGGCCAGCTACAGCGCGCGATGACGGCGATGGCGATGTCCTGCCGGCCTGATCTGATCATTTTCGACGAACCCACAACGGCGTTGGATGTGACGACCCAGATCGAGGTTCTGGCCTCGATCCGCGATATCGTGGAACAGTTCGATACGGCGGCGATCTATATCACGCATGATCTGGCGGTGGTTGCTCAGATGGCGGACCGGATCAAGGTTCTGTTGAAGGGCGACGAGGTTGAAGAGGCCGAGACGCGGGTGATGCTGTCTGATCCCAAAGAGGATTATACCAAGTCGCTATGGGCGGTGCGGTCGTTCAAGCACAAGCAAAAGGCGCCGGCGATTGCCGGGGCGACGCCGGTGATTGCGGTCAGGAATGTCACGGCGGCCTACGGGAAAGTGCCGGTTCTGCATGATGTCAGCTTTGACATTCATCCGGGGCGCACGGTGGCGGTTGTGGGCGAATCGGGTTCGGGCAAATCGACGGCGGCGCGGTGTATCACCGGGCTTTTGCCGCCGCGCGCCGGGCATATCGAGTTCGAGGGAGAGATCCTGCCGCTGGATTACCGCAAGCGATCCAAGATGCAGCTGCGTCAGGCGCAGATGATTTATCAGATGGCCGATACCGCGCTGAACCCGCGCAAGACCATTGGCGAGTTGATCGGCAGGCCGGTTGAATTTTACATGGGGCTTAGGGGGGCAGAGAAACGCCGCCGCGTCGATCACCTTCTCGAAGAGATCGAGCTGGAGCCCGATCAGTATTACCACCGTTTGCCGTCAGAGTTGTCGGGTGGCCAGAAACAGCGCATCGGGATCGCCCGTGCGCTTGCAGCCGAGCCAAAGTTTATTATCTGTGATGAAGTGACATCGGCGCTGGATCAACTGGTTGCCGAGGGCATCTTAAAGCTGCTTGCACGGCTGCAGGACAGTTTGGGGTTATCGTATATGTTCATCACCCATGACCTTGCGACGGTGAAATCCATAGCCGACGAGGTGGTGGTGATGAAGGATGGCAAGGTGGTTGATCAGGGCCCAAAGGACGAAATGTTCCGGCCGCCGCACCACCCTTATACCGATCTGTTGTTGTCGTCGGTGCCTGAAATGGACCCTGACTGGCTGACCAATCTGTTGGCCGAACGCGGAGTGGATAACATAGGTGACGCCGCAGTTGATAAGATGTGAATCGAATCGCCCCCGGGATGGGGTGTAATAGTTGGGCTGAACGTCCGGCGAAATACGTTGCAGTAGGGAGATTGCAAATGACGAGACTTAACAGACGCGGAGTTCTGAAGGCCGGTGCCGCCGCCAGTGTGCTGGCCGCGACCGGCGTGCCTGCAAAGGCGCAGGCCAAGCGTGGCGGAACGCTGAGACTGGGTCTTGCGGGCGCCAATACATCCGACAGCTGGGATGGTCGTACGCATTCCGACACCTTCATGATCCTGATGGCCATGGGCACGGTGTTTGATTGTCTGACAGAGGTCGCTGCCGATGGCACGCTCAAGGGTGAGCTGGCCGAAAGCTGGGAGGCATCGGCGGATGCCAAGACCTGGACATTCAATCTGCGCAAGGGTGTGACGTTCCACAACGGCAAGGCCTTTGGCGCCGATGACGTCATCGCGTCGTTGCAGATGCACACGGCCGAAGGCGCGAAATCGGCGGCCAAGCCGATCGTCGCCAATATCGAGACGATGACCAAAAAGAGCGACACACAGGTCGAATTCACGCTGATCTCGGGCAATGCGGACTTTCCGTTCCTTTTGGCCGATTACCACATTCTGATGTATCCGGCGGGCCAGATCGACGAAGCGATCGCCAAGGGTATCGGCACGGGTCTTTACCGGGTCGAAAGCTTTGATCCGGGTGTGCGCTGTGTCGTGCGCCGGGTCGACGGGCATTACAAGGATGGCTCGGCCGGATGGTTCGATGCGGTCGAAGCCACGGCGATCAACGACAGTTCGGCCCGGATGAGTGCGCTGATGACCGGTCAGGTCGATGCGGTAAACCGGGTGGATTTCAAGACGCTGCCGCTGCTTAACGCGAACCCCAACACGATGGCGTTCGAAGTGACCGGCAACCAGCATTACACCTTTGCAATGCTGACCCAGACCGCGCCTTTTGATAACGTACACATTCGCCAGGCGCTGAAATACGGTATCAACCGTCAGGAAATGGTCGACAAGATCCTGCAGGGTCATGGTGCGGTCGGCAACGACCATCCGATCGGTCCGGCGAACCAGTATTTCGCCGCCGATCTGCCGCAGCTTGAGTATGATCCCGACAAGTCCAAGTTCCACCTTGATAAGGCGGGGCTGGACAGTCTGAAGGTTGACCTTAGCGCATCGGATGCGGCCTTTGCGGGCGCCGTTGATGCAGCCCAGCTGTTTCAGGCGTCGGCCAAGGCAGGCGGGATCGACATCAACGTCGTGCAGGAACCTGCCGATGGTTACTGGTCGAACGTCTGGCTGAAAAAGCCGTTTTGCGCGGTTTACTGGTCGGGCCGGGCAACCGAAGACTGGATGTTCTCGACCGCCTATGAGGCCGGAGTTCCATGGAACGACAGCCAGTGGAATGACGCGCGTTTTCAGGACCTGCTTTATGCGGGTCGGACCGAGTTGGACAGCGACAAGCGTCGCGCGATCTATCACGAAATGCAGCAGATCCTGTCGACCCGTGGCGGCGTGATTGTGCCGATGTATGCCAACTATGTGGATGGCGCGTCGACCAAGCTGGCGCATGGGCCTGACATCGGAAACATCTTTCAGATGGATAGCAGCCGGATCACCGAACGCTGGTGGTTTGCCTGATAAGCGGGCGAAAGATCACTGAAACGAACGCCCCGCCGGATTGGTGGGGCGTTTTTCGTGGTGCTGTGGACAAGGCGGCGAAGAAGGCGCAGATTTGCCCGTGACCGGAATGATCTGGTAATTTTAACAGGTGCGATTATGGCTAAAGCCAATGTTTTTTGGGACCGAATTGCGCGGCGCTATGCGCGTTCGCCCATTTCCAACCCCCAAGCCTATGAGAAAAAGCTGGAGATCATGCAGGGTTATCTGGGCCCTAAGATGCAGCTGTTGGAATTCGGATGTGGCACCGGAAGTACAGCGCTGAGACTGGCGCCGCATGTAAGCCAGATCCATGCCATCGACATCTCTGCCAACATGATCGCGATTGCGCGCGAAAAGATCACCGATGGCCAGCCATCCAATTTGACGTTCGAGGTTGCCGGGATTGATGATTTTGTGCCGCCCAAAGCGGGCTATAGCGCAGTTCTGGCCATGAACATCCTGCATCTGGTTTCCGATCGCGATGCGGTGATCGGGCGGGTGCATGACATGCTGGCCCCCGGCGGGGTGTTCATCAGCAGCACGGCTTGTACGGGCGGGGCGCTGAGGTTGCTTAAGCCTGCCTTTGCGCTGGGCCGCTGGACCGGGCTGTTGCCGCTTTTGCGGTTCTTTACCGAGGACCATCTGGTGGCCAGCCTGACCCGTGCGGGGTTCAAGATTGACCACCGTTCGCGACCCGGCAAAGGCATGGCGGTGTTCATCGTGGCAAAGAAGGCGGCTTAGGGCGGGAAACTAACGCCTTGCAGACTCATCTGATCCCGCCTATATCCCCCTCAACAGCGGCGCGTCGGGGTCCAAACCTGATAAACCACCGGGAAACATCGACGGGCCGCGCGCCCGTTTTTTTGTGCCCATCGTATGGGCCGCCCGAAGCTTGACTGGAACTCATGTCTGACCTGATTGCAAAAGCTGCCATTGATCGTCGCCTGGCCGAGATCATAACCCCGGTGATCGAAGATCTGGGGTTTGAACTGGTGCGGGTTCGCCTGATGAGCGGCAAGGCCACGACGCTTCAGATCATGGCCGAACGCCCCGAAGGCGGGATCGCGGTTGACGAATGCGCCCGGATTTCGACGGCGGTCAGTGCCGCGCTGGATGTCGAAGATCCGATCGTCGAGGCCTATGCGCTGGAAGTGTCGTCGCCGGGAATTGACCGGCCGCTGACCCGGCTTAAGGATTTCGACGTCTGGCAGGGCTATGAGGTCAAGATCGAAACCACAGAAATGATCGACGGACGCCGCCGCTTTAAGGGCGAGTTGGCCGGGATCGAAGGTGACGAGGTTCTGATCAACCTTGACGAAGGTACGGTCGGTTTGCAGTTCGACTGGCTTTCCGATGCAAAACTGGTCCTGACGGACGAGCTGATTTCCGAAATGCTACGTCAGCGCAAGGCTGATGGCACGATCAACGAAGACGATTTTGATGAGATCGAGACCGATGTCTCGGAGGAGGACGACTAATGGCTATTACCTCAGCAAACCAACTGGAACTGTTGCAGACCGCCGAGGCGGTTGCGCGCGAAAAGATGATCGACCCCGGGTTGGTTGTCGAAGCCATGGAAGAAAGTTTGGCCCGCGCCGCAAAGAGCCGCTATGGGTCCGAGATGGACATCCGGGTGGCGATTGACCGCAAGACCGGCAAAGCCACCTTTACACGGGTGCGCACGGTTGTGGCCGACGAGGAACTTGAAAACTACCAGGCCGAGTTCACCGTCGAGCAAGCCAAGCAGTACATGGAAAACCCCGAGATCGGGCAGACCTTTGTCGAAGAAGTTCCGCCAGTAGACATGGGCCGGATCGCGGCGCAGTCGGCCAAGCAAGTCATCCTGCAAAAGGTCCGCGAAGCCGAGCGTGACCGCCAGTACGAAGAGTTCAAGGACCGCGCCGGTACGATCATCAACGGCCAGGTCAAGCGCGAAGAGTACGGCAACGTCATCGTCGATGTGGGCCGTGGCGAAGCGGTTCTGCGTCGCAACGAAAAGATCGGCCGCGAAAGCTATCGCCCGAACGACCGCATCCGTTGCTACATCAAGGAAGTGCGTCGCGAAGCGCGCGGGCCACAGATTTTCCTCAGCCGTACCGCGCCTGAGTTCATGGCCGAGCTTTTCAAGATGGAAGTGCCTGAAATTTACGATGGCATCATCGAGATCAAGGCCGTTGCCCGTGACCCGGGCAGCCGCGCCAAGATTGCGGTGATCAGCTATGACAATTCGATCGACCCTGTCGGTGCCTGTGTGGGTATGCGCGGCAGCCGGGTTCAGGCCGTCGTCAACGAGTTGCAGGGTGAAAAGATCGACATCATCCCGTGGAACGAAGATCAGCCGACTTTCCTTGTGAACGCGCTTCAGCCTGCTGAGGTGACCAAGGTTGTTCTGGACGAAGAGGCCGAGCGGATCGAAGTTGTCGTTCCGGACGAGCAGCTGAGCCTTGCCATTGGCCGTCGTGGTCAGAACGTGCGTCTGGCCAGTCAGCTGACCGGTCTGGACATCGACATCATGACCGAAGAGCAGGAAAGCGCGCGCCGTCAGGCCGAGTTCGAAGAGCGCACCAAGCTCTTTATCAACACGCTGGATCTGGACGAATTCTTTGCCCAGCTTCTGGTGTCCGAAGGGTTCACCTCGCTTGAAGAAGTGGCTTACGTCGAAGTTGACGAGCTTTTGGTTATCGAAGGTGTCGACAAGGACACGGCCAGCGAATTGCAGGCCCGTGCCCGCGATCATCTGGAAGCGATCAACCGCAAAGCACTGGAGCATGCCCGCGAGTTGGGCGTCGAGGACAGCCTGGTATCGTTCGAGGGTCTGACCCCGCAAATGATCGAAGCGCTGGCCGAAGACGGCGTCAAAACGCTGGAAGATTTCGCCACTTGTGCGGACTGGGAACTGGCCGGTGGCTGGACCACGGAAAATGGCGAGCGCAAAAAGGACGATGGCGTTCTGGAGAAATTCGATGTCTCGCTTGAAGAGGCACAGAACATGGTTATGACGGCGCGGATCGCGCTGGGCTGGGTCGACCCTGCGGATCTGGTAAGTGACGACGCCGAAGAAGGCGCAGACGCAGAAGAGGAGGCCGAGGCCTGATCTCAGGTCTCGGAGGATGCCCGTGACACGCGGCGGCCAGGAAAAAGAGACGGACACGCCCGAGCGCAAGTGTCTTGTCACCGGAGAGAGCCAGCCGACGGCTGGCCTCATCCGTTTTGTCGTGGGCCCTGAGGGTCAGGTTGTTGCCGATATCTCGGGCAAGCTTCCTGGGCGTGGGTTTTACGTGACGGCCGATCGTCAGATCCTGGAAACCGCGATCAAAACCAAGGTTTTCGCGCGCGGGGCAAAACAGCAGGTCACCGTGCCCGAGGGTTTGGTGGAAAGCATTGAGACGGGTCTTGTTCGCAGGGTTCAAAACCTTATCTCTTTGGCACGTAAGGCCGGCCTGGCCGTAGCGGGCTATGAAAAGGTCAAAGGCTGGCTGGCGAATGAATATGCCAGGGTATTGTTTCAGGCATCGGATGGATCGACGCGCGGAAAATCAAAGCTGCGCGGCACCGGTCAAAAGAACGGATACTTCAACTGCCTGACGGCAAATGAATTGGGTTTGGCATTCGGGCGTGAACATGTGATACATGGCGCGCTTGCGGCTGGTGGACTCACGAAACGTGTTGTAGAGGACGCCCAGAGACTTTCGGGTGTCCGCAAGTCAACTGACGGCGGGACCGCCCGCCCAGAAGGATAAGACGACCACATGAGCGATAATGACGGCAAAAAAACTCTCGGCCTTGGCGGCGGACCCCGTTCCGGCCAGGTGAAGCAAAGCTTCAGCCACGGGCGGACCAAGAGCGTCGTGGTAGAAACGAAGCGTAAGCGCGTGGTTGTCCCCAAGCCGGGCGGCGGCGCCCAAAGTGCTGCGGGAACCCCGATCAAGGGCGATCCTTCGAAACGGCCCGCTGGTATCACCGATGCCGAGCTTGAGCGCCGTATGAAGGCATTGCAGCTGGCCAAAGCCCAAGAGGCCGAGGATACAGCGCGCCGCGCAGCCGAAGAAAAGCAGCGCGCAGAAGAGCGCGAGCAGCGCCGGGCCGATATCGAGGCCAAGGACCGCGAAGAGAAAGAGCGCGAAGAAAAGGCGAAAGCCCGCGCCGAGGAAGAAGAGCGCAAAAAGCGCGAGGCCGAGATTGCAGCGGTTCAGGCCGCAGCTCCGGCGCCGGTTGCTGATCCGGACACGCCACGCCCCGCTGCAAAAACAGCGCCTGTGGTTCGCAAGGAGCGCGAGCGCGAGGACAACAACCGCCGTGACAACAACACGCGCGGCAAAGGCACCCGTGACGACAGCCGTCGTTCGGGCAAGCTGACGCTGAACCAGGCTTTGGCCGGTGGCGAAGGTGGCCGCCAGCGTTCGATGGCCGCGATGAAGCGCAAGCAAGAGCGTGCGCGCCAAAAGGCCATGGGCGGTGTCGTCGATCGTGAAAAGGTTGTGCGTGATGTTCAGCTGCCTGAAACCATCGTGGTTCAGGAACTGGCCAACCGTATGGCCGAGCGGGTCACCGATATTGTCAAATCACTGATGAACAGTGGCATCATGGCCACGCAGAACCAGGCGATTGATGCCGATACCGCGGAACTGATCATTGAAGAGTTCGGCCATAAGGTTGTGCGCGTTTCCGACAGTGACGTCGAGGACGTGATCCACCAAATCGAAGACAAGAACGAAGAGCTATCGCCGCGCCCGCCGGTCATCACCGTGATGGGCCACGTCGACCACGGCAAAACCTCGCTGTTGGATGCGATCCGCAACGCCAAGGTCGTCTCGGGCGAAGCGGGCGGGATCACTCAGCACATCGGCGCTTATCAGGTTGAACAGGGCGGTCAAAAGCTGACCTTCCTCGACACTCCGGGCCACGCGGCCTTTACGTCGATGCGGGCACGCGGTGCTCAGGTGACGGATATCGTGATCCTTGTGGTTGCCGCTGATGACGCGGTCATGCCGCAGACGATCGAGGCTATTCACCACGCCAAAGCGGCGAATGTGCCGATGATCGTGGCGATTAACAAAATCGACCGCCCCGACGCCAACCCCGACAAAGTGCGCACCGATCTGTTGCAGCACGAGGTTATCGTCGAAAAGATGTCCGGCGAAGTGCAGGATGTCGAGGTTTCGGCCATCAAGGGCACCGGTCTGGATGAGTTGCTGGAGGCGATCTCGCTTCAGGCGGAAATTCTTGAACTGAAGGCCAACCCTGATCGCGCCGCATCAGGTGCTGTGATCGAAGCCCAGCTTGACGTTGGTCGCGGTCCTGTTGCCACGGTTCTGGTTCAGAACGGCACATTGCGCAAAGGCGATATCTTTGTCGTTGGCGAGCAGTGGGGCAAGGTGCGTGCGCTGATCGACGACAAAGGCGACCGGATTGACGAAGCCGGCCCATCGGTGCCGGTCGAGGTTCTGGGCCTGAACGGCACACCCGAAGCGGGTGACGTGCTGAACGTGGTCGATACCGAAGCTCAGGCACGCGAAATTGCCGAGTACCGCGAAAAGGCCGCCAAGGACAAACGTGCTGCGGCTGGGGCCGCAACCTCGCTTGAGCAGTTGATGGAAAACGCCAAGGCCGACGAAAGTGTCAGCGAGCTGCCAATTCTGGTCAAGGCTGACGTTCAGGGTTCAGCCGAGGCGATCGTTCAGGCGATGGCCAAGATCGGCAATGACGAAGTTCGGGTGCGGGTTCTGCATTCGGGCGTTGGTGCGATCACGGAATCGGATATCGGACTGGCCGAGGCCAGCGGTGCGCCGGTCTTTGGTTTCAACGTCCGTGCGAATGCTTCGGCGCGCAATACGGCGAACCAAAAGGGCGTCGAGATCCGGTATTATTCGGTGATCTATGATCTGGTTGATGACGTCAAAGCCGCGGCTTCGGGTCTGTTGTCGGCCGAGGTTCGTGAGAACTTTATCGGTTACGCTTCGATCAAAGAGGTGTTCAAGGTTTCCAACGTCGGCAAGGTTGCCGGTTGTCTGGTGACCGAGGGTGTTGCACGGCGGTCCGCCGGTGTGCGCCTCTTGCGCGATGATGTCGTGATCCACGAGGGCACGCTGAAGACGCTCAAGCGCTTCAAGGACGAGGTTCCCGAGGTTCAGTCAGGCCAGGAATGTGGCATGGCGTTCGAGAACTACGAAGATATCCGCCCCGGCGATGTCATCGAAATCTTTGAGCGCGAAGAGGTTGAACGGACGCTGAAGTAGTCAAAAACTTAGGCGAAAGCGTACTAAGAAACGAAAAAGGGGAAGGTCAGTGATGACCTTCCCCTTTTGCTGTCTTTGGTGCTTAGAATCAAGCGGCTTGCGCGACGGGAAGCCCTTCGAAGAGTTTGTCGCCAACACGCACAACAATGCGCCCATCCGCCGACTGGCGCACGAACGTTCCTTGCACAGATATATAGTTGCCCATCATGATGGTGCATAGCATTGGCAGATCCCCCGGTGAAAAGCCTAACCCAAGGTAACCAGAATTTCGCTCAGATTCACCTAAAATTTTACGAAGGGCCATAAAACAGGCGGATAAGTACCTAATCGGCTGTAAAAACTGCATAAAACTGACCGCAAAATTGAAACTTGAGCTTACAGCCAGTCCCGCAGGATGGGAATCAGCGGCAGGTCCGCGGGGGGCATTTCGTAGTTTCGCAGGTCACGGGCGTGGACCCATTTCAGGGTCTGGCCCTCTTTTGGGGTCGCGATGCCCTGCCACTTACGGCAGGCAAAAAGCGGCATCAAGAGGTGGAAATCGTCGTAGGCGTGGCTGGCGAAAGTCAGGGGCGCCAGACAGCTGGCCCATGTGTCGATGCCAAGTTCCTCGTGCAGCTCGCGGATCAGGGCGTGTTCGGGCGTCTCGCCCGGTTCGACCTTACCGCCCGGAAATTCCCACAAGCCGGCCATGGATTTGCCTTCGGGGCGCTTTGCCAAAAGGACACGGCCATCGGGGTCGATCAGGGCTACGGCACTGACCAAAAGGACTTTCACGAACGATAATCCGCGTTGATTGCGATGTAGTCATGGGTCAGATCGCAGGTCCAGACGGTGGCTTGCTGATTGCCCAGCCCCAGATCGGTGTGGATCAAAAGGTCCTGACCTTTCATATAGGCGGCGGCTTTTTCTTCGCTGTACTCAGGCGAAACCCAGCCGTTTTCAGCCACCAGAATGGGACCGAAACTGATCGACAGGCGGTCGCGATCCGCCTCGGCGCCTGACTTTCCAACGGCCATGACCACGCGGCCCCAGTTGGGATCTTCGCCAGCGATGGCGGTTTTGACCAGCGGAGAATTGGCGATGGAGCGCGCGACTTTCTCGGCGTCCGCCTCGCTGACAGCGCCGGTGACGCGCACTTCGACGAACTTGGTGGCGCCTTCACCGTCGCGCACGACCTGATGCGCCAGATCGAGCATAACAGTCTCTAACGCGGCCTGAAACGCGGCCAGACTGCCCGGACGAGGCCCAGTGGCCGTAGCGGCCAGCAGCAGCGTGTCCGAGGTCGAAGTATCGCTATCGACGGTGATGCGATTGAAGGTGCGGTTTGTCAGATCGGCCAGCATGTTCTGCAGGACCGGCTGATCAATGTCGGCGTCAGTAAAGATGTAGACCAGCATCGTGGCCATGTCGGGGGCAATCATGCCCGACCCTTTGGCGATGCCCGCGATCGAGATCGGGCCTGCGGGTGTGTCCAGCGTTGTGGCGGCGCCTTTTGGGTAGGTGTCGGTCGTCATGATCGCCTGGGCGGCACCGGCGATGGCGCCGGCGTCAAGCGCGTCGCGCAGTTCGGCCAGTTTGGCGGTAATGCGATCATGCGGCAGCGGTTCGCCAATAACCCCGGTCGAGGCGGTAAAGACCCGGTCGACAGGCAGGTCCAGCGTCTCGGCCACGCCGCCCGTTACCCGCGCGACCGCGTCAAGACCGCTTTTTCCGGTAAAGGCGTTGGCATTGCCGGAGTTCACCAAAATGGCCGCCCCGGCATCCGAGGGCTTGCCAATCTTTTCCTGACAGTCCAGCACCGGCGCGGCGCGGGTGGACGAACGTGTGAACACGCCCGCCACACGGGTCCCCGGACAAAGCCGAACCATCATCACATCAGCGCGGCCCTTGTAGCGGACCCCGGCCTGAACGTTCGAAAACTCGGCGCCTTTGATGACAGGCAAGTCGGGGAAGCCGCCCTTGGGGGCCAGTGGCGAGACCTTTTTCATTTGCCGAAAAGCGTCGGGCTGTTCAGCATTTCGGGGTCGATCGCACCGTCTTCGGCACGGGTCACGGTTGCGCCGCTGACAAGGCTGGCGATCTTGGCGTCCAGCGCTTCTTTCTGGATGTCGCTTTTCAGTTCGTCCTTGACCGTGTCAAAGGCGGGTGCGTCCAGCTGGCGTTTGTCGTTCAGCTTGATGATGTGCCAGCCAAACTGAGTTTCCACCGGTGCGGAAATATCACCGGCCTTCATTTCGGAAACTGCGTCTTCAAAGGGTTTGACCATACGCCCTGCGCCGAACCAGCCCAGTTCGCCGCCGTTAGGACCCGAAGGGCCGGTCGACTTTTCGCGCGCGGTGGCGGCAAAATCCGCACCGGCGTCCAGCAGGTTCTTGACGGCCTCGGCCTCTGCTTTGGTGGCTACAAGAATATGTGATGCGTTGAACTCAAGCTGAGGATCGGCACCTTCGTATTTTGTGGCATAGGCGGCTTTTAGCGCCTCGTCGGAAATCGGCTGTTGCATGATATCGCTGATCGCCGCGCCCGCCAACGTTGTGCGGGTGGCGTTCTCTATCTCGACCTGAACTTCTTTTGGCGTATCCTTCAGCGACTGGCCAAGCACCGTTTGCTGGATCAATTGCTCAAGAATACCATCGTACAGCACCTTTGCTGGGATGTCCTGATACTGTGGTGGCAACTGACGTTTTGTCATCGCCATCTGGCCCAAAGTGATGTCCGTTCCGTTCACTGTGGCGACGACGTTGTCGGCGGGCATGTCCTGAGCGGACAGCGGTGATGCAAGAAGAGCCGCACAGAATGCCGCCATCCGGAATGTGGGTTGTTTTGTCATCTAATACGTTCCTCCTTGAAACGTTGGGCCGCACGACGTTGACACGCCCAATGTGGCCCCTTACATCGCCATAAGGTCCAGAGGGGGCCCGGTGTTCATCGCATCCCGATATATGGACAGGTCGCGGTGGCGGCAAGCCACCCTCTGACACGATACTGTCAAGAACGGCCATTGGAGAGACAATGCTGGGTTTCGGAACTGTTGCGCGAAAAGTCTTTGGAACGGCCAACGACCGCAAGGTCAAGGCAACGCGCCCATTGGTCGATCAGATCAACGCACTTGAGCCTGAGTTTGAAAAGCTCACCGACGACGGGATCAAGGAAAAAACGAAAGAGCTGGCCGGGCGGGCGGAAAAGGGCGAAAGCCTGGATGCGCTGTTGCCCGAGGCTTTTGCCAACTGCCGCGAGGCGGCGCGCCGGGCACTGGGCCTTAGGGCCTTTGATGTTCAGCTGATGGGCGGCATCTTTTTGCATCAGGGCAATATTGCCGAGATGAAAACGGGCGAAGGCAAGACGCTGGTTGCGACCTTTCCCGCCTATCTGAATGCGCTGACGGGTCAGGGCGTTCACATCGTCACGGTCAACGACTATCTGGCCAAGCGTGACGCCGAATGGATGAGCAAGGTCTATACCCAACTGGGCCTGACGACCGGCGTCATCTATCCGCAGCAGCCCGAAGAAGAGAAAAAGTCGGCCTATGGGTGCGACGTGACCTATGCCACCAACAACGAGCTGGGCTTTGACTATCTTCGCGACAACATGCGGTCCGAGCTGAAAGAGATGAACCAGCGCAAGCATAACTTTGCGATTGTCGACGAGGTGGATTCGATTCTGATCGACGAGGCGCGCACGCCGCTGATCATTTCGGGCCCGTCACAGGACCGGTCCGAGCTGTATCAGGCGATTGACACGCTGATCCCCGAACTGACGGACGAGCATTTCGAGCTGGACGAGAAAACGCGCAACGTCACCTACACCGACGATGGCAACGAGTTTCTGGAAACGCGGCTGCACGAGGCGGGGTTCCTGCCGGATGGTCAGACGCTTTATGATCCTGAATCCACGACGCTGGTGCACCACGTCAATCAGGGCCTGCGCGCGCATAAGCTGTTTACCCGCGACAAGGACTATATCGTTCGCGATGACGAGGTCGTGCTGATTGACGAATTTACCGGCCGCATGATGCCCGGTCGCCGCTTGTCGGATGGTTTGCATCAGGCGATTGAAGCCAAGGAAGGCATCACCATTCAGCCCGAGAATGTGACTTTGGCCTCGGTGACATTCCAGAACTATTTCCGGCTCTACAACAAGCTGGCCGGTATGACCGGTACGGCGCTGACCGAAGCCGAGGAGTTTCAGGAAATCTATGGTCTGGGCGTTGTCGAAGTGCCGACCAACCGCCCGATCGCGCGTCAGGATGACCATGATGCGGTGTACCGGACGGCCAAGGAAAAGAACCTTGCGATTGTCGAGCAGATCAAGAAGTCGAACGCCAAGGGCCAGCCGGTTCTGGTGGGTACGACCTCGATCGAAAAGTCTGAATTCCTCAGCCAGTTGCTGAAGGACGCAGGTGTTCCTCATAACGTTCTGAACGCGCGCCAGCACGAAAAAGAAGCTCAGATCGTTGCTGATGCCGGCAAGCTGGGATCGGTGACAATTGCCACCAACATGGCCGGTCGTGGTACCGACATTCAGCTGGGCGGCAACGTCGATATGAATGTCCTCGACGCGCTGGCCGCTGATCCCGAGGCGGACCCCGATGTGGTTCGCACTCAGATCGAGGCACAGGTCGCGGGCGAAAAAGCCAAGGTTCTTGAAGCCGGCGGATTGTATGTTCTGGCGACTGAACGCCACGAAAGCCGCCGGATCGACAACCAGCTGCGCGGTCGTTCGGGCCGTCAGGGAGACCCCGGCAAGTCGTCGTTCTACCTCAGCCTTGAAGACGATCTGATGCGGATTTTCGGATCCGAGCGGCTGGACCGTGTTCTGTCGTCACTCGGGATGAAAGAGGGCGAGGCCATCGTTCATCCATGGGTCAACAAATCGCTGGAAAAGGCGCAGGCCAAGGTCGAAGGCCGCAACTTTGACATCCGCAAGCAGTTGTTGAAATTCGACGACGTGATGAACGATCAGCGCAAGGTGATCTTTGGTCAGCGGCTTGAGATCATGGAAGCGGTCGATCTGTCAGAGATCGTGCAGGACATGCGCCATCAGGTCGTTGACGATCTGGTCGATCAGCATATGCCCGCTAAATCCTATGCCGAGCAATGGGACATCGATGGTTTGGCTGTGCAGGTGGTCGAGCGTCTGGGCCTTGATGTGCCGGTCGCCGACTGGGCCGCCGAAGAAGGCGTCGATGATCAGGACATCCGCGAACGTCTTTACAGCGCCTCGGACGAGGTGATGGCCAAAAAGGCAGTTCAGTTCGGCCCCGAGAACATGCGCCAGATCGAAAAGCAGCTTTTGCTGCAGACGATCGACGCAAAATGGCGCGAGCATCTTTTGACGCTCGAGCATCTGCGATCGGTCGTGGGGTTCCGCGGCTATGCCCAGCGCGATCCGCTGAACGAGTATAAGAACGAGGCGTTCCAGCTGTTTGAAAGCATGCTGGATTCGCTGCGCGAAGACGTCAGTCAGAAGCTGTCTCAGATCCGGCCAATGACCGACGATGAACAGCAGGCGATGATGCAACAGTTCATGGCGCAACAGGGCGCCACGCAAGAGGCGATTGACGCCGCTGGCACCGATGAAAACGCCGGCGCCGCGGCCCCCGGATTTGACGAAAACGACACCGAAACATGGGGTGATCCGGGTCGCAACGATGCCTGTCCCTGTGGGTCGGGCAAAAAGTTCAAACATTGTCACGGGCGCCCTGTCTAAGGGCCAGTGAACTGAAAAACGGGCGGCCTTTGGGTCGCCCTTTTTCGTTCCAAAGACAGGTTTCAGGTCGCGCTGACGCGCTTGTGCCTTGGTTTCGCCACAATGCAGCGCGTTTGCCTTGGAAAAGCCGTAAGGAACCCGCACTGCGGCCCTTTTGATCGCTGAATCTGGTTCGGGTGGATCTGAGGAGGCGAAAAATGGCCATCGATCGGAAAGTGGGCTTTGCAGGCGCGACATTCGTTGTCGCAGCCGCAGCTGGCTTTGTTATGCAAAACGGTGGTGCTTTGGCGGAACGCTTTGGTGGTTCGCCCGCGCCGCAACCCGTGGCCGTCGCTGTAAAAGCCACAGCAGAGGTTCCGCGTGGTCCCGCGCTGATCGCGCCTGACGTTGAACAGACGAATGTAATTCTTAGCCAGGCCAAGGATGCCGCCATTTTGGCGCGCAATGCTGTGCCATTGGTTGTGTCCGAGGCTGCTCAGGGTTTACCGGAACAGCCGGCAGCACCTGGGTCGTATCGGGTTGCCGCGCTGGGCGACGGGCCCGTGATGTCAAATCCGGAAGTTTTGGGCGACCGTGCGGTCCCCAAGGCGCAAAACTCCGAAGACTGTTCCGTCGCTTTGTCGGCATTGCCCGAAAACGGTGCAATGGTGCATCTGTATCTGGATGCGCCCTGTAACCGGGATGACCGGGTGACAATCCAGCAGGGCGCGCTGATTTTCACGGCGCTGACGGATGATGACGGGCTTTATGATGTGTCGGTTCCGGCGCTGACGACGGCGCCGTCGTTCTTTGCGCTTTTCGCTGACGAAAGCGGGGCAAAAGCCGTGGCCGAAGTGTCCGACGCCAAAAACTATGAACGTGTTGCGCTGTCATGGCAGGGCGACGCGGGGCTTCAGGTACATGCGCGCGAGTTTGGTGCAGACTATGGCCAGTCTGGTCACGTCTGGGCTCAGGCGCCGCGTACAGCGGCGATGGCGATCCGCGCGCAGGGTGGGTATCTGATCAGTTTGGGTGACAGCCGCGCGCTGAACCCGCAGATGGCCGAGGTCTATACGTTCCCGTCGGCATCGGTACAGAAATCCGGGGCCGTGCGGTTAAGTGTCGAGGCCGAGATTACGGCGGCAAACTGTGGACGCGAAGTTCAGGGCCTGTCGCTGCAAACCGGGTCTGGTGACCGGCTTTCGATGACCGAACTGACGCTTTCAATTCCCGAATGTGACGCCGTTGGTGACTTTCTGGTGTTGAATTCTCTACTCAGAGACCTGAAAGTCGCGCGCAACTGACGTCAGCGATCTGAGAGAAACATGAAAAACCTGTGTGCGGCGGTTTTCGCCGCACTTTTGTATATTGGTGTGCCCTGGGCTGCGCTTGCGCAGGATGTCACGTTGACCTCGCGCGATGGATCCGTGCAGGTTTCAGGCCACCTTCTGGGGTTTGACGGCACCTTTTATCGCATCTCATCCATCTATGGCGAACTGACGCTGGATGGCACGGGCGTGGTCTGTGCGGGGCCCGGGTGCCCCGATCTGGCCAGCTATGTGGCCGAGTTCGCGATCTCTGGGTCGCGCACCATAGGTGAAAGCCTGATGCCCGCCCTGATTGAGGCTTTTGCCGCCCAGATGGGCTATGACATCCGCCGCCGCGTGCGCAGTGACACGTCGTTCGAATATACTCTGGCGTCAGAGGGCAAAGATCTGGCGCGGATCGGTTTTCGGGTGACCAGTTCGGACGAAGGGTTTGCCGACCTTTTGGCGAATGAGGCCGATATTTCGTTGTCGATGCGCGAGATCCGTAAACCAGAGGCCGATCTGGGGCGCGATGCAGGGCTTGGCAATCTGGATGCGCTGGGGCGCAGCCGGGTTCTGGCGCTGGACGGGATCGTGCCGATCATATCGCCGCTGAACCCGGTGCAAAGCATCAGCCTGGAAAATGTCATGCGGCTTTTTGCCGGTCAGATTTCGAATTGGTCGGAACTGGGCGGTGTGGACGCGCCGGTGGTTTTGCATGTGCGAGAGGCGAAATCGGGTCTGCAACAGGCCTTCGAAGATATGGTTCTGGGGGCCGGCAACCTGTCGCTGGCGCCGCAGGTTGTGCGCCATGCGTCAAACGCGGCCCTGTCGGATGCGGTGGCCGCTGATCCGTTCGCCGTCGGGATCACCAGCTTTTCCGAGTTCGGGAATGCGCGGATCGTTTCGATGCCGGGGACCTGCGGGTTCGAGGTTAAACCGACGGTTCTGTCGCTTAAGACCGAGGATTACCCGCTGACGGCACCAATGCTGCTATATACGCCCGCGCGGCGGTTGCCGCAGGCGGCGCGCGAGTTTCTGACCTTTCTGCGATCGCCCGCAGCACAGATCGTGATCCGCCGGATGGGGTTTGTTGATCAGGCGCCGGCGCAGATCCCTATCGACGCCCAAGGTGCGCGTCTGGCGAATGCGATTTCCGCCAGTGGGGCCGAGGTTTCGGTCGACGACCTGAAGGCCATGGTGACGCGGTTGCAGGGGTTGTCACGGCTGACGACGACGTTTCGGTTTCGGGTGGGATCAAGCGATCTGGACGCGCAATCGCGGTCGAACGTCGAGCAATTGGCGCGGCTGATCGAGGCGGGGTTTTATGATGGTAAGGAAATTGCCTTTGTCGGCTTTAGCGATGGCGACGGAGCGGCGGCGACCAATCGGCGTTTGGCGCGGGCGCGGGCGCGTGTTGTGCGCGATGCAGTGTTGCTGAGCGCGCCCACGGCGGATCGGGGCCGGTTCACTGTCAAGCTGGATGCGTTTGGCGAGGCCCTGCCGATGGCTTGTGATGACACGACTTGGGGCCGGCAGGTCAATCGCCGGGTCGAGGTCTGGGTGAACTAAGTTTCGAGGCTGCCAGCGGTGGCTAGAGGTAGCCCGCCGCACGAAAGCTAAGCTCGGTACATTTGCCGACGATCAGGTGATCATGCAGCGTCAGGCCAAGGGCGGTTGCGGCGTCATTTACCTGATGCGTCATGGCGATGTCTGCCTCGGACGGCGTGGGATCACCTGAGGGGTGGTTGTGAACAAGGATCAGCGCAGATGCGTTCAGTTCAAGCGCGCGTTTGACCACCTCACGCGGATAGACCGGCACGTGATCGACAGTGCCCTGTGCTTGTTCTTCGTCCGCGATCAGGATGTTCTTGCGATCCAGATAAAGGACGCGGAACTGTTCGGTTTCGCGATGGGCCATCGAGGTGTGGCAATAGTCCAGCAGCGCATCCCAACCCGACAATGCCGGGCGGTTGATGACGCGCGAGCGGGCCATGCGGTGCGCCGCCGCTTCGACAATCTTGAGTTCCTGAACCACCGCATTGCCGACGCCAGAGACCGCCAAAAGACGGTCAGCTGAGGCCGAGATCACGCGGTTGAAATCGCCAAAGGTTTTCAACAAAAGGTGGGCCAGCGGTTTTACGTCCTGGCGCGGGATGGCGCGAAAGAGCACCAGTTCAAGCAGTTCATAGTCAGGAACCGCTGTTGCCCCGCCGGTCATGAACCGATCGCGCAGACGTTGACGGTGATCTTTGATGTATGACGGCAACCTGCCGGGCGCCAGCGGCCGTTCGGCCGCCTCATCAGCGGTGAAGAGCGGCAAGGGGGCTTCGGCGAAATGCGGATCACGTGACATGACCCGACGGTCCGCCAGAAGCCTAAATTTTGAGTTAACTTTTCATGGCATCCCAGAAAGTTTTCACCTTGGTGAAGAACGAGGAGCTTTCGGGGTTGTTGTCTTCGCCCAGTTTGTCGAACTCTCGCAACAGCTCTTTCTGGCGCGAGGTCAGGTTGACCGGGGTTTCGACGGCAAGTTCAATGAACATGTCACCAGGCGCGCCACCACGCAGCATCGGCATGCCCTTACTGCGCAGGCGCATCTGTTTGCCAGACTGGCTGCCTGCGGGAACTTTCACGCGGCTGCGGCCGCCGTCGATGGTTGGGACCTCGATATCGCCACCGATAGAGGCCGATGCCATCGACACGGGCACGCGGCAGAACAGGTGGTGGCCGTCACGCTGAAACAGCGGGTGTTCGGCAACTTCGATAAAGATATAGAGGTCGCCGGAGGGTCCGCCGCGCATTCCGGCTTCGCCTTCGCCGGCCAGTCGGATGCGGGTGCCGGTTTCGACGCCCGCGGGAATGTTCACGCTTAGCGCGCGTTCTTTTTCGATGCGCCCGGCGCCGTCACAGGACACGCAGGGGTTCTTGATGATCTGGCCCATGCCATTACAGGTGGGGCAGGTGCGTTCAACGGTGAAAAAGCCCTGTTGCGCGCGCACCTTGCCCATGCCGGAACACGTCGGGCAGGTCACGGGTTCGGATCCGCCTTCGGCGCCTGATCCGTTGCAGACGGTACAGGATACCGAGGTGGGCACGTTGATGGTCTTTTGCAGGCCGCCAAAAGCCTCTTCGAGGGTTACCGACAGGTTATAGCGCAGGTCCGAGCCGCGCGCGGCGCGCTGGCGTCCGCCGCCACGGCCACCGCCGCCCATGAAGTCGCCAAAAAGGTCGTCAAACACGTCTGAGAAAGCGCTGGCAAAGTCGCCCTGACCGCCAAAGCCCTGACCGGGTCTGGCGCCGGCGCCCATGCCGCCTTCGAAAGCTGCGTGACCATAGCGGTCGTATGCCGCCTTTTTGTCAGCGTCTTTCAGGACCTCATAGGCCTCGTTAGCTTCCTTGAACTGGGATTCGGCCTTGGGGTTGTCCGAGTTGCGGTCAGGATGAAGCTCTTTCGCTTTTGTGCGATAGCCCTTCTTGATCTCGTCTGCCGATGCCCCCTTGGGAACGCCCAGCACGTCGTAATAGTCGCGTTTTGCCATTTCCCTGCCCTTTTGGGGAATGCAACAACCGGCCCGGCGATTAACCGGGCCGGCCTATGCACTGTCGAACGCTTAAGAAGCGCGCTTGTCGTTATCAAGGTCCTCAAAGTCGGCGTCGACGATGTCTTCGTCAACTCCGCGCGGATCTTCCGCACCTTCGGGGGCAGCCTCGCCGGTTTTTTCCTGCTCGGCCTTATAGATGGCCTCGCCCAGTTTCATCGCACTTTCAGTTACGTTCTGAATGCCCGATTTGATCTTGCCGGCGTCTTCGGTTTCCAGCTGTTCCTTAAGCGCCGTGATTGCCAGTTCGATGGCTTCGATTGTTGTCGGATCAACCTTGTCGGCGTGCTCCTCCATCGATTTCTCGGTCGCGTGGATCAGGCTTTCGGCCTGGTTTCTGGCTTCGATCAACTCACGACGTTCCTTGTCAGCCTCGGCGTTATCCTCGGCGTCGCGGACCATCTTGTCGATCTCGTCATCGGTCAGGCCGCCCGAGGCCTGGATCGTGATCTTTTGCTCTTTGCCTGTGCCCTTGTCGGCGGCGCCGACCGACACGATACCGTTGGCATCGATGTCAAAGGTCACTTCGATCTGGGGCAATCCGCGCGGAGCGGGTGGGATGCTTTCCAGATTGAACTGGCCGAGGATCTTGTTGTCCGAGGCCATCTCGCGCTCGCCCTGGAACACGCGGATCGTCACGGCGTTCTGGTTGTCTTCGGCGGTCGAGAAGATCTGAGACTTCTTGGTCGGGATCGTAGTGTTGCGATCGATCAGACGGGTGAATACGCCACCCAGCGTTTCGATACCAAGGCTGAGCGGTGTGACGTCCAAGAGAACAACGTCCTTGACGTCGCCTTGCAGAACACCGGCCTGAATGGCCGCACCCATGGCGACAACCTCGTCAGGGTTCACACCCTGATGCGGCTCTTTGCCAAAGAACTTGGTCACTTCTTCCTTGACGCGCGGCATGCGGGTCATACCGCCGACCAGAACGATCTCGTCGATGTCGCCTGTGGAAAGGCCTGCGTCTTTCAACGCTTCCTTGCAGGGCTTGATCGAGTTCTTGATCAGGTCGCCAACAAGGCTTTCCAGCTTGGCACGGGTCAGTTTCATGACCATGTGCAGCGGCTGGCCACCGTTGGGGTCCATCGAGATGAACGGCTGGTTAATCTCAGTCTGGTTGGCCGAAGACAGTTCGATCTTGGCTTTCTCAGCGGCTTCTTTCAGACGCTGCAGGGCCATCTTGTCTTTGGTCAGGTCAACGCCGTTCTCTTTTTTGAACTCGTCGGCCAGATAGTTGACGATGCGCATGTCAAAGTCTTCACCGCCAAGGAACGTATCGCCATTGGTGGATTTCACTTCGAAAAGGCCATCATCGATCTCAAGGATCGTGATGTCGAATGTACCGCCACCAAGGTCATAGACCGCGATCGTCTTGGTCTCTTTCTTGTCCAGGCCATAGGCCAGGGCGGCCGCAGTCGGCTCGTTGATGATGCGCAGAACTTCCAGACCGGCGATCTTGCCTGCGTCCTTGGTTGCCTGACGCTGAGCGTCGTTGAAATACGCAGGAACCGTGATGACGGCCTGCGTTACATCCTCGCCCAGATAGGCTTCGGCGGTTTCTTTCATCTTTTGCAGGATGAAGGCCGAGATCTGTGAGGGCGAATACTTCTCGCCGCCTGCTTCGATCCATGCGTCACCGTTGCCGCCGTTGATCACGTTGAACGGCAGGTTCTTCATGTCTTTTTTCAGATGCTCGTCGTCGTAGCGGCGACCGATCAGACGTTTTACGCCGAAAACAGTGTTCTCGGGGTTGGTGACAGCCTGACGTTTTGCAGGCTGGCCGACCAGACGTTCGTCGTCTTTGAAGGCAACAATCGAAGGCGTTGTGCGCGCACCTTCGGCGTTTTCGATCACGCGTGGTTGCGAGCCATCCATGATGGCGACGCAGGAGTTGGTTGTACCAAGGTCAATACCGATGACTTTAGCCATATTTTGTAACCCTTTCATAAGGCGATTTGGGCGTGGGCCCTAAAAGGCACCCAGTGCCGATCCCATTGGTTAGTGGGCCGAGGAATTCCCCTGACCCGGCTTAGGGGCGTATATAAGTAGCTGCTCTGGGGGCTGCAAGTCGCGCGTGACCAGAGAAAAGCGGTTTTAGCCTCTAAAATTTGAGAGTGTTTGCGATATGTAACGGTTTGAATGGATCAGATGCGCCCAACACTTACCCTCAGAGGCTTTGACGTCTTTCAGAATCTGCTGGACCCGGCGGCGCAGGCGCGGATGGTTGAGGTGTTGCGAAAGGTCGTCGCCAAGGCACCGCTTTTTTCGCCGCAGACCCCTTATGGCAAGCCGATGAGCGTGCGCATGACCTCGGCGGGGCGATTGGGGTGGTATTCGGATCGCAGCGGTTACCGCTATGCCGAAAAACACCCAAACGGCACGGACTGGCCGCCGATCCCTGCGTCGGTTCTGGATATCTGGAATGCGGTCAGCGGTGTTGAGCGCCTGCCTGATTGCTGCTTGATAAATTTCTATGCGCCCGGGGCACGGATGGGGATGCATCCGGATCGGGACGAGGCGGATTTCTCCTGGCCGGTGGTTTCCATCTCGCTGGGGGATCAGGCGCTGTTTCGTATTGGCAATGTCACGCGCGGCGGGCCGACCACCTCGATCTGGTTGTCGTCGGGGGATGTGGTGGTGATGGGCGGTGCGGCACGGCTGAGCTATCACGGTGTCGACCGGATCAAGCCCGGTACGTCACAGCTTTTGCCGGATGGCGGGCGGATCAACCTGACGCTGCGGGTTGTGCGTTAGCGGTGTGCGTCCCAGCTTTGCGAGGCATGACGGCGGGTATAGAACTCGCCCATCAGGCCGATCATCGTCAACGCCAGCGAGACGTAGATCGGATAGGTTATCGAGCTGAAATGCGGATTGTAGTTCACAAAGACAAAGCCGCGCGCCTGATCGATGACGTGAAACAGCGGGTTCCATGTGAACATCACAAGGATATGCGCCGGGGTCTGATTTGCCACGAACATCTTGCCCGAGGCGATCATGTTGGCGCGGTTATATAGCTGTGAGCCGATCCCCACAAAGCCCGGTGCCCAGGGTTTGATCGCCAGAAATACAAGCCCGATAGAACAGCCCGACGCCCAGGATAGCAGAAGCATACCAAAGGCTGCGATTGGCTGATCAATCACCACGGCCGAGGTAAGCATGTCGTAGATAAACAGGATAACGACAATCGACAGCACCTGAATATAGAGCGTCGACAGCGCTGACGAGGTGATGGCGATGGCCGTGTTCATCGGGGCGTGCTTCATCATCTGCGATGTCGGGCCCTCGGATCCGGCTACGGCTCCGATGGATTTCACATGCGTGATGAACATGAAAATCCCGGACATGATGTACAACAGAAAGTCGCCACGGATGGCGTTTGATTTCAGGCCAAGGACCGAGAACATGACGTAAAAGACGCCTACGAACATGATCGTCTGCATCATGTTCGTCAAAAGCCCAATAAGGGCGTTTCCGTGTGATTTCCGTATGTTACGAACGACGGAATGATAAATCAGTTCCAGCATAGCGATTGCCGAACTGAATTTCGAAGAGCGGACTTCGTGTTTGAACATCGCGTAACCTTGCCTGCGCTGATCTGGCCATTATGCCAAGGAAATCTTGCCGTTCCTTTAGCGCCGGATCATAAGGATACGCGCGGCATTTATCAACAGAGTGCCGAAGTTTTGAAAAGCAGGGGCAGGCATTTGGATTTTGAACAACTTGAGCGCGTTCTTCGCAGGCTGGCACTTGAGGCCGGTGACCGGATCATGGAGATTTATGAGGCCGATGATTTCGACGTGCGTTCCAAGTCGGATGACAGCCCGGTCACTGCGGCGGATGAGGCGGCGGATGCCCTGATCTCGGCGGGGCTGAAGGCGGCCTTCCCGGAAACTCTGGTCGTTACCGAGGAACAGGGCGCTTCGCATGCCAAAACTGCGGACGCGTTTTTGATCGTTGATCCACTGGATGGCACCAAGGAGTTCATCAAGCGGCGCGGCGATTTCACCGTCAACATCGCTTATGTCAAAGGCGGCGTTCCTGTGCGCGGCGTGGTTTTTGCCCCGGCGCGCGGGCGGCTGTTTTACACGGATGCCAATGGCGCTTCGGTCGAAGAGGCGGGGCCATTTGAAAAGTCAGTTGCCGGGGCGCTCACGCTGCTGCGGGTGTCAGAGCCGGACAATGGCGCCTTGATGGTCGTTGCGTCGAAATCGCACCGTGATCAGGCGACAGATGACTACATCAACAAGTATCAGACCCGCGACAGCAAAAGCGCCGGTTCGTCGCTAAAGTTCTGCCTTGTGGCCACGGGCGAGGCGGACATCTATCCGCGCCTTGGTCGCACGATGGAATGGGATACCGCCGCAGGCCACGCTGTTCTAAGCGGGGCAGGTGGCCATGTTGTGCGCTTTGATGACCATAAGCCGCTGAGCTATGGCAAACCGGGGTATGAAAACCCGTTCTTTATTGCCTATGCGCCCGGCGTCGATTTGAAACCGGCGTGACGAAGGATCTGAAATGAAGGTTCTGATCGCGATCCCGGCGCGTTTTGCGTCGCAAAGATACCCCGGCAAGCCGCTTGTGCCGCTAACGGGTGCCACGGGCGAGGCGCGCAGCCTGATACAGCGTTCGTGGGAGGCCGCCGGACAAGTCGCCGGTGTCGCTCAGGTCGTCGTTGCGACCGACGACGATAAGATCCGCGATGCGGCCCGCGGTTTTGGCGCCGAGGTGGTTATGACAAGCTCTGATTGCCGCAACGGGACTGAACGCTGTGCCGAAGCGGCGGGGCGGCTGAAACCTGATTTTGATCTGGTGGTGAACCTTCAGGGGGACGCGCCCCTGACGCCGCCCTGGTTTGTCGAGGCGCTGATCGATGCGATGGCGTCTGATCCGTCGGTTTTGGTGGCAACGCCGGTCCTGAAAACCTCGACCCAGATGTGTGAGGACCTCAGAGATGACCGCAAGTTGGGCCGTGTTGGTGCCACAACGGCGGTTTTCGACCGGGGCGGGGACGCGCTCTATTTTTCCAAAGAGGTGATCCCTTTTGCCGATCAGGGAGCCCAGGTTTTTCACCACGTTGGGGTCTATGCTTACCGACCCGAGGCTTTGGCGCGTTACATGACGCTGGACCCCGGTCGGCTTGAGCTGATCGAGGGGCTGGAACAGTTGCGGTTCGTCGAGAACAAGATCGCCGTGCGCTGTGTCGAGGTTGATGACCGCGGCCACCCATTCTGGGAGCTTAACAACCCCGAAGACGTGCCAAAGATCGAAGAGATGATGGCCCGGATCGGAATGGAATGAGCCGCACCCCCCCAGTCAGCGTCATCGTCGTCAGCCAGGGGCGCGCGGATGATCTGGAACGCTGTCTGCGAGGGCTTGAACAACTTGACTATGCGCCGTTCGAAATTGTGGTTGTCGCGGATCGCGCCGGATTGGGCCGCGTTTCGACGATGGGCTGGTCCAGGCGGATCAAGACGGTGGCCTATGATCAGGCAAACATCTCGCAGGCCCGAAATCACGGAATTGCGGTGGCACAGGGTCGAATACTGGCCTTTATCGACGATGATGCGGTTGCTGAACCAACCTGGTTAACGGCCCTGATCGCCCCTTTTGAGAACGACAATGTCGCCGCGGCGGGCGGATTTGTGCGAGGCCGGAACGGGATCAGCTTTCAGTGGAAGGCGCGCAGCATTGATGCCTTGGGGCAGGTTCTGCCGATCGCGGTTGATCCCGTCGTGCCAACGCTGCTGCGGGGGCGGGCGGATTACGCGATCAAGACCGAAGGCACGAATATGGCCATTCGCCGCGCGGCCCTAGCAGCGCTCGGCGGGTTTGACGCGGCCTATCGGTTTTATCTGGATGAAACCGACGTGAATCTGCGCCTTGCCGCCACTGGCGCCACAACTGCAATTGTGCCCCTGGCACAGGTGCACCACGGGTTTTCATCCAGCGACAGACGGCGCAAGGATAGGGTGCCCAAGACCCTCTTTGAGATCGGCGCAAGCACGGTTGTCTTTGAACGCAGACATGGGTTTGGGCCGGAACAGAGACTGAGTTGCGAAAAGGCAGAGCGTCAAAGACTGATGCGCCACATGGTTGCCGGACGGATCGAGCCGCGGGATGTTGCGCCATTGATGGCGACCCTGATGCAGGGGTTCGCCGAGGGTGAGGCGCGCGATCTGCCCAAGCTGCAGGCGCTGGGCGCGGCGGATGCCCCGTTTTTGCAGTTCGAGACCTTTAAACCCGGCCCCGTAGCGGTTCTGGCGGGCACGCCGTTGCAGAAATCTGCGCTAATGGCTCAGGCCCGCGCGCTTGTGGGTCAGCGTCAGCGAGCCAGCGTTTTCATCTTTTCGCACAGCGCGCTTTTTCACCGCACAGGGTTCGTCAAAGACGGGTTTTGGCTGCAAACGGGGGGGATCTTTGGGCGTTCGGATCGTGCGCAACCCCTTTTGCGCCTGTCCAGTTTTGCGCGGCGATTGAAGGAAGAAATCATGCGTTTGAGCCCGCAGCGCGGCATCGGTCGGCACATCAAATAGCGGCGAACTGTGACGTTGTATCGCCAAATGCTAAAATAAGAACCGTTCGCGACACCAAATTCTTGTAATTGCGTCCATACTTATGCCAAAATATAGGAGCAAAAGTTCCCGGCCAACGGGACAGCGGTAGTGGGGTTCAGGTATGCGTCGTAAAGTCACCAAGGCAGTTTTTCCTGTTGCTGGGCTGGGAACACGGTTTCTTCCGGCAACAAAGTCGGTTCCGAAAGAGATCATGACACTGGTCGACCGGCCGTTGATCCAATACGCGATCGACGAGGCGCGTGCGGCTGGGATCAAGGAATTCATTTTTGTAACCTCGCGCGGAAAGTACGCGCTTGAGGACTATTTCGATGCAGCGCCCGAGCTGGAAAATTCGCTTCGAAAGAGGGGAAAGATCGAGCTTTTGGAGGCGCTGAAAGGCACCAATATGGATTCAGGCGCCATCGCCTATATCCGTCAGCACAAGGCTCTGGGCCTGGGTCATGCTGTGTGGTGCGCGCGCCGTTTGATTGCGAATGAGCCGTTTGCGGTGATCCTGCCCGACGACGTGATTGCAGCAGAAAAGCCGTGCCTGCAGCAGATGGTTGAGGCTTATGCCGAAACGGGAGGCTCGATGGTCGCGGCAATGGAAGTGCCACCTGAAAAAGCCTCGGCCTATGGTATTCTGGACATCAAGGAAGACATGGGATCACTGGTTTCGGTCAAGGGGATGGTTGAGAAGCCTCAGGCAGATTCAGCACCCTCGAATTTGGCGGTCATTGGCCGCTATATCCTGACGCCCAAAGTTTTGCAGAACCTGAACCGGATCAAGACCGGTGCGGGGGGTGAAATTCAACTGACCGATGCGATTGCGGACGAGATTGAGGCCGAGCGTAACGTCTATGGCTTCCGCTTTCGCGGACAGCGGTTTGATTGTGGTTCTAAGGCTGGGTTTTTGCAGGCAACGGTCGCGTTTGGACTGGCCAGACCAGAGTTGCGCGATGAGTTCGCAGCTTACCTAAAAGAGATGGTCGCCCTGCAAAACGCGGCACAGTAGTGAGCGGCAACTGTGCAGAAGCTGGAATGCCGGCCCTGACCCACGAATGACCGATAAACGCGCACGACTTTTGGATGTCACGCGGCTTTTGTCGCGGGCCGGTCGCGGGCTGACCGGTATTGATCGGGTCGAACTGGCCTATTTGAGACGACTTTTGGCGGGTGACGCGCCTCTATTCCTTTTGGCAAAAACGTCACGCGGGTTCATTTTGCTGGACCGCGATGGTGGGCAAAGCGTCTTTGATCAAGGTGATAACTGGCCCTCTGGTGCGATGCTGTCCAGAAAGACCGCCGAGGCGCGAATGCGGGCCGTGGCGGTGGCGCGGTGCCTGCCATTCTTTCTGATGCGGATGTTAGATGCAAATTTGCCTCAGGGCGTGACATATTTGAACGTCGGCCATAGCAACATATCCGAAAGGGTCTTTTGGGCAATCAGCCAACTGCCCGGTTCGCGCGTTACAGTGATGGTGCATGATATGATCCCGCTGGATTTTCCGCAGTATCAGCGCGCCGGCACGGTCGAGAAGTTTCGTGAAAAAATGAAACTGGTGTCGCAATCTGCTGACCTGGTGATTTGCAATTCGTTGGACACGCGAGCAGCGGTTGCGCGCTATTTCAGGGAATGGGGCCGTGAGCCGGGTATGATTGTGGCCCATCTGGCGTCGGCAACAGTTTCGGCTGTGTCAAAGCCGGAGCCTCGAAAAACGCCATATTTTGTGACACTTGGAACGATTGAACCGCGCAAGAACCACGCGTTTCTGCTGGACCTGTGGGGGGATCTGCGAAAGGAGCTACCTGACGGTGAGCTGCCGGATCTCTATGTCGTTGGCGCACGTGGCTGGAACAACGAGGATGTTTTTCGACGCCTTGACGCGCTGGAGCCGCAAAGCGGGATAACTGAGCTGGGCGATCTTGATGATGCGGGGGTTCAGGCGCTGCTGGAGGGTGCCTCTGGACTTTTGGCGCCCAGCCTTGCCGAGGGATATGGCCTGCCGCTTTTGGAAGCAGCGGCCCTGGATACGCCGATATTGGCAAACGATCTGTCGGTTTACCGCGAGTTTCTGTCAGATATTCCCGTTTACGCATCCGTCAACGACCGCTATCTATGGGCCAGAACTATAAGAAGAATGGCGGTTGTGCGTCGCGCTGGGGATCCCGAGAAAAAGAAGACCCGACTTCCAAGTTGGGACGAGCATTTCAATAGGGTTTTAAAAGTCACGTGATAGTCAGACGCACAGCTATACGTGAGGTACAGTTTGAGCGCGGTAAGTTCCTATAGGCTGCGACTGCAACGAAAGAGGTGGCGCGTCCGGGCATTCCGGAAGCGTCGCGAATTGTCGTGCGTTGTCAACCGTACGGAAAACATCAAGCGCGACGACATTCTGGTGTTTTCGACCCTGAGGAACGAAAAGATCCGGCTACCCTATTTTCTGCGGTATTACCGCGACATGGGTGTCTCGCATTTCCTGATCGTTGAAAACGGGTCCGACGACGGAAGCCGCGAATACCTTATGGATCAGCCGGACGTGTCGCTTTGGACCAGTGAAAAAAGCTATAAGCGGTCGCGCTTTGGTGTCGACTGGATGAACTGGCTTCAGATGAAGTACGGGCATGGACACTGGACTCTGGTGGTCGACCCGGACGAATTCCTGGTCTACCCGTTCTGCGACACGCGACCCTTGCCGGCGCTTTGTGACTGGCTGGATGCATCCTCGATCAGGTCTTTCTCAGCGATGCTGCTGGATATGTACCCAAAGGGGCCGTTCAACGAAGTGAAGTATCGTTCGGGTCAGGACCCGATGGAAATTTCGTCGTGGTTTGACAGCGGCAACTACGTGATCAAGAAGAACGCTCAGTTCGGCAATCTGTGGATCCAAGGCGGGCCGCGAGCGCGCGAGTTCTTTTTCGACAAACCCGAACGCGCGCCGGCGCTGAACAAGATCCCGCTTGTGAAATGGGACCGCAGCTATGCCTATGTCAGCTCGACCCATATGCTTTTGCCGCGTGGCCTGAACCAGGTTTATGACGAGTGGGGTGGTGAAAAAGCTTCTGGGTGTTTGTTGCACGCCAAGTTCCTGAGTACTTTTACCGACAAGGCGGCAGAAGAGCTGAAACGCTCGCAGCATTATGCGGCCAGCCATGAATACAAAGCCTATGCTGCCAAGCTGGAAGAGCATCCAGATCTTTGGTGCAAGTGGTCCGAGCGCTATATCAACTGGCGCCAGTTGGAAATCCTGGGCCTCATGTCCAAAGGAAACTGGGCGTGAGCGTCGGGTTTGCAATGATGGTGCACACCGCACTGGACCGGGCCGAACAGGTGGCGCGCCATTGGGCCAATCGCGGCTGTCCGGTGGTGATCCATGTCGACAAACGGGTGACCCGGCCTGATTATGCCAAGTTTGTTCAGGACCTATCGGATCTGAAGAACGTCAAGTTCTGTCGCCGCCACAGATGCGAATGGGGAACCTGGTCGTTGGTGGCAGCGGCACAATCGGCGTCTGAAAAGCTGTTGCGGGTGTTTCCGAATGTTCGGCATGTCTATCTGGCCTCTGGTTCCTGCCTGCCACTGCGCCCGGTTGAAGAGCTGGTGGAGTATCTGGCGCAGCGCCCGCGCACCGACTTTATCGAAAGTGCCACGACCGAAGACGTGCCATGGACCGTCGGCGGGTTGGATCACGAGCGTTTTACACTAAGGTTTCCGTTCTCGTGGAAACGTCAGCGGCATCTGTTTGACGGCTATGTCGAATTTCAGCGACGCATCCGGTTCAAGCGCAAGATCCCGGCCGGAATTGTTCCGCATCTGGGCAGTCAGTGGTGGTGTCTGACGCGTCAGACACTTTCGGCGATACTGGAGGATCCTGATCGCGCGACCAACGACCGGTATTTCAGCAAGGTCTGGATTCCGGATGAAAGCTATTTTCAGACGCTGGCGCGACAGTATTCGACCAACATCGAAAGCCGGTCACTGACGCTGGCCAAGTTCGACTTTCAGGGCAAACCGCATATCTTTTATGACGACCATCTTCAGCTTTTGCGCCGCTCAGACTGTTTTATGGCGCGCAAGATCTGGCCCCGGGCGAACAAGCTTTATGACAGCTTTCTCAACGATGCGTCCGGTGCCAGTAAGATGGCCGAACCGAACCCGGGCAAGATTGACCGGATCTTTAGCCATGCGGTTGACCGGCGAACGCGCGGGCGCCCCGGGCTCTGGATGCAAAGCCGGTATCCGAATGAGGGCTGGGAAAATGGCAAAACGTCTTCGCCGTTTAGCGTCTTTGAAGGCTTCGCAGAACTTTTTGAGGATTTTGAGCCCTGGCTTGCCAAGATGTCGGGCGTCAAGGTCCACGGGCACCTCTTTGACAAAAAACGGGTGCGCTTTGCGGCGGATCAAAAGTATTTCTCGGGCGGGTTGTCGGATGCGCCCAAGCTGCGCGATTACAGCCCGCATGGGTTCTTGCGCAACCTGATCTGGAACACCCGTGGCGAACGTCAGTGCTTTCAGTTTGGGCCTGATGACGCGCAAGAGGTCAGCGGCCAGTTTGCCGCCGATGCAAACGCTCATATCTATGTCATCACCGGCGCGTGGTCGGTGCCGTTGTTCCAATCGAACCTGAATTTTTCGGAAATTCGGCGGATCGCGGCCAAGATGCAAAAGGTCGAGGCGGGGCATCTGGATGTCTTGCGCTCGCCGCACACCAAGGCGCGGCTGAAAATCTGGACGATGGCCGACTTTGTGCAGGCCCCGATTGAGCCTTTGCAGAAGATCATGGATGATATTGGTCCGGACACGCTGCGCCGGTTGACCGAGCTGCCTAAGATGGCCGATCTGAAAGGCTTTGCGCAGTTCCTGCAGAACCTCAAAAACCAGGGGATGCACCCCTATCTGATGGGCGATTTCTCGATGGAGGATGAGCCGGTCAAGGAAAACCGTGGCGTCCGCCGCACTTATGTTGTCAAATGACCGCGATGGCGCAACCGTTTGAATATTTTGTCGTTTTTGCCGAGATGCGCACCGGTTCGAATTTTCTTGAATCCAACCTGAACGAATTTGACGGCATTACCTGCTACGGCGAGGCGTATAATCCGCATTTCATCGGATACCCCAATAGCGGTGATATTTGCGGGTTCACCCAGAACATGCGTGATGCGGACCCGCTGAAACTGATCGAGGTCATGAAGCAGAAAACCGCAGGCTTGCCTGGCTTTCGGTTCTTTCACGACCATGATCCGCGGGTGTTGGGCCATATCCTGAATGACCCGGCCTGTGCCAAGATCATCCTGACGCGCAACCCGGTCGAAAGCTTTGTGTCGTGGAAGATCGCCGCCGAAACCGGTCAGTGGAAGCTGACCAACCTCAAGCATCAGCGTACCGCCAAAATCCGCTTTGATGTCGAACAGTTTGAAAAGCATCTGGGCGCTTTGCAAAGCTTTCAGATCGAGCTGTTGCAGGGGCTTCAGGTCAGTGGGCAGACGGCGTTCTACTTCGGCTATGAGGACATCAAGGATATCGATGTCCTGAACGGGCTGGCGGCGTTTCTTGGCGTTCCGGCGCGGATGGAAAAGGTTTCAGAAAAGCTGAAGAAACAGAACCCAAGCGGTTTGCGCGACAAGGTTCTGAACTATGACGAGATGGAAACAGGGCTGGCGCGGATCGATCATTTCGATCTGAACCGCACCCCCAATTTTGAACCGCGCCGACAGGCGATGGTGCCCAGCTATGTGGCGGCGGCGGCCACGGGCGCGCTTTATATGCCGATTAAGGGTGGCCCTGAGGATGGGGTGCGCCGGTGGCTGGCGGCCCTTGATGGCGTCGGCGAAGATGCGTTGATCACGCAGTTCACCCAAAAGACCCTGCGCCAGTGGAAGCGTAAAAACACCGGCCACCGAAGCTTTACGGTTCTGCGCCACCCGGCCCAGCGTATTCACGCGACGTTCTGCGAAAGGATCCTATCGACCGGTCCTGAGGCGTTCGGTGAAATTCGCCAGACGCTGCGCAAGGTGCATAAACTGCCGATCCCGGGCGGCGAGATCGGCGATGATTACAACGCTGCGGCGCATCGCAAGGCGTTCTTGTCGTTCCTTGAGTTCATCAAGGCGAACCTGAATGGTCAGACCAACATCCGGGTTGATCTGAGCTGGGCGTCACAAAGTGAGGTTATGAAGGGGCTGGGCAATTTCGGGCTGCCGGATATGGTGCTGCGCGAGGCCGAAATTGATATGGGGCTAGCGCAGCTGTCCGAGCAGTTGGGCGTTGAATGCCCGCGCTATGAGGCGCCCAATCCCGATCACCCCGTGCTTTTGTCCGAAATTTATGATGGCGAGGTCGAAGCGGCCGTGCGCGATATTTATCAGCGCGACTATATGATGTTCGGATTTTCGGCCTGGAACTGACGGATCAGGGGTTCACTGGCGCCGGTTAGGCCGCCTGTGACCCTTGGGTTTCGGTCAGAACTGCGTGCAGGGTCATCGGATCGGTGTTGGCCCGCAGCTTTTGACAGACCGACGGGTCGCGCATGGTGCGCGAAACTGCGGCCAGCGCCTTGAGGTGATCAACGCCGGAATTTGCCGGAGCAAAGAGCGCAAAGATCAGGTCAACCGGGCGACGATCAACCGATCCAAAATCAACCGGCTTTTCCAGACGCACAAAGCATCCGACAACCGATGTGAGGTCCGGCAGGCGGGCGTGGGGCAGGGCGACACCCTGCCCGACCCCGGTAGGGCCCAGGCTTTCGCGGTCAAGCAATGCTTCGAGTGAGGTGTTTACGTCCAACCCGTAAGCAGAAAAGGCCAGGTCACAGACATCCTGCAACAGCCTTTTCTTACTTGTCGTATTCCCGATCAGTTTCACTGCTTCGGGGTTTAGAATGCTCGACAGTTCCATCCCGGCTTTCTGTTTGTCTTCAGCGGTCAAAATGCCGCCTCAAGCTGCGTTCGTGGGGTCGATCCAGCCGATGTTCCCGTCTTCGCGACGGTACACGACGTTCACGCCATTCCCCTTTTCGTTGTGAAACACCAAAACCGGGGCGCCCGCGATTTCCATCTGCATGACCGCTTCGCCGACAGACAAAGAAGGGATCTTTGTCTCCATCTCGGCGATGATCATGGGTTGGAGCGTATCGGGTTCCGAATCTTCTGTGTCTTCACCTGCGGCGAGGATATACGAGGCTGCGCCCGACAGTTCAACCGGTTCTACCCGGTCTTTGTGATGATCCTTCAGCCGACGCTTGTATCGGCGCAACTGTTTTTCCATTTTCTCGCCGCACTGATCAAATGCTGCATAGATTTCAGTGGCATGGGCGCGGGCTTGGGCCGACAAACCGGTTGAAAGGTGAACCGTCGATTCACAAACAAATTCATGCGCATTGCGCGAGAATATGATCTGAGCGTCTGTTGGGCGTTCGGCATATTTGTCGATTATCGTTCCAAGTTCGTTCTTGACGTGAACCTGCAGCGCATCACCGATATCGATTTGTTTCCCGCTGATCTGGTACCGCATTCGACCTCCATTCTTTTTATCTGATGACCGCAGACCTTGGCATTTGGACCGGCGGTCGGGTTAATCATATAGGGGAGATCCACTCCTTCCCGGTTGGTATTCCGGTTATGCTTGCGTTCAAAGACCCGCTTTGAAGCGGCGCCGTTCGGACGATGATGGACTGTTCAAGCATCCCCTGTATTTGGCGACAGATCGGCGTGCGATGTCAACTCTGACGTAGGCAGGAACACGCTAAATCACGTCGCCGCGCAGAAATCTTTGGCTTGTTCTGCATTATCCAACTTAAGAATTAGTTGCGGGCCTGAAAAGGCCGGGGCGGCGTCTATTTTTCAAAAAAGTGGAATACCTGAACCAACCCCAAGAGCGTAGCAACGACGATGATTTTCAGTTGCTTACAGGCCCGACAGTTCAGGAAATCCGAAAGCTTTGGCCAAGATAGACGCGGCGGACGTTTTCGTCTTCGACCACTTCCTGCGCGGTGCCGCTCATCAGGACCTTACCGTCATGCAGGATATAGGCGCGGTCCACAATTTCCAACGTTTCTCGTACGTTATGGTCAGTGATCAGAACGCCAATGCCGCGCGATTTCAGCTCTGCCACAAGGGCGCGAATATCGCCCACTGAGATCGGATCAACCCCGGCAAAGGGTTCATCCAACAGCAAATACCGCGGATCGGCGGCCAGACAGCGGGCGATCTCTACCCGGCGGCGCTCACCACCTGACAGCGACAGCGCGGGCGCACGGCGCAGATGTTCGATTTCAAAGTCACCCAGCAATTCCTCAAGCCGTTCATGCCGCTTGGTGCGTTCGCTGACGGCGATTTCGAGGATCGACATGATGTTGTCTTCGACGCTCATCCCGCGAAAGATGGATGCTTCTTGGGGCAGGTACCCGATGCCCAGTTTGGCGCGGCGATACATCGGCAAAAGCGACACGTCGCGCCCGTCAATCTTGACCTGCCCGCCCTCGGCGGTGGTCAGCCCGGCAATGGTGTAAAAACACGTGGTCTTGCCTGATCCATTGGGGCCCAGCAGCGCAACAACCTCGCCCCGGCCCAGTGTCAGGCTGACATCACGGATGACCGGTTTGCGGCGATAACTTTTGCGCAGGCCGATGACCTGCAGGCCAACGTCGCCTTGGGTAACCGTCAGATTTGGCGCGTCCGACATCAGTTCTTGCCGCCGCCTGTCTGCAGGATCGTTTTGACGCGGCCTTCCATGACGGCGGTGCCGACGTTCAGGTCAACAACCATCTTTTGCGAAGAGATTGCGTTCAGGCCCTGGGTCAACAGGACATCGCCGGTCATGATAATGGATCCGGTGTCGATGGTATAAACCGCCTCTTTGGCCTCGGCCGCTTCGGCGCCATTGACCAGCGTGACGCCGCCCGTGGCATGCAGGCGCGAGATCTGGCCGGTTGAGGCGCCGTCGCCGGCGGCGTATTCGACCCGCACCCAAGGCGCGGTCAGGCGCATTTCACCCTGACCAATCAATACGTTACCGGTGAACAAGGCGGATCCGTCGCCCTGATCAATGCTCAGTTTGTCGGCGGTCATTTCGACCGGCAGGCTGGGGTCTTGTTTCAGGCCACCAAAGGCCACCTGCATTCCTTGCGCGGATGCAGACATCGGTAGAAACGCGAGCGAAATCGCAAAACAGGCAACACGAAAATTAGTCACGCTTCCTCCCCTTTCCGGGATCATAGACCAGATGCACACCTTCTTTGAATACCAGAAGATAGCGCCCGTTGTTCAGGGCCACGTCCATCTGCCCCGCTGTTAATGTACCAAGTGGGCCCTTGGCGTCCACTTTTCCATGGGATGCCATGGATGTCACCTCAAGCGAAGCAGAAAGCCCGCTGGTTCTTATGACATAGCCTGTCGAGGTTTCCATATCGACCCCGCCTGACAAAACGGCCGTTCCCGTGCCGGGATCAATCTCGCCCAGAGGGGCCGACAGGGCAAATGTCCCGCCTTGGGGATAGGTGACCAAAGCGGTCAGGTCCGCGCCTTTGACACGGCTGGGGTCATCGGCGCTGGGCTGGGCAGAGGTGGCGGCCATTTCGATGGCGGCGCCGTCACGGGTGATGCCGGCGAACTTGGGTTCGCTCAGGCGCTGTTGGCGGGCGAGTTCCTTGACGTCGATATTGGCAAAGGGCAGCGCGCCTTCGGTATTGATGACGCGGGCAAACAAAAACAGTGTCGACAACAGGCCCAGCGCCGCCAGCGGCAGCACGATCTTCGTCCAGGCGACGAAGCGGGAATAACTGTTGTCATAAACGGCCAATTGGCGCGCCCCTGCCGTCAGTGCGAAAAGATATCGACCTCGGGCCAGCCTGCCAGATCAAGCCGCGCGCGGGTCGGAAGAAAATCAAAAGACGCCTGTGCCAGATCGGTCCGGCCTTCGCGGTCCAGCCGTTTGTTCAGCACTTCGCGCAAACGGTGCAGATAAAGGACATCTGAGGCGGCATAGTCGATCTGAGCCTGGGTCAGCTTTTTCGCGCCCCAGTCCGAACTTTGCTGGTACTTCGAGATGTCGATTCCCAAAAGCTCGGATAGAAGGTTTTTCAGCCCGTGGCGGTCGGTGTAGGTGCGGATCAGTTTTGATGCGATCTTGGTGCAGTAAACCGGTGCTGCCAGCGCGCCAAAGGCATTATACATCGCGGCGATGTCAAAACGGCCAAAGTGGAACAGTTTCAGAACCTTTGGGTCCTTCAAAAGCCGCTCCAGGTTGGGGGCCGACGTTTGGCCGATCGCCACCTGAACCAGATGCGCATGGCCGTCGCCCGATGACAGCTGCACAACGCACAACCGGTCGCGGTGCGGGTTCAGCCCCATGGTTTCACAGTCGATCGCAACAGAGTTGCCAAGGTCCAGATCGTCCGGAAGGTCGCCTTTGTACAGATGGTTCGTCACGCGGAATGCCTTTCAGGTTTAGCCGTCAAAGCGATACGGCTTTTGCGTGCTAAACTCAACACTCGCGTCCCTGACGATCCCGAGATCGGGGCAGATATTGCAGGGCGGTGGCCCCATCAGGAAGGTTTGCGCCGGAAAATGCGATGACCGACTGTATAGAGGCTGGGCAGTACAATCAGTGATGACAGAACGCCGCCGATGACGCCATAGATCACGGCGGCGGCGAAGGGCTGCATCATCTCGCCGCCGCGACCGGCGCTCAGCGCCATGGGCATAAAGCCTAAAATTGCGGCGACCGAGGTCATCAGGATGGGCCTTGCCCGGGTCATACAGGCATCGACGATTGCATCCAGTGCGTTCTCACCATGCGCCAGATTGCTGTTGAGAAAGGCCATCACAAGGATACCGTTCTTGACGACGATCCCCATGACCGAAATCAGCCCCATGAAGGTTGGCACGTTAAAGGAGGTGTTGAAGAACTTAACGCCGAAGATCACGAAAGACAGTGAAATCAGAGTATTGAGCATGATCAACAGGGACTGACCGTAACTTCTGAAGAAGATCAGAAGAAGCGTAAAAACCAGGCCCATGGCCATCAGGAACACATTTCTGAGCTGATTGAACGCCTGAACCTGACGTTTCCAGTCGCCCGAAACAATGGCGTAGGAGCCCGAAGGCAGCGACAGTTTCTGGATCTCTGCAGCGATCCTTGTGGCGTTTCCGCCAAGGTCTGCCGTGTCGGTCTTGGCCTGAAGCGTGATCGCCAAATGGCCCTGTTTACGGGTGACGCGATCAGGCGACTGGCGCAATGTGATCTCACCTACTGCCGAAAGCGGGATGACGTTCCCTGAAGAGCCGACCAGCGGCATGTCCTTCAGGCTGGGGTGAAAATTTCGCCACTTTTCGGGCAGCGTGAGGCGCACTTTTGCGCGTTGGTCGCCAACTGAAACATAACTGACGGTGCTGCCATAAAGCGCCAATTTGACCTGATCCAGAGCGGCGGAGCGGCCGATCCCGTGCAGGGCAAGTTTTGCCGTATCAAGCGTCAGGTCAAACTGCGTAACAAATTCGGGCGCCTTCATTTTGACCTCGCTGATCCCCGGAAGTTTGCCGACTGCTGTCGAGACAATGTCGGCAGAGGCCAGAAGGTCGGTTAGGTTGCCGCCAAAAACATCCACGGCCACCACGTTATTTTTGCCCGACAACCCGTCAAAGTGATCCGGCAGGATCTGATGCAGGTCGATGTTCAGGTTCGGGAACTGGGTCAGAAGCTTGTTTTCAAGATCCCCCATCACGGTGAAAACCGAAGGCCCGCCGGCGCCCGCAGGTTTGGGATGCATGAAAAAATGCGCCTGATTGGTGCGCAGGGCGCTGTCGGCGATTGCGCGAGAATAGGTCTGAATCTCGGGCATGCTGGCAATTACGGTTTCAACCTCGCTGACAAGACGCTCCATCTCTTGTTTTGATGTGCCTGCGCTTGTGTCCATATCCATCACGAAGGTACCTTCGTCCCACTGGGGCAAATAGGCGGTGGGCAGGCCGCGCGCGACCACAAGCGACGAGCCGACCAGGACCGCAGCTGCAAGCGACACGATCAGTGGAGCCCGCAAGGTAAGTCGCAGAAACCTGTGATAAGTGCTCTTGACCGGGCCTAACTGACCCGATTTTCGCGGGTGTGACGTGTCGCGCAAAAGTGCATCTGACAGGATGGGAGCAAGGGTCACGGCCATGATCAGCGAGATCAAAAGCGAAACAACGATCACCACAGAACTGGCCTTGAACAAAAACCCGGTGATGCCGGTCAATAGTCCCAAAGGCGCAAATACCGCGGCGGTGGTCAGGGTCGATGACAAAAGCGGCGAAAAAACCTCGGTAGCGCCCTGAACGACAGCCTGTCGTCTTGGCAGCCCTTCCTGAAGTAGCCGAGCAATGTTTTCGACGGCCACAATGGCATCATCGACAATAAGCCCGACCGCGGCGCTGATCCCTGCCAATGTCATGATATTCAGGGTAAACCCGAGCGCGTCGATAAAAATGAAGGTTAGCAAAAGCGTCACCAGCATTGCCGAAACAACCGGCACGGCGGCGCGCCAACTGCGAAGAAACGCAAGGATTGAAAACGAGACGATCAGAACGCCGATCAGGATCGCCTTGGTCACGTTGCCCAACGAGGTCTGGATAAAGTCAGAAAGAGAATACCAGCGGCTTATTTCCATCGTCTTGGGCAGAGTAGTTTGCAGGTTGTAGACAACGGCCCCCACTTCGGAAGACAGCGACACGACATCAACGCCAGGGGCGCCGTAGACGTTGAAGAGCACCGACTTTTTGCGGTCGGTCGTGGTCAGAACCCCGGGTTCAGATGCCGCCATGCGGACATCGGCAAGTTGGGAAAGCGGGACTGTTCCAGCCCCGGTGTCGATGTGCAGAGCGGCGATCTGATCGGCGTTGGTGGCCTTCGAGGGACTGAAGCCAAGGATCAGTTTGCCGTAATCCACGAAAGTGCCCAGAAAACGGGTGGTCGCAGCGTCCTTGATTTGGGCCGAGATCGCCGCCGGGCTCATCCTGAATTGTTCCAAGGCTGCCGGTTTCAGGGCAATGCGCACTTCAGGAAGGCTTCCGCCGATGACTTCGATCGTTCCAACGCCGTTAACCTGCTGAAGTGCGGGAACAATCCGGGTATCGACCACTTGCCGCAGGTCCAGATAGTTGGCGCTGGGTGATACAAGGCTGTAGCCCAGAAGCGCCAGATTGTTCGAATTGGTCAGGTTTGAAGTCAATGTTGCGGGCGTACCGCTTGAAGTCGGCGCCGATTGCACCAGGGATGCGACTTTACCCTTGAGGATCTGATAATCACTCTGAAAGTTCCGCGCTGCGTCGAACTGAACCGTAACTTCGGCCAGGCCGCGTTGGATCTTGCTCTGATAGGTGACCACGCCCACGGATGATCCGGCCAGCGTTTCGACCGGGCGGCCGTATACGGTCTCCATCTCGGTCAGCGGCGCAAAGCCGTTGTCGATCGAGAAGGTCGCAGAGGGAAAACTGACGTCCGGAAAGACGGCCTGACGCAATCCGGCAATCGCCGCCACGGAATAGGCCAGTGCAATCAGGCAGACGAATAACAGGCTTTTTCGGTTGGCAAGGATGCCGCTTACAATCTTATCCACCGGTCGACACTCTTACGGTCGCGCCGTCATCCAGAGCAAAATTACCAACGGTTATGACCTGATCTCCGGGCTTCAGTCCGGTCAGAATTTCGACGAAATCCGGCGTTTCGATTCCGATCGTAACGGGCACTTGCGTGGCCTTGTCAGCGGCCACGGTAAAGACCTGAAAACCGCCGTTTCTTTCCACCAGCGCCTGCCGCGGCACCAAAAGAGCGTTTTCGTGACGTTTGATGACCAGATCGGCCGCGACAATGCTTCCGATCAGAGGCGCGCGTTCCGTGACGGTAAACTCGACCGGGAAATAGCCGCTTCCGGTCAGGTCGAACGGCTCTATCCCGCTGGGCCGCACCGACAGGTCACCGCTTGGCAGGTGCAGAACAGCGGGCGAAGAATAGCTGACGTCCGAGCCGTAGGCGAGGGGCAGATCGAGGCGCACGCGAAAGCCACTGGCCGGTACGATCGTGTAGATCGGCGTGCCACTGACCACAACGTCACCGCGCGCTTTGTGCTGTTGGGTGATCACCCCTGCAATGTTGGCGACAACGGTGTAAGTCGCGCCACCAAGCACCTGAGAAGAGGTTCCCAGTTCGGCCGATTTCGGGCTGAGACGGGCCAGAGCCTGTCCTTGGGCGACCTGTTGGCCGGCTTGCACAAAGGTTTCAACGATGCGGCCATCGAACTGAGGCGCTGCAATCTCCTGAAAGAGCGGCTGAACGCGGCCCTGGCCGCTGTAGGTCTGCTCAATTGCGCCCAAAGCGGCGGGCACGGTCGTGACCGGGATTGCATTCTGGGCAGCGACCGCGACAGGCACCATTGTCAGTGCCAGCCAGGTAATAAAAACAATGGGCTTCATGGCCGGATAACCTTTGTGTCGGTGGGCAGGGCAAGTGTGAATGGCAGCCCTTCGACGCTGCCGGGCACGGCTATGAAAAGCGGTTTTCCGTCTTTTTGTATAATCACGCCCAATTCAGGGCCCTGACGTACCAAAAATCGGGGCGGCAGTTTTCGCTGGTTGCCTTGCCATCTCAGAACGCCTGTCAGTCCGACCGGAAGATCGGCGCTGGCGGGCAGTTTGAAGAACACCCTCTGGCTGCCCAAAGCGGTATCAAAAACGGGTTCAACGGTGCGCATGGTGACGCTGAAGTTTTCATCACCCGAAGTGAATGTCAGATCGCCCTAACGCTGAGCAGGTCAATCTCGGCCGGTGTCAGCTGGGCCGCGATTTCCAGGTTTTCGGTTTCGACCATACGCAAAACCAGTGCACCGGATGTCAGATACCCCCCCGGCGCCGCGTATATCTTGGTAATCACGCCCGAAAATGGAGCGATTACAGTACAGTTCGATACCGTTAGCATGGCAGTGTCACGCGCTACCTTGTTGATGTTTGCATCGATTTGGGCCAGATCAAAAATGCTTTGGACCGCGTCATGGGCAACTGTGGAAATGGCATTTCTTTTCAACAGCTCATTGCTGCGGTCCAGTGCCACCTTTTCATCGGCGACTTTTTCCATGGCGCGTTTAAGGGTCAGGTCAGATTGTTCCAGCGTCAGTTTGTTCTGACGACAGTCCAGTTCGAAAAGACGGTCGCCCTTGCTGACCCTTTGTCCCTCAAGCACCGGAACCAGGGTGACGACGCCATTGATTTCGGTCGCGATGTCGGCGGTGTTTCGGCTTATGACGCGGGCCAGCGATGTGGCTGGCGCCGGTGTGCTGATGCTTGCCAAGGGGACGACCGTGCCAGAGCTGGTCGCCTGTTGCGACATGGCGGGTACTACAGCGGTCAAAAGTGCAATGAAGGCGACTAAAAAGGAATTTTTTTGCATATCATCCCAACCGGAAATTTTGGCCGTCCGGAAAATCCGAACGGCCACTCTTGAGATTAGATAGCTGACGCCCCAAGATCACCGGTATATTCTTGTACGAATACAATTCTGTAATCTTGAGCGAATGCCATCGGATACGATCTTTGGATACTTGCATGCCGTCTATTTCACGGTGAACAGCGTCCACATTCCGGCGACGTAATGTCCGGGGATGTTGCAATAAAGGATGTAGGTCCCGGGTTTGAGGGTCAGCGAAAGTTTGCCCGCAGCGCCCGGTTCCAGTTCGGCAACTTCGCCCAAGTGCTGGCCTGCGTCCTCGTTCACCTTTTCAAGGTTGCTGTCATAGATCAGCGGCGTGCCGGGTGTGGCAATGAGGGCCAGAACCATCTCGTGGATCGTATCTTTTGAGGTGTTGGTCACCGAAAAGGTCACGACCCCGGCAGGCGCATCCGCAGGAGTTGCCGTGATGCCCATAGTGGCAAGGGTTGCGTCACCGCCCAAGGCATAGCCCAGGCCCGTTGGCATTGCCGCATCAGCGCCCTTGTCCCAGAGCGAGACATCAACGACGGTTTCGGCAAAGGCCGGAAGCGCGCCCATGGCGGTTACAAATGCAGCGGCGATTACCGCGCGTCGGGTAAATGTCATAGCGTCAGTCCTTTTGTTGAAATTGTCCCTCGACCGAACACTAGTACCATTTGAATCACGGCGCATTGACGTGGATCAAACGTTGATCCGATCTTGGGAGAATGAAGATTGATGTCCATGAATGTCCGCTGCCGCAGAACCAAGAAAAAGGCCGCCGACAATCCTGTCCGCGGCCCATTCCAGTGTGTTCATTACGCAAGCGCGAACGAAGATTTCAGAGTTCGGAAGGTGGGACCGTTTCCTCGCCTTCCTTGCTGCGGGTCATGTAAAGAACCGTGCCTGCAATTGCTGCGAAAAAGATCAGGCTGGTAATGATGGTGCCCAGACCCAGACCGCCGTTGGAGACCGGTTGCGACAGGAAGTCACCAAAGGACGCGCCCATCGGCCGGGTGATGATATAGGCCAGCCAGAAGGCAAGGATACCATTCATCTGCTTTGCATAGAACAAACCGGTGATGACCGCGATCATTGCGCCATACATGACGCCCGACATCAGGAACCCAAGTCCCAGACCCTCGGCCGCCTGGTCGCCCGCAGAGGTGCCAAGTGCAAAGGTGAAAAGGATCGCCAGCCAATAAAATGCCTCGCGCCGGAACGTATAGATCGAGTGGATCGAGAGCGTCTTTTCAGTGGCGTACCAAGCCAGAAACGTAGCGGCCAAAGCGGCGGCGAACATGCTGGTGATCGGGGTGAACGGCCAGCCGAGGTTGTCGATGAAATTGTCGGTGATCAGCGTGCCCACGACGCTGACAAGAACGACGGTCAGCCAGTAGATCCATGGGACGTATTTCTTTTGCGCGAACTGATAGACCAGCGCGGCGATCAGAAAAACGCTCATCAAAAGCGAGGTTTTGGTCAACCCCAGTCCAAGGCTGGAATTGATCAGGTCGGCGGCGGTTTCACCCACGGTGACGGCCAAAAGTTTGACCAGCCAGAAATCCCATGTGACCAGTGGCACACGGTTATAGATCTTTTCGCCAGTTTCGGGGTGCACCATATGGGTGGCATTGCCCTGACTGACGAAACTCTGCGCGTCTGACATATTGCTGTCCTTCGTTGTGTTTTGTGGTGGACTAGGGTCGATTTATTGATCGCCGGGCGGATCAGTCTGCTGCCTCGGCGCCGCCTTTGTCCTTGTTGATCGTGATGCTGAGGGGCTGAAATCCGTCGGCTTTCAGTTCAACCGTGAAAAGTTTGGCGGATTTGGTTGTTGCATAGATGCTGTTGGGGTTGGCGCGGAAATGGCCGGGCAGGCCGGTATCATCGAAATGAACGCGCGCGTCCTTGCCTGCGGGCACGACAAACCCATCCAGTTTTTTGTAAAAAGCCTCGGTCGTGCCGGTGCCGACGTCCTTGATCGAGTAATAGATCGAAAAGCCGGTCAGGTCCTTGGCCGAGGTGTTGGCAACCTGCAACTCAAGGTGGTCGGTGGCGTCTTTTTTGGCGGCATAGTCATAGTTATTTTCAACCAGCGCCTCTTTGATCGCAAAAGGTGTGGCGGCGCCATCTGCCTTGATGGGGTCGGCCAGAAAGACGGGGTTGTCGTCCTTAAGGTCGTTCATCCCGTCGCCATCGGTGTCTGCGTTCATCGGATCGGTGTGCAACAGCGGCTCGGCCGCGTCGGGCACGCCGTCGCCGTCTGTGTCTTTGGCGGCGGCCAGCGCGGGGCTGGCAGCGGCCAGTCCCATTGCCAGAAGGGCGGCGGTAAAGGTGGATTTGGTGGCAAAGTTCATGGGGGGTTACTCCTTGGTTAAGCGGTTGGATTTCAGACGACGCGAGAACATCAGCCCGGTCAGTCCAAAAGTTGCGAAGAGGATCCAGAAGAAATCGCCGCTTTTCTCGATCAGGATCGGGCCCAGCGGCAGGCCTGTGTAAGTGTCCTTGATGCCCAGAACGGCAAAGGTGAACCGTTCGTAATGCTTGGTGATCGAAGACACTTCGATGTCGTTGCGAACCGTCTCGAATGTGGCGTAACTGGCCTTGATCCGGTTCTGTTCGGCCTTGGGGATGTGCAGCTCTTTAAAGACGCCGCCGGCCACCTGATTGTCGGGGTCCAGCGTGTCACCGATCTGGGGTGCGACAAGCACCAGCAAAAGCCAGACGATGAAGCTAAACAAAAGCGCGTTGGCGGGGCGTTTCATCCACAGTGTGGCGATAAAGGCCAAAAGGAAAAAGCTGGTGGCGTAGAAGGATGAGGTGATCCAGACGATCACGATCCGCATCAGATCGCTGCCGGTTAAGGCGACACCCGAGGTTGCCGATAAAAGCAGTGCTGCCAGCAGGAAAACAACGCCCAGCCCGGCGGCCAAAAGCAGCGCGCCTGCGCCCAGTTTTCCGGCCAGAAACTGCCATTGTCGGACCGGGCGGGTCATGATCAGGGCCAGCGTCTGGCGACCACGCTCGCTGGCGGCGGCGCGAAAACCGGTCAGGATGCCAAGGACGGCTCCGATGATCTCGATCTGCTCGATCGCGCCGCGCAAAAGGCGCAGGGGGTAGAACTCGGGCTTGGCAAATGTGTCGGCGTTCTTGCCAAGCGCCAGCAGCGTGGCGCGCGCGTCGTTATAGGTTGCGACATCAGTGGCCATCGCAATGGCTCCGGTCACAAGCGAGGCCATGGCGGCGATGACCAGAAAGACGGTGACGGTCAGGATAAAGCGGTCGCGCCTTGCGTCCGAGATATCCTTGCGGGCGATGGCGGTGATGGGGGCGGTGATGGGGGCGGTGTGATCAGACATCATACTCTCCGGTGGTCATGTCCATGCGGCCCAGCGCATAGATGGCAAGGGCCCCGGCCCCGGCCAGTGCAAAGGCCAGATCGGCAAGCGGCGGAATGGACGAGCGGACCTTTGCCGTTGCAGGCAGGAAATCGAGAAGGCCGGCCGAGACGTATTTGAAGCTTTCGGCGATTGAGAAGGGGCCGATCAGGTACCCGGTCCAGTGAAAGAACGGCGTGTCAGGGGCGGGCGCCAGCGCCGAGATCGGGTTGATCGCAGCCGTTGGGTGAATGTTGGCGGTCAGCGACGGCAGGATGAAGGTCAGCGTCAGCCACAGCGTTACGGGAAGCAAAAGCCCAACCGTTTCCGACCGCGCCCGCGCCGCAGTGGCCAGAGCGACAAGCCCGAACATCAGCATGTAACCATAAGAGAGGGCGAAGAAGCTGAAGAGTTTGACCCAGCCCTGTGGCGAGAGGTGAAACTGGGGCAGAACAAGAAAAGTTGCGATGCTGATGATCGCGGCCACGCCCATCAGGGCGGCCAGCAGGATCGCAAGCGCCGCGATCTTGCCGCGGGCATAATCCATGCGGGTCAGGGGGCGCGATCCCAACAGGGGGATAACGCCGGATTTGCGGTCAGATGCGATCAGCTGATAGCCGATGACGATCGCGGCAAGCGCGCCGATCAGGCTGACATAGATCGACATGTTCCGCAAAAGCGACAGGGGCGAGATGTCGAGAACCGGGTTGGCGGGCACCGTCTGGCCAATGCTTTTGAGATAGACGGCAGCGTCGGCATAGATCGCATCGACAGTATTGGTCGCCGACCAGCCCAGGTAGGCCGAAATCAGCACAAGCACGACGAACAGCGCGCTGAGCATCGCCACCGTACGTTCGCGAAAAATATAGAGCGAAGACTGAAGCGCAATCAAAAGGCGGGCGGGCGGGGTCAGGGGGGTGGCGGGTTGCATCACGCGGCCTCGCCCTGACCGGCGATCGGGGTGACCGACAGATACAATTCCTCGAGCGATGTGGCGTCGCCGTATCTGGCCTGTGCGGCCTCCATCCTGTCGTGATAGACCAGCATCCCCTGACTAAGGACGCCGATCGAGGTGCAGGTCTTGGCGATTTCGCTGATCAGGTGGGTGTTCATGAAAATGGTCATGCCAAAGTCGGTGTTCAGCCGTTTGATCAGATCGCGCAGCAGCTTCATTCCCATCGGATCCAGACCCGAAGAAGGTTCATCCAGAAACAACACGTCGGGGCGATGCAAGATCGCCTGCGCCAGCCCCACGCGTTGGCGCATCCCTTTGGAAAACTCGCCGACACGGCGGTCGATCAGATGCGAACTGTCCAGAAATTCCAGCGTTTCGTTCACCCGCCGTTCGGGCGCATCGACGCCGGACAGTCGGGCAAAGAACATCAGGTTTTCACGGGTTGTCAGCGTGTCGTACAGGCGCACGTTTTCGGGCACATATCCGATCACGCGCCGCACGTTCAGCGGATCCTTGTTGATGTCGTGCCCGGCAATGCGCGCGGTGCCACCTGATGGCGGCGCCAGTGTCGTCAGCATATGAATCGTCGTGGTCTTGCCCGCGCCGTTGTGCCCCAAAAAGCCAAAAATCTCGCCGCGATTAACCGACAGGTTCAGCCCGCGAAGGGCCTGAACCTTGCCAAAGCTCTGCGAGAGGTTCTCTATTTCAATAAGCCCATCTGTCATTTTCTGGTGTCCCCAATTGCTTAGTCGGTCAATTCCGGCCGGTGGGACTGACATGTCAGTGGGGGTCTACGTCGTTCTGTTTGCGGGAATACAATTCTGTAATCTGGCAGATTTCGTCGATCTCAGGCGTGGCCAAAGGTGACCGGGTCCTTACAGGCATGGCGCGCGCATTCCATTTCCAGTGTCGTGTGGTCCAGGTCAAACTTTGACAGAAGGCGCGCTTTGATCTGATCCTTGATTGCATCGGCGTCACCCCAGCGGCCTTCGTCCAGCACGATATGGGCATCCAGCGCGGCCTGATGTTCTTCCATCATCCAGAAATGGGCGTGGTGCACGCTTTGCACGCCCGAGATGCCTTCGATCTCGTTCACGACCTTCTGGCTTTCGATGTCTGGCGGGCTGCCCAGCATCAGCACGCGGATCACGGCGCCGATTTCAGCGTAGGACTGCCACAGGATGTAACCTGCGATCATCAGCGTCACCAAAGGGTCAACAAAGCGCCAGTCAAAGAGGATGATCATCGTGCCCGCGAAAATCACCGCGACAGAGCCTAAGGCATCGGCCACATTGTGCAGGAATGCCGCGCGCATGTTCATGCTGGATTTCGACATGCTGTAGGTCAGCAGAGCGGTGATCAGGTCGATAATCAGGGCGATCCCTGCGATGATAACGATCAGCCAGCCGTTGACACCCTGGGGTTCTATGAACCGCAGGACGGCCTCGTAAATCAGGTAAAAACCGATGATGATCAATGTTGTATAGTTGATCAGCGCGGCCACCACTTAGGCGCGGGCATAGCCAAAAGTCATTTGCGCGTTCGAGGGCCGGCGCGCGATCTTACGGGCGCCAAAGGCAATGATCAGGGCAATTGCATCAGAAAAGTTGTGCAAGGCATCGGCGATCAGGGCCAGCGAGCCTGCAAATATGCCGCCGATGATCTGGGCCACCGTCAGGCCAAGGTTGACGATAACGGCCAGTGCGACGCGCCTGTCGCCGGCTTTGGGATCGATGTGGTGATGACTGTGCGAATGTGCCATGCGGGGCCTACTTGATTACCAGAGTCGCCAACCTAATCTCTCTAGTAGCTTGAGGTTCAAGCGTTCGTTTTGAAATTCTCGAAAATAACTCTGGGCATTTGATATAGGGCATTTGAAGCAGTCAATTATGAGTAGAAGTCTGTTGCGCCTTAAGTTCACGCCGCTCTTTCTGATCGTACTGCTTGTGGCCAATGGCTACTTCGGGAGCCTGACCGGCGTTCTGGACCTGCCCGATCTGGAAAGTTGGGGGGTCAGTCTGGACAGTCTTCAGCGCGGCGAATGGTTTCGTCTGATCACCGGTACCTACCTGTCACATGACGGGCAAATGGTGCTGCGTCAGCTGGCCTTTGCGGGGGTCGTTCTGGGTTGGTACGAGTGGCACCGCAGCGCCGTCAGAACCGCCCTGATGTTCCTTTTCCTTGATATCACCGGCACGCTTTTTCTGATGTTCGGGTTGGTTTGGGGGCTGGCGGATTTCGGACCGCCGGCGTTTGGGCAGATCGAATTTCAGTTTGATGTGGGCATGTCGGCGGGCGGGTTTGGCTTGCTGGGGGCCAGTTTGCGGCGACTGCGCCTGGGGTGGGTCCTGTTGGGGGTCGGAATGGCACTGCTTCTTGCAAAGCTGATTGTTTATCCCGATGTCATAGCTGATCTGGCGCATATCGTGATGCTACCATTTGGATTTCTGATTGAACATCTGGTTGACAGAAACACCCGCGTCGGTCCGAAGTAGGTAAAGCATAGAAGGCAGAGCGTTTGGCCAGCTTTGAGCAGGCCACATTCGGGAGGAGCATTATGGCGCTGTTCAGCCGATTCAGCCAAATGGTGGTGGGTCGATCAGGGTTCCTGTTTTCGGCCTTTGCCTTTCTGGGCCTGGCAAATTGCGCCCCGATCCCGCAACGCGCGCCCGTGCCGCTGGCGCTTATCGAAGAGGCCAAGCCATATGGCGTGCCTGGCCCGGTGCGGCGCTGGGCCAATACGCCCGAGGATTTCACCCAGCAAGACAAGGTCTCGGCCCGCCTGTGGCGCAGGCCCGGCCCCCATGCCTCGCTGGCATTGTCGGGCGGGGGTCAGCACGGGGCCTATGGCGCAGGGCTTTTGAAAGGGTGGACCGCGCGCGGTGACCGGCCCGAGTTTGAGGTTGTCACCGGCATCAGCACAGGCGCGATCATTGCCGTTTTCGCCTTTCTGGGGAACGATTATGACGCCGTGCTTGAGGATATCTATACGCAGTATTCCACCGCGCAATTGCTGCAAAGCAATCGGTTGGGTGCGCTTTTGGGTGCGCCCGCGCTGAACACCGCGCAGGGGTATGAGGCACTGATCCAGCGCTATGTCGATGATACGGTCGTTGCAAAGCTGGCCAAAACGGCGGGTCAGGGGCGACGCCTGGTCATCGGAACGACAAACCTTGATGCAACGCGGTCGGTGCATTGGGATGTCACGGCGATCGCCGCTTCGGGCAGTCCCAATGCCAAGCTTCTTATTCAAAAGGTAATTCAGGCGTCCTCGGCCCTGCCGGGGATTTTCCCACCGGTTCTGATGCCTGTTGTTGCCTCCGATGGATCGACCTATGACGAGATGCACGTCGATGGCGGGGCGACCCAGCAGGTGACAATCATTGGCCCGCACGCGCGTCACTTTAAAAAAGGGCATAAGGCAGATGCATCGCTCTACATGATCATAAACGAGGTCGCGCATCCCGCCTATGCGCCTGTCAAACCGCGGATCTCAAAGATCTCGGAAACGGCGCTGACCAGTCTGGTCAATGCCTCGCTGGACGCGGATTCGATGGCAATTTTTCATGCCGCTGCCGAAAGCGGTCTGAGGCTGAGGGCGACGGCCATTCCGTCCGGTTTTACCGCCAAACCAAAAGAGCTGTTCGACACAAACTATATGTCGGCGCTGTTTCAGCTTGGGTATCAGACGGGGCGGTCGGGCAAGGAATGGACGCTGACGCCTATGGATCTGTTACCACCCACCTGAAGGCGTGGCAGTTTTCTGGTGGGGCTTTCGGACAGACACAAAAGGCACCATGTTGGGCCTGAGGGTGGCAGGATAATTGGAACGCATGTCTGATGTTTGATCTGTCGATATCGCAACCCGGCCTTGATCTGGGGGTTATCATTGCGATCATCGCGGCGGTCTTTGTTCTTCAACAACGCCGCACGCCGCAATCTGCGGTGGCCTGGCTGATGTTCATCGTTCTGGTGCCTTATCTGGCGGTTCCGGTCTTTTTGGTGCTGGGATTTCGCAAGCAGGGTTCACGCTTTCCGCCGATCGCCTTTACGCAGGACCCCGCGCGCGCGTCCCAACCACCGGTTCACGGTCTTGACCATGTTTTTCGCAAAATGGGTCTTGCCGCCGCCGAGCCGGGAAACTCGTTTCAGCTTTTGACAAGTGGCGAGGCGGCGTTCAAGGCGATGATGCAGGTGGTCGGATCCGCCCAGCACCGGCTGGACATTACATTTTACATTCTGGCCGATGACGAGGTTGGCCGCGCCTTTGTTCAGGCCCTGACGGCGCGGGCGCAGCAGGGCGTCACCGTTCGGTTGATCCTGGACCGGCTGGGCACGCTGCGACGACCACGCAAGGAACTGGCGCAGTTCCAGAAGGCGGGCGGTCAGTTGAACTATTTCTCGCCCTTTCTGCACCCGATCGACAATGGTCATCTGAACCTGCGCAACCACCGCAAAATGGTGATCGCCGACGGGGCGCGGGTCTTTGCGGGGGGCATGAATGTTGGCCAGTCCTATATGGGTTCTGGGCCGTATCAGGGTCGATTTGTCGATCTGGCCTATTGCCTGGAAGGGCCCGCTGTGCGCGCTTTTGTCGATGTTCATCACTCTGATTGGGATGTCAGCGGCAAGTCGCCTTATCCAGACCTTCCCAAGGTGCCTGCAAAGGCAGGATCTGCGATGGTGCAACTGGTACCATCGGGGCCCGACACGGTGCATGACCCGTTAAATGACGGGTTGATCTATGCTTTGCACAATGCGCGCGAAAGGATCTGGATCGCGACGCCCTATTTCTTGCCAACCGAAGGGGCGGGGCAGGCATTGGCAACGGCGGCGCGGCGCGGCGTGGATGTGCGTATCCTGATGCCTCTGCACTCAAATCAGCGAACCACGGATTTTGCGCGCGGCGCTTATCTGCGCGAGCTGGCCGAGGCGGGATGTCAGATTTTCCTGCATGAAACCGCGATGATCCACGCCAAGATGGGGGTGATCGACGATGCGGCCTATGTCGGGTCGGCGAATTTCGATGTACGCAGCATGCTGTTGAATTTCGAAGCGGTGCTTTTTGTTTATGACGACGCCAGCCGCGACGCGCTGGTCAATTGGTTTACGCAGCTTTCGGGCGAATGCGCCCAAGGTGTGCGTCCTGCCCGGCTTTTGCGCCGCATTGCCGAGGGGGTCTTTCGGCTTGGGGCGCCGGTCTTATGAGGGCACGCACCAAGGGCGATGTGCGGATCGCCAGTTACAATATCCGCAAGGCGCTGGGCACGGACCGGCTGCGTCGGCCGGAACGGATTTTGCATGTCATTGCACAGATGGATGCCGACATCGTCGTCCTGCAAGAGGCCGACCGGCGCTTTGGGCTGCGCCCTTCGGCCCTGCCCGAGGATGAGATCGAGGCCATGACCGGTCTGGTGGCGCTGCCGATTGCGACCAATGATGTCAGCCTTGGCTGGCACGGTAACGCGATCCTTGTGCGGCCCGGCGTCGAGCCGCAGCAGATCAGGCGCATCGATCTGCCGGGGCTTGAGCCGCGCGGCGCGGTTTGTGCCGATCTGTCGGTCTGGGGGATGCCGATGCGGATTGCGGGCACGCATCTGGGGCTGATGCGCAGGCACCGGCGCAAACAGCTGAGCGCGCTGATTGCCGAGGTCCAAAGCGGCGCGCTGATGCCCTCGGCCATTGCGGGCGATCTGAACGAATGGTCGACCAGCGTCGGCCTTGGGCGGCTGCACAAACATTTTGACATCCACGCCCCCGGCCAGAGCTTTCATGCGCGCCGCCCCATTGCCCCCCTTGACCGGATCGCATTGGATAACCAGTTGATTGCCATCAGCGGTGGCGTTGTTGAAACCCCGTTGGCACGGCGCGCATCCGATCACCTTCCGATCTGGATGGATGTCAGATTTGACCGAAAGGCCAGTTAAGACATTTCGTTCCCTGCCTGGTGCGGGGTCCCAAAGCCGCTGACCGCTGATCGAAATTCAACTGACGCGGAGGCGTGCGGATGGCCAAATCTTTACCGCAAGAGAAAATCGTTCTGGTTCTGCAAGGCGGTGGGGCGTTGGGGTCCTATCAGGCCGGTGCCTTTGATGCGCTGGCGCAGGCAGGCCAGCAACCGCACTGGGTTGCGGGGATCTCAATCGGGGCGATCAATTGTGCCCTGATTGCGGGCAATCCGCCGGGCAAGCGGGCCAAGAACTTGCGCAAATTCTGGGAACGGGTATCGGCGCGCACGGCGATGCTGCCTTATGTTCCGGGGTTCCTGGCCCGCGGGATTTACAATGATGCCAGCGCGGCGTCGGTGTCTTTGTCGGGGGTGCCGGGGTTTTTCAAACCGCGTGTTCCGCCGGCTGCGATGATGCCTCAGGGAACCGTCGGCGCCAGCAGTTATTATGACACAGCGCCGCTTTACGAAACGCTGACCGAACTGGTCGATTTCGATTATCTCAACAGTGACGATGTGCGCCTCAGCGTCGGTGCGGTAAACGTCGAGACGGGCAATATGCGCTGGTTCGACAGCGCGCATGAAACCATCACGCCCGAACATATCATGGCCAGCGGTGCATTGCCGCCGGGGTTTCCGGCGGTCGAGATTGATGGCCAGTTCTATTGGGACGGCGGTTTAGTATCGAACACGCCCCTGCAATACGTTCTGGACGAAGCTTTGGGCGAAGATGATTTATGTGTTTTTCAGGTCGATCTTTTTAATGCGACCGGCCAGTTGCCGACATCGGTCTGGACCACCGAGGCGCGGCTGAAAGACATCCGGTTTTCCAGCCGCACCCGGTTTAACACCGACATGATGCACCGGATGCACAAGACGCGCGAAGCGGCGCGGCGGCTTTATGACAAATTGCCAAAAGCCCTAAAGGAAGATCCCGACGTTCGCGCATTGGTTACCGGCACGACCGATCCAAGGGTCACAATCGTGCATCTGATCTACCGCCAGAAATCTTATGAACGCCAATCCAAGGACTACGAGTTTTCACGCTCGACAATGCAAGAACATTGGAATTGCGGGATGCTGGATGTTGTCACGTCGCTGGGTCACGCCAGTTGGACCGGGCGACACACCTTGCATGATCACGTCAAGGTTTTCGATCTGACTAAAGAACACCATTGAACCACATAAAAGGACAAAGCAGATGAAGGAAAGCGACGTCAGAAGAACCGCCTTTGCAATGCCGGTCACCAACCCCTCGTACCCGCCCGGGCCCTATAAATTCGTTGATCGTGAATACATGATCATCACCTATCGTACGGATATCGACGCTTTGCGCGCGGTTGTTCCCGAACCCTTGCAGGTGACCGAACCGGTGGTGAAATACGAATTTATCCGCATGCCGGATTCGACGGGTTTTGGCGATTACACCGAAAGCGGTCAGGTCATCCCGGTCAGTCTGAACGGCAAAAAGGGCGGCTATGTCCTTGCGATGTATCTGAACGACGACAGCCCGATCGCTGGCGGGCGCGAGATCTGGGGCTTTCCCAAAAAGCTGGCCGAGCCGCGGCTGAGGGTCGAGAAAGACACATTGGTCGGCACGCTGGATGTCGGATCAATTCAGGTGGCCAGTGGCACGATGGGCTATAAGCACCGCGAGATGGATCACAAGGCGGTTCTGGCGGCGATGCTGGCGCCCAGTTACCTGCTCAAGGTGATCCCGCATGTCGATTGCACGCCCCGGATTTGCGAACTGGTCGAGTACAGTCTTGAGGACGTGACCGTCAAAGGCGCGTGGAGCGGTCCTGCTGGGTTGGAACTGCACGATCACGCGCTTGCGCCGGTGGCGGAATTGCCGGTGCTCGAGGTTCTGTCAGCGGTGCATATCCTGGCCGATCTGACGCTGGGCCTTGGCCGGGTGGTGCATGACTATATGGATGGCTGATTTCGCCAAACATTACGCGGACGTAATGATTTGGAAATGTCGGCTCCATCTGAAATAATTAGGTGGCAATTCACGCAGTCTAACATCACTTTTGCATTCTTAAATATCAGGAGCCACCTCAATGTCGCAGACCCCAGACAAACACGGTTTTTTGACACGTTTTATCCACGCGGGGCTTGCAATTGCCGTAATCGTGCAATTGCTGACCAGCCTTGTGCTGGTGCCGCTGTCGCCCACCGAAGCACCAAATGCTTATTTTTATGTCCATAACTATTCTGGCCTTACCGCGTTTGCCTTAATTGTGCTGTTTTGGATCGTCGTCATGACCCGAAAATCCGGAACACGCCCCGGATTGCTGTTTCCGTGGTTCAGCGGCGCAGGGATCAGGGCATTCTGGCAAGACCTGATTCTGCACCTGCGTATGCTGACGAAATTCAGGCTGCCGCCAATGCAAGAAGACTCTCCCTTCGCATCAGCCGTCCATGGTCTGGGTTTGCTGCTGATGTTGGCAATGGCGACATCGGGAACGATTTATTACTTCATCAATTCGGGCAATCCGGATGCTGGCGGATTGGTGGGATTCGTGATTTTCATCCATCTGTCACTGGCAAATCTGGTCTGGGCCTATTTGATTGGCCATTCGGCGATGGCGGTTGTCCACCATTATTCTCAAAACCTCAGCCTGACAGAGATGTGGTCTTTCAGGCGCGGGGTGCGATAGCAGCATCAAAGGAGCGGCTGGATGTTTAAACCAATCGATACGGACACCGATAAAATTGTGGCACTGGATGCAATCGGAACGCTGACCGATCAGGATTATTCAAAGACCCTGATCCCGCTGGTGAACCTTCAATTGAAGGATGGCGCCAAGGGGCGAATGCTGTTGCGGTTCGGGCCGGATTTTACCGGCTTTGCTGCGCATGATCTGTGGGACCACGGCATTTCCGGTCTGCACCGCTGGAATGACTTTCACCGGATCGCGATTCTGTCGGACCATGACTGGATCACCTCTGGCCTGCGTATCCTGGCGTCACTTTTTCCGGGACAGTTGCGCATCCTCTCTGCGGATGATCTAGCGCATGCACTGGCGTGGCTTGAAGACAGCTGATCCTTTGACCCTCCTCAATTTCGTGAACTTGAAAGGCAATAAAATGAACCTGAATGGAAAAATCTGCATTATCACCGGATCTGCCCGCGGCATCGGTGCCGCGATTGCCAAGCGCTACGTTCAGTCGGGCGCCAAAGTGGCGATTGCGGATCTCAGCCTTGAGGCGGCCAAGGAAACGGCCAGTGAGCTGACCAAGATGGGTCCGGGCGAAGCCATCGGCGTGGCGATGAACGTGACGGACGAGGCGGCCGTGAACGCCGGCGTTCAGCAAGTGGTCGATCACTGGGGCGGCGTTGATGTTCTGGTCTCAAACGCCGGAATTCAGATCGTTCACGAGCTTCAGAATTTTCCCTTCGACGATTGGAAAAAGCTGTTGTCGATCCATCTGGATGGCGCGTTTCTGACCACCAAAGCCTGCCTTCCGCATATGTATAAGGCCGGTTCAGGGTCGATTATCATGATGGGTTCGGTGCATTCGAAAGAAGCCTCGCCGCTAAAATCGGCCTATGTCACGGCCAAGCATGGGCTTTTGGGTCTGTCGCGGGTCATCGCCAAAGAGGGTGCCAAGCACGGGGTGCGCTCCAACGTCATCTGCCCGGGTTTCGTCAAGACGCCGCTGGTTGAAAAACAGATCCCCGAGCAGGCCAAAGAATTGGGTATTTCCGAGGAAGAGGTCGTAAACAAGATCATGCTTGGCGGCACGGTCGATCAGGAATTTACCACGGTCGAAGATGTGGCCGAGATCGCCCATGTCTTTGCCGCTTTCCCGACCAACGCGCTGACCGGTCAGTCGATGGTCGTCAGCCACGGCTGGTTTATGGAATGACCTGCGCTTTCCCTAACTAACGCCGGGCCCGCCCGGGCGAACGAAGGACTGTCGAAATGCCTGTTTCTGTCTTGAATTTCCGGCTGATCGGACTGTTGCGGATCGCTTTTGGCCTTGTCTGGCTTATCGATGCGCAATTCAAATGGCGACCGGCGTTCGTCGATCATCTGGCCAGCTATCTCAGCGGCGCCTTGCCGGGTCAGCCGGCAATCGTTCAGGGCTGGATTCACCTGTGGATTGATGTCGTGAACGTAAATCCTGTTGCCTTTGCCTATCTGGTCGCTTTGGCCGAAACGGCGCTGGCCGTTGGGTTGATCCTGGGCCTGTTTTCAAACCTTGCCTATCTGGGTGGGGCGGTTTTGGCGCTGATGATCTGGACAACCGCCGAAGGGTTCGGCGGCCCCTATGTGGTTGGCTCGACGGACATAGGGGCGGCAATCATTTATGTCTTTGTTTTTGCCTTGTTGTATTTGACGCGGGCGGGTCTGAGCATGGGGGTGGACCGGTGGCTGGGCCCGCGACTGGGGCGGTATGCCTGGCTTGCCTCAGGGACACCTTATGCACAGGGTTGAATGATGATGACATCAGGTTAAGTACCGCGATGGATCCGTGCCCACTTACCTGATTGAGTCGATAGGAATTTGAATGAAATTTTTTAAATTGGCGGTTGTGTCAGCAGTGATTGCGTCCATTGGGGGCGGATTGTGGCTCTATTGGCAGCATTCGGCACTGTTTCCATCTACTCAGGACGCTTACGTTCAGGGCAATATCGTCACCATGGCTGCACAGGTTCCGGGGCGGGTTGTGGCGGTTAAGGTGGTTGAAAATCAACACGTCAAAACCGGTGATGTTCTGGTCGAGATTGATCCGTCGATTTTTGAGAACGCCGTGGCTTCGGCACAGGCGCAGGTGCAAAGCGCAGGCGAAGCCGAAGGCGCCTTTGCCAGCCAGGTCGATGCGGCCGGTGCGGCGCTGACCAGTGCACGCGCTTCGCTGGATGCGGCCACAAATCAGATGGCGCGCACCCAGACATTGGCGGATCGGGGCGATGTTTCTTCGGCAGTTCTGGACAGTGCCCGCGCGACACAGGCACAGGCGCGCGCCGGGGTTGACGGCGCACAGGCGCAACTGGCGCAGGCGCGTGCGGCGATGGTCGCCAACCGCCAGACGCTGGTATCGGCGCAGGCCCAGTTGGCGACGGCCCGGACCAACCTCAAACACACCCAGATCATTGCGCCAAGCGATGGCTGGATTGCCAATCTCAGCCTGCGCGTCGGGGCCACGATCCCCGCCTATCAGCCACTCTTCTCGCTGGTCGAGGATCAGGTTTGGTGGGTGGACGCGAATTTCAAGGAAACCGATCTGGGCCGGATCAAGGTGGGTCAGCCTGCAAGCATCACGGTCGATATGCTGCCCGGTGTGACGCTGACCGGCAAGGTTCAGTCGTTGGGCGCAGGGTCGGGGGCGACGTTTGCCCTGTTGCCGCCGCAAAACGCCAGCGGCAACTGGGTCAAGGTCACGCAACGCTTTCCCGTGCGGATTGAGCTTGCGCCCTCTTCCGATCCGTTGCGCGCCGGGGCCAGTGCGTCGGTGACCATCGACACGACCGCCCCCGCACGAGCCGGACAATGACCGACACCGCTGCCCCCGCTGCTATCGGCGCGGTTCAGGCGGTGCGCGCGACCATCGTTGTCGCGGTTGTTCTCAGCGCGGTGCTGGAGGTTCTCGACAGCACGATTGTCAATGTTGCGCTGCCGCATATTCAGTCGGCCTTTGGCGCCACCAATGATCAAACAACATGGATCCTGACCAGCTATATTGTGGCCGCTGTCGTGGTTATGCCGCTCACCGGATTTCTGGCCCGCCGGATCGGTCGGCGGCGTCTGATCCTGACGGCAATCATCGGATTTGCGGTGTTTTCGGCACTTTGTGGCCTGTCCTACAGCTTGGCCAGTATGGTGGCTTTTCGGCTGGGACAGGGTCTGTTTGGGGCGTTTTTGATCCCGCTGGCGCAGTCGATTCTGTTTGACAGCTTTCCACGTGAAAAGCGTGGCCAAGCGATGGCGATGTTCGGGCTGGGCGTGGTTGTGGCACCCATTTTGGGCCCTACGATCGGCGCGCTTTTGACCGACTATTTTTCATGGCGGATGGTGTTTTTCGTGAACCTGCCAATTGCGGCGATTGCGCTTTTGTTGCTGGCGGGCGAACTGCCTGCTGATGAGCCTCAGAACGTCACGATCGACTGGACCGGTCTGGCCCTGATGGCGGTTGGCATCGGCGCGCTGCAATTCATGCTGGATCAGGGCGAAAGCAAGGATTGGTTTTCGTCGCACCTGATTCAGGTGGCCGCGATTGCCGCGGCGTTGGGTGGGGGCGTCTTTTTGGTGCGGGGGATGCGGATCAAGGACAATATCGTTGATCTCAGCCTGTTTGCCGATCGAAACTTTGCGGCGGCCAGTGGCGTGATCGCGGGTTTTGCGGTGGCGCTTTTTGGCGGCATCGCGATCCTGCCGCTTTTGGTTCAGGGGCTGCTTGGCTATCCGGTCATCGATGCGGGGTTTCTTTTCATCCCGCGCGGGTTGGCTGCGGGGTTTTCGATGGTGATCACCGGAGCGGTCCTGTCGAACCGGTTTGATCCGCGCGCGCTGGCGGCGGTGGGGCTGATGCTGACGGCCTATAGTAATTTTCAGACAAGCTGGCTGAATCTTGATGCCAGTTTCTGGCAACTTGCCTGGCCGGGAGTGGTTGGCGGGCTGGGCATGGGGCTGGTCTTTGTGCCGCTTTCGACCCTGGCTTTTGACGGGATCGGCACCGACCGGCAGGACGAGGCGTCGGGCCTTTATGGTGTGACGCGCCAGTTGGGATCATCGGTGGGGATTGCGATTGTGGGCGCGCTTTTGGTGCGGGGCATCTCGACCAATGCCGCGCTTTTAAGTGAGCAGGTCACCGTCTTTAACCCCGCCGCGCGTGCGTTTCTGGCGCCTCTGGGGCTAACGCCCGAGATGCCACAAGGGGCCGCGATCCTCAGCGCCGAGGTCGCGCGTCAGGCTGCCATGATCTCTTACACGGATGTCTTTAACGTGCTGGGCTGGGTGGCTTTGGCGATGCTGCCGGCGCTTTTGGCGATGAAAAAACCCACCGGCCATCACGAAGGACCGGTGGGTCATTAAGTGCCAAGGGGCCACAGCGGTTCAGGCTTTGACGGCTTCCAGACCGGCATTGGTCCAGCCTTGCATCCCACCTTCGATCACTTGGGCGTCATAGCCCATGTCGGTCAGGGTGCTGGCGGCCAGCGTTGCGCGCCCCCCTGATGCACATAGCACCATCACCGGGTGGCCATCGGCACAGGCTTTTTTCAGTTCCGGGTGGCCTGTTTCGCCCTTGTCGGCCTTAAACTCCAACAATCCGCGCGGGACATGCACCGCGCCCTGCGGTGTGCCCGAGGCGGCCAGTTCGCCGGGTTCGCGAACGTCCAGAATGACGCCCTTGCCCGACTTGTGGTTGTCATGCGCCGCCTTTGCCGGAATTGTGGTCACGCGGTCGCGCGCCTCGGAAACCAAGTCACTTGCAGATTTTGCCATTTTCAAATTCTCCTGTTCATTGACTATGAATATGAGGCTCGGCGGGTAGAATTCCAGCGACCGCGCCCATTAAATGACGACTAGATGACCGCGCCGGCAAATCGTCCGATCAGGCCGGTCATTACCATGGCCATTGCCCCCCAAAAGACGACGCGCAACGCGGCGCGCAGGATCGGGGCGCCGCCCGCCATTGCGCCAAGGCCGCCCAGAACCGCCAGAAAGATCAGCGTGGCCCCCGAGACGGTATAGGTAATTGCCGAGGCGGGGCTAAAGATGGCGACGACCAGGGGGATCGCGGCGCCGACGCCAAAGGCCAGGGCCGATGCCAGGGCGGCTTGCAGTGGATTGGCGCTCATCGCGTCGGACAGGCCCAGCTCATCGCGCCCATGTGCGGCCAGCGCGTCGTGGCGGGTAAGTTGCCGGGCAACTTCCAGTGCGGTTTTCGGGGCGACGCCGCGGCTTTCATAAAGCTTGGCCAGTTCGTCCAATTCAGCGTCTGGATCGTCAATCAAGGCTTGTTTTTCGCGCGCCAGATCGGCGCTTTCTGTGTCAGCTTGCGAACTGACCGAGACATATTCGCCCGCGGCCATGGCCATTGCGCCTGCGGCCAGACCGGCGGTGCCTGCCAGCAGGACTTGCGCGCTGTCGGCGGCGGATGCGGCCACACCGATCATCAGGCTGGCGGTAGAGATCAGCCCGTCATTGGCCCCAAGAACCGCCGCGCGCAACCAGCCGGATCGGTGAACGAAATGTATCTCATCATGTGCAGGATAGCTCATACCGGGGTTCCTTTGGCTCTTTTGGTGGTGCTGAAGGTCAGCGTGACGGCCAGACCTGGAAAGTTTGAGGCCAGATCCAGCTTGGCATCATGTAGCTCGGCGATGACTGAAACAAGGCTTAAGCCCAATCCGTTGCCGGGTGTCGTGCGGCTCTGTTCCAGCCGATAAAGCCGCCGCAGGACGTTTTTGCGTTCATCTTCGGGGATGCCGGGGCCGGTGTCTGCGACGGTCAGCCTGACCTTGCCGTCCTGATTGGTCAGCTTGATGTCCACGCGGCTGCCTTTGGGGGTGTGGCGCAGGGCGTTTTCGATCAGATTGGCAAAAACCTGACCCAAAAGGCGCTTGTCCCCCATGATCGTGACGTTGTCGCCGGGCCGCCTTTGCAGGTGCAGCTTGTGCTGGCTGTCTTCGGCGGATGGCTCATACACCTCGACAAAGGTTTCGGCCAGTTTTGCCAGATCAACGGGGACAAACCTGCTTTTGGGGCTGCCGCCTTCGATCTGGGCGATCTGCAGGAGGGATTGAAACGTCGCCACGATCCCATCGGTTTCCGCCTCGGCCTTTTCAACAAGGCGCAGCGCGTCTGGCCCAAGATCGGGGGTCTTGGCCAGTTGCCGCAAAATCACCGCAACACGCTGGATCGGGGTCTTAAGGTCATGGGCGATATCCGCCGAGACCTGTTTAAGCGCCGAAACAGACGCCTGTTGTGCTGCGGCCATCCGGTCAACCCGCAGCCCGATTTTCGAGATATCGTCAGAGCGCCCGGGGATCGGCGGCATTCGGGTCGAAAGATCCCCCTGGGTCAGGCTGTCCAGCGTGCCTTCGACCGCCTCCAGACGCTGCGCGCTGCGCCTTGCGATCAGCATGCCAAACCCTAGCGCCAGCGCGGTGGTGGGCAGAAGGCTGAGCAAGAGGATGTTGATAAAGGTCTCGCGCAGGTCCCAGATCCGCGCAAGGCTTGTCGCGATCGACAGGCGGCCGCCATACATCGTTGTGGTCAGGACCAGATAGCTGTCTTCGAAAGTGCCCGATTTGTTGTCGGGGTTCACGATGCTGAAACCGTCATCAGCGCGGGCGATCAGCGCGTTGCCATAATGCAGGCCGTCCGGCCCGACATAGCTGAGAATGCGCTGATCGGGGTCGGTTGCGGCAGCTTCGGCCGAGATCAGGGCGGCAAGAGCATTGGCGCTGGGGGCGGCGCGAAAACCGGCGATGGATTGGGACAGATCGGCGCGAATGCCTTCGTCCAGCGACTGGCGGATCAACAGGTAGGACCCCCCAAGGCTCAGCAGGCTGACAACGCTGAAAAGAGCAACCAGTGCCAGCGCCATGCGCATTGGCGTCGATTGCCACAGATAGCTCACCCTCAGGTCTCGATCCGGTAACCGGCGCCGCGCACCGTTTTGATCAGTTCGGTCGTAAACGGCTTGTCGACCTTGGATCGCAGGCGGCTGATATGGGTCTCAACCACGTTGGTCTGAGGGTCAAAACTTATGTCCCAAACAGCCTCTAGCAGCATGGTTCGGGTCTGAACCCGGCCTTTGCGGCGCATCAAATGTTCAAGCAGGGCAAACTCGCGCGGCAACAGATCGATGTCGGTATCGCCACGTGTGACACGGCGGCGGATCAGGTCCATCGTCAGATCGCCCGCGGTCAGTTTGCTTTCCTCGTCTTTCAGCTTTGGCCTGCGCGCCAGAGCGGCCACGCGGGCCGATAACTCGCCAAAGGCAAAGGGTTTGACCAGATAATCGTCAGCCCCCGCGTTCAGCCCGTCGATACGGTCATCGACACCGCCCAGAGAGGTCAGGAAAATAACCGGTGTTCGGTTCTTTGCGCCGCGCAGGGTTTTTACAATCGACATGCCATCCAGTTCGGGCAGCATCCGGTCCACCACCAGGACGTCATAATCCGCAGTCGTCGCCCGGATCAGCCCATCGCGCCCGTTTGCGACAAGATCAACGGTGTGACCCTCTTCGCGTAGGCCTTGGGCGATATAGTCACCGGTGGTCGCGTCGTCCTCAATAACCAGGATTTTCATCATGTCCCCAGAATGCTTGTTGGCGACCCCCTTGCGGGGGCCGCCTGTAGCGTTTGTATATCGCGTGTTTGCGAATTGCGACTTAGTTATTGCCACTTTCATTTTCGCCGTTTTCGTCACCACCTTCGTCATTTTCGGTGCCGTTTTCATTTTCGCCGTTGTGGTCATCGTTGGCGGCAACTTTCATCGAACCGTCGGCGGGATTGACGATATATTCCGACCGGGTTCCATCGGCTTTGGTGACCTCAACCCCGAACATACCCTTGGCACCCTTCATGTCTTCGTGCGAGATTCCGGTGACTTTGCCGCCGGTTTTTGTCTCGACGTCCGCGATCAGTTTTGCGACCGATGGGTTGGCGGCAACAAATTGCTGCAACTCGGCGGCATCACTTGCGGGCGAGTTAGCTTCGGCTGCGGCATAGGCCATTGAGCCACCAAGGGCGCTGAGCGCGATGATACCTGCGGCTGCGGTGCGTGTGATTGTGGTACGTTTCATGTGGTTTCTCCTCTTGGGAAGGGCAGCATCATGCCGCCCGATGAACCAAAGATGGAGTCTTGTCTGTTCGGCGCTATGACGGCTAAATTGAAATTGTGTAACCTTGGGCATTAGCCTTTTTAAGGCGGAATAGTGCCTGATATCGTGGATACAGGCGGCCAAAACGCGCTTAGGCGAAGGTGGGTGCCCTTCGCCTGTCGCCGTCTTTTTGAAGTGATGGTGCGCCGGCCAGGTTGACGTCACGCAGCCGAAGCGTCGCTCTGGGGCTGAGGTGTGGCGCGGCTAAAATTCACGGTGCTGAGTTTCAGTGCCAGCATCAAAAGTGCGCCCAGCACCATAGCAAACCCAACGACCAGAATGCCAAAGCCAAGGCTGGCGGTTACGATGATCGCGGCCAGAAGGCCAAGTGTGAATGACTTGAGTTTTTCCATTTTACTGTCTCCTTACTGTACCCATCAGATGTGGTGGGGCCAGATCACCGCAGGATCGCGGTGGGATTACAAAAATGTAATCCGCGCCTAGTGCGATGGCGGGCGGATGTGACGGAGATAGATGTAGATCGTGATCGCGATCAAAAGCGGGATGGCGATACCCGCAACCAGACCCAGATGGTTCCAGACAAAGGGCAGAACAGACACCGAATGGCCGAACTGATAGGCGACCGTGGTCCACAGGCCGACCCAAAGTGCGGCGCCGACGGCATTTGAGATCAGGAAGGTCAGCCAGTGCATGCCCACGGTTCCTGCGGCCAATCCGTTCAGTTGCCGCAGGATCACGATGAACCGGGCAATGACGACGATGATTGGGCCCCGGGTCTGGATGGCGTGTTCGGCATGGTGAAGCCTGTCCTCGGTTATTCCGACCCGCTTTCCGTATTTGGTGATGACGGGGCGGCCAAACTTGCGGCCAAGGAAGTATCCGATGTTATCACCGATGACCGCCGCCAGAAAAGCGGTCAGGGCCACGGCATAGATGTTCAGCTGTCCGGCCCCGGCAAGGCCCGCCCCGACAATTATAACTGTTTCACCGGGCAGCGGCAGACCCAGCGATTCCAGACCAACGGTCGAAAAGATGGCAATCAGGCCGTATTGGGCGATCAGGGTGCTGAAATAGGACGTAAGGTTCAAATGACCGGGCTCCTCTTTGGGGTCACCTAGTCAATCACCGGCACGGTTTCAATCGGGCCTTTGGGCGCGCGCCGCAGCGCCTCGGTCTGATCGGTGGGCATCAGGGCGCCCAGCGAAATGTAGACCTTCATCAAGTCGTCGACATCCATTCCGGGCACGGGTTCGACACGGTCTTCGGCCATGAAGACAAGGCCGCCGGTCATCGGAATGGGCGAGGTTGGCAGGTAAACAAGGCGGCGGCGTTTGCCGTTCACCTCATAGACTGTTTTGTTGGTCAAAAGCGCCAGAACCTCGGCGCCGTCTTTGCCGCCAAAGCGGCAGATTACCACCGACATGCCCTTGAAATCGTCGCTGTCGTCGGTGTTCAAAAGGCGTACCACTTGCGCCACGGGGCGATAGATTGTCTTGACCAGTGGTACGCGCGAAAAGAGTTCGTCAATCCAGTTGGCCAACTTGCGCTTTGCCTGTGCCTTGATCAGAACGCCCAAGGCCCAGACCCCGAAGATCGCAAAAGCAGCACCCAGCCAAAAGCCCAGCGTCTGGTGCCCCGGACCGACAAAGGCGACCCCGCCTGAGGTCAGAAGATCGCCCAGAAACGTGCCCGGCCCCAGCGATCCACTCAGTTTCGTGACCAGCCATTCGATGATCAAAAGCGTCAGAATGACGGGCAAAAGCACGAACAGACCGGTCAGAAAGGCGCTGACGATGCCCTTTTGCCAGATAAAGGAAAGAATTCGCATTGTGACCGCCCGCCCAATTTCGCTGGAACATCGCCCTTATATCAACATACTGACCCGAAAGAAGACCATGCTGATTGAAGGTGAAATAGTGACATGATTGACCGATTTCAGGAGCACGCCGCAAATGAGCGTACTTTCTTGTCCTGGACGCGCACGGCAATTGCAGTGGCCGGTTTCGGTGTTCTGATTGAAAAGCTACCCAATACAGCAACCCAGTCCGGAACGGGTATTGTACTTGTGGGTCTCAGCGCACTTTTGATCGCAACCTCGACCCTGAGGTTCCTGGTGATACGATTTCAGTTGCGGCGGCGAACAGATGTGGACCAGAAATTTGCAGTGATCGAGGGCTTGTTTGCAGGCATGCTGACGGTCTTGCTGTTGACCGTCTTTGTCTTCCTGATACGTCTGTTGCAGTAGCGGATATCAGTTACTGAGGCGCGAAAAGGGACTGAGAAATGAAGTCAGGGCATGCATCAATGCAGGAAATTGGCAGGCTTCTAAATGCCAGGGTCCGCCGAAAACGACGTAAGGCGATGGTCGGCGATAGCCCCACGGCTCTGCATATACCCGAAGGCGCCAGTGAAACGACCGTAAGGCTGGTGCGCTACACTGAGTCCGAGGTAACCGAGTTTTCCCCTGATGACGAAAGGTTCTGGGTCTCGGGTTCAGAGCTGAAATGGATCGAAATCTGCGGGCTGCAAGACGAGAACCTGATCACCAGTGTCGGGGAAAGGCTTAACCTGCATCCGCTGACCGTTGCCGATCTGTTCCATACTGACCAGCGACCCAAAACCGAGATAACGCAAAATTATCTGCAAATCGTGCTACAGGCACCGGTCTGCGGTCTCCCATATTCTTCCGAACAGGTCACTCTGATTCTTGGCAAAGATTTTGTATTCAGCTTGCGCGAGCATGCTGTCACGGGTGCCGACCCGGTTCGCAAGCGGCTGGAAAATGGCGGCACGCGGATCAGAAGCACGTCGTCGTATCTGACATATGCACTTATCGACGCGATTATCGACAGCTATTTCCCGATTCTGGAAGGCTACAGCGATGTGACCGAGCGGTTGGAGGAACGCATCCTTTTGAACCCGCAAGAAGGCGCGATTCGAGACATCCATCTTCTGAAGCGCGAGCTTTTGGATCTGCGCCATGCGCTCTGGCCTCAGCGCGAGGCGGTGAACGCACTTTTGCGTGATGACGTACCCTTTATCCAAGACGCGCTGATCCCCTATCTGCGCGACTGTTCGGATCATTCGTTTCAGCTTTTGGATATGGTCGAGGTTTATCGCGAGGTGGCGCAAGGGCTTGTCGATCTGCATCTGTCCAGCCTGTCCAACCGGATGAACGAGGTGATGAAAGTGCTGACGATGATCGCCACGATCTTCATCCCCATGACCTTTGTTGCGGGCGTCTATGGTATGAACTTTGATCGTGGGTCGCCGTGGAACCTGCCAGAGCTGGGATGGAAGTATGGGTATTTCTACGCGCTGGGGCTGATGGCCACTTCGTCGGTGACGATGTTGATCCTGTTCTGGCGGATGGGGTGGATATTCAAGGGGCGCAAAGGCGGTTCAGATTACCGATCCGATCGCGGTGATCCCACCTAAGCTCCACAGAAAATACAGCAAAATCAAGGTCCAGGACGTCACCACAACGCCCATGGCGGCGCCGGCGCGCATTGATGGATGCCCCCGGTTGTCGGCCATAAGGGCGCGCAGGTCCTGTCGCACAGCTGGCGCGATCAGACGCATGGAAAGCATAACGCCCAGCGGCACGATGATCAGATCGTCCAGCTGGCCCAGCACCGGAATGAAGTCCGGAATCAGGTCAATCGGGCTGACAGCATAGGCGATTGTCACAAAGGCCAGAGCCTTGGCAACCAGCGGCACGCGCGGATCGCGCAGGGCCAGCCAGAGCATGCCAAGCTGGTCAAAGATCGCACGGATCCATTGTTTCAGGCGGGCGACAAAACGGGTTCCTGTTTCCATGGTCGTTGTCCAAATCAAGGGCCGCACATCGGCCTTGATGCTTTGGTGTCATGGCTGGCTAACATCCCTCGCGCTGGCAGATTACATATATGTATAGTCGCCGAAATGCAGCCCTTAAGCGGGGCGACCAATTGGGGTTCATAACGTTCCCCAAGACGGAGACTTCAATTATGACATCTACTCTTAAAAGCCGCACGGCGGGGCGGCTCACTGCCATGCTTCTTGCGGCGACAATCGCCTCGTCCGGTGCGCTTGCCATCGCACCAACAGCAGCTCTGGCTGTTCCGGCGGGCGGGTATGCCGACCTTGTGGCGACAGTATCGCCCAGCGTTGTGTTTATCGAGGTGACCTCGAAGGTGACGCCGACTGCGGCTGATAATGCCCAGATGCAGGACCTGATGCGCCGGTTTGGTGGCCAGATGCCACAGATGCCACAGGACCAGACCCAGCAAAGCCTTGGGTCGGGCTTTATCATCAGCTCGAGCGGCGAGATCGTGACCAACAACCACGTGGTTGCCGATGCGCAGACGGTGAAGGTCAAACTTTCGGATGGTCGCAGCTTTGACGCCAAGGTTCTGGGCACGGATCCGATGACAGACCTTGCGTTGATCAAGATCGATGCCGGCGGCCCGCTGCCTGCGATCAAGTTTGGCGATTCCACAAAGATCCGCGTTGGCGACGAAGCGATTGCCGTGGGCAATCCCTTTGGTCTGGGCGGTACGGTCACGTCGGGCATTATCTCGGCCACCTCGCGTGACATCAATTCGGGACCTTACGACAACTTCATCCAGACGGATGCAGCGATCAACCGGGGCAATTCGGGCGGTCCGCTGTTTGATGCTCAGGGCGAGGTTATTGGCGTGAACACGGCGATCCTTTCGCCCGGCGGTGGTTCGGTCGGGATCGGATTTGCGGTGCCTTCGAACATGGTCAAGAAAGTCGTGGCCGGGCTAGAGACTAACGGCAAGATCGATCGCGGCTGGTTGGGTGTTCAGATCAAACCGATGAGTGACGAAGTCGCCTCGGCGCTTGGGTATGATGCGCCAAAAGGTGCGGTTGTCGAAGCGGTTCAGCCGGACAGCCCTGCCGCAAAAGCGGGTCTGCAAAAGGGTGACATCATCCTGACCTTTGCGGGCGATCAGATCAAAGAGTTGCGCGATCTGACGCGTTCGGTTGCCGACAAGGCGCCTGATTCTGTCGAGAAGGTCGTCATCCTGCGCAAAGGCGCCAAGATGACGCTGGATGTGACGCTTGGGAATTTGGCGACGCCAAAGGCCTGATAAAGACGACCTCCCGCATGTTCAGCGAGTAGTTCCCCCAAGATGTAACTCGGTGAATATTGCCTACCACTCGCGGGGGCTTGCGCTCCGGTGTTGAAAAACACCGGGGCGCGACGCTATTAACGGCAGAGGTAAAATCAACAAGGGTTATAAAATGGCAGATACATCAGCCGATTTCGGCGGCGGCCTCTGGAGGCGGCTGAGACCGGTTCTGCCCATTTTGCTGACAGCGGGGCTTTTCGCGGGGGGCGCATACGCGCTTTATCACCTGCTGCGTCCGGTAAATTTTCACGATGTGATGACCCAGATCCGCGGCACGCCCTGGCATATTATCGTGCTGGCGCTTTTGGCCACCACGGGCGGCTATGCGGCCCTGATCGGGTATGACTGGTCGGCGCTTCGCTATATTCGCAAGACGCTGCCGTTGCCTGTGGTCATCATGGGCGGGTTTCTGGGCTATTCGTTTGGCAATACCATCGGGGTGGGGCCGGTGTCGGGCGGGGCCGTGCGTTACCGGATCTATTCCGCGCTGGGTCTGACGGGGTTTGACATCGCGCGCATTGCGACCTTTGGGTCGCTGTCCTTTGGGGTTGGTGCGACGATCCTTGGGTTTGGGGCGCTGGCCTATCACCCTTATGCCCTGCAATCGATCACATCGGTCAGCCCGCCGATGCTGCGGGCGATTTCACTGATCATTCTGGCCGCGACCCTTGGTGTTCTTGCGTGGTTTGCGGTGCGCCGGTCTCAGGTCAGGATCCGTGGTTTCAGGCTGGTATCGCCATCTCCGGGCATCATGGCGGGTCAGCTGGCCTTTACGGCGATCGATCTCTTGCTGGCCGCCACCACGCTTTACCTGCTCTTGCCGGCCAATGATCTGGGATTTGCGACCTTCCTTGCGGTTTTTGCTGCTGGAATGGCCGCCGGTGTCCTCAGCCATGTGCCCGGCGGAGTTGGTGTCTTCGAGACGGTGATCATCGCGGCGCTGCCGGCCTCTGTTCCGGTGGATCAGGCGGCGGCTGGTCTGCTTTTGTACCGGCTGATCTATTATCTTGTGCCCTTCGTTCTGGCGCTGATCCTTTTGTCGCTGAGCGAGGTGCGGATGGCCAGCGGCAAGATGCAAAGCCCGGCCATGCAGGCACTGGCCCCGGTGTTCAAAGCGGTCAGCTCGATCGTGCCACTGGCGATGTCGGCGATGATCTTTGCCTCGGGCGTTTTCATGCTGATATCGTCACTAATCCCGCCCACCAGCACGTTTTCAGAAGAGCTGGAACTGGTTCTGCCGCTTGGCATCGTGGAAAGTGGCGCGCTGTTGTCAAGTGCGATTGGCGCGGCTTTGGTGGTGATTGCGCATGGGATGCTGCGCCGGGTCGAAGGCGCCTATTGGCTGGCCGCCGCAGCGCTGGCCGCCGGTGTCGTCGTCTCGCTGCTTCAGGGTCTGGATTACGAGCGTGCGGGCATCATTGCGCTGGCGCTTTTGGTGCTTCTGCCGTGTCGGCGTGAATTTTACCGTAGCACGCGGCTGACCCGAAACGCGCTGTCGCCCCAGTGGATATTGCTGGTCGCCGCCGTGGTTGTCGCGGCCGTTGCGGTGTTTTTCTTTGCCAACAAAGCGACGCCCTATTCGAATGAACTGTGGTGGCAGTTTGCCGTCGATCAGCGAGCGCCACGGGCGATGCGCGCGGGTTTGGTCGGTTCGCTGGTTCTTGGGCTTTTGGCGCTGATCTTTATCCTCAAGCCGCCGCGCCTGCCCATCGGCCTGGCCAGTGCCGCCGATCTGGACCGCGCCCGCGCGATCATCGCCGCTCAGGGCAACCCGGATGCCAATTTCGCGCTGACAGGCGATAAATCGATCCTCTTTTCCGACAGCGGACGCGCGTTTTTGATGTACCGCATTCAGGGGCGTTCGTGGATTGCGCTGGGCGATCCGGTCGGCGACCCCGACGATGCTGCCCAGCTTTGCTGGGAGTTTCTGGATGCCGCCAATGCCGCCAACGGACGCGCGGTTTTCTATGAGGCGACGCAGGATTTCCTGCCTTTGTGGATCGAGATGGGCCTGACCCTGCACAAGATGGGCGAAGAGGCGATCGTGCCCCTGGCTGACTTTGGGCTGGAGGGGCCCGCGCGCAAGAAACTGCGCACGGCCCATAACCGGGCCCAGCGCGACGGGCTGGAATTCGAGATGGTCCTGCCACCGCTGAATGACGCCCTGTTGGACCAGCTTGAGGTGATCTCGGACGCGTGGCTGTCGGAAAAGAAAACTGCGGAAAAGCAGTTTTCGGTCGGGCGATTTGACCGCGACTATCTAACGGCGTTTCCGATGGCTGTTGTGCGGCATCAGGGTCGAATTGTGGCCTTTGCGAACGTGCTGGTGACGGAGACGAAACAGGTCGCCACGATCGATCTGATGCGTCAGGTTTCGGATGCGCCGTCGGGGCTGATGGATTTCCTGTTCACCGAATTGATGCTGCACCTGAAATCCGAAGGCTATGACGCGTTCAACCTTGGTATGGCGCCGCTGGCCGGTCTGGCCACCCGCAGGGGCAGCCGCTGGACCGCGCGGATGGGCGCGTTGATCTATCGCCACGGCGGGCATTTCTATAACTTTGAGGGCCTGCGCAAGTTCAAGGACAAGTTCGACCCCGACTGGCAGGCGCGGTTTCTGGTCGCTTCGCCGCATGCAAACGTGCTTTTGGTCGCGGCGGATGCGGCCGCCCTGATCGGCGGCGGGCTGAGGGGTGTGGTGTCGCGCAAAACGGCCGCGCGCGACTGAACCGCGATAAAAACAACTGACAGCCGGTTGGATCGTGCTAGCATTCTGGTCAAAGCTTTGACCAAAGGTTTTCGCGATGCGCCTGTTTTTCCTCGCCCTGATTGGCAGTTTCGTCTGGTCTCCGGCCTTTGCTCAATCCGCATTTGCCACCTTCGACAAGGCCAGCGAAGCTATTTTGAATGACCCCCATGACCTGACCATCGGCCCCGATGGACGCCTTTACGTGGCGGATAAGTTTTCCGACACAATTGCGATCCTCGACCCTGAAACGCTGGAACGTGTGGGCGCGTTTGGGGATGGCACGCTTTTGGGTGTGCATGACATCACCTTTGGCCCCGATGGGCGCGCCTATGCGGCGGTGACGGGGCTAAGCGCGGTGGCGGTTTACGACATGAGCGGCGCCCAGCCGGTGTTTGAGACGATGATTTCGGGCTATGCGCGCACCGAAGGCGTGCTGGCCCATAGCAACGGGCGGCTTTACGTCATGGCCTCGGGCATGGGGCGCCTGACGATGGTTGAAAATGGCGTGCCAACGGCGACGGCGGGGGGCATGTTCGGCGCACATGACGTGGCCGAGGCCCCCGATGGCACGATCTGGGTCGGGGACCAGTCACAAAGCCGCCTAGTGCAGTTTTCGCAGGACCTGAAACCGCTGAAGGTTCTGGACGGTCCCCAGTTTGGCTTTGCCGGGCCGCGCTATATGGACTTTGATGATTTCGGTCGGATCGTCGTGGCCGATCAGGACGCGCACCGCATTCTTTTGATCGATCCCGAGGGGGGCCAATTGCTGGGCGCTCTGGGCACCGGCCAGCCGGGAATGGGGCCGGGGCTTTTCGATGACCCCGAAGGCGTGGCCGTGCATGGAAACGCGTTCTATTTTTCAGATAGCGACAACGACCGGGTCGTCAAATATGTGGTCATCCTGAACTAAAAAACAGGCAACCGGTGCGTCGGCTGCGTGAATTTCTGAGATATCATGAGAGTGATATGGTGCCCAGGAGAGGACTCGAACCTCCACATCGTTGCCAATACTAGCACCTGAAGCTAGCGCGTCTACCAATTCCGCCACCTGGGCAGGTGTCGTGTGGGCGGGATTTAAGGCCGGGTGGCGGGGGTGTCAACGGGATTCGCGGGCTTTGTGACGCATTGAGCGGATCAAAAGCGTCTTGTGCGGCAAGGCGGCGGTCGGTAAACCAATTTCAGCCAGCGCAAACGGGGGCCTACAGGATGACTAAACTCGTAACGATCTATGGCGGAAGCGGTTTTCTGGGCCGCTATATCGCTCATCGGATGGCCAAGGCCGGTTGGCGGGTCCGCGTGGCCGTGCGTCGCCCGAACGAAGCGATTTTTGTGCGCCCCTATGGCACCGTTGGTCAGGTTGAGCCTGTTTTCTGCAATATTCGCGACGATAACTCGGTCGCTGAGGTGATGCAGGTCGCTGATGCGGTGGTCAACTGCGTGGGCACTTTTGACAAATCGGGCGCCAATAATTTTGACGCGGTTCAGCATTTGGGTGCTGAACGGATTGCGCGGGTTGCCGCCGCTCAGCGGGTTGCGCGGCTGGTCCATGTCTCGGCCATCGGGGCGGACGGCGCGGGCGACAGCATCTACGCCCAGACCAAGGCTAAGGGCGAAGAGGGCGTTCTGGCGCATTTCCCCAAGGCAGTGATTTTGCGCCCATCGGTCATGTTTGGCCCAGAGGATGATTTCTTTAACCGCTTTGCGGGAATGTCGCGACTGGGACCGGTTCTGCCGATCATCGGCGCCGATACGCTATTTCAGCCGGTTTATGTTGATGATGTCGCCGCCGCGGCCGAGGCGGCGCTGACCGGCAAGGCCAAGCCCGGCATTTACGAGCTGGGCGGCAAGGACGTCAAAACGTTCCGCGCGTGGATCCAGCAGATGCTGAAGGTTATCCACCGTCGCCGTCTGGTTCTGAACATCCCGTTCTTTTTCGCAGGCTTCATCGCCACCGGGTTTGATGTGATGCAGGGCGTGACGCTGGGTCTTATCAAGAACCGGCTTGTGACCCGCGATCAGGTCAAGCTGCTGAGGGTCGATAACGTGGCCCGGCCCGAAATGCGTGGGCTTGCGGACCTTGGGATCACGCCAACTGCTGTGGATGCGGTTTTGCCCGAATACCTGTGGCGGTTCCGGCCGTCGGGTCAGTATGATGCGATCAAAGATTCCGCAAAGAACCTTAAGGCCTGACCGGGATCAGCTGTAGGCGATGACCAGCAGAACTGTGCCGAGGATGACGCGGTAGATCACGTAAGGCGTAAAACTGACCGTGCGGAGCAGCCGCATCATCAGCGTCAGCGCCAACAGAGCCGAACCAAAGGCAAAGACCGCAGCAATGGCGATATCGCGGGCAAGGGCGGCATCCATTGACGCGGCCACGTCGATCCCGGTCAGAGTGCCTGCGGCCAGGATCGTCGGGATCGACATCATCATCGACAGCCGTGCGGCATCTTCGCGCGCAAAGCCCAGGGCGCGCGCGCCGGTGATCGTGATACCGGACCGCGAGGTGCCGGGGATCAGGGCGATCACCTGCCAGAGGCCCATGATGATGGCATCCTTAAGGCGCCAGTCGTCGCCGGCGCGGGTGGTTGGGCCCTTTTGGTCAAAAACGTAAAGGACGATGCCAAAGACCAGCATGGTCCAGCCGATCACGGCGATTGACCGCATCGCTTCGTCAAGGCCCGTAAGCTTTAGGGCTAGCCCGACAAGGATCACAGGGATGGTCGCGATGACGAGGCAAAAGGCGAAATAGGCCTGTTTAGTGTCTATTTTTCCGGTTGCGAGCTGGGGAAGGCCCGACAGGCCGAACCAGACATCTTTCCAGAAATACAGCACCACCGCACCCAGCGTTCCGATGTGCACGGCGATATCGATGTTCAGCCCCTGATCGGTCAGGCCGGTCAGTTTCGGCAAAAGGATCAGATGGGCCGAAGATGAGATGGGCAAGAACTCTGTCAGGCCCTGGATTACGGCCACAAGGAAGAGATGGAGGATTGGCATCAGGCTGCTCGATTCGATTTTTCCTGCACCCTAGACCCCAGTAAAAACAGGTGAAAGGGGATTTATAGGTAAACTAAGCTGACCTTAAATCTTTAGGTTTCGTCAATAATCGATAAATAATCGCTAAAGAAACAACATATAGGTCAGCTCTTCTGACTTTTATTTCTTTCTTAGGCCTCGTAAACAAGCGCTCCGGACTGAATTGGAGATTGGCGATGTCGAAGATACCTATGTTGCAGTTTGTGACTGTTGAGCGGGACATGCCTGCTAAGCGGGCGGCGAAAACGCGTGCCGGGGATTTCGACGAGATCTATTCGGAGTATGCCGAAGCGAAGGCGGCGGAACAAGCGGCGCGGTGCAGTCAGTGCGGTGTGCCTTATTGTCAGTCGCATTGTCCTTTGCACAACAACATTCCGGACTGGCTGAGGATGACGGCGGAGGGGCGGTTGCGCGAGGCTTATGAGTTGAGCCAGGCGACCAATACTTTCCCCGAAATTTGCGGCCGGATCTGTCCGCAGGACCGTCTTTGCGAAGGCAATTGCGTGATTGAACAATCGGGCCACGGCACGGTGACAATCGGGTCGGTTGAGAAATATATCACAGATACCGCTTGGGAAAAGGGCTGGGTTGCCGAGATTGCGCCACGGGTGGAACGTGCTGAATCTGTTGGGATTATTGGTGCCGGACCGGGTGGTTTGGCGGCAGCGGACGTGCTGCGGCGCAAGGGTGTTCAGGTCACCATCTATGACCGCTATGACCGCGCGGGTGGGTTGCTGACCTATGGCATTCCCGGTTTCAAGCTGGAAAAAGACATCGTCATGCGGCGCAATGCGCAGCTGGAAAAAGGTGGCGTTACGTTCAGGCTGAACTGCAACGTCGGTGAGGACATCAGCTTTGAGGAAATTCGCGATGCGCATGATGCGGTGATCATCGCAACGGGGGTCTATAAATCACGCGAATTGCAGGCGCCGGGTGTTGGGTCAAAGGGCATCGTCAAGGCGATCGATTACCTGACAGCATCGAACCGCCAGAACTTTGGCGATACGGTAGAAGCCTTTGATTCCGGTGAGTTAGACGCAAAAGACAAGCGCGTTGTGGTGATCGGTGGCGGTGACACGGCGATGGATTGTGTGCGCACGGCCATTCGGCAGGGCGCGACTTCGGTCAAATGCCTGTATCGCCGCGACAAGGCCAACATGCCGGGCAGCCAGCGCGAGACGCAAAACGCCGAGGAAGAGGGCGTTGAATTTGTCTGGCTTTCGGCACCAAAAGGGTTCACCGGAGACAGCGTCGAGGGCGTCATGGTGCAACAGATGCGTCTGGGTGCGCCGGATGCGACAGGTCGCCAAGCCCCTGAGTTCATTGAAGGTTCTGATTATGTCGAAGGCGCGGATCTGGTGATCAAGGCGCTGGGGTTCGAACCTGAGGACCTACCGGCGCTGTGGGATACACCACAGTTGGAAGTGACACGCTGGGGCACGATCAAGGCAAACTTTCAGACCCATGAAACCGCCCTGCCCGGTGTCTATGCGGTGGGCGATATCGTGCGAGGCGCAAGCCTTGTGGTCTGGGCGATCCGCGATGGTCGCGAGGCGGCCGAGGCGGTGATGGCAAAGCTGGCAATAGGGGCGGCGCAGATCGCGGCGGAATAGGCGCAAACCTTGCAATTGGTACATTTTGTACTGGCCAGAAGCACAATTTCGAGGCCCCGAGTTGAGGGGCCCCGGCCTGAACAAAAGCTTAACGACCAAGCGGTGATACGGCACCCCTGCTGACCTGTCTGGTTTACGAGGATTTAACGAAATGTCGGAAAAGACGCTGTCAGGACAAACGGGGCGCTGCATGTGCGGCGCGGTCAGTTTTACTGCCGATGAGGTGCCGACCAAATTCGGGGTCTGTCATTGCGAGATGTGTCGCCGCTGGGCCGGATCGGCGCTTTTGGGGGTGTCGATCCCCGAGGACAAGATCGTCTGGAGCGGGCAAGAGAGTATTGCGCGGCTGCAAAGTTCGCATTGGGCTGAACGTGGCTGGTGCAACAAATGCGGAACGGGGCTGTTTTTCCGGGTGACGATGGAAAGCAAGTATTCGGGAAGTTTCGAATTGCCGATCGGGCTGTTTGATAATGCGGATGCCTTTGAGATGACGCGCGAGATTTTCATCGACCAAAAGCCGCATAGCTTTGCCTATGCCGGGACAGGGCGCGATGTGATGACGCGCCAGCAGTGCGTCGAGAAATTCGACGTTCTGGACGACAAGTAAGCAAGATTGCGACCGGTTGCCAAGCGACGGCCCGCCTGTGAAGAAAAGGAAGATCAGATGACCAAATATGATGAAGCCTGGGTTGCCCGCGAAGAAGCCAAGCGCGCGCTGATGGCCGAGACGTCGCTGTATCGCCCCGAAGAGGAACATGCGTCCTGTGGTGTGGGTCTGGTGGTTGCCATCGATGGTCAGGCCAGCCGCAAAGTGGTCGCCAACGGGATCAACGCGCTGAAAGCGGTCTGGCACCGGGGTGCTGTGGATGCCGATGGCAAGACCGGCGATGGCGCAGGCATCCATGTTCAGATCCCGGTTGATTTCTTTTACGATCAGGTCCGCCGCACCGGGCATGAGCCACGCAAGAACGAATATATCGCCGTGGGGCAGGTGTTTCTGCCGCGCACGAATTTCGGCGCGCAGGAAACATGCCGGACGATCGTGGAAACCGAAGTTCTGCGGATGGGCTATTACATCTATGGCTGGCGCCATGTGCCGGTGAACATCGGGGTTCTGGGCGACAAGGCCAATGCGACGCGCCCCGAGATCGAGCAGATCCTGATCTCGAACTCAAAAGGTGTTTCGAAGGTCGAGTTCGAGCGCGAGCTTTACGTCATTCGCCGGCGCATCGAAAAGGCCGCCGCCGCGGCGCATGTGGCGTCTTTGTATATCGCCAGCCTGTCGTGCCGGTCGATCATCTATAAGGGCATGATGCTGGCGCAGGACGTGGCCGAGTTTTACCCCGACCTTTTGGACGAGCGGTTTGAGAGCGCATTTGCGATCTATCACCAGCGCTATTCGACCAACACTTTCCCACAGTGGTGGCTGGCACAGCCGTTCCGCATGCTGGCCCATAACGGCGAGATCAACACGCTGAAGGGCAACGTGAACTGGATGAAAAGCCACGAGATCCGCATGGCGCATAGCGCGTTTGGCGATCAGGCCGAGGATATCAAACCGATCATTCCGGGCGGATCATCGGATTCCGCGGCGCTGGATTCCGTGTTCGAGGTTCTGGTTCGGGCCGGGCGCAGTGCGCCGATGGCCAAGACAATGCTGGTGCCCGAAAGCTGGTCCAAGCAGGCAACCGAGCTGCCCGAAAGCTGGCGCGATATGTATTCCTATTGCAACAGCGTGATGGAACCGTGGGACGGCCCTGCCGCTTTGGCGATGACCGATGGTCGTTGGGTTTGCGGCGGTCTGGATCGCAACGGTTTGCGCCCCATGCGTTATGTGGTGACCGGTGACGGCATGCTGATCGCGGGGTCCGAGGCCGGAATGGTGCCGATCGACGAGGCGACGGTTGTCGAAAAAGGGGCGTTGGGCCCCGGTCAGATGATCGCGGTGGATATGGGCGAGGGTCGGCTTTACCGCGATGTCGAGTTGAAGAACAAGCTGGCCTCGGGTCAGCCGTTTGGCGACTGGGTCGGCAAGATCAAAGAGCTGGATGACGAGCTGAAGGGCGCGCCCGAGACGGTTCTTTTTGAGGGGGGCGAGTTGCGAAAGCGGCAGATCGCGGCAGGCTATTCCATCGAAGAGCTGGAGCAGATTTTGGCGCCGATGGCCGAGGATGGCAAAGAGGTTCTGGCCTCGATGGGTGATGACACGCCTTCGGCGGTTCTGTCGAAAAAGTACCGCCCGCTGAGCCATTTCTTTCGCCAGAACTTTAGCCAGGTGACGAACCCGCCAATTGACAGTCTGCGCGAGTATCGGGTGATGAGCCTGAAGACGCGGTTCGGCAACCTTAAGAACGTTTTGGACGAAAGCTCGGCCCAGACGGAAATTCTGGTGCTGGAGAGCCCGTTTCTGGGCAATGCGCAATACGAGCGGCTGGTCGGGGCGTTCAACGCCGACATGATCGAGATCGACTGTACGTTCCCGGCGGGTGGCAAAGCCAATGGGCTGGGCGATGCGTTGGAGCGGATCAGGTCCGAGGCCGAGGATGCCGTGCGCAGCGGGGCGGGGCACATCGTGCTGACCGACCAGCATTCGGACGAGGGCCGGGTGGCGATGCCGATGATCCTGGCCACCAGTGCGGTGCATTCATGGCTGACGCGCAAGGGTTTGCGGACGTTTACATCACTGAACGTGCGGTCGGCGGAATGTATCGACCCGCATTATTTTGCAGTTCTGGTGGGGGCGGGTGCGACGGTTGTGAACGCCTATTTGGCCGAAGATTCGCTGGCCGACCGGATCGAGCGGGGGCTTTTGGATTGTACGCTGACGCAGGCTGTGGCGCGGTACCGGGCGGCGATTGATCAGGGATTGCTCAAGATCATGGCGAAGATGGGGATCTCTGTGATCTCGTCCTATCGCGGCGGTCTGAACTTTGAGGCGGTGGGTCTGAGCCGGGCCATGGTTGCCGAGTATTTCCCGGGCATGGCCTCGCGGATATCGGGGATCGGGGTTTCGGGCATCCAGAAGAAGCTGGAAGAGGTTCATGCGCAAGGCTGGCTGAACGGTCTGGATGTTCTGCCGATTGGCGGTTTTTACAAGGCGCGCAAGTCGGGCGAAACCCATGCATGGGAAGCGCAGAGCATGCATATGCTGCAAAGCGCCTGTACGCGGGCGTCCTATGAGATGTGGAAACAGTATTCGGCCAAGATGCAGTCGGCGCCGCCAATTCATCTGCGCGATCTGATGGATTTCAAACCGCTGGGCAAGCCGGTGCCGATCGAAGAAGTGGAAAGCATCACCTCGATCCGCAAGCGGTTCGTGACGCCGGGGATGTCTTTGGGGGCGCTCAGCCCCGAGGCGCATAAGACGCTGAACGTGGCGATGAACCGGATCGGTGCAAAGTCCGACAGCGGCGAGGGCGGTGAAGACCCCGCGCATTTCGTGCCCGAGGCCAATGGCGACAACCCAAGCGCCAAGATCAAGCAGGTGGCATCGGGGCGCTTTGGCGTGACGGCGGAATATCTGAACCATTGCGAAGAGCTGGAGATCAAGGTGGCGCAGGGGGCCAAGCCCGGCGAGGGTGGCCAGTTGCCCGGCATGAAAGTGACCGAGCTGATTGCGCGGCTGCGTCATTCGACCAAGGGCGTGACCCTGATTTCGCCGCCGCCGCACCACGACATCTATTCGATCGAGGATCTGGCACAGCTGATCTATGACCTCAAACAGATCAACCCGCGCGCCAAGGTGACGGTGAAACTGGTGGCCTCATCCGGGGTCGGCACAATCGCCGCTGGTGTGGCCAAGGCCAAGGCGGATGTGATCCTGATTTCGGGGCATAATGGCGGCACGGGTGCCAGCCCGGCCACGTCGATCAAATACGCAGGCCTGCCGTGGGAGATGGGCCTGACAGAGGCGCATCAGGTTCTGGCGATGAACAACCTGCGCAGCCGGGTGACTTTGCGTACCGATGGCGGTCTGCGCACGGGCCGCGACATTGTCATGGCCGCGATGATGGGGGCCGAGGAATACGGCATCGGCACCGCGGCGCTGATTGCGATGGGCTGTATCATGGTGCGCCAGTGCCAGTCGAACACCTGCCCTGTGGGCGTGTGTACGCAAGACGAAAGCCTGAGGGCCAAGTTCACCGGCAATGCCGATAAGGTCGTCAACCTGATCACCTTTTATGCGCAGGAAGTGCGCGAGTTGCTGGCCAGCCTTGGGGCGCGGTCAGTGGATGAGGTGATCGGGCGCGCCGATCTGTTGAGCCAGGTCAGCCGGGGGTCGGCAAACCTTGACGATCTGGACCTGAACCCGCTTTTGATCAAGGTCGATGGGGCAGACAAGATCGTCTATAACCGCGACCGCGAACGCAACGGGGTGCCTGATACGCTGGACGCCAAGATCGTGCGCGATGCGGCGCGGTTCCTGGAGGATGGCGAAAAGATGCAGCTGTCTTATGCGGTGCAGAACACGCTGCGTTCGGTCGGCACGCGCACGTCCAGCCATATCGTCAAGCGGTTCGGGATGCGCAATTCGTTGCAGCCCGATCACCTGACGGTCAAACTGTCAGGAAGTGCCGGTCAGGCGCTGGGTGCTTTTGCGGCGCCGGGCCTGAAGCTGGAGGTGAGCGGGGATGCCAACGACTATGTTGGCAAGGGTCTGTCGGGGGGCACAATCGTGGTGCGCCCGCCAATGGCCAGCCCGCTGATTGCATCCGAAAACACCATCATCGGCAACACGGTGCTTTATGGGGCAACCGACGGTTATCTTTTCGCCGCTGGTCGCGCGGGCGAGCGTTTTGCGGTCAGAAACTCGGGCGCCAAAGTGGTTGTCGAGGGCTGTGGTTCGTCGGGGTGTGAATATATGACCGGCGGTGTTGCGGTCATTCTGGGCCGGATCGGTGCCAACTTTGGTGCGGGCATGACGGGCGGCATGGCTTATGTCTATGACCCCAACGACAAGGCGGCCGGGTTGATGAACATGGAGACGCTGGTTTTGTGCCCGGTGACGGTCGAACACTGGCAGTTGCAACTGAAGGAACTGATCGAGCGGCACCTGGCAGAAACCGGCAGCCGTAAGGCAGCGGACATCCTGCAGCATTGGGAAGTGGAGGTGGGCAACTTTGTTCAGATCTGTCCCAAAGAGATGCTGATGCATCTGCCGCATCCTCTGAGCCTTGACCAAGCTGCTGTTCCGGCTGAATAAATTCTACCGGACAGCGGGGTGCGACCCTGCTGTCCGGACTTTCGGGTTGATGAAGATTACAGGCGGTTGTCCGGCATAACCGGGCTTCCCTTTGGTTAACCAAGAACCGCTGTATTTTCCTAAATTTGTCTAAATGCAGCCCCATTTGGCCGGTAAATTTTCGCCTGCAAAGGTGGAAATTTTGTTATGCCAACGACGTATATCGACCAGTTCTTTGTTATCGATCCGGGCAATCCGCCAGCGGCGGGCACCGCCCTGACGATGGTGAAATACAACTATATCGACAACAATGATAACGGGTTTATCGATGCCGGAAACGGCGATACGGTCAATGGTCTGACGGTCACACGGGTCTGGGTGAACGATACGATCACCGTGACCATGGGTGGGGTGACGCAGACGATCACCGGTGTGACATTTTACGTCTCGGGCGGCCCTGCGGTTTTTACGCCCAATGACGGCACCATCCTTCAGGATGCGGTTTTTCAAAGTTCGACTTACGTCACATCACCAACGCAGACGCCGGTTTCGGCGATGGGCCCGCCGTGTTTTACCGCGGGCACTTTGATCGAGACACCCGATGGTTTGCGCCCGGTCGAGGACCTGAGGCCCGGCGATATGGTGATGACGATGGACAACGGTGCACAGCCGGTGCGCTGGGCGGGTCAACGCACAATCAGCGGGCGGGGTCAGTTTGCGCCGATCCGTTTTGCCAAGGGTGTTCTGGGCAATACCCGCGATATTCTGGTGTCACCACAGCACAGGATGCTGATCGCCGGTTGGCGCGCCGAGATGTTTTTCGGCGAGGACGAGGTTCTGGTGGCGGCAAAGCATCTGGTCAACAACGACCGCATTCACGCGGCGCCGGTTGACGAGGTGACTTATGTGCATGTGCTTTTTGATCGCCACGAGGTGATCTTTGCCGAAGGGTGCGCCAGCGAAAGCTTTTACCCCGGCGACTATATTTTGTCGGGCGATATCGAGATGCGCCGCGAGATCCTGGCGCTGTTTCCTGAGTTGGAAGCAGGCGGGCGGCCATGTGCGGCGCGGCCCACGATCAGCGGGGCCGAAGCGCGTGTTCTGGCGGGTCCTGAGCAAGTTGAGCCGATGGCAATGGCGGCATAAGTCAGCGATCACGCGGGCTTTTCTAAAAGGGTCCGCGCGCCTATACCCAATGTGTGGTTAGAAAAAAAACAACAGCTCGTAAGCGTGGCCCAAAGGCCCAGCCTCCCAGGCATGGCCTGTTGCGCAGGCTCAGGCGGCGCGTGGCGCAGGCGTTTTTGGTCATAATCGGGCTGGGGCTTTTGTGGATCGTGATCTACAGTTTTCTGCGCCCGCCGACGACGCCTTATATGATCGCCGAAGGATGGCGGCAGGGGCCGGTGCGTCAGACATGGGTGCCTTACGACCAGATTGCGCCGGTGATGGTGCGGGCGGTGGTGGCGGCCGAGGACGCCAATTTCTGTCTGCACTGGGGGGTTGATATGTCGGCCATCCGGCTGGCGATTGATGAGGGCGCCAATCGCGGTGCATCAACCATCACCCAGCAGGTCGTCAAGAACGCCTATCTCTGGCAGGGGCGCAGTTATTTGCGCAAGGCGCTTGAGGCGTTGATGACGCCGTTTGTCGAACTGTTCTGGACCAAGCGGCGCATTCTGGAGGTTTACCTGAACGTGGCTGAATTTGATCGCGGCGTTTTCGGGGTTGAGGCGGCGGCGCAGTGGTATTTCGGCACGACGGCGGCAAAGCTGACCCCGGTTCAGGCCGCACGGCTGGCGGTGATCCTGCCCGATCCAAAGGGGCGGTCGGTCAAACGGCCCAGCACGGCATTGCGCAAAAAGGCGGCCGAGATCGTGGATGGGGCGGAAACGATCCGCCGAGATGGGCGCAGCAGCTGTTTCGAGGATTGAATAAGCGCGCAATTCGCGGCATTCAGGGATGACACCAAAAAGCAGTAGTTTTCACATGGCCAGATTGTATCACGTCCCGCTTTCCCCAGCTTGCCGCAAGGTGCGCCTGTCACTGGCGGAAAAACGGATCGAAGTTGAACTGGTCGAGGAAAAATATTGGGAGCCTTCGGCCGACTTTCTGAGGCGCAACCCGGCGGGCAAGGTTCCGATCCTGAAGATCGACGGCCGGCTTTTGTCGGAAAGTGCCGCGATCTGTGAGTATATCGAGGAAAAGCACCCAACGCCGTCCCTGATGCCGCGCAGCCCCGAAGAGCGGGTCGAAGTACGCCGTCTGGTCAACTGGTTTGACGACAAATTCCATCAGGAAGTGACCTCGAAGCTGCTGTATGAGCGGGTGAACAAAAAGATCATGGGTCAGGGTTACCCCGATTCAAAGAACGTCAAAGCCGGGGCCAAGGCGATCAAGTATCATCTGGACTATATGGCGTGGCTGTTGGATCAGCGCCGCTGGCTGGCGGGGGATGCGATGACGCTGGCGGATTTTGCCGCCGCTGCGCATTTGTCGGCGCTGGATTACATCAGCGATGTCGACTGGAACCGGTCGGATGTGGTCAAGGACTGGTACGCCAAGATCAAATCGCGCCCCGCGTTCCGGGGTATTCTGGCCGATCAGGTGCCGGGCTTTCCGCCGCCCGCGCATTACGCCGATCTCGACTTCTGATCTTAAAACGCGGCTTGCCGCAGAGGCCCTGAGCGCGGGGTTCGCCGCCTGTCGGATCACCCGGCCGGACGCGATCCCGGATGCGCCGGAGCGGCTGGCCCGTTTCGTGGAGCAGGGGCGCCATGGGCAAATGGGCTGGATGGCTGAACGCATGGCATGGCGGGGCGATCCGGCGGCTTTGTGGCCTCAGGCCCGGTCGATCGTGATGCTGTCCGAAAGCTATGCGCCGGAAAGTGACCCGATGGCGGGGTTGGAGATGCGCGATCGCGGGCTGATTTCGGCCTATGCGCGGGGGCGCGATTATCACGATATCGTAAAAAAGCGGCTGAAGCGGCTGGCGCGATGGTTGATTGCCGAGGGCGGCGGCGAGGTGAAGGTTTTTGTTGATACGGCCCCGGTGATGGAAAAGCCGCTGGCGCAGGCGGCGGGGCTGGGATGGCAGGGCAAGCACAGCAATCTGGTCAGCCGGGGTTTGGGCAACTGGATCTTTCTGGGCAGTATTTTCACCACGCTGGAGTTAGAGCCCGATGCGCCCGAGGTTGACCATTGTGGATCGTGCCGGCGGTGTCTGGACGTCTGTCCGACCGATGCATTTCCGGCGCCCTATCAGGTGGATGCGCGGCGCTGTATTTCTTATCTTACGATTGAACATAAGGGGCCGGTTGATCCGGCCCTGCGGCGGGGCATGGGCAACCGGATTTATGGCTGTGACGACTGTCTGGCGGTCTGTCCGTGGAACAAGTTTGCGCAAGTTGCCTCCGACATCCGTTACGCGGCAGGACCGGCCACCGATCTGCCGCCACTGGCGGAGCTGGCGGCCTTGGATGACGCGGGATTTCGGGCGCGGTTTTCAGGCTCGCCGATAAAGCGGATCGGGCGCGCGCGGTTCGTGCGCAACGTGCTTTACGCGATTGGCAACTCTGGCGATGCGGCATTGACGGGTGCAGCGCAGAGCCTGTGCGATGACCCCGACGAGGCGGTTCGCGACGCCGCGATCTGGGCGGTTTCGCAATTGCGCGGGGGCGCGAATTAGACCCGTTTTAAGGTGAAACAGAGCCTATTTCGGTGTTTTGAAGGTCAAAGACGCCCAATCGCTGTGCCAGACGGGATCCTTTTCGGGATCGGTGGGTTCGCGCGGCTCAAGCGCCACTGAATCAACCAGATATTCGGTATCGGCCTGCACCGGAAAGACGGCGCGGCCCTGATCATCGGTGCGGTAGAAATTCGAGGTGACGGTGTCATCGGGGGCGCGGGCAAACACCTCGACCTGAGCGTCGGTGCGGGGGGCGCCATCGAGCATGATCTGCACCGGGAACCCGCCCGACAGATCGTCGGTATAGGGGTTGGCCAGGGCAATAACTTCGATCCTCAGGCCCATGTTCCGGTCGGCGCCCTTACCATCACCAATGGCCACCAGAGATTTGACATAGCGGCGGTATGTTTCTTTGAAACCGGTCCGGGGCAGGCCGCGTTTTGCATGTTCCTCTAGCGCGGTTTTGAAGTCTTTATGTTCGACAAAGCCGGTGAATTTTTCCCATTCGGTATAGGTCAGTTTAGCGTCGGTGGTTTCATGCACGATCACGGCAAGACCGGTGCCTTCGATGCGCTGAGACAGGGCCGGGCGGTCGCCTATGCGGCTGGTTGCGGGGATCGTCTGATCGCCCAGAACCACCTCGAAGCGGACCGACTGTTGGGGGATATAGGCGTAAGAGGGCGCCTTGAAATTCTGACCGACGCGGAAGTCGGCGAACATCGTATCGCCCTCTGCGACAGTATAGCGCTGGGGGGAAATCCAGAATTCATGAGCTATCGCTATAGTTGTACTGGACGCAAGGAAAAGCAGAGCTAAGACTAAGCGCATTGGGAAGGGGCCTTTTTTTATGAGTGTTCGAAAGAAGCTGACATTGTTTGCCGGGCTGTCAAGGTCTGTGGCCGTCACTCTTTTGTTTATTATCGGGTTTCTGACCGATGGTGCACGTGCGCATGAGGTGCGCCCGGCGATCGCGGATGTCACGCTGAGCCCGGACCGGTTTGAGATGGTGATCCGGCTGTCGGCCGAGGGGATGCTTGCGGGAATTGACCTGAGCGGCGTGACCGATACCAGCGAGGCGCCGCAAGCGGGTGAGTATGATGCCCTGCGGCTTTTGACGCCTGAAGAGTTGGAGGCAAAGTGGCGGCAGGCCTGGCCCGGGATCCGTGCGGGGATTGTGGCCGAGGCCAGCGCGCCGCTGGATCTGAAGCTGGTCGAGGTCATTGTGCCGCCGGTTGGCGATATCGAACTGCCGCGCGATACCGGGGTTGTGATCGCCGCGGATTTGCCCACCGATGCCTCGCCCGTTGTGGTTGGCTGGGCGTCCGAGTTTGGGCCGCTGGTCATACGTCAGGGCGATGGCGAGACTGGGTATTCAGGGTATCTGACGGGTGGTGAGCTAAGCCAGCCTTTGCCGCGCGCAGGTGTGGCGCATGAAAGCGCGCTGACCGGGTTTTACCGCTACGTGGTCATCGGGTTTGAGCACATTATTCCCCTGGGTCTGGATCACATTCTTTTTGTTTTGGGGCTGTTCTTTTTCTCGATGCATTTGCGGCCGATCCTGTTGCAGGTGACGGCCTTTACGCTGGCCCATACGACGACGCTGGCGGCGGCCAGTCTTGGGTATATCACGGTTCCGGCAAGCATCGTTGAGCCGCTGATTGCGGCGTCGATTGTTTATGTCGCGGTTGAGAATATTTTTCATCCGAAACTGACGTGGTCGCGGACGATGGTCGTCTTTGGTTTCGGGTTGCTGCACGGGCTGGGCTTTGCCAGTATGCTGAGCCAGATCGGGGTGGAACAGGGTCGATTTTTCCTCGATCTGATTGCGTTTAACGTGGGCGTTGAGATCGGTCAGATCACGGTAATTGTGGCGGCGTTCATGGCCGTCGGGCTGTGGTTTGGGCATCTGCCGTGGTACCGGGCCCGGATCGCGGTTCCGGCCTCGGTGGTGATTGCGCTGATCGGTGCCTATTGGGTCGTGGAACGCACGGTTCTTTAGGGCCTCTGTCAGAGACAGGCCGACATTCCCCCGTCGACGAAAAGTGTCTGGCCGTTGACGTAGCTGGCTGCGTCCGAGGCCAGGAAAATTGCGGCACCCTGAAGTTCGGGCAACTGACCCCAGCGGCCTGCGGGGGTGCGTTTGCCGATCCATGCGGTGAACTCAGGATCGGCGACGAGGGCTGCGTTAATTTCGGTGTCGAAATAGCCCGGTGCGATGGCGTTCACGTTCAGCCCTTTGGCGGCCCAGTCGGTGGCCATGCCTTTGGTCAGATTGGCCACCGCACCTTTGGAGGCGGTGTAGGGCGCGATTGTGGGGCGGGCCAGTGCGGTCTGGATCGAGGCGATGTTGATGATCCGCCCTGCGCCGCGTCTGATCATGTGGCGGGCCACGGCCTGTCCGACGCTAAAGACCGATTTGACGTTGGTTTGCATCAGGCGATCAAAGGCCTCTTCGGGGAAATCTTCGAGCGGGCCGCGGTGCTGCATCCCGGCGTTGTTGACAAGGATGTCGATCGGCCCGGTTTGCGCTTCGAACCCATCGACGGCGGCGCGCACGGCGGCGTGGTCGGTCACGTCAAAGGGCAGTTCGTAAACCGTGGCGCCGTTTGCGCGCAGGCGCTGGGCGGCGGCATGGACTTTGTCGGCAGAGCGGCCGTTGATGATGACGGCTGCGCCGGCCTGAACAAAGCCCTGAGCGATGGTTTCGCCGATGCCTTGGGATGAGCCGGTGATCAGGGCGGTTTTGCCTGAGAGTGAGAAAATCGGGTGAGACACGGGATGAGACTTGGGGTGGGACTTGGGGTGGGACATGGGGCAGGCTCCTTTTGGGGGGAGATTAAGAGGTTGCGCGCGGAAGGGAAGGGTTGTTCCTTGGGGCGGGCATAAGATAGGCATCGCGGCATGCGCGGAATTTTACTGATGATCGGTGCGGTTACCGTTTTCACCGTCATGACCAGTTTTATCAAAGTGACTTCGGGCCGGGTGCCCGCGGGCGAGGCTGTTTTCTTTCGCTCGGTCATGGCTTTGCCGGTGATCATGATCTGGCTGGCCAGCCGCGGGCAGTTGCGCGGCGGGCTGGCGACCCAGCGGCCATGGGGTCATGTCGTGCGCGGCGTGGCGGGGACGGTTGCGATGGGATTGGGTTTTGCCGGGCTGGCCTATTTGCCCCTGCCCGAGGTGACGGCGATCCGGTTTGTCACGCCCATTTTGATGGTCATCCTTGCGGCGCTTATTCTGGGCGAGAAGGTGCGGCTGGTACGGTTATCGGCGGTGGGGATCGGGTTGGTCGGGGTGATCATCATCCTTTGGCCCAGTCTTGGAGGCACTTCGGAGGCGGCGTCGTTCGGCGCGCTTTTGGTGCTGGGATCGGCGGGGTTCGCGGCCTTTGCGCAGGTCTTTGTGAAATCGATGGCGGGGCGCGAAAAGACGGCAGCGATCGTTTTCTATTTCTCGATGACGGCGACGGGGCTGTCATTGCTGACGATCCCCTTTGGCTGGGTCGTGCCGACGCCGCGTGAATTGGCGTTTCTGGTCAGTGCGGGACTGATCGGCGGGGTTGGTCAGATCCTTTTGACCTCGTCTTACCGGTTTGCGGATGCGGGGGTTCTGGCGCCCTTTACCTACGTGTCGATGCTATGGGCGATCGTGATCGGTTATTTCGTTTTTAACGAGGCGCCGACGGTGCCGATGCTATCGGGTGCGGCGTTGATTATCGGTGCCGGTGTGCTGATCGTTTTGCGCGAACAACAGCTGGGTCTGAAGCGTCTGGCGCGGCGCAAGGTCGAGGTCAAAGGTTTGCAATAAGCCGGTCGGCGCGGTGCAGCGAGGCGGCGACAAGGCGCGCATTGGGCAGGTCATTTTCGGCGATCCTCGCGGCGGCGCGGTCGGGGCTGTGCCCATATCCGGCCCAGCGGGCGGTCAGCCGTTTTTGCAATACCCCGTCAGGCACATCAAGGCCCCAGCAGGCGTCAAGCGCAGGGCGCACCGCTTGCCAGCCGCCGGTGTCATGCAAAAGATAGTTGCCTTCGACTAGAACGATGCGGGTCTGAGGCGGGATTTCAACCGCCCCGGCGCGGGCGATTTCAAGGTCACGGTCAAAGCCGGGCGCAAAGAGAGTTTGGCCGGTTTTAAGGCGGATCAGGGTCGATATAAAGCCGTCCACGTCAAAGGTATGGGGCGCGCCTTTGCGGTTCAGGGTGCCGTGGGCGCGCAGGATTGCATCATCCAGATGAAAGCCGTCCATCGGCAGAACGGCCGCCTCGGGCAAAGCCCGCGCCAGAGCCGCGGCAAGGGTGGATTTGCCAGAGGCGGGCGCGCCCGCAAGGCCCAGCACAAAGCGCGGGGTGTCGCCGGCCAGTTCCTGAATTTCCAAGGCAAGTTCGGTGATCAATTGGCCCCCTTTCCGGTGCGCCCCTTCGGGTTGGTCAAGGATTGCCGGGGTCCGGTGCATTGTCCAGCCATGGATCGGCCAGATTTGGCTGGCGCGACGATAGGCCCGGCTGCGCGCGTCGGCAAAATGTGTTAGAGTCGGGTATCATGTGAACGCAAGGAGGGCGATCATGTCACGTCATATCACTGATCACGATCACAGGGCTGCCTCTGACCAGAGGGTAGCACGCTATGCCGAAAATGAGCATCGACAAAACCCGCATCCCGCGACCAAAGCGCTGGCCGCGGCGCCCCGCCCTGCAGGTGCGGGCCGGATCAAGGCCTATACAAAGATTGAGCGGCAAGCCAAAGGGTGACCTGCCGCTGCGCGCCGTTTTGGGTGCCGTTACTGGATCAGCTGCGCACCAGCTTTTCGTAGCTGTCCGAGATGTCGCGCGCCAGGGCGCCGACCTCAAAACTATAGTCGCCGATCTTGCCGACGGGGGTGACCTCGGCGGCGGTGCCGGTTAGCCAGCATTGCTCAAAACTTTCCAGTTCTTCGGGCATGATGTGCCGTTCGTGCACCTTGATCTGGCGATCTTTCAGCATGCCGATGACCGTCTGGCGGGTGATGCCGTTGAGAAAGCAATCGGGGTCGGGGGTGTGTACTTCGCCGTTTTTGACAAAGAAGATGTTGGCGCCGGTGGCTTCGGCGACGTAGCCGCGATAGTCGAACATCATCGCGTCCGAGCAGCCTTTGGCTTCGGCGGCGTGTTTGGACATGGTGCAGATCATGTAAAGACCGGCGGCCTTGGCGAAGGAGGGAATGGTTTCGGGGCTGGGGCGTTTCCATTTGGAGATGTCCAGTTTGGCGCCCTTGGTCTTGGCGTCGCCATAGTAGGCGCCCCATTCCCATGCGGCGATGGCCAGCCGGACCGGATTGCGCGCCGATGCAACGCCCATGTCTTCGCCCGCGCCGCGCCATGCAACCGCGCGCACATAGGCGTCGGTCAGGCCGTTGGCGGTCAGGACCTCTTGCTTGGCCGCTTCGATTTCATCGACGGTCCAGGGGATCTGAAAGTCGATGTAATTGGCCGAGGCGTGCAGCCGTTCGGAATGCCGCCGGCTTTCAAAGATCTTGCCGTTGTAACACCGCTCGCCCTCAAAAACAGAAGAGGCGTAATGCATGGCGTGGGTCAGGACATGCACGTTGGCATCGCGCCAGTTCTGCAGTTTGCCATCCATCCATATCTTGCCGTCGCGGTCATCATATCCGGTCATCTGACCCTCTCCCTTTGCATTTGTTTCGCAAGATTGGTCCGTTACGGACATAATATTGCGCAAAATCCCGAGTTTGCTATCAATTGATTCTTGGAATGTCAACAAGGCTGACATAAACTGGCTGGAGCAATGAGGAGGACATGTATGTCGGATGGGGCAACCCCCTCTGGGCCGGGAAGTGAAGCGCTGCTGTTTTTGACGGATGAGCAGCTGAGGAAGGGCATCGAGGCGATGTTCTTTGCCTATCGGGGTTTTACGGCTGATCCTGACCGGTTACTGGAAGAACAGGGATATGGGCGGGCGCATCACAGGGCGGTGCATTTCATCCATCGGTGCCAGGGAACGACGGTCAACAACCTGTTGTCGATCCTTGGGGTGACGAAGCAGTCGCTGAACCGGGTCCTGAGAACCCTTATCGATGATGGCCTTGTGGAAAGCCGCGTGGGCCTGCGCGACAAGCGCGAGAGAAATTTGTATCTTACCGAAGAAGGGGCCAATCTGGAGCGCAAGCTTTCGGATGCGCAGCGCGAGCGTATGCGCGCGGCGTTTCGTGCAGCAGGTCCCGAAGCTGTGAGTGGATTTCGACAGGTTCTGGAGGCCATGATGGATCCGGAAATGCGTCGCCACTATCAGGCGGTACGGGAAGGGGTGTTATGAGTGAATTGTCCGAAGCGCATCTGCTGATTGTCGATGATGATGAGCGGATCCGCAGTTTGTTGCAGAAGTTTCTGATCCGGAACGGGTTCTGGGTGACGGCGGCGCGCGATGCCGAACATGCGCGGCGGATCCTGACGGGGCTGGATTTTGACCTGATCGTTCTGGATGTGATGATGCCGGGTGAGGACGGTGTTTCGCTGACCCGCAGCCTGAGGGAGGATCGCGAGACGCCGATCCTTTTGCTGACGGCAAAGTCCGAGATCGAGGACCGGATCGCGGGGCTGGAGGCGGGGGCGGATGACTATCTGGTCAAGCCGTTCGAGCCCAAGGAGTTGTTGTTGCGGATCAATGCGATCCTGCGGCGGATGCCGGGTGTCGAGGCGCGCGACGAGGGGCCCAAGGTTTTGCAGTTGGGACCGGTGCGTTACGACATTGAGCGCGGCGAGATGTGGCTGGGCGAAAGCCTGGTGCGGCTGACGGCGACGGAAAGCGCGCTGATGCGGATCTTTGCGGGCTGTCCGGGCGAGGCGGTCACGCGCACCAAGCTGGTCGAGGATCTGGGGCGCGCAGGCGGTCAGGCGCAGGAGCGGGCGGTCGATGTTCAGATCACCCGGCTGCGGCGCAAGATCGAGAGCGATCCAAAGCAGCCGCGCTATTTGCAGACGGTGCGCGGGGCGGGATATATGTTGGCACCTGACTGAGGGGTCGGGCCGCCTTCGGCGAGGATATTTTCAGAGAAATGAAGGCAGAGGGCGCGCGCGAGGGTTTTGCGGGGCCTGCGGGGAGGAGCAGATGGCGACAGCGCTGATCACACATGACGATTGTCTGGGGCATTTGACGCCCGGAGGGCACCCCGAGCGGGTTGCGCGGCTGGAGGCGGTTCTGGCCGCGCTTGAGGGTAAGGACCTGATCCGGGTTGAGGCGCCGCTGGCCGAGGACGCGGATCTTTTGCGGGTGCATCCGCGCCGCCATATTGAGCGGATTGCGACGGCAGAGACCGGCGCGCTGGATGCCGATACTTATATGTCGGAGGGGTCACACCGGGCGGCGCGGCGTGCAGCAGGGGCCAATGTGGCGGCGGTTGATATGGTGATGGCGGGCGATGTGGCCAATGCTTTTGCTGCCGTGCGCCCGCCGGGGCATCACGCCGAGCGCGAGACGCCGATGGGGTTTTGTTTGTTTGGCAATGTGGCGATCGCGGCCAAGCGGCTTTTGGATCATCACGGGCTGGCGCGGGTGGCGGTTGTGGATTTCGATGTGCATCACGGCAATGGCACGCAGGATTTGCTGTGGGATGAGGCGCGGGTTTTGTTTGCCTCGACCCATGAGATGCCGCTTTATCCCGGTTCGGGGGCGATCACCGAGCGTGGCGCGCATGGCAATATACTGAACGCTCCGCTGGAGGCGGGCACGGATGGGCCGGCGTTTCGCCGGGTGATGGAGCGCGAGGTTTTACCGGCGCTGGATGCTTTTGCGCCGCAGTTCATGCTGATCTCGGCGGGGTTTGACGCGCATATGGCCGATCCTCTGGCGGGGCTGGAACTGACCGAGGCGGATTTTGCATGGGTAACCCATGGCTTGTGCGATCTGGCGGATGCGCATTGCGGTGGGCGGGTCGTCTCGACTTTGGAAGGCGGATATGATCTGGATGCGCTGGCAGCGTCGGCGGCGGCGCATGTGGACGTGTTGATGGAGCGAGGCCAATGAGTGACACAGCGGTAGCAGAGATGACCTTTGAACAGGCGATGGCCGAGTTGGAGCAGGTTGTTGGCAAGCTGGAGGCCGGTGACGTTCCGCTTGAGGCGTCGATCACATTGTATGAGCGCGGCGCCGAGTTGAAGGCGCATTGCGAGGCCAAGCTGAAGGCCGCCGAGGAAAAGGTGGCCGCCATCACATTGGGTGAAAACGGCGCGCCTCAGGGTACGACGCCGGTCGAAGGACTGTAGATGTTTGCAGAGGCGATGGAAGCTGCCGCACGTGATGTGCAGGCGGTTTTCGATACTGTTTTAGACAGCCATGAGCCGGGCCCGATCACCGATGGGATGCGCTATGCGGTCGCCGGTGGAAAAGGGCTGCGCGGGTTTCTGGTGCTGGAAGGGGCGCGGTTGAACGGTATCGACCGGCAGGCGGCGCTTTTTGCGGCGGCGGCGGTTGAGGCGGTGCATGCCTATTCGCTGGTGCATGATGACCTGCCGGCGATGGATAACGACGACCTGCGGCGCGGGCGCGCGACGGTGCATGTCAAATGGGACGAGGCGACCGCGATATTGGTCGGCGATGCCTTGCAGACCCTTGGGTTTGAGTTGCTGACACGGGACGCGGTTGGCCCGGCCGAGGTGCGCGTGGCGCTGATTGCGGGGCTGGCGCGGGCGTCAGGTGCGCGCGGTATGGTGCTGGGTCAGGCGCAGGATATTGCGGCTGAGACGGCGCGGACGCCTTTGGATTTGGCCGGGATCACCGCGCTTCAGGCCAATAAGACCGGCGCCTTGATCGGCTGGGCAGGACAGGCGGGCGCGGTGATGGCGGGCGCAGATAAGGGCGCTTTGGCGCGGTATTCCGGTGCTCTGGGGCTGGCATTTCAGATTGCCGACGACATATTGGACGTAGAAGGCGATGCCGCGACCGCGGGAAAGCGGCTGCGCAAGGATGAGAGTGCCGGCAAGGCGACATTCGTGTCGTTATTGGGTATGGATGAGGCCAAGGCGCGCGCGCGTGCGTTGGTTGAGGAGGCACAGGATGCTTTGGCGCCATATGGGGCGCGGGCGGATGTACTGAGGGCTGTGGCCCGGTTTGTAATTGAGAGAGACAAGTGATGCGCCCTGAAACACCACTTTTGGACCGAGTGAATATTCCGGCCGATATGAAGGGGCTGAGCGACGCCGAGTTGCACCGTCTGGCCGATGAGCTGAGGGCCGAAACGATTGCGGCGGTGTCTCAGACGGGGGGGCATCTGGGCGCGGGGCTGGGGGTGATCGAGCTGACCGTGGCGCTGCATGCTATTTTTGATGCGCCGCGTGACCGGCTGATCTGGGATGTCAGCCACCAAAGCTATCCGCATAAGATTTTGACGGGGCGGCGGGACCGGATCCGGACGCTGCGCCAGAAGGACGGGCTGTCTGGGTTCACCAAGCGATCAGAGAGCCCTTATGACCCCTTTGGGGCGGCGCATTCGTCAACCTCGATCTCGGCGGCGCTGGGCTTTGCGGTGGCGCGCGATCTGGGCGGGGCGCCCAAGGATACGCCGGGGCACGGGATCGGCGATGCGATTGCGGTGATCGGCGATGGGGCGATGTCGGCGGGCATGGCCTATGAGGCGATGAACAATGCCGGGCATCTGAAAAAGCGGCTGATCGTTATTCTGAATGACAACGAGATGTCGATTGCGCCGCCGGTGGGGGCGATGTCGTCGTATCTGTCGCGGCTTTATGCCGGGCAGCCGTTTCAGGAACTGAAGGCCGCCGCCAAGGGTGCGGTTTCGCTTTTGCCGCCGCCGTTTCAGGAAGGGGCGCGACGCGCGCGCGAGGTTCTGAAAGGCATGACCGTGGGCGGTACGATGTTCGAACAGCTTGGGTTTTCCTATCTGGGGCCGATCGACGGGCATGATCTGGATCAGCTTTTGCCGGTTCTGCGCACCGTGAAAGAGCGGGCGACGGGGCCGATCCTGATCCATGTGATCACGAAAAAGGGCAAAGGCTATGCGCCGGCGGAGGCGGCCGAGGATCGCGGCCATGGTGTGGCCAGGTTCGACCTTGTGACCGGCAAGCAGCAAAAGGCCAAATCCAATGCGCCGTCCTATACGCGGGTCTTTGCGGAAACGCTGAGTGAACTGGCGGCCAAGGACGACAAGATCGTGGCGGTGACGGCGGCGATGCCTTCGGGCACGGGGCTGGATCTGTTGGCCGAGCGGTATCCGAGCCGTTGTTTTGATGTGGGCATTGCCGAGCAGCACGGCGTGACGTTTTGCGCAGGCATGGCTGCGGGCGGGATGAAGCCGTTCTGTGCCATCTACTCGACATTTCTGCAGCGCGGCTATGATCAGGTTGTGCACGATGTGGCGCTACAGCGTCTGCCGGTGCGGTTTGCGATTGATCGCGCAGGGCTGGTCGGCGCCGATGGGGCGACGCATGCGGGGGCGTTTGACACGGCGTTTCTGGCGAACCTGCCGGGGTTTGTCGTGATGGCCGCCGCCGATGAGGCAGAGCTGGCGCGGATGGTTGTCACGGCTGCCGGGCATGACGAGGGGCCGATTGCCTTTCGGTTTCCGCGCGGCGAGGGCGTGGGATGCGAGATGCAGGCAAACCCGGAGCCTTTGGAGATCGGCAAGGGGCGGATTGTGCGGCAAGGTGCGCGCGTTGCGATCCTGTCGTTTGGCACGCGTCTGGCCGAGGCCGAAGCCGCCGCCGAGGCCTTGGCCGCGCGGGGGATCAGCCCCACGGTTGCCGATGCCCGATTTGCCAAGCCGCTGGACGAGGCGATGATCCTTGATCTGGTGGAAAACCACGAGGCGCTGATCACGCTTGAGGAAGGCTCTGTCGGCGGGTTCGGGTCACATGTGGCACAGTTTCTGGCCGAAAACGGGGTCTTTGACGAGGGGCTGAAGTTTCGGTCGATGGTCTTGCCCGATACGTTCATCGATCAGGCCAGCCCGCGCGACATGTACGCGGTTGCGGCGCTGAACGCCGAGGATATCGAGGCGAAGGTGCTGGATGTTCTGGGTGTGGCGCAGATCGGGTCGGCGCGGGCCTGAATTGATACGGGCCTGAATTGACGCGGGGTTACGCTTGGCAGGTGAAGGTTAAGCGCACAGGCTGGGATCATGGAAAGTTTTCCCCTCTCACTGCGCCTTTATCGCTGGGTCGTATTTCTTTTGGCCGCGGGCTATGCGGTTTATTACCTGATCTGGGGGTCCTATGCGGGCACATTTGCCGGGCCGTTTCGGCACCTGACAATCTGGGCGCTGTTCTTGTCGTTCTTTTGCGCGTCGCGGCTGATGGCGCTGACAGAGGCGCGCAGTGACCGGCGATGGGATGCGCTGATCGCGGCGACGGCGGTGATCAATATGATGGTCGTTTTTCTTTACTGGAAACTGTATTTCGCTGATCCGACGTCGGTGACGTCAGATGGGAAACTGGGTGTCTGGTATCGCGAATATTACCTGCATGCGGTTGGCCCGGCGCATCAGATTATTGACGCGATTTTCTTTCACCGGGCGTTTCGGCGTATCCGGCGGGCGGCCGAGGTTCTGGTCGGGCTTGTCGTGGTTTACCTGACATGGGCCGAGGTGGTCGTGCGGCCGCTGAACGACACGCCCGTGGGCAGCGTGACCAGCGGTTTGCCCTATCCGTTCCTGAACAACATGGTCTTTGGTGACCGGTTGTTCTTTTATGCGGCCAATGTCGGGACGGCGATTGTGTTTCTGTTGGTGTTCACGGTGCTGTCGCTGATCGTGGCGCGGGTGCGCGGTGTCCGGTATTAGGGCGTTTTCGACCCTGTTTCAGCCAAAAGCAGTGATTTCAGGCCCTCGCGGTAGGTTGGAAAAAGCAGCCCCACGCCCAGTTCATTTTTGAGGCGGCTGTTATCGACGCGTTTGGATTCAGCATAAAAGCTGCGCGCCATCGGCGACATTTCGGCCTGATCAAAATCCACCGCCTGAGGGATCGGCAGATCCAGAAGTTCTGCGGCATGGGCGATCACGTCCTGCGGCGGGGCGGGGTCATCGTCACAAAGGTTGTAGATCGCGCCGGGGTCGGGGCGGGCGATCGAGGCGGCCAGCGCCTGAGCGATGTCATCCACATGGATGCGGCTAAAGACCTGACCCTTTTTGAGGATGCGCCGCGCGGTGCCGGCGCGCACCTTGGCAAAGGGGCCGCGGCCGGGGCCATAGATGCCCGCCAGTCGGAAGATATGCAGGGGAAGGCCGGGGATCGATTTCCACTGAGTTTCGGCGGCGACGCGGTGTTGGCCGCGTGTGGTTGAGGGGGTCAACGGGGTTTTTTCGGTTACCCAGCCGCCCTGATGATCGCCGTAGACGCCGGTTGTCGACAGGTAGCCGACCCAGGTCAGATGCGGGGCGGCGGCGGCAATTTCGTCTCTGATCCGGCCCAAAACGGGGTCGCCATCGTGGTCGGGACCAGCCGAGATCAGGACATGAGTGGCAGATACCAGGGCGGGGCCGACATCACCGCCGGGAAAGGCCAGCATCTGGTCGGCGTCGCAATCGTTGGGGTCCCTGACGCTGCGGCTGGTGCCGGTCACCTGCCAGCCAAGCGGGCGCAGGATGCGGGCAAGAGCGCGGGCTGAATAGCCGTGGCCGAAGGAGAGAAGTGTTTTTGTCATGGGCCAGAGATAGGGGCGCGGCGGTTCGGGGCGCAAGGGCGGATTTGGCGCGCCAAGAGCATTTCGCGTTCAACCTGAACCCCCTAACGCTGTTTGAAATCTCAGATTTCAACGCATCAGGCGATGCCGAATGTCTCAGGCTAGACGCAAAGCGCTTTAGCTGGCGTAGTTTGACCCTTCGTCGTCAAGGACCGCTCTGAGCTCGGCCAGATGGCGGATGTCCTGTTCGGGATATTGTTCCAGCTCTTGCGCGGTTTTCTCGGCCACGGCGTCGGACAGAACGCGCAAGGGGACGCCGGTTTGAAGGGCGCGGATGTAGGTTTCGGCGGCGCGTTCGAAATAGTACATCCGGTTGAAGGTGTCAGCGACGCTATTGCCGATGACCATGACGCCGTGGTTGCCCATGATCATGACCTTCTTACTTGGGTCGCTGAGAAGCTGGGCACAGCGCTCGCCCTCTTCTTCGAGGGCCAGACCGCCATAGTTTTCGTCGATCACGTGGCGGTTAAAGAAGGTGGCAGAGTTCTGGTCGATGGGTGGCAGGCGGCTGTCCTGCAGGCAGGCCAGTACGGTGGCGTGGACCGAATGGACATGCATGGCGCAACGGGCGTGCGGACAGTGGCGGTGAAGGGCGCCATGCAGGCCCCAGGCCGTGGGATCGGGGGCATTGGGGCCCGAAAGCGTGGTGGGATCATTGGCATCCACCAACAGCATGTCCGAGGCGCGGATCCGCGAGAAATGCGTCTGATTTGGGTTCATCAGAAACTGGGTTCCGTCTTTGTTGACTGCCATGCTGAAGTGATTTGCCACCGCTTCGTGCATGTTCAGGCGCGCGGTCCAGCGAAAGGCGGCGGCCAGATCGACGCGATCGGGCCAATGTTGAATGTTGGGGGCTGAAATCTTGGGCTTGGGGGTCATATTGTGATCCTGTGACGCAGCGTTTCGGGCGAGTTGATGGTCCCAACTTCGCGTGGGGCGCGTTATGTTCGATTTTGTAAAGGTGTTGACTCTTTGTATATGTTAGCTTTCTGTTAAATAACCATTGCCGGAATTAAACATGACGAGTACGCTACCCTTAACGTTTGCAGCCTTAGGCGATACCATCAGATTCGCAATAGTCGAGAGGCTTTTGAACAACGGCAAATTAAGCGCAGGTGAATTGCTGGACGTGGCCGATGTTTCGGCGCCAGCGATTTCGAGGCACCTGAAAGTCCTGCGCGAGGCCGGAATTGTGACCCAAACCGTCGTTGGGCAAAAGCGAATTTACGCTGTGCGGCCCGGCGCCGTGGCCGAGATCAACACGTGGATGATGAGCCACGAGGCCTTTTGGTCGGCAAGTCTGGATCGGCTGGAGGCGGTAATTGACGAGGATGATGACGTTTGAGCGAACTTGTGATCACAAGGGTCTTGCGCGCGCAACCGGAGAGGGTTTTTGCCTTTGTATCGGACACCAAGCACCTGCTGAAATGGTGGGGGCCGGAGGGCATGGGCGTGCCCGAGCATCAGTTGGCCTTTGACCGGCTGGGCCCGTGGATGTCAGTGATAACGAACGGCGAGGGGCAAAGGTACAAGGTTTCGGGGCAGGTAACGCATGTCGATCCGCCCAATTCGGTCGGGTTCACATGGGCCTGGCATGACGAGGACGACGCGCGCGGGTTGGAAAGCCATGTGACGATCAAGCTGGTGCCGGCGGCCAAGGGTGGGACCGCGCTGGAATTGCGGCACGTCGATCTGCCCGACAGCGATGCGGCGGCGAGCCACGAGCAGGGCTGGACATCGTCATTGCGGAAACTGGAACGCCTGGCCGAGGGGGCCTGAGCGCAATTAGGGAGAGACCAAATGGCTGATTACATTTTTGTCTATCATGGCGGCAAGCCGCCGACGGATCCGGCTGAGGTTGAGAAGGTCATGGGTGCGTGGAATGACTTTTATCAGGGACTGGGCGACAAGGTTGTGAATGGCGGCGGGCCGCTGGGCATGTCCAGCACAGTGTCGAAATCGGGGGTCGCCGGGAATGGCGGGGCCAATCCGGCGTCCGGGTTCACGGTTGTGAAAGCGGCCAGTCAGGACGAGGCCAACAAGATGGCCAAGGGTTGCCCGATCCTGGACGAGCCGGGCGGTTCGGTCGAAGTGGCCGAGATCATCGTAATGTAGTGCCATTTGGCGCGAAGGCCTGGGCGGCGGATAACCCCGGTTATTGGCCGCGGGCCACGCCTCTGGGCCGGGGCCCGGACGAATGCCCCTTGAAGACGGTCTGAGGCGGTGACACTTTGGGCCATGAAAAGACAAAATCACAAAGACCAGCCCCGCAAAACATGGGCAGAAGCCGCAGCGCGGCTGATTGCGGTTGCGGCGGGGCGCGAGGCTGCGGATCTGGTGATCCGGGGCGGTAAATGGGTCAATGTCCACACCCGCGAGGTTCTGGAAGGTCATGATCTGGCCATTGCCGAGGGGCGGTTCGCCTATTGCGGGCCCGATGCCAGCCATTGCATCGGCGAGAACACCCAAGTGATCGAGGCCGGGGGGCGGTACATGATCCCCGGGCTTTGCGATGCGCATATGCATATCGAAAGCGGCATGCTGACCCCGGCGGAATTTGCAGCCGCGGTCATTCCGCATGGTACGACTTCGATGTTCACCGATCCGCATGAGATTGCCAATGTTCTGGGGCTGGAGGGCGTGCGGCTGATGCATGACGAAGCCCAGATGCAGCCGGTCAACATATTCACCCAGATGCCCAGTTGCGCCCCCTCGGCGCCGGGGCTGGAGACGACAGGGTTCGAGATTACGCCCCAGGATGTGGCCGAGGCGATGACATGGCCCGGGATCATCGGCCTGGGCGAGATGATGAATTTTCCCGGTGTGGTAAACGCCGATCCCAAGATGCTGGCCGAGATTGCGGCGACGCAAGATGCGGGCAAGACGGTGGGCGGGCATTATGCCAGCCCCGATCCGGGCCCGGCGTTTCACGCCTATGTAGCGGGCGGTCCGGCGGATGACCACGAGGGCACCTGTGAGGCCGACGCGATTGCGCGGGTGCGTCAGGGAATGCGGTCGATGATGCGGCTGGGCAGTGCGTGGTATGACGTGGAAACCCAGATCACCGCCGTGACCGAAAAGGGGTTGGATCCGCGCGGGTTTATCCTGTGCACCGATGACAGCCATTCGGGCACATTGGTCAATGACGGGCATATGAACCGCGTTGTGCGCCATGCGATTGATTGCGGGTGCGACCCGTTGGTGGCTTTGCAGATGGCGACGATCAACACGGCCACGCATTTCGGGCTTGAGCGTGAAATAGGGTCGATCGCGCCGGGGCGGCGGGCGGATGTGATCTTGACCAGTGATCTGAGAGCCCTGCCGATCGAGCATGTGATCGCGGGCGGGCAAACGGTGGCTGAGGCGGGCGAGATACGGGTTCAGTGCCCGCATCTGAACTGGCCCGAGCATGCGCGCCAGACCGTGAATTTGGGCCGTGACCTGACGGCGGATGATTTTGAGATTGCCGCGCCCGAGGGGGCCAATACCGTCACCGCGCGGGTGATCGGGGTGGTTGAAAATCAGGCCCCGACAAAGGCGCTGAGCGCCGAGTTGCAGGTGCGCGATGGCCGGGTTCAGGGCGATGAGGGATCGGACGTTTGTCAGATTGCGCTGGTTGAGCGGCATCGGGGCACGGGCGGTGTGGTCAATGGTTTCGTTTCGGGGTTTGGGTATAAGGGCCGGATGGCCATGGCCTCGACCGTGGCGCATGACAGCCACCATATGATCGTCGTGGGCACGAGCCACGAGGATATGGCGCTGGCTGCGAACCGTTTGGGCGAAGTGGGCGGCGGCGTTACCGTCTGGCAGGACGGGCGCGAATTGGCGCTGGTCAGGTTGCCGATTGCCGGATTGATGTCCGACAGCCCGGCCGTCGAGGTTGCCGCGTGCGCAGATGCGATGGTTGCCGCGATGGAAAGCTGTGGTTGCACGCTGAACAATGCTTATATGCAGCATTCGCTTTTGGCGCTTGTCGTCATTCCAGAACTCAGGATTTCTGATCTGGGACTGGTGGATGTAACGAAATTTGAGCTGACCCCGCTTTTCAAGGAAGACGTATGAGCCATTTTGACGAACCCTCGTCGCATCTGACGCCGGATGTGCCAAGTTTTGAGGCCTTTACCGACCCCAAAGCAGCAGTTGAGCGTCTGAAAGAGATTTACGCGCTGGGCACCGGGTTCTTGTCAGAACGGTTTGTCGAGACAGTTAAGGGCAATCGCCCGCCGGCGCATTGCCGGGCGTTTTACCCTGAGATCAGGATGACCTGTTCCAGTTTTGCCAAGGCGGACAGCCGGCTGAGCTTTGGTCATGTCGCGTCGCCCGGCACATATTCGACGACCGTTACGCGGCCCGATCTTTTTGAGCAATACCTGGTGCAGCAGATCAAACTTTTGATCGACAACCACGGGGTTCCGGTGATGATCGGCCCGTCGCAAACGCCGATCCCGGTGCATTTTGCCGTCGCCGGCGATGCCAGTCTTTCGGTGCCGCAGGAGGGTGCGCTGGAATTTCCGCTGCGCGATGTTTTCGATGTGCCGGATTTGTCGACGACCAATGACGATATCGTCAACGGGACGGGTGGGCGGAACGCAGATGGGTCGGGGCCGCTGGCCTTGTTTACGGCGCAGCGCATCGATTATTCGCTGGCCCGGCTGTCGCATTACACAGCGACCCAGCCCGAGCATTTTCAGAACCACATCCTGTTCACCAACTATCAGTTCTATGTCGAAGAGTTCGAGGCGTTTGCCCGCGCGGCGCTGGCCGATCCAGATAGTGGTTATACCAGTTTCGTAGGCCCCGGAAATGCCGAGATCTATAAACAGGACGATGTTCTGAAGGCCACGGACAAGACGCCTCAGATGCCGACCTATCACCTGAAACGCGCCGGGCAGGCGGGGATCACCTTGGTCAATATCGGGGTGGGGCCGTCGAACGCGAAAACCGCCACCGATCACATTGCGGTCCTGCGCCCGCATGCCTGGCTGATGGTTGGGCATTGCGCGGGGCTGCGCAACAGTCAGCGGCTGGGCGATTTCGTTCTGGCGCACGCCTATCTGCGCGAGGATCATGTGCTGGACGATGACATTCCGATCTGGGTGCCGATCCCGCCGCTGGCCGAGGTGCAGATTGCACTGGAGGATGCGGTTGAGGATGTGACCGCGCTGGAAGGGTATGAGCTGAAACGGATCATGCGCACGGGCACGGTGGCCACGATCGACAACCGCAACTGGGAGCTGCGCGATCAGTCGGGTCCGGTGCAGCGGCTCAGCCAGTCGCGCGCAGTGGCGCTGGACATGGAAAGCGCGACCATTGCGGCAAACGGATTTCGGTTCAGGGTGCCTTATGGCACGTTGCTTTGTGTGTCGGACAAGCCGCTGCACGGCGAGTTGAAATTGCCGGGAATGGCGTCGGATTTCTATAAAACGCAGGTGTTGCGCCATCTTTTGATCGGGATTCGGGCGATGGAAAAGATCCGCGAAATGCCGCTGGAACGCATCCATTCGCGCAAATTGCGCAGTTTTGAAGAGACCGCGTTCCTTTGAGGGGCAAAAAAGCTTAGAAAATAGGCTGAAAACCGCGAAATTAACCGACTAGTCGTTGTGTCGTACCGCTACATACAGTTAAATGCCGCACACAGAGACCAATAAAAATTGGGCTGAACGAGGAGAAGTTACATGGCGAAACCGATGACAAAGACCCAACTGGTCGCTGCTCTGGCAGACGAAATGGGCGGAGACAAGAAAGCGGCAGGCGCCGCTCTGGACGCAATCGTAAGCGTCATCACAAAAGAAGTATCCGGCGGTGGTGCCGTGACGCTTCCGGGCGTTGGCAAAATTTATTGCCGCGAGCGCCCTGAGCGTATGGTCCGCAACCCTGCCACGGGTGAGCAGATCAAGAAAGACGCCGACAAGGTTGTCAAGATGACGATTGCCAAGGCGCTGAAGGATAGCGTTAACGGCTAAACTTGCCTCTTTGCGAGAATTGGGAAAGGGTCGCCAGTGTGGCGGCCCTTTTTCGTTGCCGCCCGCCCGGACCAGGCGCCGGGATTTGAGTATTTTTTCAAAGAAGAAGGAGCGGCGCGTTGGACATCAAGTCAATGCTGGGCGGACTGGCTTTTGCGTTCATGTGGTCGTCGGCCTTTACCTCGGCGCGGATGATCGTGGCGGATGCGCCGCCGTTGACGGCGCTGTCGCTGAGGTTTCTGATCTCGGGGTTATTGGCGGTTCTGGTGGCGCGGGCACTTGGGCAAAGCTGGCGGCTGACACGGGGGCAGTGGATTGCGACGCTGATCTTTGGGTTGTGCCAGAACGGGCTGTATCTGGGTCTGAATTTTGTGGCGATGCGCACGATTGAGGCGTCGCTGGCGGCGATTGTCGCCTCGACCATGCCGCTTTTGGTGGCGCTGGCGGGATGGGTTTTTCTGGGCGAGCGGATCCGCAGTCTGGGGGTTGCCGGTCTGGTGGCCGGGGTTGTCGGGGTGGCGCTGATCATGGGATCGCGGCTGACGGCGGGGGTCGATATTTACGGGCTGGCGCTTTGTGCGGTGGGGGTTCTGGCGCTGACCTTTGCGACGCTGATGGTGCGGGGGGCGACTTCGGGTGGGAATGTTTTGATGATCGTGGGTTTGCAGATGCTGATCGGCAGTGCCAGCCTGACGGTTGTCGCGTTGGGCACTGAGGACTGGGTGGTGCATTGGACGCTGCGTCTGGTGGGGGCGTTTTTCTATACAACTTTGGTGCCGGGGTTGGTGGCAACTTATGTCTGGTTCTGGCTGGTCAACCGGATCGGCGCGGTGCGGGCCGCGACGTTTCATTTTCTCAACCCGTTTTTCGGGGTCGCGATTGCAGCGGTTCTATTGGGAGAAGCCCTTGGCGTTCTGGATGTCGTCGGGGTTGTGATCATTGCCGCGGGTATTCTGGCGGTGCAGATGTCCAAAGCGCGCGAGAGGGCCCGCGACCGCAACGCAATGGCGGCGCGATAAGGGGTTTAGCCGATCTGGCCGCGGGTTTGGCCGACCTCGCCGCCGATCTGGCCGCGGTGCAACAGGATATGATCGAGCAGGACGCAGGCCATCATCGCCTCGCCCACAGGGACGGCGCGGATGCCGACGCAAGGGTCGTGGCGACCCTTGGTGATGATCTGAGCCGGGGTGCCCGATTTGGTGATCGTCTGACGCGGGGTCAGGATTGATGAGGTTGGTTTGACGGCGAAACGCAGGACGATGTTCTGACCGGTCGAGATGCCGCCAAGGATGCCGCCGGCATGGTTTGACGAGAAGACCGGGCCATCGGGGCCCATGGTGATTTCGTCTGCGTTGGCTTCGCCTGTGAGGGTGGCGGCGGACATGCCTTCGCCGATCTCGACGGCTTTGACGGCGTTGATCGACAGCATGGCGGCGCCCAGATCAGTGTCTAACTTGGCGTAAATCGGAGCGCCGAGGCCCGCGGGGGCGCCGCGGGCGGTGACTTCGACGATGGCGCCGACCGAGCTTCCGGATTTGCGCAGGCCATCGAGGTAGTCGGCCCATGTGCCTGCGGCGCCCGCGTCCGGGGTCCAGAACGGGTTCTGGTCGATCTGGTCCCAGTCAAAGGCGGCGCGGTCAATCTGATGGGGGCCCATCTGAACCATGTAGCCGGTGATCGAAAGTCCGGGCGCAAGCGCCTTGAGCGCCTGTCGGGCCACGCCACCTGCGGCGACGCGCGCGGCGGTTTCACGGGCCGAGGACCGGCCGCCGCCGCGATAGTCGCGGATGCCGTATTTCTGCCAATAGGTGATATCGGCGTGGCCGGGGCGGAATTTTTCCGAGATGTCGCCGTAATCTTTGGAGCGTTGGTCGGTGTTGCGGATCATCAGCTGGATCGGCGTGCCGGTGGTTGTGTCTTCGAACACGCCCGAGAGGATTTCGACCTCGTCAGCTTCGCGCCGCTGGGTGGTGTATTTGTTCTGGCCGGGTTTGCGCCGATCCAGCCATGTCTGGATCATTGACGCGGTCAGGGGCACGCCCGGCGGGCAGCCGTCGATTGTGGCCCCAAGGGCGGGGCCGTGGCTTTCGCCCCATGTGGTGACGCGAAAGAGGTGTCCGAATGTATTCATGCTCATAAAGGCGCAATAGCGGCCCGCGGGCGCCCGCTCAAGGGGTTTCAGCTTGCGGCGGGTGGGATTGGTTATTATTGTCACCGCTACCTCGGGGTGGCCTATGGCCTGAGATGCTTGGATGCGGACCCGTTGAACCTGAACCGGTTAAGACCGGCGGAGGGAAGGTGAGTTCCTCTCTACCTGACATCCGTCCGTCCCTTTTTGGAAGGATGAGACATGAAATATACGACCCTGGCCCTTGGGCTTTTGTTGGCGGGGCCTGGCTTGGCGCAAACCGCTATTGTCGAGCGCCCGGTGCTGACAGTTTACACTTATGACAGCTTTGTTTCGGAGTGGGGCCCCGGCCCTGCGGTTGAGAAGGCGTTTGAGGAAACCTGTGATTGTGATCTGAAGTTTGTGGGGGCGGGCGATGGCGCGGCCCTTCTGGCGCGGCTGAAACTGGAAGGTGCGCGCACCAAGGCCGATGTGGTTCTGGGGCTGGACACCAACCTGACGACGGCGGCGGCGGCAACCGGGTTATTTGCGCCGCATGGGCAGGCGCCCAAGCTGGATTTGCCGGTGGCCTGGGATGATCCGATTTTCCTGCCCTATGACTGGGGCTATCTGGCCTTTGTTTATGACAAGACCGAGATGATGGATGTGCCGCAAAGCTTTGCCGAGCTGGCGGCAAGTGACGCGCGGATTGTCATTCAGGACCCGCGTTCGTCGACGCCGGGTCTGGGTCTGTTGATGTGGGCAAAGATGGTGGCGGGCGATGATGCGCCGGCGCTTTGGGGCGATCTGGCCGATAATATCGTGACCGTGACCAAGGGCTGGTCCGAGGCATATGGCATGTTCCTGAGCGGCGAGGCGGATATGGTTTTATCCTATACAACTTCGCCTGCGTATCATCTGATTGCCGAGGGCGACGCCACCAAGGCGGCGGTTGCGTTTTCGGGGGGCAATTACATGCAGATCGAAGTGGCCGGTAAGATCGCAGGGTCCAAACAGCCGGAACTGGCCGATAAGTTTCTGGCCTTCATGGACGAAGAGGCGTTTCAGTCGATCATTCCGACGACCAACTGGATGTACCCTGCGGTGACGCCGCAAGCGGGTCTACCCAAGGGGTTCGAGACACTTGTGGTGCCGGAAAAGGCGCTGATATATCCGGCGGCCGAGGCGGCGGATTTGCGTGATGGGGCATTGGCCGAATGGCTGGCCGCGCTTTCAAGGTAAGGCATATCGCGGGGGCGGCTTCGGTCGCCCTTTTGCTGTGTCTGACGCTTGGGACGCTGGGCGCGGTTGTCTGGCGGGCCGAGGCGGGGCGCGCTTTGGGTGCGGCCGACTGGGCGGCGATCCGGTTCACTCTGGTGCAGGCGCTTTTGTCGGCAAGCCTGAGCGTGGGGCTGGCCATTCCAGTGGCGCGGGCGCTGGCGCGGCGGCGATTTGTCGGGCGGGGCTTGATGGTGACGCTTTTGGGCGCGCCGTTCATCCTGCCGGTGATCGTTGCGGTTTTCGGATTGCTTGCGGTTTTTGGGCGAAACGGTGTTCTGGCCGCTGTGCTGGGCTGGTTCGGCCTGCCGCCGGTGTCAATTTACGGGCTGCATGGCGTGGTTCTGGGGCATGTGTTTTTCAACCTGCCGCTGGCGACGCGGCTGATCCTGCAGGCGTGGCTGGAGATCCCGGCCGAGCGGTTTCGGCTGGCGGCATCGCTGGGGGCGGGCCCGCGTGAGGTTGCCCGGCTTTTGGAGTGGCCGATGCTGAGGGCGGTGGTGCCGGGTGCTTTTCTGGTGATTTTCCTGATCTCGATGACCAGTTTCGCGGTGGCGCTGACGCTGGGCGGGGGGCCAAGGGCGACGACCGTTGAGCTGGCGATCTATCAGGCGTTTCGATTTGATTTCGATCTGGGGCACGCGGCGATGCTGGCGGTGGTTCAGTTCGTTCTGGCAGGGGCGGCGGCGGTGCTGGCCTTTTGGGTGACGGTGCCGGTGGGACTGGGCGCCGGGCTGGACCGGCGGGTGCAGCGTTGGGACAGCGGCGGGCGTCTGTTGCGTGTGCAGGATGCGGTGGTTCTGATGCTGGTTGCGGCGTTCCTGATGGGGCCGCTGACGATGATCGCGCTAAGCGGGCTGGGCAGTTTTGGCGCGCTGCCGGTTTCGGTCTATGGCGCGGCCCTGCGGTCGGTTGGCGTGGCTTTGGCGGCGGCGGCGCTGTGCCTGATCCTGACGTTGCCGATGGCGCTGATGATTGCGGGGCTGAGGGCGCCGGGTGCTGGGCGGTTTGTCGAGGCGGTGGGCTATGTCTCGATCGCGGCTTCGCCTTTGGTGATCGGCACGGGGCTTTTCATTGTGATCTTTCCGGTGGCGGACCCTGTGGCGCTGGCGCTGCCGATCACGGCTTTGGTCAATGCCACGACCAGCCTGCCTTTTGCGCTGAGGGTGCTGGTGCCGGCGGTGCGCGAGGTTGAGGACAGCTATGGCCGTCTGGCCGATGTTCTGGGGATGCGGGGCTGGGTGCGGATGCGGCTATTCCTTTTGCCGCGCCTGCGCCGTCCGATCGGGTTTTCGGCGGGGTTGGCGGCGGCTTTGGCGATGGGCGATCTGGGTGTGATCACATTGTTCGCCGATCCTGAGGCGGCGACCTTGCCATTGGCGCTGTACCGTTTGATGGCGGCCTACCGCGTGGATCAGGCGGCGGCGGCGGCGTTGCTTTTGTTGGGGCTGAGCCTGACAGTTTTCTGGATCTTCGACCGAGGGGGGCGTGTGGATGCTGACGCTTGAGGGGATCAGGGTTCGCCGGGGGGAGTTTACCTTAAGCGCGGATTTTTCGGTGGCGGCGGGGACGCGCACGGCGGTGATCGGGCCGTCGGGGGCAGGCAAATCGACACTGTTTGACGTGATCGCGGGGTTTGAGGTGCCCGAGCTTGGCCGGGTCTTGTGGCAGGGTCGCGATCTGGCCGGGGTGGCGCCGGGCGGGCGGCCGATCAGCGTTCTCTTTCAGGACAACAATCTGTTTGCGCATCTGACGGCGGCGCAGAATGTCGGTTTGGCCCTGAACCCCGGTTTGCGGCTGAGCGCGGATGACAAGGCGCGTGTGGCGCAGGCTTTGGCGCGGGTCGGTCTGGAGGGGTTGGAGGGGCGCAAGCCCGGCGCCCTGTCGGGCGGGCAGCAGGGGCGCGTCGGGCTGGCGCGGATATTGCTGACGGCGCGGCCTCTGGTCCTGTTGGATGAGCCGTTTTCGGCGCTGGGACCGGCGCTGAAATCAGAGATGCTGCGGCTTTTGGCCGAGGTTCTGGATGAAACCGGGGCCAGTTTGCTGATGGTCACGCATGAGCCGCAGGATGCCGCGGCGATCGCGGGGCAGACGGTTCTGGTCAGCGGCGGCGTGGCGCATGCGCCGGTGGATACTGCCCGGTTGCTGGCCGATCCGCCGCCCGAGTTGAAAGATTATCTGGGCTGAGGGCGCGGTTTTGCGGCCTGTTGCGGTCTGTTGTGGCCTGTGCAACGAAAAACGCGCCCCGGGATTGAGGCGCGTTTTTTGGTTTTGAGTGGTCTTACCGGGCCAGAGGTTACTTGGCTTTGGCAGAGGCTTCTTTGGCGCGGCGCTTGGCCGGGGCCCAGATGCGTTTGTTCGTCAGGTACAAAAGCACCGTCAGAAGGCCAAGGAAACCGACGCCCAAAAAGCCCACTTCTTTGCGGTTGGAAAGCTTGGGTTCAGCGGTCCACATCAGGAAGGCCGCGACATTCTTGCTTTCGCTTTTGAGGTCATTGGGCGCGTTGTCGGCAAAGGTCACATCCTCGCCCGCAAGGGGGGGCGACATGGCGATCCAGCCGCCGGCAAAGGCGGTGTTTTCGTAAAGCGTGGCGCCGTATTCGGTTTTTTCCTTGCCGGTATAGCCGTTCAGGATTGCGACGATATGTTCGGCGCCGCCCATGCCTTTGAGGAACTGGTTGATGCCCAGGCCCATCGGTCCGCTAAAGCCTGCGCGCGCCTTGGCCATCGTGGTGAGGTCAGGTGCGTTTGAAAGCGACGACTTTGGAAACTTGTCGGTTGGTTTGGCTGGCCGGGTATCACCGGTTTCGGCGTCGACCACATCAAAGTTCTTGGCATAAGCGCGCACCTGATCTTTGGGCAGTTGCGGGCCGCCCGCGTCGCCAAGCGAGCGGAAGGGCACATATTTGAGGCCGTGGCAGGCTGAACACACCTCGGTATAGACCTGAAGGCCGCGCTGAAGCTGGAACTGATCGAAGGTGCCGAAGGGTCCATCGAACGAGAAGTCGATGTTTTCGATGGTTCCGCCTTCGGATGCTATTGCACCAGTGGCCAGACCGACCGCGATGACGGCAGCGGTTGTGAGTTTCTTGAACATCTGTCTTTTGCCCTTTCTCACTCAGCCGAAGTCGACTGGGTTGCGCCGTAGTGCGCGTTAAAGTCGTCTTCGATCGTGGCGGGTGGTGTTGTCGGTTTCTCGATCACGCCCAGGAGGGGCAGGATGATCAGGAAGTGAGCGAACCAATAGGTTGACGCAATCAGCGAGATGACCGGGACAAGGCCTTCGGGCGCTTGGGATCCGGCCCATGTCAGGACCACAAAGTCGAGGCACAAGAGGGCGAACCACCACTTGAACATCGGGCGGAAGCGCCCTGAGCGGACCGAAGAGGTATCCAGCCATGGTACCAGCGCCATGACAAGGATTGAACCGAACATCGCCAGCACGCCGAAGAGTTTGGCGTCGACGATGCCGAAGGTCACAAAGCTGGTCAGCTGAACGGCCCAGACATCGGCGGTAAAGGCGCGCAGGATCGCGTAGAACGGCAGGAAGTACCATTCGGGCACGATGTGTGCCGGGGTCTGAAGCGGGTTGGCTTCGACGTAGTTGACCGGATCGCCAAGAAAGTTGGGCATAAAGCCAACGACGGCAAAGAAGATGGTCAGGATGACGCCCAGTGCAAAGAGATCCTTGAGCACAAAGTAGGGCCAGAATGGCAGGGTGTCTTTTTCGGCTTCTTCTTTCGAGCCGCGGCGCACCTCAACCCCGGTAGGGTTGCTGTTGCCGGTGGTGTGGAAGGCCCAGATATGGACCGCAACCAGAGCGGCGATCACGAAGGGCAGAAGGTAGTGCAGCGAGAAGAAGCGGTTCAGCGTGGCATTCCCAACCGCAGGTCCGCCTAACAGCCAGGTCTGGATCGGCTCGCCGACCAGCGGGATCGCACCAAAAAGGCCGGTGATCACCGTGGCGCCCCAGAACGACATCTGACCCCAAGGCAGCACGTAGCCCATAAAGGCTGTGGCCATCATCAGCAGATAGATCAGCATGCCAATGATCCACGTCACTTCGCGCGGGGCCTTGTAAGAGCCGTAGTAGAGGCCGCGGAAGATGTGCAGGTAAACCGCCACAAAGAAGAGCGATGCGCCGTTCATATGCACATAGCGCAGCATGTAGCCGCCGTTGACGTCGCGCATGATGTATTCAACCGAGGCGAAAGCCAGGCTGACATCGGGGGTGTAGTGCATTGCAAGAACAACACCGGTTGCGATCTGAAGGACCAGCGCAAAGGCCAGAACAATGCCCCAGATCCACATCCAGTTGAGGTTCTTGGGGGTGGGGATCATGATGGTATCATAGATCAGGCCGACGATCGGAAGGCGGCTGTGCAGCCACTTCTCGGCGCGCGACTTAGGCTCGTAATGATCGTGAGGAATTCCAGACATCCGTGTTCTCCGTCAACCGAGTTTGATCGTGGTTTTGTCGACCCAGCTCGTGAGCGGGATATCCAGGTTCCGCGGCGCGGGACCTTTGCGGATGCGACCGGCTGTATCGTAGTGCGACCCGTGGCAGGGGCAGAACCAGCCGCCAAAATCGCCTGATTCGTTGCCGATCGGGATACAGCCCAAGTGGGTGCAGACCCCGATCATCACCAACCATTGGCCAGCTTCGTCCATCGTGCGGTTCTGATCCAGCGCGGGCATCGGTTTTTTGTGGTTGGGATCTTCCCAGACATAATCGATGGGATCGACCAGTTCATCCAGCTTGACCGCGCGGCCTGCGTCAATCTCGTGCTGGGTACGGCGGCGGATAAACACCGGCTTGCCAAGGTATTTCACAGTCAGCTGAGTTCCAACTTCGACGCCGCTGATATCGACCTGAATGGACGACAGCGCGCGCACGTTGGCGGCCGGGTTCATCTGGTTGACCAAGGGCCATACGCCGCCCGCGACACCGGCCACAGTGGCGGTTCCGGCGGTGGCGTAGAAAAGGAAGTCTCGGCGAGTGCCGTCGTGATCTTCTGCTTGGGACACGTCGTATTCTCCGGTTTTCGACCGACGGGGCGGCCATCTTGTCTTGGGGCGCAGTCAGACCGCGCATGGCGGTTCAATACCGGGTGAGGAAAAGCCAGTCCAGTATACAATCGAGTGCAATCGGGTGAAAGTGTCGCAGTCAGCGCAAAAAATGTGGTCCAGCGGCCCGGGATGGGCCGTGGAAGGCGCTGAAAATATACGCATATAAAAAGGTGAATTTGTTTTGCGCCGATTTTTTCGCGGGGTTTGCCCCCCCCGGGGGTATGGGCGTTCTGGCCTGGATTAGTCGGTGGGGGCCGTGGCCTGCATCGAGGGGCGTTTGGCAAATTCGGCGTACCAGGCGGCCAGCTTGTCGTGGCCTTTGCGCCAGTTGCGCGCGTCGTGGCGGAAATCAATGTACCCCAAGGTACAGGCGACGGCGATCTGGGCGGCGTTCAGGGGGCCTGAAAGGTGGCTCATCCAGCGCTCTTCGATTGCGGTGAGGGCACGGGCGGTTTTGGCCCATTGGGCGTCTGTCCAATCGCTGAACTGTTTTTGTGCGGGGCGCACGCGCGCCTCGTAGGACATAAGAACGGTGGCATCCATCATCGCGTCGGCGGTGGCTTCGAGGGTCAGGACCTCGTAGAGGCGGCTGGCGGGATAAAGCCCGGCCTTGGCGCGGTCATCAAGATAGCGACAGATGACGCGGCTGTCATAGATGGCGGGGCCGTCATCGCGGGTAAGGGCGGGGATTTTGGACAGCGGATTGGTCTGGCTGAGTTCGTCATTGGGGTTGGTTGGGGCGGTCTTGATCATCTGGGTTGTGATGTCTTTGTCCTGACCGGTTTCAAGCATCACGACCCGTACCTTGCGGGCGAAGGGCGAGGCGGCTGCGGCGTAAAGCTTCATTTGAAAAATTTCCTGAGTTTTGGGAGTTCAGCGGGTTCGGCGAATGCGTAGGCGTGACAGGGTCGTGGCCTCAACCTCGAACGCGGGGCCGTTTGCGCCCAGCCGGATCGTGCGGCGAAATTTGCCGGTCGAGCGCACGTCCTGGCCGTCGCGCGACAGGGTCACGCCTTCGGGGGTGTCGGCCATGGCGTCTTCGGTGCGCTGGTCATAGTGGCCAGTCTCGACGCGGCGGGCCAAAGCATAGGTGGCCACGGCAACGGCGCCGTAGCGCAGGGCAAATCCGGCAATCGGAGCAAGGGGTAGGGGCATTATAGTCCTCCACTGATGGATATAATGTAGGGAGCCTGCGCGCGCATGTCTATTGCGGGTCTATTTTTGGCCGGTCTGCTTTTCGCCGGCACCCAGCATCAGCCCCGAAAGCATTCCAAGTTCAAAGCCGATCCCGGATGCGCCTGCCTCCAGTGCGGCGCGGCGGCGCACATCGTCGGGTTTGTTCTGGCCCAGTTTCCAGGTGCTTTGCAGGTCGGTGATGTCAAACCGGCAGGGCACGATCATGCGCATCATGCGTTCCAAGACCTGCGGTGTCATCTTGGCCGTGGTCCATGGGGTTTTTGGCAAAAGCTGGTTTTCGAAAAAGGCGGATTGGCGGTTCAGAAGGTCCGGCAGGTCGTCTTGAGGCAATTGGGTGAGCGTGCCGCGCAGGTGGACGGCGACATAGTTCCACGTCGGGACCTGATCGGGGACGCCGTACCAGTCGGGCGAGATATAGCTGTCGGGGCCGGAGGCGGCGATCACCGCTTTGGCGGGAAGGGCGCGCAGGATCGGGTTGGAGCGGACAAGGTGCAGGTCTGCCGTGGTGTTGTCGTCGGACAGGATGAAGGGCGCATGCGAGATCAGCGGCCCGTCTTCGCCATTGATGCTGAGTGTGCCAAAGGCGCGGTCGCGCAGGTAGCCGAAGTTGGTGGCATCGGGCATGTCGCGGTAGGCGGGATTGGGGTGCATCAGGGGCTTCCTTTGGTGTCGCGCTTGTGCGGCGGCAGGAGCCTCCGGCGGGGATATTTAGCCACAAAGAAGGTCAGGCGAAAAGCTGTTCGTCGTCTGATCCGGTGATTTTGGCCGGGACAATCTGGCCTTGTGGTTGATCAGAGGTAAAGACCACCGGGGTAAATTGTTCCGTGCGGCCCATGCGCGGGCTTTCCATCAGGATTTTATGAGGGCGGCCATGTTGGGCGGTCAGATGTGCGGTGACGCGTTCAGCGCCGCGGGCGCGCAGGCGGGCGGCGCGCGATTTGATGAGGTTGCCATCAACCGCAGGCATGCGGGCGGCGGGTGTGCCGGGGCGCGGCGAATAGGGGAAGACGTGCAGCCATGTCAGTTGGCAGTCGTCGACCAGTTTGAGCGCGTTTTCGAAATGCGCGTCGGTTTCGGTTGGGAAACCTGCGATGATATCAGCGCCGAAGGTCATATCGGGGCGCAGTTTGAGCGCAGTTTGGGTGAAGTTGATGGCATCATCACGCAGATGGCGGCGTTTCATGCGTTTGAGGATCAGGTCGTCGCCGTGTTGCAGCGAGAGGTGCAGATGCGGCATCAGGCGCGGTTCGGTGGCAATGGCCTGAAGCAGGGCCTCGTCCACCTCGATACTGTCGATCGAAGAGATGCGCAGGCGCGGCAGGTCGGGCACGAGTTTGAGGATGCGCAGGGTCAGATCGCCGAGCGAGGGCTGGCCCGGCAGGTCAGCGCCCCAGGAGGTCAGGTCGACGCCGGTCAGGACAACCTCGTTATAGCCCGACTGAACGAGGCGTTTGATCTGATCGACAACGACCCCTGCAGGGACCGAGCGCGAGTTGCCGCGGCCAAAGGGGATGATGCAGAAGGTGCAGCGGTGGTCACAGCCGTTTTGCACCTGAACATAGGCGCGGGCGCGGGTGCCGAAGCCATCGATCAGGTGGCCTGCGGTTTCGGTGACGGACATGATGTCGTCGACCTGCACCTTTTCGGTGCCAAAGTTCCCTGCAAGGCCGCCCCAGGTTTCGGGGGACATTTTTTCGGTATTGCCGATGACATGGGTGACCTGGGGCATGGCGGCAAAGCTGTCCGGGTCGGTTTGGGCGGCGCAGCCGGTGACGATGATGCGCGCATCGGGGTTTTCGCGGGCAAGGCGGCGGATGTCCTGACGCGCTTTGCGGGTTGCTTCGGAGGTGACGGCGCAGGTGTTGACGATCACCGCGTTTTCAAGTCCGGCTTTGCTGGCCAGATCTTTCATCGCCTCGGTTTCATAGGCGTTCAGGCGGCAGCCGTGGTTTGAGAAGATTGGCGCGATTTTGGTCATCTAAGGTGCCAGATGCCATCAAAGACATGCGCTGTGGGGCCGGTCATCCAGACGCCGTCATCCCGCCAGTCGATCTTCAGGGTGCCGCCATCGAGGTCGATCTGAACCTTGCGGCCGGTCAGGCCCCGACGGTTTGCGGCCACGGTGGTGGCGCAGCTGGACGAGCCCGAAGCAAGGGTGATGCCGGTGCCGCGTTCCCAGACGCGCATGCGGATGTGGTCGGGGCCTAAGATCTGGGCGAACTGGACGTTTGTGCGCTGAGGGAAAAGCGGGTGGTTTTCGATCTGAGCGCCGCGGGTCGCAAGGTCGATGGCATTCACGTCGTCCACAAAGAAGGTGCAATGGGGGTTGCCCATGCCCGTGGCCGTCGGGGAGCCATTGATCGGCAGGGCATCGGTGGCCATTTCATGGGCAAGCGGCACCTCATCCCAATTCAGCTGGGGCGGCCCCATATTGACCGAGGTCTGACCGCCCGGGGTGCGCTGGGCGGTAAGGACGCCGCGCATGGTGGTCAGGGTCAGCCGGGTCTGGCCAGAGGCGGTCATCACATGGTCCGCAATGCAGCGCGTTGCATTGCCGCAGGCGGCCGACAGAGAGCCGTCGGCGTTAAAGAACGTCAGGTGCAGATCGGCGGTGTCACTGTCCGAGATCACGGCAAGCTGATCAAAGCCGATGCCGCGGTGGCGATCACCCATGGCGCGGGCGAGATCGGCGGTTACACGTGGGTTATTGGCGCCCGCAGCGCGGCTGCGTTCGTCGATCACGACAAAGTCGTTGCCCAGGCCATGCATTTTCATGAAGGCCAGGCCCTGAGAGTTGGACTGTGGTGCCATGGCGCGCGATATAGACCTTTGTTCGGGCATTTGAAAGTGATCTGCGATTCACCCCTTGACGGCTCGGGGGGGCACGGGTAGCTACGCGCCTCGAGTGGGCCGTTAGCTCAGTTGGTAGAGCAACTGACTTTTAATCAGTGGGTCGCAGGTTCGAATCCTGCACGGCTCACCACTCAACTTCTTTGAACCAAGGGCCTGGGCTCTTGTTCTGTGGACGGCGCTGGCGCGATCCGGGCTTTGGGTCTGGAGTTTTTCAGCCAGCCATTCAGGGTCTGGTGTGTCTTTGATTTGCGGGCCACCGGCCGGTTGCCGAAACCAGTGGGGCGGTTCAGTTTTTCCTGACCAGTCGTTCGTGCGGGCCGCTGAAGTCTGATCTTGGCAGTGGGGGAGATGGGGGGCGGAGCTGACCTTGCTTCGCTGGGATTAGTGTCTCTTTGCAGCCTCTAAGTGGTCCGAGTTCAGCACTGTAACCAGTAGGTTCATCGGATTGAGCAGCGAAGTATGCGAACTCAGGAGATATCTGATACAATTCTTTGAGACTTGAATGATTTAGGGAGCCGATAGCCATGCCAGTGTTCAGCGAAGAAACGGTTAAAACCGATGAGAATGATGGCGCAAGTAACCCTTGTGGCCCATATCGTGCGCTTCTGTTTAGCGATAGTGGGGGGTTGACCCAGTTTGGCGCTTTCGAGGAAATCTTGCCCCCCAGTTCTTCTTCTTCGGTCAAACATTGGCATGAAGGTGAGGACGAGATGGTTTATGTATTGCAGGGCGAAGTCACTCTTCAGGAAGGAGACGACAGCATCGTTATGCGTCCGGGCGAGGCCGCAACGTTTAAAGCTGGCGATCCTATTGGTCATTGCATGCAGAACCTCGGTACTACAGACGTCCGATATCTTGTGATTGGCACGAGGTCTTCTGGCGACGTAGTGACCTACCCAGATCACAACCGCGTCCTTCACTTCGATAGAAAGACAGAGAGCCGCCGATGGACAGACCATACTGGTTCTCCTGCTGACAGCCCCTACAAAACAGACAATCCAACGACGCCGCTTGCAGCATCAAAAACAAGCCGCATAATCAATCACACAAACGAACCAGAGCCTCCAATACTCAAGCCGCTCTGATGTTCAACTTTATCTGACGACGGACACGCTCGGGATAGGAGGCCGTCATTTCCGGATCGTGGGGAGTTGCAAACCATTTGCGAGAGCGGAGGTCTTTGGCGGTTATCATGGTCAATAGCGGCTCCAGTTCGGGTTTTCTGAGCAGGTGGAGGGATCAGACTTCGCCGCGCACGGGGCGGTCATTTTTGATGGTGAAAATCATACCATCCAGCAGCTCATCCAGATCGGGCCGCGCGGCGGGGCCGTTTGAGATGGCGATGATTTGCGCCGTGCCATCGGGGCGGATGCAGAAAATGCCCGGCTCTGCGAAACGGCGATCCGTCTCCTGAGTGGACAGCGGATCACTGACATAGAGGCCCATCGCACGCATCTGCGGCTCTTGCAGGTCATAGCCGATGTCAAAGGTCCAGCCGAACTGGGCAATATCATCTTTCACCTTTTCTATCGGATCAGCCGAAATGCTTTTGACCGCAAAACCGGCGGCTTCCCAGTTTGCATAAGTTTGCTCCAGCTTGTTGAGGTAGTTTTTGCAGCGACCGCAATGTTTGCCACGGTAGACAATTAGCAAGGTCCAACCGTCTGTTGCGCCGCCCACGGTCATCGCGCCCCCCCCCGATTTTCGGCACTTCGAATTTCGGGAAATCTGCGCCGGCTTGCAGTTTGATGGCTTGGGTCGGGATGGATCGCGTCATGGGTAGAGCCTTTCAGGTTGTTCGGATTTTTGTGATTCTATGTGGGTTGTCTAATTTGGTTCGTGGTGTGGCGGGCGGTAAAGCCCTGCGGTTTTATGTGCGGTGTCAAATATGCGCGTGCTTCAAAATGTACTTTAACGCTCTGATATAAAAAACATTATTGACAGGGCCTGTGACGCGCCGAGCTGGAGGGGGCAGGCCGGAACGGGTGGAGAAGGGGCGCATAAGAAACTCCGGAAAAAACTACTTGTAAAAATTTGTAACCTATGGGAACAATTTTGCAATAATTTGTCCTAGGGAGGAGACAACTATGCAACTCAATAAAATTATCACCCGTGGTGCGTTCGCCATCGCGGTAGCAGCGACTTTCGTCGCAATGCCTTTGTCGGCACAAGCAAAAGAATGGCGCGGCTGGAACATCCACGTTGAGGATTATCCCGTGTCGTACGGTATGGAAGCCTTCATGGCGGAAGTCACCGACAAGACAGGTGGCGAGCTCAAAGGCAAGGTTTTCCACGCTGGTGTTCTGGGCTCGCAGCCTGACGCGATTGAGCAGCTGCGTCTTGGCATCATAGACTTTGGCGTCTTCAGCCTTGGACCGATGGGTCAGGCTGTTCCGGCGACCAACGTTGTATCATTGCCGTTTGTCTTCAAAAGCGTTCCACAGATGTACAAGCTGATGGACGGGGCACCGGGTGCCGCGCTGGGTGCTGCACTGGAAGAAAAGGGCATCGTTGCTCTGGGATATTACGATGCGGGTGCGCGTTCGTTCTATAACTCGATCAAGCCGATCAACACGCCTGCCGACGTCGAGGGCATGAAGGTGCGCGTGATGAACAACGATCTGTTCGTTGGGATGATTGAATCCATGGGCGGCAACGCCACGCCAATGGCATTCGCGGAAGTGTACCAATCGATCAAAACCGGTGTGGTTGATGGTGCGGAGAACAACCCGCCTTCCTACGAATCCACCAGCCACTATGAAGTTGCAAAGTACTATTCCCTGACACAGCACCTGATTATTCCAGAGTGTCTGTGCATGAGCAAAAAGACCTTTGACGGTCTGACGCCCGAGCAGCAGGAAATCGTAAAGACAGCAGGCAAGAACTCGACCGAATTGCAGCGCAAGCTGTGGGGCGAGCGCGAAGCAGCATCCATGAAAATCATCATGGATGGCGGCGTCGAAGTGAACGAAATCGCGGACAAAGCTGCCTTCCAGGCGGCTATGGCACCGGTTTACGAAAAGTATCTGGCTGCCAATCCAGAGATGACGGATCTAGTCAACTTGTTCCGTAACGCTGACTAATCAACGCTTCTGAGCGCTGGTGTGCCCTATCTTGATCGGGGCACACCCCTTCTTTTTCAAAGGAATTGGTTCGTGGTACAGGCACCCCGCTGGATGCAGCTAACCGAACGGGCATTGGACGGGCTGAGCTTTGTTTGCATGCTTGTTGCGTCCATCGCTCTTGTCATTCTAATTGCTACATTTGGCTGGCTGGTTTTTGGCCGATATGTGCTGAACGCGACTCCGACATGGGTGGAGCAGCTTGCCCTCTTGCTGATCTGCTACATCACCTATCTGGGTGCTGCTGTCGGTATCCATGAGAATACCCACCTCGGCGTAACCATCTTTCGCGATATGACCGGGCCGCGGATCAGCAGCTTTCTCAAACTTGCAATCGATATTGTGCTGTCCCTGTTCGGACTGATCATGCTGTTGGCGAGTGTCGAACTGGTCAAATTCGGTTGGGACACGATGCTGCCAATGCTCAACATCCCCGAAAGCTTCCGCTCCCTTTCCGCAGCGCTGTGCGGCGGGCTGGTGTTTATATTCGCAGGCCTGCGCGCTGTCTTCCGCATCTCCTGCTTGACGCAGGGCAGAGCGTATATCGAAAAAGGTATGTCTTAACATGGGCCTCGCAATTCTTCTTAGCATTTTTGGAATTGCAGTGGTGTTGGGTGTACCTGTTGCATTCGCCATGGGTATCGCTGCTGCAACTGCCTTCTGGTATGAAGGCTTCCCGCTGTTGATCACGTTCCAGCGGTCTGTCTCCGGCATCTCCGTCTTTTCGCTGTTGGCGATCCCGTTCTTTGTCTTCGCAGGCGAGCTGATGTTGCATGGTGGTATTGCCATGCGACTGGTCAAGTTTGCCTCCGCCCTTGTCGGGCATGTGCGCGGCGGTCTGGCCTCGGTCAATATCTTCTCCAGCATGTTGTTTGGTGGCATCTCCGGCTCTGCTGTTGCGGACATCTCGGCGCTGGGTTCTATCCTGATCCCTGTGATGAAGGAGCGAGGCTATCACGCGGATTATGCGGTGAACGTAACGGTAACGTCTTCCATTGCGGGTATCGTGATTCCACCCAGTCATAACATGATCATCTTTGCGGTTGCTGCGGGTGGCGGCATCTCGATCTCAAAACTGTTTTTAGCGGGCGTTATTCCCGGAATGTTGATGTGCCTGTGTTTGGCGGTTGCGGCCTATGTCATCGCGATCAAACGCAACTATCCGGCAGAGCCGTTCCCGGGTTGGCATGCCGTCTGGGTTGCCTCCGTGCAGGCGTTGCCTGGTTTGGTGACTGCCGTTATCATCGTGGGTGGTGTTCTGTCGGGTGTGTTCACCGTTACTGAATCCGGTGCGTTTGGCGCGATCTATGCGCTGCTGCTCACCTTTTTCGTCTACCGCAGCCTTGACTGGAACGGATTTAAAACTGCCGTGACGTCCGCGGTACGCACCACCGCGATGGTTATGGTGTTAATCGGGTTCGCCAGTTCGTTCGCCTATCTGCTGGCGCTTTATCAAGTGCCGGAAAAGCTGAGCGGCTTTATGCTAGGCATTTCGGAAGAGAAAATCGCCGTTCTGTTGATGATAAACGTCATGTTGCTTGTGCTGGGCATGATCATGGATATGGCGGCGCTGATCCTGATCTGTACGCCAATCTTTCTGCCGATCGTCAAGGACCTCGGCATGGACCCAACACAATTCGGTATCATGCTGTTGGTGAACCTTGGCCTTGGCCTTTGCACACCACCCGTCGGGACCTGCCTGTTTGTGGGTTGTGCTGTGGGCAGGATAAAAATCGAAGAGACATTGCGGACTATCTGGCCCTTCTATCTCGCTATTCTCACCGCGTTGTTTTTGGTCACTTATGTCCCCGCCGTGTCCCTATTCTTACCCTCCTTGTTCGAGTGACGATGAAGCGCGGACACCAAACAATTTACCGTTGTACCTAAATGTTAGACAGAAAGTTCTCGCCATGACCGCACCAACGCCCGAAGCCCTAGAAAAGCTGATGCATGTAAGTACAGCAACGCTAACAACAGCCTTGTTCAAGCGCGGGTTTCGCAACGTCTTTATTCAGGGGCCGCACCGGATGAATCCGGGGCCGAACATGGTCGGGCCAGCCTATACGCTGCGCTACATTCCTGCACGCGAGGATCTGGACGGTCTTTCGTCGTTTGCCGACCGTGAAAACCCTCAGCGCAAAGGTGTAGAGGAATGCCCGGAGGGGGCCGTGTTTGTCATCGACTCGCGGCAGGATCCAGCGGCGGCGTCAGCTGGCTGTATTCTGGCAACCCGTCTGATGATGCGCGGCTGTAAAGGGATTGTGACGGATGGCGGTTTCCGGGATACGCCTGAAATCTCTGCGCTGGAAATGCCTGCCTATCATACCCGTCCCAGTGCCCCGACCAATTTGACCAAGCATCACGCCGTTGCAAACAACGATCCTATTGCATGTGGCGGTGTTTCCGTGTTTCCGGGCGATATTATGGTTGGGGACAACGAAGGCGTTGTTTGCATACCAGTGCATCTGGTGGCAGAAGTGGCTGCGGAAACTCAAGAGATGACCGTTTTTGAAGATTTTGTTCTTGAAATGGTGCAGAATGGCGCTTCGATCTTTGGCCTTTATCCGCCAACAGATCCGGCAACTAAGGACAAGTATAAGGCATGGCGGGAACAGAAAAACAGGTAGCAGATCGCGGTGCGGCGGGCTCGCTTTCCGGCAAAACCGGAAAGGACCGCACGCTGTCCGATCATGCGTATGAGAAAATCCTCGCGATGATTTCAAGCGGGGAAACACCTGTTGGCGCCAAGCTTCCGACCGAACATGTGATGAGTGAGCTGTTAGAAGTATCGCGCCCTGTTTTGCGCCAGGCGCTCAAGCAGCTACGCGAAGATGGCGTGGTGGTATCGCGTCAGGGGTCGGGCTCTTTTGTCCAGCGCCGTCCCGAAACTTCGCTGCTTGCGTTCGCGCCGGTCGGGTCCATCGCCGACATCCAGCGTACCTTTGAATTTCGCGCGGCGATTGAGGGCGAGGCGGCGTATCTTGCTGCCGAACGCCGCACCGAATCCGATCTGGCAAAACTGCGCGCGCATTTCAAAGAACTGGATCGCTGCATCCGCGAGGGCGAACTGGGGGTCGAGGCAGACGAAGCCTTTCATCAGGCAATTTGTGTGGCCTCCGGCAACCAGTATTTCGCAATTGCCCGTACCTCGATGAAATCGAACATTCTGACGGGGCTGAACCTGACGCGGAACCTGTCACTGAGCAAGCCGCGCGAGAGGATGGAGCTGGTCCAGCTAGAGCACTGCCGCATCCTTGAAGCGATTGAAGCGCGCGATCAGAGTGAGGCACGCACAGCAATGCGTGCCCATGTCGAGAATGCTAAGAACCGGGTGTTTGAAGGCTAATCCCGATCAGTCGAGCGGCAGCCCGTGTGCGATCATAAAATCATCACGCCTAGGCGCAAAACTGTCGAGCAGGTTGCCCTCTTGCATGCAGACGCACGAATGCACCGCATTGGACGGAATGATCAGAGCGTCGCCGGCGTTCAGCGTTCTTGTCTCTCCGGCCACGGTAAATTCAAACTGGCCTGACGAGACAAACGTGGTCTGAACATGTGGGTGCGAATGCGGAACGCCTACACCGTCTTTTTCAAACATGAACTCCACCATCATCAAGGTTTTGTCCTGACACAAGATGCGGCGCTGTGCACCGGGACCGCAGACCATCCAGTCTTGGTTGGCTTCAGATGTGGTTGTCATGGGATAGCCCTTTTGAGCATGGATAAGATGTAATAATTTGTAATCAACCTGCACGAATGTCAATTGATTTGGTGCGCCTTGGTGCAGCGGATCAGGGTAGGAAGGGGGGATTTATTGGCCCACCATTTTTTCCGGAACGGCAATAATTGCTGGCGTTACGCCCCTGTGTTTAGTGGGGTGGGGCTTACGTGGCCTGAAACTTGTAATAATTTGTATTGTTACAGGGCGATGTTTATCATAAGCAGAGTGCAGGAAAACGCAGGTGTGGGGAGAGCACGACAGCGCTCTGCTCCCAATCTGTGTTGAAGGGAGCTGCGGCGGGCCATTTTTGCAGAGGCTTTACCGCAGGTATATATTTTCAGGAGACGATCATGGACCTTAAAGGAAAAACCGCAATTGTGACGGGCGGTGGCCGCGATATTGGTCGCGCATGTGTGCTTGAACTGGCAGAGCGCGGCGCAAACGTAGCGATCAACTATTTTGCAAGTGCAGATGGCGCAGACAGCGCTGTAGCCGAAATCAAAGCCGCAGGTGGGAACGCGTTTGCCCTGAAAGGCGATATGACCCAAGAGGCGGACGTAGCGGCGCTGGTTGCCAAAACAGTCGCCGATTTCGATCAGGTCGATACGTTGATCCATGTGACAGGAGGCTTGTTGGCGCGTGTTCCAATGTCTGAAATGACCTTGGATCACTGGCTTGCGGTCATGGATGTAAACCTCACCTCGTTCGTTTTGATGGTGCGCGAGTGCTTGCCGCATATGACAGATGGCTCGTCCATCGTTGGGCTTGCATCCCAGGCGGGCCGTGATGGCGGTGGGCCGGGTGCCTCTGCCTATGGCGCCTCCAAGGGTGCGTTGATGACACTGACGCGCGGTCTGGCCAAAGAGCTGGGCCCGAAGATCCGCGTTAACTCGCTCTGCCCCGGTATGATCGACACTGACTTCCACAACATCTTCACCAAACCCGAAGTGCGCGCGCATGTTGCAAACGTCTCCCCGCTGAAGCGTGAAGGCACTTCCGAGGACGTTGCAAAGCTGGCCGTGTTCCTTGCTTCGGATGATGCTGCATTTATCACGGGTGCGAACGTCGACATCAACGGCGGCATGCTGTTCTCGTAGGCCAATATTCAGGACGCTGGCAGCAGCGCTGACGGCGTCCACTATCTGTCTGCATCTCAAGGAAACGCGCTATGGAATTTATTGGAAAACATTTGATCGCCGGCGAATGGATCGGCTCTGCAGATCAGTTTTCGTCTGATCCCGCACAGGGCGAAGCCCGTACATTCGCAGCAGGAACTGTTGCACTCGTAGACCGTGCCGCACAAGCTGCAGAGGATGCGTTCTTTTCCTATAGTGCCACCACAGCGCAAGAGCGCGCGACCTTCCTGAACGCCATTGCAGATGAAATCGACGCGCGTATTGATGCGCTTTCCGAGATTGGCGCGCAGGAAACAGGCCTGCCGGATGCGCGGATGCGCGGCGAGACGGGCCGCACGTCAGGTCAGCTGCGCATGTTCGCGGCCCATATTCTGGATGGCACTTATCTGGACCAGCGCCATGATGCAGCACTACCTGACCGCACCCCGATACCGCGCTCCGATCTTCGGATGATCCAGCGGCCCATCGGGCCTATCGCGGTGTTTGGCGCGTCCAATTTCCCGCTCGCCTTCTCGACTGTGGGCGGTGATACCGCTTCCGCTTTGGCGGCGGGTTGTCCTGTTGTTGTTAGGGGCCACCATGCGCATCCTGGCACAGCAGAGGTTGTCGCCGTTGCGGTTCACGCGGCCATCGTATCTTGCGGGATGCACGCCGGCGTTTTCTCTCTTATTCAGGGTGGCGGGCTCGAGGTCGGTCAGGCGTTGGTCCAACATCCGCTGATCAAGGCAGTCGGGTTCACCGGCTCCTTGCGCGGCGGTCGTGCGCTGTTTGATCTATGCGCGCAGCGGGCTGAGCCGATCCCATTTTTCGGAGAGCTTGGCTCCATCAATCCGGTGTTTGTGATGCCTGCCGCTGCTGCGGCGCGCGGTGCGGATATCGGCAAAGGCTGGGCTGCGTCCCTGATGATGGGCGCGGGTCAGTTTTGCACAAACCCCGGTGTGGTTGTGGTTATGGACGGCCTCGCCGCTGATACATTCCGCGATGCGGCTGTGGAGGCTTTGCAGCAGGGGCCGGCACAGACAACCCTGACAACCGGGATTGCCGATGCCTATTTTGACGGGCGCGACCGCGTTGCTGCCGCTGAAGGCACCGCCACGCTGGTCACGTTTGACCGTGCCGGGACGCGCAGCGTCACCCCCAGCGTTTTCGAGACGACCGGCACACAATGGCTTGCTAGTGATGCGCTGGCGCATGAGGTGTTCGGCCCGTTGGGGATCATCGTGCGTGTGGCTGATCTGGACCAGATGCAGGCGGTTGCGCGGGACCTTGAGGGGCAGCTGACCTGCACCTTGCAACTGGATGACAGGGATACAGATGCCGCGAAATCCCTGATGCCAATACTGGAGCGCAAAGCGGGTCGCATCCTTGCCAACGGCTTCCCGACAGGCGTCGAGGTGTCCAGCGCGATGGTGCATGGCGGTCCTTATCCGGCGTCCACCAATTTCGGGGCCACTTCGGTGGGGACAATGGCGATCCGCCGTTTCTTGCGCCCTGTTTGTTATCAAGACCTGCCCACAGCATTGCTGCCAACTGTTTGATAGTGCGCATGTCCGCCGGATTTCAAAGCGTTGATATCAGGCGATATTTACAAATAATTACAAATATGCTTGACGCATAACAAATATTAACGACATATTCTGCCTTAGGAAGATTCTGGACAGGCTGCGTGCTTGTTTGGTCAAAACATCAGGGAGGATACCATGTCTTATTTTACCAAAGCACTTACGCTTGTTTCCGGCGCTGCACTTGCTGCAACGCTGACCGTGGCGGGTGCAGAGGCGCAAACAACATTGCGCGGCGCAAGCATGTTCGACGAGGACCATGCATTCACCAAAACCTTGCGCAAATTCGAAGAACTGGTCGCCGCGAACTACACCGGCGACGTTACGTTTGATCTGCGTCTGAACGGCGAGCTGGGCGTTGAAAGCGACTATGTCACGTTCCTCAATCAAGGCGTTGCGATTGATTACACAATCCTTGCGCCTTCCAACATGGCCAAGTTTGCACCCTCCATTCCACTGATGGATATGCCATTTCTGTTCCGCGATCTGGATCACTGGAATGCAGTTCTGTCGAGCGATGTTCTTGCCCCGCTCGAAGCCGAGCTGCTAGAAAAAGCCGATATCAAAATCGTTGGCTACACAGGTGGCGGCACGCGCAACCTGTTGTCCAAAGATCCGGTTGTGAACTTCGACGATCTGGCAGGTCACAAAATGCGGGTTATGGGCGCGCCCATTCAGGCCCAGATTTTTGCGGCCCTGACAGCGGCACCTTCGGCCATCGCCTACAACGAAGTCTACAACGCCATCCAGACCGGTGTGATTGCGGGTTTCGAGAACGAAGCGGCCAGCATCCAGAATCTCAAGTTCTACGAAGTGGCACCCAATCTGTCGCTGACACGCCACTCTATAACCGTGCGCCCCATCGTGATGAGCGGCAAGACCTTCAACGGACTGCCGGCAGATTTGCAGGCCGCTGTGCTGAAAGCCGGTGAAGAAGCAGGCGCATTTGGTCGCGAGCTGGAATCGCGTGAAGATGCGATCAAACTTCAGGAAATGGCAGATGCAGGCCAGCTGAAAGTGTCCGAATTTCAAGGCCGTGACAAGATGCTGGAAATGGTTGTTCCGGTTCAGGACGCCTATGCTGCCGAGATTGGTGCAACCGATCTGCTGGCAGCAATTCGCGCCAAGTAAGAACGGATCTGTCCCCGCTCGTTCTCTACTGGCGGGGGCATTCTCGTTTTATTGCACTTTCTCTCGCAATCCTTAGCTGATCGGTATTCACATGATCCTGCGTGGTCTGGAACTGCTCGCGTCCCTTATAAGGTTTACCATCGGGGGCTTGATGATCTCGCTGGCCGTTCCTGTCGGCATGCAGGTTATCGCACGCTACATTGGCGTTATTCCTGTTTACCTATGGACTGAGGAACTGGCGACATTCATCTTCGTCTGGGTGGTCATGCTTGGTTCTGCCCTTGCGGTATGGGAAGGTACACACTTTGATGTACAAGTGATCCCCGACGCAAAAAGCCCGTTATTCTTTTTCTTGCAAAAGGCGCTGGTCCTGTCGCTGATCGCAGTCTTCGCGGTGTTGTTCACATGGTACGGCATCGACTACGCCAAGTTTGGCGGCATCCAGAATTCTGTGATGATGCGGGCCAATCTGATGATCACACATATCTCCGTACCGATTGCGGGCGCTTTCTGGGCGGTCTTTGCGCTCTACCGGTTGTACGAAGCATTTGCGATCTACCGCACAAACGGGCGGGCCCTGTCATGATCGTATCCACGGGCCTTGCCTGTCTTATACTTGTCGGCAGTTTTATCCTGTTGGTGGCGCTGCGTGTGCCTGTGGCCTTTGCGCTGGGGATTGCGACAATCCCGATTGTAATGCTTGATCTGCGGCTCACCCCGTTCATCGTGATCGACCGGATGTTCCAGTCCTACAATTCCTTCATTCTGCTGGCGGTTCCGTTTTTCCTGCTGGCGGCTAATCTGATGAACTCCGGCTTGATCACGCAAAGACTGATTGATTTCGCGCGTGTTCTAACTGGCTGGATGCCCGGTGGCCTTGGCCATGTGAACGTCGCTGTCTCCATGCTGTTTGCGGGCATCTCCGGTTCCTCTACCGCTGACGCGGCAGGTTGTGGCAAAATCCTGATCCCCGCGATGGTCAAGGAAGGGTATGATACCCGTTTTGCGATTGCCATCACCGCTTGCTCGTCCGTTATGGGAGTTATCATCCCGCCCAGTATCCTGATGGTGGTCTGGGGCGGCGTGATGCAAGTTTCTGTTGGTGCGCTTTTTCTTGCAGGGGCCATTCCCGGTCTGATGATCGGTTTTGCCCTAATGGCCACGGTATACGGCTTTGCAAAAGTATATGACTACCCCGTAACCCTTCGCCCGACATTTGCGCAATTCTGGTCCGCGTTCAAAGGGGCCGCGTTGGCGATGCTTACGCCTGTCCTTGTGATCGGTGGCATCGTGGGCGGTATCGTGACCCCAACCGAGAGTGCGATCATCGCTGCCGGTTATGCGCTGATCCTTGGTGTTTTTGTCTATCGCACTGTGTCGGTGCGTGACCTCGGCGCTATCTTCTATGACACGGGCCGGTTCGCCTCAATTTCTCTGTTTGCCATTGGGACAGCCTCCGCCTTTGGCTGGATGCTGGCGTTCTACAATGTGCCCCGCCTGATTGTGGATGTGCTGACTGCGCAAGAGTTCGGGATCATCGGCACCTCGCTTATCATTGCAGCGCTGTTCTTGTTCTTTGGCCTGTTCATCGACGCAATCCCCACAATAATTATTCTGGGTACGGTCCTGCTGCCCGTTGCAAAAGCGGCCGGCATTGATCCTGTGGCCTTTGCGATTATCGGGATTATCTCGCTGGCATTTGGACTCGTCACGCCGCCCTATGGTTTGTGTCTACTTATATCAGCGTCAATCGGGGGTATGAATGTTGTCAAAGTGCTCAAAGATGTGTGCATCATTCTGGCCCCGATGCTGGTGATCTTGTTGCTGGTGATCTTGTTCCCTGAAATTGCTCTGTGGTTGCCACGCACGCTTATGCCGATGACCTTCAAGTAAGGAATGAAAAGGAACATGCCATGAAGGAAACCTGGCCATGGTTCGGGGCGCAAGACACTGTGACCCTCACACATATCCGGCCAGCAGGGGCCAGCGGCATTGTGACCGCGCTGCGTGACTATCCGCCGAGCGAGGGCTGGCCGGTGAGAGATATCAAAGCGCGCAAAGCCATGATCGAGGCGGAAGGCATGACGTGGGATGTCTGCGGGTCAATCAGGATGCATGACGCGATCAAGCTGAAGGGAAGTGCAGCAAAAGCCGAAGTTGCCGCTTGGGTCGAAACACTGCGCAATCTGGTGGGCGCGGGTGTGAAAACCATCTGCTACAACTTCATGTCGATGCTGGACTGGACCCGCACCAAACTGACGAATGAGCTGGCGGGGCGGGGGCAGGGGCTGTGTTTCGATATGGTGGATTTTGTGGCCTTTGATGTCCACATTCTCGGCCGCCCGAATGCCGAAGCCGACCATGCGCCCGATATGCTGGCAGCTGCACAGTTCAGGTGGCGTGAGATGTCAGCGGCAGAAAAATTCGCATTGGAAAGCAATATCATCGCCGGCTTGCCCGGCAGCGCCAAAGGGTTCAGCCACGCCGATTTGTTGGCGGGGATCAAGAGTTTTGCCGTCCTGTCCCACAGCGATCTACAGGCAAAACTTGCATCTTTTCCGGCGGTGGTTGTGCCAGAGGCGGAAAGCTTGGGCGTTCGACTGGCGGTCCATCCCGATGATCCGCCATTCCCACTATTTGGTCTGCCGCGCTGCGTTTCAACGACAGGCGATCTGACGTTCTTGCTGGCGGTCCAGCAAAGCCCTGCAAATGATCTGACGTTTTGCACCGGCTCGCAGGGCGCGCACGCGGATAATGACCTGCCCGCGATGGCCAGCACTATTGGAGCGCAAACCCAACTTGCGCATTTGCGCAATGTGCAGCGCGAGGACGATGGCAGCTTTATGAGGCGGCAGCCCTTGCCGGCAGTCCCGATATGATTGGTGTGCTGTCGGGATTGCTGCAGGCCGAAGCCGGGGGCAACCGCAGCATCCCCAAGCGCCCCGATCACGGTCATCTGCTGGCGTTCGAACAGGGCCAAAATAGATCCGGGCTTTTCCTACCTTGGCCGCCTCAAAGGCCTGGCCGAACTCAGAGGGGCGATAGCGGCAATGTCACGCTTTCCCCATCCGCATGACCAAAGGAGCGACACATAATGACATCCATTCTGGGCATCGGTGAATGTATGGTAGAACTGTCCTCGGCCGGATCGGACCTGTGGCGGCAGCGGTTTTCGGGTGATGTGTTCAACGCGCTTTGGTACGCGCGGGCGCATTCGGATGAAGCCACCGCCATTGCGTTCCATACTGCTGTTGGCACCGATCAGATGTCGGATCAGATGTTGTCGTTTATCCAGTCCGACCGGATCAGTTGCGCCGACACGCCCCGCATCGCGGACCGCCGTCCGGGGCTCTACACCATCCACCTCAATGGCTCCGAGCGCAGCTTTGTCTATTGGCGCGATGCCTCAGCCGCGCAAATGATGGTACGTCAGCCTGACACGCTCTGGCGCAAAGTTGGTGATGCAGATGTCGTCTATTTTTCGGGAATTACGCTGGCAATTTTGCCGCCCGATGATCTTGAAATCCTGCTGGCAGGGCTGGCCCAGCACAAGAAGGCAGGCGGCATTCTGGCGTTTGATCCTAATATTCGCCCGCATCTGTGGAAAGATAAAAAGCGGATGCTGGATGTTATATCGTGCGCCGCCGCCCTGAGTGATTTGGTCCTTCCCAGCTTTGACGATGAAACATCCGCCTTCGGGGATGCGACACCGCAAGACAGCGCGAAGCGCTACGCTGATCTGGGCGCGCCTCATGTTGTGGTCAAAAACGGCCCCGCAGATACAATCCATCTGGATGCAGGGCAGATGACCGCGTTTCCGGTAGCACCTGTTGCAAATATCATCGACACAACCGCCGCCGGGGATTCCTTTAACGGGGCTTATATCGCGTCCCTTCAGCGTGGATTTTCGACCGAAAAGGCAATCCTTGCGGCCCAATGCTGCGCAGGGCAGGTGATCACCCACAAAGGGGCGATTATCCCTTTTGCAGAATTGGCCAGCTGAGCAATTTAGCGACAATGCTCGTTTTGTCCGCAGCTATGTGTGCATTAATTAAAATGCGATAGACGCTTCGAGTTTTAAGCGAACTCAAAATATAACTTAATAAACCTTATGCGATAAATAACAGTCATATATTTTGCGTATCAATAATGCACTAATGGAAACATGCTGCATGCACCCAACTTATTAGGATGCTCCACATGCTTCATTAAATACGAACATACAGGTTTTTAGTCACGCTTGCACTGCTCACCTCGTTCGTGGGCACTTCCAATCGTGTGCAAGCTCAAACCAACGAGATCGACTGCGCAATTCTGCTGTGCCTGTCTGGTGGTTGGCCAGCATCGGGTCCGTGCGCCCGCGCTCGTGCCGAATTCATCCGCAGGATCACGTCTTGGGCCGTTGAACCGCTCCTACAAATCTGGCGGTGCCCGATGAGCGCATCCTATCACCCAGTTATGCCATCGGAGGATCGAGATCGTCTTTGCGATATTCTGTTCTATCACCAAGATCGCCCTCAGCCGCTCTTTTCGCCTGCGGTCGAACCTCTGCCTACTGAAAATGCCATTTTGAATTTAGCAGAACCAAAGCCCAACCCACTTCAGGAAGGATTTGCGCTCCAGTTGGTCCAAGACCGCGCCGACATCGACATCAGCGGCCCCGATTTCAACTTTGTACGCTCAATCCGTGTTTATGATGCCAGATATACACGCCAACATGGTTCTGGCCGTGATGGTGACTGCAACAGATCTGCCACTATCTATGCAGGCAGAGAAATGATCATCTAGGGATGATGACGGTTCCGAAATCAGAACCACTGATGCGGGTTTTCTGACTGATTAGGGCGATCACGACTATGCTGTCACTGCAGGCCAACTGGCTGATCCTGAAGGCCGGCTGAATATCCATCTGGTGGATTGCTCAACACTACAATTGCACGATAACAGAATGCAGGGGATCACCCGTTTTTGGCCGGAGAATTGGCGTGAAGAAGGTCTGGGACGTCTCCCAAATAGCCCGGAGCACGACACCGAATAAGATCCGCACGACCAGTGCAGGTTCGTCACCACCCGCCTGCCCCGCGGGCAGACGCATTTGGTAATGACAACCGAGAAGTATCATTTCCACGCAAACCACCTTGGAGCGGACCTTCGAGAAAGGCGCGGCCAATGCCCCCAATTAGCTTTTAGGAGAAGTGTTAAAGTTCCGCTGCGTGCGCTCGCAGCATAATTTTTGCTGCACTGGCTATAGTTGTGATGTCGCAATGCGGCGTAAGAAGCGGTCGTTCGTGCGACCTGCTGCAAGCGTTTGACGGCAAATGATCAAATCGCGGACAGACCCGACCTATGCGGACGCGGATTTCGCTATCGCAGAATACCCTCGCGACTGCAGCACCAGAGGTTCTGCGGCGCAGCGAGTTCCGTCAAAGCAGTCGTTCATCGGGACTAGCATTGCGGTGATTAGGCCCAAACCGGCCCATGACCGACCGGATGGGATACAACCGGTCTGAGCTGGCGAATGGCATATGCCACTCGCCAGCTTAGCTCAGATGTCGATCCGCTCAGCGATGCTCAGCGCATCTTCAAGCTCGACGCCCAAATAGCGGACGGTGCTGTCCACCTTGGTGTGGCCGAGCAGGAGTTGCACTGCGCGAAGGTTCCCAGTTTTTCGGTAAATCTCCGCCGCTTTGGTCCGGCGCATCGAGTGGGTGCCGTATCCACTTGGCTCCAGCCCAATCGATGCCACCCAGTCGCGCACCAGCCTGCCATACTGACGTGTCGAGATGTGGGGGCGGTCGTGAAACCGACTTGGGAACATGCAGACACAGCCGATCATTTCGGGTGACTCCACCCAGTCCGCCACGGAATTACGCGTGTTCTCAGTAAGTTCAAACTGAACAGGCTTGTTGGTCTTGCTCTGGATCACGGACACCCGTTCGCGCACGCGCTCATTGCTTACGAGTTCAGTCACTTTGAGTTTCACGAGATCACAGCCGCGCAGTTTGCTGTCGATTGCGACATTGAACAGCGCGACATCGCGCAAATTGCCCGCAAGTTCGAGCCGCGCACGGATCGCCCAGACTTGTTTGGGCAAGAGTGGCCGCTTCTGCCCGATGAGACGGCCTTTGTTCCAGGCCTTGCGTTTCGGGTTGACGGCGGGAAGTTGGACTCGTGGCATGATTTGCCCTCCAATCCTCCCTCCAAACCCAGACATCAGCACCGCGCTGACACCGGCATTCTAGCAGTTGCAGGAATGGCAGCTTTGTTGAGCCCGCGCATATACGAGTTGCTCCGGAGGCGTTGGGCCGCCTTGTTCCAACACCGACCGATGCTGCGCGGTGCACTAACTGGAGTAAAGAGCCGAAAGCGGACACGGCTGCTTGCCAGATCGGCACAGACCGGAATTATCCACCTCAATTCATCGCCGCGATGCTGCTTTTCCATACCGGTCAGTCATCCGGCGCGACGCAGTCAGGCACCTTTCCGGACTTTTGAAAACGGAAATCGTCTAATAGCGACGATCAGCGCGGTTTCTGCCAGGCTGGGTTTCCATTAAAGTTTTGGCCACGCTCAAAAGAACATTGGAAAGCACATCGCTTCCGGGGCGTGACTCGGGGAACAACGGCTGAATCAGGGCGATCTTTCGTTTGGCATCGGGCGCGTCGAGATAGTGCAGCGAGACATCTGTGCCGCGCCGCGCTTCGGTTGTCGCATAGATGTGCGGCAGGACGGCAATGCCGGTGCCGGTTGCGGCCATCAGGCGAATGGCATCAAGGCTGGTGCCTTCATACTCGTCCGAGACGCGTCCACCTGCGCGACTGGCCAGGGCTGCAACGATGTTAGAGAGGCGATGCCTCGTGCCGAGGGTCAGGAATAACTGGTCTTTCAGGCCCGCAAGAGTCACCTTACCCCCCGTTTTCGCCAGAGGGTGATCAAGTGCAGTAGCGACCCAAAAGTGCTCTTCGAAAAGCGTATCTTGCCGGGTTCCCGGGTGGTCCTCCGGGGTGGAAATGATCATGTCGAGCCGCCCGTTGCGCAACCCCTCATCCAGATCGCGCGTGCTTTCCTCGCGTATGACGAGACGAAATCTGGGATGGCTCTCGTGCAGTTGTCGCGCAACTTCGGGCAATAGGTAAGGGCCAATGGATGGCAATACACCAAGCCGCAAGCGCCCCTCGAAAATGCCTCTACCTTTCGCTGAAGCCCTCAAATCCTCGTGGTCGCGCAGGATCAGACGGGCGCGTCGCACGATATCCTCGCCTTCAGGCGTAATTTTTGCACCGGATCTGCCCCTTCTGAACAACTTCACCCCAAGGTCGGCTTCAACCTCGGAAAGCTGTGCTGAAAGGCTTGGCTGGCTGACATTCAAGTGGGCAGCGGCTGTCCCGACGCGGCCTCTTTCCGCCACGGCGACGATATATTCAAGCTGGCGCAGGGTCGGCCGCATGTTCCATAGCTCTAAACTATGTTAAGTAGGGTTTATATATATTTTAAATTGGCGAGGAAACAATGGAGAACTGGCACATCGATTCCAAATCAGCCGGAGATCCCCCTTGGAAAAAGCTTTCACCCGCGTTCAAGCGTTTCTGAAACTCGAAGCCAGCGCAGGACTGGTTCTGATGGGCGTGGCGCTTTTAGCGATGTTTGCCGCAAACAGCACGCTGGCACCGTTCTATGGCGGGTTTTTGGATACCAACATCAGAGTCGGTGTAAGCAGCCTTGAAATCTCGAAACCCGCGCTTTTGTGGATCAACGATGGCCTGATGGCGGTCTTCTTTTTCCTTGTCGGACTGGAGATCAAGCGCGAGGTTTTGTCCGGCGAACTGTCGAGCCTGGATAAGGCGCTACTGCCGATACTTGCGGCCATTGGCGGCATGGCCTTTCCGGCGCTGATCTTTGTCTGGTTCAATTGGGGCAATGCCGAAACCCTGCCGGGTTGGGCCGTTCCGACGGCAACCGACATTGCCCTTGCCCTTGGTATCCTAGCGTTGTTGGGGACACGCGTGCCGGTGGCGCTCAAGGTATTTCTTTTGGCCATCGCTATCATTGATGACCTTGGGGCGATTGTCATTATCGCCGTGTTCTACACATCGGACCTTTCCGTGAACGCGCTGACCTTATCGATGCTTGGCTTTGCCCTTGCTGTCGCCCTGAATCGCATGGGTGTGCAACGGATTGGCCCCTATGCGATCATTGGCGTTTTCATGTGGGTTTGTGTGCTGAAATCCGGGGTTCATGCGACTTTGGCCGGGGTTCTGATCGCCTTGACCATCCCACTGAAGGAAAAGGACGGCAACAAGGCGCTGCTCTTGCGCGCAGAGCATGCCCTGCACCCTTGGGTGGCCTACCTGATCCTGCCCCTGTTCGCCTTTGCCAATGCCGGTGTTAGCCTGTCCGGCCTGTCGCTTTCTGACCTTGCCCAACCTTTGCCGCTTGGCATCGCAGCGGGTCTGTTCCTCGGCAAACAGATCGGCGTCTTCGCGTTCACTTGGATCGGCGTCAGGGCCGGCATGGCGCGGCTGCCGAAAGATGTCACATGGCAGCATGTCTATGGCGTGGCCTGCCTGACCGGTGTCGGCTTTACCATGAGCCTGTTTATCGGATCGCTTGCCTTCAGTTCGGCAGAGATGATGAACACCGTACGCTTGGGCGTCATCTGCGGATCCGTGTTGTCCGGCCTGGCGGGGTATGGCGCATTGCGCACCGCTTGCAACGGCCGGACAAGGGATGCCGACGATACAGTCCGACGCGCGTCAGGGACACATAGTGCACCGGCTCGATAGTTTCGTCTGGTCGGACGGCACATCGGGACGCCGCCCAACCCCGCCGGATCAGTCCGAAAACTCATTCAGCGATCCGGATGCAGACCCGAGAACCAAAACTGATCTGCCTGCGATCAGGCACCGTATCAAGGTCATCACAGATCGGAGCCTACGCAGATGCAGATTGTCGTTCTTTACCTAAGCACAGCCACGGTGTTCCTGTTACTTGATGCGGTCATGTTGAAGACTATCATGAAACCGCTGTTCGAACAGCACATCGGAGGTTGGCTTCTGGAAGAGATCCGCTTGCGGCCAGCGATCATATTCTACCTGTTCTACGTTGCCGGGGTGCTTTGGTTCGTGTCTCTACCGGCCTTGCGCATCGGGATGCCATTAAATGCATTGATCGACGGGGCTATTCTTGGGGCGATAGCCTACGGGACATACGAATTCACCAACTATGCCACATTGCGTGACTGGTCCCTGCAAATGGTCGCTGTCGATGTGACTTGGGGCGCAGTCCTGACAGGGTTTTCCGCCTGGATCGGGGTGACACTCACCCGGTTTTTCAACTGAGCCGGGGTTTTGTAACAAAGCTACGCCAAAGCCTTTGGATTCATTCCAGCGCGGCAATGATCAAAAGATCGAAGGAGTCGAGAAGGATGCAAAAATCGATATTTGGCGGAATGTGTTGGGCAGCGGCGACCTTTGGCGCGGCTGCTGGGGCAGAAACGACAATACTTGAGGATTTCAGTGAGAATCCTCAGACGCGATGGGAGTATTTTGCCGATGTGGTCATGGGCGGCGTGTCGGACGGTGGCGCCGAATTCGTCGCTGATGGCGAGATCGCCTTTGTCCACCTGACCGGAACAGTTAGCACCGAAAACAATGGCGGGTTCCTTCAGGTGAGGCGCTTTTTGCCGCAAGGTTTGCCTGCGGAAACTGAGGGCCTGGAGCTGGACATACGTGGCAATGGCGAGGCCTATTATGTGTTCCTGCGAACCCGCGAAATGACCCGCCCCTGGCATTTCTACAACGCCTCTTTCCAATCAACCCCCGATTGGTCCCAAGTCCGCATTTCCTTGGCAGCGTTTGAAGGGTCTCACGACTTTCTTGCCGACCCGATTGATCCGCAATCGGTGATCAGCTTAGGGTTCGTCGCCTATGGCCGAGACCATATCGCGGATCTGTCCGTTTCCTCGGTCGGGGTGTATTGAGCCCATGAAAAACAAGCCCTCACAGCATGGCGATCAGATGCGATTGCCTGACAGCAGCGTCGCGATGCCCTCGCCATATTCGCTGACAAACCCCAGAAACATCGTGGCGCTCGTGGTGTTACTTGTGCTCGTTTTCGGAGGTGGCTCAGCGATCGGCGTGTCTACCTTGCCCGGGGAATGGTATGCAGGGCTGATCAAGCCATCGTTCAATCCGCCGAACTGGATTTTCGGACCGGTCTGGTCGGTGCTTTACGTCGCTATTGCCGTGGCCGGATGGCGCAACTGGCAGCGAGACCGAACCGGGCCTGTGATGAAGGTTTGGGTCGCTCAGATGCTGGCCAACTTTACCTGGTCGCCGGTCTTCTTTGCGGCCCAACGGATCGATCTGGCCTTTGGCGTCATCCTGTTTTTGCTCGTGTCCATCGCGGCCTTCATCATGCTCTCATGGCGTCAGGATCGGGTGTCCGCACTGCTGTTTGCGCCTTATGCGGCCTGGGTTGGCTTTGCGTCAGCCTTGAACGGCGCGATTCTATTCCTGAATTGAGAGTGGTCAGGAATGACAAGAACATTGATTGTGGGCGCGTCCGGCGGCATTGGCCGGGCTTTGGTCCACACCCTTCAGAGCCGCGGGGAAAGCGTCACGGCATTGTCGCGTAGCGTCGACGGCCTGGACGTCACGGACGAGCAGAGCATCATTGACTGCCTTGGCCGCTTGGACCACGCCTTTGACCGGATCATTGTCGCCACCGGGGCACTGGCCAGCGGCGGGCAGGGGCCGGAAAAGACGCTGAAATCTCTTGATCCCACGGCAATCACCACGCAATTCGCGCTGAACGCCACCGGGCCAATACTGGTTCTGAAACACGCGCTGCGCCTGATGCCGCGCGACCGGCGGACGGTGTTCGCCGCGTTGTCGGCCCGGGTCGGGTCGATCGGCGACAACCGGCTGGGTGGGTGGTATTCTTACCGGGCTTCAAAGGCGGCGCTGAACCAGTTGATCCATACTGTCGCCATCGAAGTGGCGCGCAGTCACCGGCAGGCGATCTGTGTGGCGTTGCATCCGGGCACGGTTTCGACCGCTTTCACCGAGAATTACCGCAGTCATGATGCTGTCTCGCCAGAGCGGGCCACCGCCAACCTGCTACGTGTGATGGACGGGTTTTCGAGAACCGATACAGGTGGGTTTTTCGATTGGGCCGGCAAACAGGTCGCATGGTGAGCGACCAGGGCCATCAGCGAAAGATGCGATAAAAAAGAGCACGCGGCAGGAAGCGGCCGATGCTGAACAACCACGAAAACGGCGCCGGAAAGCTGGTCGAAAAGCGCCTGCCCTGCATCGCGGCCAGCACGTGATCGGCGGCTTGTTCCGGCGTCTGGATAAAGGGCATCCGGAAATCGTTCTTGTCGGTCAGCCGGGTCTTTATGAAGCCCGGATTGACCACTTGGATTTTGACATCGGTCGCGCGAAGATCGGCATGGATGTTTTCGCCCAGATGCATCAGCGCCGTCTTGCTGGCACCGTATCCTATAGCGCCGGGCAGACCGCGAAATCCGGCAAGCGAGCCAATCAGCACGATATGGCCCCGGTTTTCGGCCGCAAACCTCGGCACCAGATGTCCCAGCAAGCGCACTGCCCCCATGAAATTGACTTCGCACATCGCCTCGACTGCGGTCGCGTCCCAGTTCTGTGCCTTCAGTGGAGTATATTGCCCGGCGCAGTAGATCACGCCGTCCACGGCCTCTGCGGCGTCTACCGCCTTGGTGACCGCCGCCGCGTCGGTCACGTCCATTTCAAGGGCGGTCGCATTGCGAAGAGTCGCGGCAAGCGCGGCCAGCCGATCCCCAGCCCGCGCCGACAGGATCAGCCGAGCACCAGCCTTGTCCAGCGCCTGCGCCAATGCCCGTCCCAGACCTTCGCTGGCCCCGACGATCCAGTAGGTCTTGCCTGCAAGGTTCATGCGTGCGCCAGTTCGACCTGCACCACGTCGGTGCGCCCGGTGGCGAAAGTGGCGGTGCAGATGTGGAGGTAATAGCGCCAGGTGCGCAGGAAGGTATCGCCGTAGCCTAGCTTGCGAATTCGCGCCTCTTGGCGTTGCAACTGATCCGACCAGGCGATGCAGGTACGAGCATAGTCCTGACCAAAGGCGAAGTTGTCGCGCACCACCAGACCGGCCTTGCGGGCCTGCTCGGCGATCATCGCATCCGACAGTAACAGGCCGCCAGGAAAGGTATGCTGGCGAATAAAGTCCGAGCTGTTGCGGTAGCTGTCAAAGTTCGCATCCTGGACGGTGATCGCCTGCACCACCGCCTGTCCGCCGTCCGCCAGCCGGTTCTTCACGGTGGCGAAATAGGTTGGCCAGTAACGCTGTCCGACGGCCTCGATCATCTCGATCGAGACGATATTGTCGAACTTGCCGTCACAGTCGCGGTAGTCCTGCAACCGGATCTCGCCGCGCCCGTCAAGCCGAGCGTCGGCATAGCCCTTTTGGCTGGGCGAAACAGTCAGACCGGTCACATGACGGCCCGCATCGGCGGCCCGCTCGGCAAAGCCGCCCCAACCGCAGCCAATTTCCAGCACGCGTTCGCCTGTGGTCAACCGGCCTAGGATGCGGTCGTATTTGCGGTTTTGCCCGCGCAGCAGATCATCGTCGCCGGGCAGGAACAGCGCCGAGGAATAGGTCATGCTGGGGTCCAGCCAAAGCTGGTAGAATTCGTTGCCCACATCGTAATGGGCGCGAATGTTGCGCGACGAGCCGCGGCGCGAATTCGCGCGCAGTACGCGATCAATCATTCGCATTTTCAGGCCATTCCAGAAATTGCCATAAGCATAGGTGCTGAGCCGGTCGAGGTTTTCCAACGCAACCGTGCTGAGATCGACAATCGACGGCGTGTCCCACAGCCCCGCAACATAGGTTTCGCCCAGCCCAACCCCGCCACGCGTCGCTACGGCAGTCACCACGGACCAGTCGTGCAGGTGCAATTCGGCCTGTACCCCGTCACTGCCGAAATCATAAACCTCTCCCTCGGGGGTGCGCAGGCGCAAGCTGCCGGTGTGGATGCCCTGGCAACTGTCCAGGAAATCGCGCTTCACTTTTTTGGTCAGGAACAGCATCAGCTTACCTCTTGCTTGGGGGGCGTGGGGCGGGCGCGAAAACGCGTACCCTTCAGTTTCAGGCGCAAGGCCTGCCAGTAGATCAGGGTGATGGTTCGCATTGCCCCGGCCGGTCGGCGCAGCAGGGCGCTCAGGATCGCGCGGTTGGTCAGCGGCGCGCGTGGGCCAGTCAATGTGGCGATCAAACCGTGGTTACCGTTGCGAAAATCGATACGGATCGCGATCTGGTCGGGGCGAATGTCGAAGTGAAAGGCATAATCGCCCGCAACCTCCTGGAACGGCGAGACATGCATCAGTTTTTCGACCGTGATCTGATCAGGCGGGCCAATCGGCGCCAGGTCGGGATTGGCGCAGAAATAGCTGTGGCGGTCGCCATAGGTGTTGTTCACTTCTGCAATTACGGCGCAAAGGGAGTTATCTTTCATGGCCAACCAAAAGCTGACCGGATTGAAAACATAGCCGAACACGCGCGGCTGGGTCAGCAGCCGGATATCGGCGTTGCTTACCCCGCGTTCGGTGAAAACCCCGCGCGCCCAGTCAACACCCTTTCCAGCCCCGGGCGCGCCGCCGTGATTACGGTCGTTCACGGATACCAGATTAACCCGATTGCGCGAAAACAGCGCCGGCCCACGCCGCGCCTCAGGGTCGATCAGAACGTAGTCGACGCCGTAGCGGAATGCATGGCCAGGACCGCCCCGCCTTGTGTGGCTGGTCGTGGCAGCGACATGTTCAGGCCAATGGCTCATGCGAACTGCCGATCCATCTGGCGCGCAATGCGCACGGCGCTGGCAAATCCGTCCTCGTGGAAGCCGTGGCGCGTGTAGGCCCCCGCGAACCAGGTGTTGTTGGTGCCTTGCAGGTCGCGCAGCGCGCCCTGCGCCCGGATCGCGGCGCGGTCGAACACCGGGTGCCGGAAAACGGTGCTGTCATAGGTCTTGTGTTCGGCAACCTCGCGCACCGGGTTCAGGGTAACAAACAACGGGTCGTTTTCGGGGATGCCTTGCAGCCGGTTCATCCAGTAGGTGACCCCCATTGAAGGTGAGTCCTGAGATGTATCGGCATTATAGACCCAGCTTGACCAGCACGCCCGGCGTCGCGGCATCAGGGCCGTATCGCAATGCAGTACTGCGGTGTTGTCCTGATACCGGATCGCCGAAAGCGCGGCGGTCTCTTGTGGTGTTGGCTGGACCAGCATCCGCAGCGCCTGATCGGAATGGCAGGCAAAGATCACCTGATCGAAGGTCTCTGCCGGTTGTCCGGCCACATTCACCACGCTTTCTACGCCGTTGCGCGTGACCGCGGCCACAGGTGTGCCTTTCCGGATCGCGACGCCGCGCCCGCGCAAATGATATTCCAATCGGCGCACATATTCGATGCTGCCGCCATCTACCGTCCACCACTGATGTTGGCCCCCGGCGCTCAGCAGCGCGTGATTGCGAAAGAACCGCACCAGCGCGCGGGCCGGGAAATCGGCAATCTCCGCGGGTGGGGTCGACCAGATCGCACCGCAGATCGGCAACAGGTAGTATCGTTGGAACCAAGCCCCGAGCCCAAGCTTGGCGACCAGATCGCCAGTTGTCATGCTGTCATCCGTCGCCGCGGCCTCGGCTTGCGCGTTGAAAGTCGTGATGTCGCGGACCATGCGCAGGAAACCCGGGCGCACCAGATTGCGGCGCTGACCGATCAGACCGCGCAGGTTGCGCAGGGCGTATTCGACGCGGCCATTGTCGATACTGGCGCCAAAGCTCATGTCGCTTGGCTTTACCGGGACGTCGAGATCCATGAACATCCGCGTCAGGTGCGGGTAATTGGCGTAGTTGAAAACGATGAACCCGGTATCGACCGGCTGATCGCCGTTGCAGCCAGCCATGACGGTGCGCGCATGTCCGCCAAGGCGCGGCGCGGCCTCGTACAATGTCACGGCATGGTGCGGGGCCAGCAGATACGCTGCGGCCAGACCGGAAATACCGCCGCCGACAATGGCAACACGTTGCGGGCTGATGGGTTGGGCATCAAATGACATGGGCGCTCCTGATATACTGATCGGAATACGTCGCCGAAAAACTTTCAGATCAATTTTGATCCAACTTTTCCTGCGCCGCGTATTCGGACTATGATTGACTCAGCATCAAACACGATTTCGCCAATCCGGCGGCCTGTTACTGGCTCTAAAGGGTCACAGTCCGTTACATACAGGAAACAGATCCGCGTGCCAAAATCGCCAGAGTCGTCATACTCTGAACAGACCCTGTTGATGTTGGCCGTGCGCGACCGGCGCGACCGTGCGGCGTTCGGGCAGTTGTTTGACTATTATGCGCCGCGCCTGAAAGGCGTCGCCATGCGATCCGGGCTGGGCAGCGGCGCGGCCGAGGATGTCGCGCAAGAGGTCATGCTGACCGTCTGGCGCAAGGCCGACAAGTTCGATCCGCACCGCGCGCAGGTCTCGGCCTGGATATTCCAGATCGCCCGCAACAGGCGGATCGACCTGGTGCGCAAGGAAAACCGCCCCATACCCGAAGAAATCAAGATCGCCGACGAGGTCGAGGATGACGCGGGTCAAATATTGGCAATGGAACAGGAAGCCGGACAGCTCAAGCTTGCTCTGGACCGGTTACAGCCCGCCCAGCGTAGCCTGATTGAAAAGGCCTATATGGGCGATCTTACTCATAAGGAAATCAGCGACCAGACCGGCCTTGCTCTGGGAACTGTCAAATCACGCATCAGGCTGGGTCTGGACCGATTGCGCCATGAACTAAAAGGAATGCGATAGATGTCGCAGATCAAACACCATATTCCCGACGCCATGCTGGTGGCCTACGCCGCCGGATCGCTGGAACATCCGTTTGCCCTGGTCGTGGCGGCGCATGTCTCACTGTGCGAGGAATGCCGTGCCCGGCTGGGGGCGCATGAATCCGTGGGCGGCGCATTGCTTGAAGGGCAGGCAGAGCAGACAGTCTCCGCGTCGATGAAAGACGCGATATTTTCGCGCCTTGACGATGAACCAACGGACGGGCCAGAACCGGCCTATGAACGTTTCGGTGCTTATCCCGGACCGGTCATGCAGGCGCTGAAAGGCAAGCCGCCGCGCTGGAAGTCCGTTGGCGGCGGCGTGCGGCAGACGCTGTTGCATGCGGGCAACGAAGGCAGCGTTCGGTTGCTATATATCCCGCCGGGAAAGGCCGTGCCGGATCATGGCCACAACGGGATTGAGTTGACCCTGGTATTGCAAGGCGCGTTCCGCGACGAGACTGGTCGGTTTGGCGTCGGGGATCTGGAGGTGGCTGATGACTCCCTGGACCACACACCGGTCGCAGAACTCGGTGCGCCCTGCATATGCCTGGCCGCAACCGACGCACCGCTTCGGTTCAACAGCCTGATCCCCCGCCTGTTGCAGCCGCTGCTGCGTATCTGAAACCACGCCCATCGCGGTTCGGATTGCCCCACTCCGAAAGGAGCTGGGGCAAATGGCGTTACCACCCAAACTTTTCACCTATCTATTTGTTTTTAATCACGGAGTCGTGAGGATTTGATCCAGTTCCGGGGCCGGCGCGTATCCCTGTTACTCGACCATGAAACAACAGATCAACAGAGGTACAGTCCAATGTTCAACATCAAAGCAACCATCGCCGCCACCGCTCTTGTCGTTGCCGGCACCGCCGCCACCGCAAGCAACATCGTTGAAATCGCCGCAGGCGATGAGCGTTTCTCGACCCTGATTGCCGCGGTAACCGCCGCCGGGCTGGCCGAAACGCTGTCGGGTCCGGGCCCGTTCACGGTTTATGCCCCCGTCAACGATGCTTTCGCCGCACTGCCTGCGGGCACCGTCGAAACCCTGCTCAAGCCGGAAAACAAGGGCCAGCTGACCAATGTGCTGCTCTACCATGTCGATGACCGCAATCTTCCCGCCGCGGGTATTCCGGCAGGCTCGAACTATTTCAAGCCGCTTCTTGCCAGCGAACGACTGTGCATCACCAAGTCGGCTGATGGCGTGATGATCGCGGATGGCACCGGCGAGATGGCCAACGTCATCATTGCCGACATCCAGGCTGACAACGGCGTGATCCATGTGATCGACAAGGTGCTGCTGCCCGGCACGCGCCCTGCTTGTCACTGAGCCCTATGCCGACCACAATCAACGCCCTCGGCAAGTCCGGGGGCGTACGCATTTCCGGAGCGCGAGCAAGACCTTGAATGACGAACCAGAGATTGTAGTAAACGACCGGATGCAAACCGGGTACAGATACCGTCTGTGCGTCCCTTCAGGAGAGCAATTCGCCGCCAACTTCACACCCCATTACACGCCTGGCGAAATGCTGGAGATGGGGGTTTTCGAAGGGAAGTATCTGAACGACTGCAGATCCGAGTTTCCACCCGAATGGTTTGAGAACGCCAGGTTGTCGCAACGGGCTGATGCCGGGCTGAACTATTTCGGAATCAAGAGCCGCCAATCCCTGAAGACCTGGCGCGAGAAGGGCTGGATCACCGGCCCCGATCCGCGCGGGTGGTTCCAGTGGTATTGCCGCTACTACATGGGCCGCAGGATCGCCGACATTGATGCACTCCAGATCAAGCGCTGGCGCGGGTTCGCCCGGCACGCAGGCCAGATCAGGGCCAATTGCTACCCTGGCGATATCTTCTGTCGCCCCCGTCAGCGCCAGGCGTTGCTGCAATGGTCACATGATCCCTTTGTCTAAAATCTACGGCGGCGGTAACGAAGTTACCGGTTCTGACCTCAAAAAAATGCACGAAACCCGTTATCGCTCCCATTTGGGGGTCCGCTTCCAGAAGAGGCAACAGCTGCGTTCGCGAATGCCGCGATATCACTCTATTTGCCGTCCTTTCAGAAAACCCACGGCGCGATGCGTCAAATGCAGACGTTCGGCTGGCCCAAGCCTTAAGTAGCTATGTCCGTAACCTGTGAATTCGGGGACTGATCCTTGCTGCCGCCTGCATGAACGACCGGTCTGGCCGCCGCATAGCGGCGATGAAATCTTTGTGGCTGCGGCAATTCTCGTGCTGCGAGCGCGCGCAGCGAGAATTCGACACTTCCGCTACGGGCTCGGAGTTGCCATTTGCGCAGCTGGACGTCTTGTGAGGCCGGGGTTTGGATGCTGTCAGTTGCGGCGGTTGCCGAAACCAATGGGGCGGTTCAGTTTTTCCTGACCAGCCGTTCATGCGGGCCGTTGAAGTCTGATCTTGGCAGTGGGGGAGGCGCGGGGCGAAACCGTCATTCGCGGCGCTTGTTCCAACGGCGGCAATGGTTTGCGCCGGATTGGTCCCTGCTAACCTAAAGTGTTGAACATGGTGGCGGCAACGTCGATGTTGCGAGCATGGCGACAGAAAAAGAGTTTTCCTTTGCAGCGCTAACCAATTCGGCGCAGCGACACATTCGGGTGTTTCAGATACACCAGTTTCTTGACCGTTTTGCGATGGGCCTGACGGTCGCTGTTGTTGCTCTGGCATTGACTGACCGAGGGATGGACCTTTTTCAAATCTCGCTGCTTTTTGGGGTCTACTCGCTTACGACCATGGCGATGGAACTGCCGTTCGGCGGCTTGGCCGACAGTATTGGACGCAAGCCGGTCTTTCTGACAGCAGCCGTTGCCAGCCTGATTTCGATCGCGCTCTTTCTCTCAACCAGCGATTTCTATGTTCTTGCGCTTTCATTCGCCTTCATCGGATTAGGAAGGGCGCTTCGGTCGGGGACGCTTGATGCGTGGTTTGTCGAAACTTTCAAAGCTGCAGCACCTGATGTGGATGTGCAGCCTGCACTGGCCAAAGCGCATTGGGCCAATGCGGTGGGGTTGGCTGTCGGTGCCATTTTGGGCGGTGTTCTACCCGATGCTTTTGGCGCAGTAGCGGAAAGGATTGGCCACAGCATTTATGATGTGTCTTATGCGGCCAGCTTTGGTGTGATGCTGGGCGTTTATGTTTTCACGGTGCTGGCCATTGTCGAAAGGCCACGTCCAAAAAGCGGCAATGCTCTCAGACACGGGTTTGCAAGCGTACCGACGGTGATAAGGGACGCGAGCCTTCTTGCCCTGAAGCATCCCGCTCTGTCGATGCTTCTGGGATCACTGGCGTTCTTTCTGATGGCGACGAACCCGGTCGAGGTGATCTGGCCAACCCATGCAAAGCCCATGTTGGATGAGGACTATGCAAACACAGTGATTGGTGTTGTGACTGCGACTTACTTCTTTTCTATTGCTTTAGGCGCAACTTTGTCCCCGCACATCAGCCGAATTTTCAGGCGCCGGCACGCCATGACACTGGCCGCGACTTTTGCTGGCTTGGCGGTCGCTCAGATCGCATTGGCATTGCAAGGCGGCATCATCGGCTTTGTGGCGGTTTTCATTCTGTATTCTGTGATCCTTGGTGTCAGCGAAACGCCAGCCAGCACCATTGTGCATCGCTGCGTGGGCGACCATCAGCGGTCGACCGTGTTGTCGCTAAGATCGTTGATACAGCAGTTGGGGGCCGCATTGGGTCTGGTGTTTTTCGGAGCCGTCGCCGACATATACTCCACCCCGATCGCGTGGAGCGTGGGGGCGGTGTTTCTTTTCATTGCAGTGATACTGGCCTTGATGCTGGCCAAACAACTGGCCGCAGAAGCCGATAGGTGACATTCGTGCGTCACGCGGCGGGTTCGAAGCGGACATTGGATGCTGTCATTCGTGGTCATGCGCCGACACGCGCCGGTTCGGGTCGGTTCAGGCGAAGGTGTTGAGGGTTTGGAGGTGTCAGGCGGGAAGCAGGGCCGTTTGAACGGTTTCATCCCAGCCCAGATAGAGTGCACCCTGATTTTTGATCACCGGGCGGGTCATCACTTTGGGTTGGGCCGCAATCTGGGCTTCGGCTTCGGAGTTTTTCAGCCAGTCGCTGAGCCCCCGGTAATCGTTTGTTTTGCGGTCCACCAGCCTGTCGCCGAACTCGGTTATCAGTTCGGTCAGTTCAGCCTCGCTTAGCGGGTCGGCGCGGATATCGCGGAAACTGACCTCGATGCCGGCCTCTTCCAGCGCTTTGCGGGCCCTTTGACAGATTGCGCAGGTACTCAGTCCATAGATCATCATTTCGCAATCTCCTTTGGCGATGGTTCTGCAATCTCCGGAATCATGGCCGCCAAGGCAAGCAGTTGCGTTGAAATCGCCGTTTGCGTCACTTCGCGCGGTTGGCAGGTCAGGCGCCTTAGCCGACCAGTATTTTCTGTTTGGCGAAGGGGCTGAGGCCCAACCAGATCCAAACCCCATCCAGTTTGCCGTCATCGTGCGCAGGTCGGTGGTGACGAAGAGATCAACCTCAAAGCCCGGATCGGACCAGCAGAGGTCAACCTCGCCCTCAGGATCGATCACCGGCCAGCAGCGGCTTTTGGCGGGGATAGGGTCAAAGCGCGACGGGTTGCGGGGCGTGCATTGAATTGGCAGGAGCGTTTGCTTTGCGGCATTCGGCCTCTCGCCATGGTGGGCGCTCTGGGTTATCACCGGGATCATGTCACAGATCAGATCGCTTTTTGCGACCCGCCTTTATCACGCGCAGCTGCCTGAGTTCGGCAAAGCTCTGAGCCCGGACGAGCTTCACTCGGCCTGTTTGTCGATCGCCGATGATGACGAGGCGGGGCAAAACTGGTGTGAGGAGAACGATTTTCCGGGCTATACCAGCTATGCGTCGCTGACCGATCTGCCGTGGCGGTTTCCGATATTCAAGGACCTCAAGAAGGTACTGGACAGCCATGTTGCGGCATTTGCCGAGGATTTGCAGTTCGATCTGGATGACAAGAAGATCAAACTGGATTCGCTGTGGATCAACATTCTGCCGGAAGGCGGAATTCACACCGCGCATATCCATCCCCATAGCGTGATCAGCGGGACGACCTATGTGGCGATGCCTGAGGACACAAGTGCGATCAAATTCGAAGATCCGCGACTGGCGATGATGATGGCGGCGCCCGGGCGCAAAGCGGATGCGCGCGACGAGTTGCGCAGTTTTATCTATGTAAAGCCGCAGGTGGGTGATGTTCTGCTTTGGGAAAGCTGGCTGCGCCATGAGGTGCCGATGAACATGTCCGAAGAGATGCGCATCAGCGTCAGTTTCAATTATGGCTGGGGTTAGCCGGGGCGCGGGCCTGGGCAGGTTTGCGTTTGAAGACCCGCAGGTTGAGCGCCGGTTCATGGCTATGCCTGAGCCTGCGCGCGGGCAGCTTTTGGCGCTGCGCGATCTGATCTTTGAGGTGGCCGGGACGACGCCGGGTGTGGGGCGCATTCAGGAGACGTTGAAGTGGGGTCAGCCTGCGTATCTGACGCCTGAGACCAAGTCGGGGTCGACCATCCGGCTGGGTCAGCCCAAGGGTGGGGGCGTTGCGATTTATACCCATTGCCAGACCACGATCATGTCGGATTTTCAGGCGCTTTTTGCGGGTGAGTTCGATTTTGAGGGCAACCGCGCGGTCCTTTTGGCGGCAGAGGGGCCGGTTAAGGCCGATAAGCTGAGGCTGTTGATTGCGGCGGCGCTGACCTATCATCTTAGATAGGTGCGGTTCGTGCACGGGGGCCTCCACGGGGGCCTCGCAAATTCTAGGGTGGAGCATGGATTGATGCCAGTGACGGACCCCAGATTCGCGGAGTTGGAAACGCCCTGTCTGATCCTTGATGAGGCACGGTTCCAGCAGAATGTAGCGCGGCTGCGCGAGCGGGCCATGGGCCTGGGCGTTGCGTTGCGGCCGCATCTGAAGACGGGAAAATCCGTGGATGTCGCGCGGCAGGTTCTGGAGGGTGGCACCGGCCCTGCGACGGTTTCGACGCTGCGCGAGGCCGAGGTTTTTGCCGGGGCCGGGGTCGGGGATATCCTTTATGCGGTCGGGATTTCACCGCAGAAATTGCCGCGGGTGGCGGCGCTGAGGGCGGGGGGGTGTGACCTGACCGTTATTCTGGATAGTGCCGAACAGGCCCGCGCAATTGCTGAATTTACCAAAAAAACCGGTCAGGTGATCCCCGCGCTGATCGAGATTGACAGTGACGGGCACCGCGGAGGTGTGAGCCCTGATGATCCCGAATTGATCGAGATTGCCCGGATTTTGGACGGTGCAGGATCGGCCTTTGGCGGGGTTCTGACCCATGCCGGTGAAAGCTATGGCGCGCAGGGCAAAGATGCGCAGGCCAATTTTGCCGAGCGCGAGCGCGCGGCGGTGGTTCAGGCGGCCAGCGCATTGGCGGCGGCGGGTTTGCCGTGTCGGACGGTCAGCGTGGGGTCCACGCCGACGGCGCATGCTGCACGCTCGCTTGAGGGGGTCACCGAGTTGCGCGCAGGGGTCTATACGTTTTTTGATCTGGTGATGGCCGGCATCGGTGTCTGCCGGGTTGAGGATATCGCGCTGAGCGTTCTGACCACGGTCGTCGGGCATCAGCGCGAAAAGGGCTGGGTTCTGGTCGATGCGGGATGGATGGCGATGTCGCGCGATCGCGGTACGGCAAATCAGCCGGTCGATCAGGGCTATGGGTTGGTTTGCGGCGAGAATGGAGAGGTCATTGCGGATCTCATCCTAAGTGCTGCAAATCAGGAGCATGGTACGATCACGGTGCGGCCCGGTGCGGCGCGCGATCTGCCGGATTTCCCGGTTGGCACGCGGCTGAGGATATTGCCGAACCATGCTTGCGCAACGGGGGCGCAACATACGCGCTATCACGTGGTTCCGGCCAAGGCCGGTCAGCCCTTGATGGAGTGGCCGCGGTTTTCGGGCTGGTAACATGAGGATTTCGGCCTAAGGTTCCGGCAGGATTTACCGCCACAAACGGCAAGATCAGATCGCGGGGGGGAAGTGGTTCGATGAGCAAGGACAAGCTGCAGGCGGGTGCCTTTTATCCGCGCGATCTGAACCGGCATCCCCAGCCATTGACGCCTGACTACCGGTCCAGTGTCCTGCGCTCGCCCAGAAACGCGCGGCTGTCGTTTGAAACCTCGCAGGGCGAGATGACGGGCCCGGTTTTCGGGCATGAAATTCTGGGCGCGCTGGACAATGATCTGATCGTGAATTTCGCGCAGGCCGGAGAGACGGCAATCGGCGAGCGGATCATCGTGCATGGCCGCGTTCTTGACGAGAATGCGCGCCCGGTGCCGGGTGCTTTGCTGGAATTCTGGCAGGCGAACGCAGGCGGGCGATACCGGCACAAGCGCGACGGGTATCTGGCGCCGCTGGACGCCAATTTCGGCGGCTGTGGTCGCACGATTACGCAAGCGGATGGCGCGTATTCCTTTCGCACGATCAGGCCCGGACCCTACCCATGGCCCAATGGCGGCAACGACTGGCGCCCGGCGCATATCCATTTTTCGGTTTTTGGGGATGGGTTTGCGCAGCGGCTGATAACTCAGATGTATTTTCAGGGCGATCCGCATATTGCGCTTTGCCCGATTGTGCAGACGATCAAGGACCCCGGCGCGATTGAGCAACTGACCGCGCAGCTGGATATGGACAACACGGTGCCGATGGATGCGATTGCTTACCGGTTTGATATCGTGCTGCGGGGGCGGGGTTCGACGCTGTTTGAAAATCGGCTGGAGGGGAATTGATGGCGGGGTCTGAGCGGCTGAAAGAGAGCGCTTCGCAGACGGCGGGGCCGTATGTGCACATCGGGTGCGTGCCCAGCTTTGCGGGGCTGGAGGGGATGTTTCGCGGGCGCGATCTGGGAAGTGTTATGATCACCGGTGCGGCGACCGGCGAGCGGGTTGTGATCACCGGGCGGGTTCTGGATGGCGCGGGCGAGCCGGTGACGGATGCTTTGCTTGAGATATGGCAGGCGGATGCCCAAGGGCTGTTCAACGGCCCGTCCGAGACGCACGGCGTGGCCGATCCGCATTTTACCGGCTGGGGGCGTCAGCCGACCGATGGCGAGACCGGGCAATTCCGGTTCGAAACGATCAGGCCGGGGCGCGTGCCATGGCCTGATGGGCGGATGCAGGCGCCGCATATCAGCCTGTGGATCGTGGCGCGGGGGATCAACCTTGGCCTGAGTACGCGGGTCTATTTCAGCGACGAGAGCGCGGCGAATAGTGAGGATCCGCTGTTGCAAGAGATCGGTGATCCGGCGCGGGTCGCCACGTTGATTGCCGCCAGGAAGGCGGATGAATATAGCTTTGATATATGCCTGCAGGGCGACAATGAAACGGTGTTCCTAGATGTCTGAAGTTACTGGCGTTCCTTGTATCCTGTGCTGTGCCATTACCGGGTCGGTGCCCAAAAAGATCAATAACCCGGCGGTTCCGATCTCTGTCTCAGAGCAGGTGGAAAGCAGCCATGCGGCGGTTGAGGCGGGGGCCTCGATCATTCATGCGCATGTGCGAAATGACGATGAAAGCCCGTCCAGTGATCCCGATAAATTTGCCGCCCTGAAAGAGGGGCTGGAGAAACATTGCCCCGGCGTGATCATCCAGTTTTCGACCGGCGGGCGGTCGGGAGCGGGGCGCGAGCGTGGCGGGATGCTGGCTCTGGCGCCTGACATGGCGTCGCTTTCGGTGGGGTCGAACAACTTTCCGACGCGGGTTTACGAGAACCCGCCGGAGCTTGTGACGTGGCTGTCGAGCGAGATGATCAAGTATCAGATCACGCCCGAGGTCGAGGCGTTCGATTTAAGTCACATCCTGCAGGCGATCGCGATGAGCAAGGCAGGCAAGCTCTATGGTCATCTTTATGTTCAGTTCGTGATGGGCGTGGCCAATGCGATGCCTGCCGACAAGACGGTGTTTGATTTCTACGTCGAAACGATGCGCACCCGGGCGCCAGGGGCGCAGTGGTGTGCCGCCGGGATCGGGGCGAACCAGATCGTGGTGAACGAATGGGCGATTGCCGCCGGTGGCCACACCCGCGCGGGGCTGGAAGATAACATGCGGCTGGACCGTGAGAGGCTGGCGCCGTCGAACGCGGCTTTGATCGCGCGGGCCGCCGAGGTTTGCGCAAAATACGACCGCCCGGTTGCCACGCCCGATCAGGCGCGCGAGATTTTGGGGCTGAAACCCTGGAAAGTGGCCGGGCAATGAGTGTCTTTGAGCACCCTTGGCTGGGCGGAATTTTCTGTGACGAAGAGATTGCCCTGATCATGGCGCCAGAGGCGCAGCTGGTGCGGATGTTGAAGATCGAATGCGCGTGGTCGCTGGTTCTGGGTGACATCGGGCGGGTGGGGCCGGATGTGGCCGAGGCGGCGGCGCAGGCGATATTGTCGGCAGACATCGACATGGGCGCGCTGCGTGCGGGCACGGCAAAGGACGGTTTGGCGGTTCCGACGCTGGTGCGGCTTTTGAAATCGGGAATGGCGGAGGCGCTGCATCCGGCGGTGCATAAGGGGCTGACGTCACAGGATGTGATCGACACTGAACTGGTGCTGGCGCTGGGCCGGATTTTGCCGCTGATGGAGCGGCGATTGCAGGGGCTGATCGGCGCGCTGGAGGCGGTGTCGGTGGCGCATGGTGCGCGGCCCCTGATGGGGCGCACGCGGATGCAGGCGGCGGTTGAAATTACGGTCGCGGACCGGGTGGCAACATGGCAACGCCCGCTGGTGCGGCATCTGGAGCGGTTGGTGGCGCTGCGCGAGGCGGTGCTTTGCCTGCAATTTGGCGGGGCTGCGGGGACGCGCGATGTTTTGGGTGATGATGGCCCGGCGGCGGCTGTGGCTCTGGCGGCGCGGCTGGGGCTGAACAACCCCGATGCCCAGTGGCATGCGGCGCGCGATACGCTGGTTGATCTGGCGGGCTGGCTGTCGCTGGTGACGGGCAGTCTGGGCAAGATGGGTCAGGATATTTCGCTTATGGCGCAGCAGGGGCTGGACGAGATAAAGATCGCCGGCGGCGGCAGCAGTTCGGCGATGCCGCATAAGGCAAACCCGATTTTGGCCGAGCTTTTGGTGACGCTGGCGCGGTTTAATGCAACGCAGGTTTCGGGCATGCATCAGGCGATGGTGCATGAACAGGAACGATCTGGCGCGGCATGGGCGCTGGAATGGATGATCCTGCCGCAAATGCTGAACGCGACGGCGCGCGGTCTGGGCGCGGCGGGTGCGTTGGTGGAAAACATCCAGAGCATCGGCAATGCGGCGACTTAGCCTCTGAGCGACCTTGCACAGCCTCTTTTGTCAGCCGGGCGGACGTGCAAAGCTGGCGCGAAGCCAAGCTGGAGGATGGTGCGTGGGCGAATATTTCGACGACTTAGAGACACGTTCAGAGGATGAGCGCGCGGCGTCTTATGCGGCGTGTTTGCCCGCTCAGATTAGGGCGGCACAGGGGTTGAGTGGCTATGCGGCCGGTTTGGGCGCGGTCGATGCAGGTGCTGTGACATCGGTTGGCGCGCTGGCCGCTTTGCCGGTTTTGCGCAAGTCGGAATTGGGGGCAGCGCAGAAGGCCGCGCCGCCTTTGGGCGGGTTCACCACGGTGCCGGCCACCGGGTTCGCCCATATCTTTCAGTCGCCGGGCCCGATTTACGAGCCCGGGCAGGTTGGACATGACTGGTGGCGGATTGGCAGGTTTCTGAAGGCTGTGGGCATTGGCGCGGGCGATATCGTGCAGAACTGTTTTTCCTACCATCTGACGCCTGCGGGGATGATTTTTGAAAGCGGTGCGCGGGCGGTTGGGGCCACGGTTATCCCGGCGGGCACCGGCCAGACCGAAATGCAGGTGCGCGCGGCGGTCGATATCGGCGCCACGGCCTATGCGGGGACACCCGATTACCTGAAGGTGATTCTGGATAAGGCCGACGAGATCGGCGAGACGCTGAGCATTACCCGGGCGGCGGTCGGGGGCGGGGCGCTTTTCCCTGCGCTCAGGCAGGCTTATGCCGATCGCGGGATCCTGTGTTTGCAGAATTATGCCACCGCCGATCTGGGCAATGTCGCTTATGAAAGCCCCGCGATGGAGGGGTTGATCGTGGACGAAGGTGTGATCGTTGAGATCGTAACGCCCGGCACGGGCATTCCGGTTGAACCGGGCGAGGTGGGCGAAGTTGTCGTCACCTCTTTGAACGCAGATTATCCGCTGATCCGATTTGCCACCGGCGATCTGAGCGCTACCTTGCCAGGTATCAGCCCCTGTGGGCGCACGAATATGCGCATTCGCGGCTGGATGGGGCGCGCTGATCAGACGACCAAGATCAAGGGGATGTTTGTGCGCCCCGAACAGGTGGCGGCACTGGTGGCGCGTCACGACGACATAGACCGCGCACGGGTTATCGCCAGCCGGGATGGCGATCGCGACGTGATGACGGTGCGGATAGAGACGACGTCAGGTGACCGGGCCGCTTTTGAAGCTTTGGTTCTGGATATCCTGAAGTTGAAAGGAACGGTTGAATTGGTTGCCCCCGGCGCGTTGCCACGCGACGGCAAGGTGATCGATGACATCAGAGTATACGAGTAACACCTAGGAGGATCAGATGAGATACACAGCGGCATTTGCTATGCTTTTAAGCCTGATAGCCGGGGCGGCGACGGCGGAAGAAGTGGCTTTGGTTGTCGGCAACGGTGACTATAAGCAGTTGCGCGATGTTCGGCGCGGCGGTCAGGTTGTGTCATCGGCAAGTTCACTTAAGAACGCCGGTGCTTTGGTAATGTCGCAAGAGGACGCCGATGCAAAACGGCTGTCGGCGATGACGCGCGAGTTTGCGCAGATCGCGGCCAAAGCAGACGGTGTTGCGGTGGTTTTGTCGGGGCGGTTCCTGCATACATCAAGCGAGACTTATTTCCTGCCAACCGACAGCACGGGCCCGGGTCTGGCCGCTATTTCGGGCGAGGCTTTGCCGCTGTCTGTGGTGCAGGCCTTGCTGGCCAGGGTTCCGGGGCGCGCGGTTCTGGTGCTGGCTACGGATCAAAATTCGGCCCGCGTGGACGCCTATCTGAACGAAGGTATCGGCCAGATCACCCCGGCGCAGGGTGTGACCGTTTTTCAGGCTGATCCATCGACGGCCGCGGATTTTATCGAAAGCGTTCTGGCCGTGCCAGAGGCGTCGATTGTGGTTCAGGCCCAGCGGATGCGGGGGGTTACCGTGTCTGGCTTTATGCCGGAAAGCCTGAAGTTTCTGCGCGACGCGCAGGCCAAGGAGACGGCCAGTGGATCGGCCAGCGCGGGTTCGGACGAAGAGGGCTATTGGAATGCCATTCGCGATCTGGACACCGCCGAGGCTTATGACATTTACCTCAAGCGCTACCCCAATGGGGCGCATGTCGGTGAGGCGCGCAAAGCTGCGGCTGATATTCGCGACGAGCCCAATCGCGCGGCACGTCTGGAAGAAGAGAGCCTGAGCCTGACCCGCAATCAGCGGCGCGAAATTCAGCGCGATCTGTCGCTTTTGGATTACAACACGCGCGGCATTGACGGGATCTTTGGCAAGGGCACACGCGCCGCAGTTGGCGCATGGCAGAACAAGAACGGGTTTGAGGCGTCCAGCTATCTGACGCGCGAGCAGATCACGACGTTGAGCGCGCAGGCGGATCGGCGCGGCGCCGAGTTGGAGGTTGAGGCGGAACAGCGCCGTGCCCAGCAAGAGCGTGACGACCGCGCTTATTGGCGTGAGACCGGTGCGCAGGGCGACGAAGCGGGTTTCCGCGCCTACCTCAAGCGCTATCCCGACGGGCGCTATGCCGAAGTGGCAACAGCGCGGTTGCAGGCGATCGAAGACGAGCGTCTGAATTCAACCGATGGCCGCGAGCGCCAGTTCTGGGAAGAGGTGACGCAGGCCGACACGATCGAAGCTTATGACAGCTATCTGTCGCAGTTGCCGGACGGAACCTTTGCCGAAGAGGCGCGCGCGCGCCGCGAAGAGCTGGTTCTGGAGCAGAAGAACTTTCAGGTTGAGCAGGCTGCCAAGACCTCGGAGGAGCAGATGCGGATGAACGCCGGCACGCGCCGTGTGATCGAACAGCGTCTGAACATTCTGGGCCTGAAACCCGGTCCGGTGGACGGCACATTCGACGAGCGTACGCGCCGCGCGATCCGCCGTTTCCAGAGCGAGCGTGGTCTGCAGGTGACCGGTTACCTGAACGAAGGCGCCGTGGTGCGCATTCTGGCCGAAAGCATCCTGCGCTAGGCTACACGGACTTTGGGTTCTGAAAAGAGAAAAGCCGCCCTTTTAACGGGGCGGCTTTTAAGCTCGGATCGCTTGGATGCGATCAGCCCTGACGGGCCTTGAACCGGCGTTGTGTCTTGTTAATCACATAGACACGGCCTTTACGGCGCACAACGCGGCAATCGCGATGCCGGTTTTTCAGCGAGCGGAGCGAATTTCTGACCTTCATGGGTCTTCTCCTTGTTCGCGGCGCCGCGGGCGCCATGGTTAATCCTGTTGGCCGAATGGCCAGATGGTGGGCGATACTGGGATCGAACCAGTGACCCCTTCGATGTCAACGAAGTGCTCTACCGCTGAGCTAATCACCCTTCACCGCTGTGTTTTCGCCAATGCCCCGTTCTAAACGAACAAGACGCGGGCAAATCCGCGTCGGTCGGGGTCGTATAAAAGGGAATGAGCATGGCTTCAAGACCTTTTGGCAAAGTCGAAAATCAGAGTATATTGGTTGCAAAGAAGGAACGTTGATGCCGAAAACACCATATCAGGTCGTCCTGCCCGAACAGCGCACTACCAGTGTGGTGTTTTCGTCACCTCATAGTGGCCGGGACTATGGTTGGTCGTTCCTGAGAAAATCGGTTTTGGATGGCGTGGCGATTCGGTCGTCGGAGGATGCGTTTGTCGATCAGCTGTTTGAGGGGGCGCCGGACTATGGGGCGCCCTTTATTCATGCCACAACGCCGCGCGCCTATCTTGATTTGAACCGCAGTGCCGAAGAGTTGGACCCGGCGCTGGTCGAAGGGGTGCGCAAGGCCACCCATAACCCGCGCATTGCTTCGGGTCTGGGGGTTATTCCGCGGGTGGTTTCAAACGGGCGGTCGATTTATAGCGGCAAGATCACCATGGGCGAGGCGCGCGCGCGCATCGAGGGCCATTGGCAGCCCTACCACGACCGGTTGCAGAGTTTGCTGGACGAAAGCCTAGCGCTATTTGGCGAGGCGATCCTGATCGATTGTCATTCGATGCCGCATGAGGCGATTGATACGCTGGCCCAGTCGGGTATTGCGCGCGCCGAGGTGGTTCTGGGGGACCGGTTTGGTGCGGCGGCGCATCCCGAGGTGATGGATCAGGTCGAGGCGGCTTTTGTCAGTGCAGGGCTGAGTGTTGCGCGCAACGCGCCTTTTGCGGGGGCCTATATTACCCAGCATTACGGGCGCCCGTCGCGGCGCCAGCATGTCATTCAGGTGGAAATTGACCGCTCGCTTTACATGAACGAGGCCAGGATCAGGCCGAACGGGAATTTCAAGAATTTCCGCAATATGATGCAGCAGGTGATGGCGGATATCGCCCGGATCGGCAGGCGTCGGGTATCGCTGGCGGCAGAGTAGTTGCAGGGGCCGGAGCCTAGCGCAGCGACCGGCCTTTGACGATCGCGTCCTTGCCATATTTTTCGCGGATCCTGTCGCTGGCGCGTTCGGCAGCGCTGCGTTTTTGGGCGTTTGGATCAAGCAGGTCATCGGAAAGATCGGCGTTTTCGGCCGGTACGATCTGGGACAGGCCGACACCGATCAACCGGTAGGGGCCCTGATTTCCGACCTGATCAAAAAGCTGGCGGGCGGTGCGATAGATGCGGTCGGCCAGTTGGGTGGCGTCATGCAGGCTGATCCTGCGGGTCAGGGCGCTGTGGTCAGAGCGTTTGAGTTTCAGGGTGACGACGCGCCCGGCCTGACCCTTGGCCTTGGCGCGGTCGGCGACCTGTTCGGAGAGGCGCCAGATGTGGCCATCCAGAATATCGGTCGAGGCGGTGTCCTGATTGAAGGTGGTTTCGTTCGAGATGGATTTGACCGGCGCGTTGCGGGACACGCGGCGGCGGTCCTGACCGCGCGCAAGATGCCAGAGCCGGTCGCCCATAGAGCCAAAGCGCGCGCCCAGATCCTTGCGTTCCCAGCGCAGGAGATCCGAGAAAGTGCGGATGCCGGCCTGTTCGAGGCTGGCCTGAGCGGCCGGGCCAATGCCCCAGATCAGGCGCACGGATTTGCCACGCAGAAACTCAGGCGTCTCGGCCTGACCGATGATCGAAAAACCGCGTGGTTTGTCGAGGTCCGAGGCGACCTTGGCCAGAAACTTGTTATGCGACAGCCCGATCGAACCGGTGATCCCGATCTCGTCGGACATGCGTTTGACCAGCCGGGCCAGCACGACGGCGGGCGGGGCTCCGTGCAGGCGCTGGGTGCCTGACAGATCCATGAAAGCTTCGTCCAGTGAGAGGGGTTCGATGGCGGGCGTCAGGTCCTCCATCAGGGCGCGGATCTGACGCGAGACCTGAACATAGACATCCATCCGGCCGCGCAGGACAACCGCGTCGGGGCAAAGCTCAAGCGCTTTGAACATCGGCATGGCCGAGCGGACGCCGCGGATGCGCGCGATATAGCAGGCGGTCGAGACGACGCCGCGCTTGCCACCGCCGATGATCACCGGTTTGTCGCGGATCGCGGGGTTGTCGCGTTTTTCAACCGAGGCATAAAAGGCGTCGCAGTCCATATGCGCGATGGAGAGGGTTTCAAGTTCGGGATGTGCAAGGATCCGCGGGCTGCCACATTGGGGGCAGCGATGCGCCTGGTCGAACCGGGCAAGGCAGGATCGGCAGAGTGCGGGCATGGGGCGACAGTAATCTTATGCTTGTGCGGCGGCAATCGCCGGAGCCTCCGGCGGGAGTATTTTTTGCAAAGAAGAACGGCAGGCGATGTCTGACGTCAGCACCCTTGGGACAGATTGAGGATTTGAATAAGGGAGGATTTCTGGTTCATCTTATCGATTAGGAGATCGAGATGACGAAGAAGCCGCAGACATCCAAAGAAGCCGCCGAGAAGGTGGTTAAGAACATCCGCCGCAAGACGCGGCAAACCTATTCAGCTGAAGAGAAGATCCGCATTGTATTGGCGGGCCTGCGTGGCGAGGAAAGCATCTCGGTGCTATGCCGCCGGGAGGGTATTGCTGAGAGCCTGTATTACAGCTGGTCAAAAGAGTTTCTCGAAGCTGGCAAGCGCCGGTTATCTGGCGACACGGCACGGCAGGCGACGTCGCCTGAGGTAAAGGAGCTGCGTTCGGAATCGTTGGCATTAAAGGAATGCGTTGCCGATCTCACCCTCGAGAACCGTCTGCTCAAAAAAAGCATGACAGGGGCTGGGGAGTTCGAGGAATGAGATATCCTGCGTCTGAGAAACTGGAGATCATCCGCACCGTTGAGGGATCACATCTGCCGGTGAAACAAACCCTCGACATGCTGGGCATCCCACGCACGACATTCTACCGATGGTATGATCGCTATGTCGACGGCGGGTTCGATGCGCTGGCTGACAGATCCCCACGCCCAGGATCGGTCTGGAACCGCATCCCTGATGCTCGTCGTGATGACCTGATCGAGTTCGCGCTGGAACATGAGGCGCTGACCACGCGGGAACTGGCCGTCAAATACACTGATGAGAAGCGATATTTTATCTCTGAATCATCAGCTTATCGCATGTTGAAAGCTGCTGATCTGATCACCGCGCCAGACTACGTGGTGATCAAAGCTGCCGACGAGTTCACCGACAAAACCACGGCCATCAACGAGATGTGGCAGACCGATTTTACCTACTTCAAGATCATCGGCTGGGGTTGGTATTACCTCAGCACAATCCTTGATGATTACAGCCGCTACATCATCGCCTGGAAGCTCTGCACAAATATGCGGGCCGAAGATGTGACAGACACGATTGAACTGGCTCTGACAACATCAGGCTGCGACCAGGCCGTTGTGCGGCACAAGCCACGTCTGCTCAGCGACAACGGCTCATGCTACATCTCCGGCGATCTGGCCAAATGGTTAGAGGATCAAAAAATGACGCATGTTCGCGGCGCACCGTTCCACCCACAAACCCAAGGCAAAATCGCCCCCTCTCGGCAGATTGCTTTGCAATCGCCTGTCGGGCAATGGATGGCACCAGACCATGAAGAACCGGGTTCTGCTGGAAAACTACTACCTGCCAGGCGATCTTGAGCGTCAGATCGGGGCCTTCGTCGAATACTACAACAACCAGCGCTACCACGAGAGCCTGAACAACGTCACGCCAGCCAACGTCTACTTTGGCCGCGACAAAGCCATTCTGAGAGAAAGGGAAAAGATCAAGAAACAGACAATCCGCCAACGCCGCTTGCAACATCAAAAACAAGCCGCATAATCAACTACACAAACGAGCCAGAGCCTCCAATGCTCAAACCGCTCTGATGCCCCATTTTATATGACGACGGACACAGGCGATCAGAGCAGGCTGGCGGTTTCTGTGGGCATGAGGGGTGGCGCTTTGATCGAGGACGGCGCGCCGGGGAGCGGGACGGTTGCCTGGGGTGCTGATGCGGTTTGCGGGGGGTCGCCGCGCAGGTGCGTCAGGAGAGTTTTGTGGTCGGGCAGTTCGCGCGTGATGGTGTCGATCCGGGCGCGGGTCTGTTTGAGGTAGGCCTTCCAGCGGTCCTTGTTCATGGCGATGGCGGGGGCCATTTTGGGGTTGCCGTAACCGGTGTGGTAGACGCCTTTGCCCAAGAGAACCGCCTGATAGGTGGCGGGTGAGAAAAGCGAGTAGGCGCCCAGATCGTAAGGGGCGGGCAGGCTGTGTTTCCAGAGATCGATGTTTTCGGCCAGGCTGTCGGGGATTTTGAGCCTGCGGGCGTCGTGCCAATAGTCGTCGGTGCGGTTGTTGAGGGCATAATGCAGGCAGATGAAATCACGAACCTCGTCATAGAGATCCATGGAGACCTTGTTGTAGCGGTCGGTCACTGGTTGGGGAAAGTCGCTGTCGGGGAAATAGGTGAGCAGCCAGCGCAGGCCCATTTCGATCATGTAGATTGCGGTGGATTCCAGAGGCTCGATAAAGCCGCTGGTCAGGCCGATGGCGATACAGTTCTTTTCCCATGCACGGGCGGTGCGGCCGACGCGCATCGGGATGACGCGGGGTTCGGCGGTGGCGCCGTCGGGATGAAACTCGGCCAGGTGGGCGCGAAATTCGTCGCGCGCCTGATCGTCGGTGCGATGTGCTGACGAAAAGACGTAGCCGGTGCCGATGCGGTTGTAGAGGGGGACACGCCAGCTCCACCCGGCGCCGAGGGCTGTTGATCTGGTCATCGGCTCGATCTTGTCGGGGTCGGGGTGCGGAAGTTGCACGGCCATGGCGCGGTCATTGCCCAGATAATCGGCGTAGCTTTCGAACGGAACGCCGAGAGCTTCGTTGATGATCAGCCCGCGAAAGCCGGTGCAGTCGATGACCAGCTCAACGGGGTGGCGGCCGGTTTGCTTCAGTTGAACGGCGGCGATGTGACCGCGGTCGTCCTTTTCCACTTTGACCATGTCGTCCAGAATATGCTCGACGCCGCGCTGGATGCAGACATCCTTGAGAAGGCCTGCAAACTTGCCGGCGTCAAGATGGTAGGCAAAGCCAACCTGTCCGTCAAAGTCACCTGCACCGATCGGGCGCGGACCCTTCTTTTGCAGCCACAGATCGACACAGGGCGAAATTGTCTGGACGTAATCCAGGCGCCCGGCGCCTTCGCGCAGATAGTACCAGGCGGGATCAATGCCCCCGATTGGATTGCCCTTGGAGAAGGGGTTCACATAGGCCAGCGGCTTGCCCGAGGCATCGTTGTTCCAGCGATCAAAAAGGACGCCCAGCTTGAACGAGGCATTGCAGGTCTTGAAGAACTGTTTTTCGGAAATGCCGCACATCTTGAGGATGTTGGGCATGCCCGGGACCGTGGCCTCGCCCACGCCGACAGTTGGGATGTTGGGCGATTCAATCAAGGAAACCTTGATCCTGCCTTGGGATCGTTTGCCGGTCTTCACAAAGGTCGAGAGGAAAAGCGCAGACATCCAGCCCGCGGTCCCACCACCCACGATGGTGATCTTTCTGATTGGCTTGCCCATCTTCGCCCCCCTAATGCGCAGGGGAATTTAACGACAGATCGGGATCTTTTGAAAGGGTGCGGTCATGGACGTTCCGGTTGCCCGTTGCGCCAGTCGCACGAAGTGCCAGAAGAAATGCGCCGTAAGGCGCGCATTTGGATCACGCCTGCGGCTTGGTTTGGCGCGTGTTTAGGGCAGGGCTGCCAGAATTTCGCGGGCTGCGGTGGCGGGGTTGTCTGCTTGGACAATTGGGCGCCCGACGACGATATGATCGGCGCCGTTCTGGATGGCCATCTGCGGCGTTGCGATGCGTTTTTGATCGCCGGGGTTTGTCCCCACGGGCCGCACGCCCGGTGTCACGATCAGTTTGCCCTTGGCCGATGGCAGGGCGCGGATCAGGGCGGCTTCGTTTGGTGAGGCGATGACGCCGTCCGCGCCCGCGGTCAGCGCCTTGTCGGCACGCTCGACCACCAGATCGGCGATGTTGCCGTCCTTGATCAGGCTTGCGTCCAGATCGGCGCGGTCAAGCGAGGTCAGGATCGTGACCGCCAGTATTTTTAGGTCCGTGCCGCCCTTGCCCTCCTGGGCGGCGCGCACGACGTGGGGGTCGCCGTGGACCGTCAGGAAGTCCAGGTCGAACTGAGCCAGCCCGCGCACAGCCGCCTCGATCGTGGCGCTGATATCGAAAAGCTTCATGTCCAGAAAGATGCGTTTGCCGTGTTCTGCCTTCAGCTCGTTTGCAAGGGCCAGGCCGCCGCCGGTCAGCATTCCCAGACCGATCTTATAAAAGGACACGTCATCGCCGAGGGTTTGGGCAAGTTGCAGCCCGGCCAAAGCGTTGGGCACGTCTAAGGCGACGATTAGGCGATCATCTGACATCGGGCTTCCTTATCTCGGTGGGTTCGGGGTGGTCTAACGCCTCAGACCCGCCGAAACAAGTCGGCGGGGCTTGGTAGCTTTACAAATCCGGGTGGGATGTGGGGCGCGCGGGGTGTCAGGCCGCCTGACGATAGCCTGCGTCGGGACCTGCGTCGCGACCGGCCGTGGTCCGGGTGGTTTCTGACAAGCTCCACAAGCGGATCGCATCCGCGGCAAGGCGCAGGCGCAGATCGGCAAGCGTTTCGCCCTGACGTGAGGCCACGCTGGTCAGAACGACCGCTTTTTCAATCGGTGCGTCGGCGGTGCGCCGCAGCAGGATACGCACCCGCCCTTCGATCAGGCCGAAGTCGGGCAAACGGTTCATTTCCAATACACCAGCATCGATGATCCTGGGCTTCAGACTGCTCTCATACGACATAGGGCTTCCCCCCTTTGTTGGTGTCGAACTGCCTATTATTTAGGGCTCGTTCTGATTTTTAACATGGTTTTATGTGAAAAAAGTTTCCGCGCTGGTCAACTTGGGCGGAAATCGGCGGAAATCCACCTGTTGTGGGACACTTGACCGGGGCGGATCAGACCCCATTTATCAAATATCCCAGAGGCCCGAACGGCGCGTGCTGCAGTTGCAGGCGGTCAAGGCGGGCGCTTGATAATGGTAAAAGGAGAATGCCCATGAACTTGGAGAAGTTCACGGAGCGGTCGCGCGGTTTTATACAGGCCGCCCAGACGATCGCGATGCGCGAGAGCCACCAGCGGCTGTCGCCGGAACACCTGCTGAAAGCATTGATGGATGATGATCAGGGGCTTGCGTCGAACCTGATCAAACACTCGGGCGGTTCGCCCGAGCGAGTGGTTGAGGCCGTTGATCTGGCAGTGTCCAAGATCGCGGTGGTCAGTGGTGACGCGGGCCAGACCTATATGGATGGGCAGACCGGTAAAGTTCTGGCCGAAGCTGAAAAGCTGGCCACCAAGGCTGGTGACAGTTTTGTGCCGGTGGAACGGATCCTGATGGCATTGGCCATGGTCAAATCCAAGGCAAAGGACGCTTTGGAGGCGGGGTCGGTTACGGCGCAGAACCTCAATAGTGCAATCAATGACATTCGCAAAGGGCGCACGGCCGATACGGCCAGCGCCGAAGAAACCTATGATGCGCTGAAAAAATATGCCCGCGACCTGACACAGGCTGCGGCGGATGGCAAAATTGACCCAATCATCGGTCGTGACGAAGAAATTCGGCGCACGATGCAGGTTCTGAGCCGCCGGACCAAGAACAACCCGGTTCTGATCGGTGAGCCGGGGGTCGGCAAGACGGCGATTGCCGAGGGGCTGGCCTTGCGCATCATCAACGGTGATGTGCCTGAAAGCCTGCGCAACAAGAAGCTTTTGGCACTGGATATGGGCGCGCTGATTGCCGGTGCCAAGTATCGCGGCGAGTTCGAAGAGCGGCTGAAGGCGGTTCTGAACGAGGTAACGGATGCAGCGGGCGAGATCATTTTGTTCATCGACGAGATGCACACGCTGGTTGGCGCGGGCAAGTCCGATGGCGCGATGGATGCCGCCAACCTGATCAAGCCCAGCCTTGCACGGGGCGAGTTGCATTGCGTGGGTGCCACAACGCTGGATGAGTACCGCAAGTATGTCGAAAAAGACGCAGCCCTTGCGCGCCGGTTCCAGCCGGTAATGGTCGAAGAGCCGACGGTCGAAGATACCGTCAGCATTCTGCGCGGCATCAAGGAAAAATACGAGATGCACCACGGTGTGCGGATCAGTGATGCAGCGCTTGTTGCGGCGGCCACGCTTTCGCACCGTTACATCACCGACCGGTTCCTGCCCGACAAGGCGATTGACCTGATGGACGAGGCCGCCAGCCGTTTGCGGATGGAAGTCGACAGCAAGCCCGAGGCGCTGGACGCTTTGGACCGCGACATCCTGCAAAAGCAGATCGAGGCCGAGGCGCTGAAGAAAGAAGACGACAAGGCGTCAAAGACCCGGCTGGAGAAGCTGGAAAAAGAGCTGGGCGATTTGCAGGAACGTTCTGCCGGGATGACGGCGCAATGGCAAAGCTCGCGCGATAAGCTGGCGTCGGCGCAGGAGATGAAAGAACAACTGGACCGTGCGCGGGCCGAGCTGGACCATGCAAAGCGCGAGGGCAACCTGGCGAAGGCGGGCGAGCTGTCTTATGGGGTCATCCCCGAGTTGGAGCGCAAGCTGTCTGAGGCCGAAAGCACCGAGGGCGAAATGACGGTCGACGAAGCTGTGCGCCCTGAACAGATTGCCGCTGTTGTCGAGCGGTGGACAGGTATTCCGACCACCAAGATGCTGGAAGGCGAGCGTGACAAGCTGTTGCGGATGGAAGACGAGCTGGGGCGCCGGGTGATCGGGCAGAAGGGTCCGGTCCGGGCTGTTTCCAACGCTGTGCGCCGGGCGCGCGCGGGTCTGAATGACGAGAACCGTCCCTTGGGATCGTTCCTGTTTCTGGGCCCCACGGGTGTTGGTAAAACAGAGCTGACCAAAGCCGTGGCCGAGTTTCTGTTCGACGATGACAATGCGATGGTTCGGATCGACATGAGCGAGTTCATGGAGAAGCATTCGGTTTCGCGGCTGATCGGTGCGCCTCCGGGCTATGTCGGTTATGACGAGGGCGGTGTTCTTACCGAAGCCGTGCGGCGCAGGCCGTATCAGGTGATCCTGTTTGACGAAGTTGAAAAGGCGCATCCGGATGTCTTTAACGTGCTTTTGCAGGTTCTGGACGACGGTGTTCTGACCGATGGACAGGGCCGGACGGTGGATTTCAAGCAGACGCTGATCATCCTGACTTCGAACCTTGGTGCGCAGGCGCTCAGCCAGTTGCCCGAGGGTGCGGATGCCAGTGATGCGCGGCGCGATGTCATGGATGCAGTGCGGGCCCATTTCCGCCCTGAGTTCCTGAACCGTCTGGATGAGACGATCATCTTTGACCGGCTCAGCCGTGAGAATATGGACGGGATCGTTGATATTCAGGTCGGGCTTTTGGCCAAGCGGCTGGCGCGGCGCGGGATCTCTTTGACCTTGGACAAGGATGCCAAGACATGGCTGGCTGACGAAGGCTATGACCCGGTCTTTGGTGCGCGTCCGCTAAAGCGGGTGATCCAGCGTGCGTTGCAGGATCAGCTGGCCGAGATGCTATTGGCCGGTGACATCAGTGACGGCGACGTCATCGAGGTCAGCGCAGGGGCGGATGGTCTGTTGGTTGGGGGGCATCTGACAACCTCGGACCGGCAACCGCCCGAGGATGTTGTGATCCACTGACAAGGGTCTGATTTCGGGGTCGGTTTGAGACGAAATTTGCCCCGCCCTATATACTATATAATAGGGCCCCCATTGGAGCATCCGTTGGGGGCCCGTTTTTTTGCCCGAATTTTTGCCCGGTTTTTGGGTCAGCCCGGCCTGTCCGGTCCTTCTGTTTGGCCGCCATTTGTAAGAGTTTCATAAGTTACAGCGCCTAAACCTTTTGTGAGAAAGCTTGGTTTTGCTTCCAAAGATACTCTCTCTAGAGAAGATACGTGGGAACCGAGATGGAGAGGTATTATGGCCGGACGTTGGAAGAATGAATATTCGTGGTCGCAAGTGACCCCAAAAGAGACATGGATGAACAGGCGGCAAATGCTGGTTGGCGCAGGTGCTGTTGGTCTGGGGCTGATGGCCGGGCGCGGCGAAGCCAAGATCAGTGCGGTCAAGACCGCCTATGGCAAGGGGCTGAAGCCCAACACATTGGCCGATATCACGTCGTACAATAACTTTTACGAATTTGGCACAGGCAAGGAAGATCCGGCGAAATATGCCGGTAGCCTGACGACCGATCCATGGACCGTCAAAGTGGACGGCATGGTCGATAAGCCGGGCAACTATGCTTTGGGCGATCTGATCAGTGGCATGCAGATGGAGGAACGCATCTATCGTTTCCGCTGTGTCGAGGCGTGGTCGATGGTTGTGCCATGGGTCGGGTTCGAGCTGGCCGATCTGCTTAAGAAGGTCGGGGTTCAGGGTGGCGCGAAATACGTGGCCTTTGAAACGCTGGAGCGGCCCGAGGAAATGCCGGGCCAGCGCCGGGGCATCCTGAACTGGCCATACCGCGAAGGATTGCGGCTGGACGAGGCGATGCATCCTTTGACGCTGATGGCGACGGGTCTTTATGGCGAAAAGCTTCCTAATCAGAGTGGCGCGCCGATCCGGTTGGTTGTTCCGTGGAAATACGGGTTCAAGTCGATCAAATCGATCGTGCGGATCAGTCTTGTCGACAAAGAGCCTTATGCGACGTGGAACAAGACAAACTCGCGCGAGTACGGGTTCTACAGCAACGTGAACCCAACCGTGGATCACCCCCGTTGGAGCCAGGCGACCGAGCGTGTCATCGGCGGCGGGCTTTTCTCATCGCGCGAACCGACGCAGATGTTCAACGGTTACGAGGCCGAGGTTGCCGGGCTCTATAAGGGTATGGACCTCAAGAAGTTCTTTTGACCAAGCGGCGGGGGCCGGAGCAATTTAGACGTAGCGGGTGCATTGTGCGTCCCGCTCAGGAAAGTGAATGATGAGTTTGATCACAGACAAGACCAACCAGGCTCTTCGCCGGATCCCCGCCTGGACCATTTATGTAGCGGGTGCCGCCTGGGCGGCCTGGCTGTTTTACCAAGGGCTGACCGGTGCGCTGGGCCCCGAGCCGATCAATGCGCTGGAGCGCGCCTATGGTCTGGTCGGTCTGAAGCTTTTGATTGCGGGGCTGGCGATCACGCCGATGCGCCGATACCTGGGGCTGAACCTGATCAAGTTTCGCCGGGCGATCGGGGTGACCACGTTTTTCTATATCGTGGCGCATTTCACGGTCTGGGCAGTTCTGGATGTTCAGACGCTGGCCCGGGTCTGGGCCGATATCGTCAAGCGGCCCTATATAACGATCGGCATGTCGGCGTTTTTGCTGATGACGCCGCTGGCGATCACTTCAAACAACTTAAGCCTTCGCAAGATGGGGGGTGCCGCGTGGCGCCGGCTGCACAAGCTGGTCTATCTGATCGCGGTGCTGGGGGCGGTGCATTACATCTGGCTGGTCAAAGGTTGGCCGCTGACACCGTTTGTCTATCTTTCGATCATTCTGGTGCTTTTGGCGATGCGCCTGCGCTTTGATGTCCGCCGGATGGTGGCGCGCAGCGCCTGAGGAACGGCTGCCGGAGCGCCCAAAGCGGCGAATCCCCGGTTATCTAAGAAGGGGCGGCGGGGGAATCACATCCCCGCCGCCCCTTTTTTGTGATTCACCGAAGATTTTTTGGCCCGAATCCGGGAATCACAGCGGGCGGGCGGGCGGCAGATCGGGAGATTCATCGAATCCCGGGACCGGTTTGGGCGCTTTGGGGGGTGATTTGCGAATATCGGGCGGCGCGACTCTGTGGAAAACCCGTCGGAAGCCGGATTTTTGCGGTCCCGGGGCGCAGGAAACCTATGGCAAAGCGATGGCGTCTTGTGCCTTGGGTACCTTGAACCCCTATATTTAAGGCGTTCGGGGACTTCTTTTAAAAAAATGTCATCTTTGGGAAAAAACCACTTGCGGGTCTCAGCCCCACGGCCTAAATACCCCTCACCGGCGGCGCAGAGATGCACCAACGGGGCGCCAGACGGGCCACACGGCAACGAGACGCAAGACTAAAAATAGAGATAGAGCAGGCGGGGCGCGCCAAGTAAGTTAGGGCGCATCCAGTCTCTTTTGTCTCTTCGCTCTTTGAAATTGATAGTATCTGAAGAGATATGTGGGCGGTTTGGTTCATCCGATGGATCAGCCTCTTCATATCGACTTACTAGGACTTCGGTCCGATTATGTAAGGTCAGCTTCACTGTTTGGACGGCTTCCAGTTACTTTGGTAACTGAAGCACAACCAAACGGTAAAACTGTTCGATCATGTTTCCTAGCCGGAACATGATTGGACGATGTGCAGAGGTTCGGACGTCAAGGATAAGCAAGCGATTGCTTTTCAACTTGAGAGTTTGATCCTGGCTCAGAACGAACGCTGGCGGCAGGCCTAACACATGCAAGTCGAGCGCTCACTTCGGTGGGAGCGGCGGACGGGTTAGTAACGCGTGGGAACGTGCCCTTCTCTACGGAATAGCCTTTGGAAACGAAGAGTAATACCGTATACGCCCTTCGGGGGAAAGATTTATCGGAGAAGGATCGGCCCGCGTAAGATTAGATAGTTGGTGGGGTAATGGCCTACCAAGTCTACGATCTTTAGCTGGTTTGAGAGGATGATCAGCAACACTGGGACTGAGACACGGCCCAGACTCCTACGGGAGGCAGCAGTGGGGAATCTTAGACAATGGGCGAAAGCCTGATCTAGCCATGCCGCGTGAGTGACGAAGGCCTTAGGGTCGTAAAGCTCTTTCGCCAGGGATGATAATGACAGTACCTG